>Ga0233432_10000816_pt1:0-17500 | contig 29845 bp, 30 predicted proteins | sample SI_122_August201_6_FD_179870 | JGI IMG/M metagenome (GOLD analysis project Ga0233432, IMG submission 179870) | Seawater microbial communities from Saanich Inlet, British Columbia, Canada - SI_122_August2016_10_MG | ecosystem: Environmental > Aquatic > Marine > Inlet | place: Canada... | reverse complement strand
GGGGAACAACCCAGACCACCAGCTAAGGTCCCTAAATGATGGCTAAGTTGATCAAAGAAAGTTGAGTTGCTCAGACAACTAGGAGGTTGGCTTAGAAGCAGCCATTCCTTTAAAGAGTGCGTAATAGCTCACTAGTCAAGCGACTCGGCGTCGATAATACTCGGGCATAAGTCATCTGCCGAAGCTGTGGGATAGAGATATCGGTAGGGGAGCATTCCAGTCGGCGTAGAAGGAGATCTGTGAGGGTCTTTGGAGCGGTTGGAAGCGAAACTGTAGGCATGAGTAACGATAAGACAGGTGAAAAACCTGTCCACCGTAAACCCAAGGGTTCCTGATCAACGCTAATCGGATCAGGGTTAGTCGAGACCTAAGGTGTACCCGGTGATGCCGGGGAAGCTGATGGCAAAGCGGTTAAATATTCCGCTACCCTAGCAAACGCTAGGCTAAGGCGTGACGCAGAAGTGACACTCCCGCGTGCTGACGAATGCACGTTGAAGGGTGTAGGCTAGAGAGTAGGCAAATCCGCTCTCTGTGAAGGCTGAACCCCGACAGTACCCGGAGTCTTCGGACGAAGGGATAGTGGAGGTAATCCTGCTGCCAAGAAAAGCGTCGTAGTTTGTTTGTTAGGCTCGTACCCCAAACCGACACAGGTGGGTGAGGAGAGTATCCTCAGGTGCTCGAGTGAATCATGGCTAAGGAACTAGGCAAATTAGATCCGTAACTTCGGGAGAAGGATCCCCCTGGCAACAGGGGCGCAGTGAAAAGGCCCAAGCGACTGTTTACCAAAAACACATGTCTCTGCTAAGCCGTAAGGCGATGTATAGGGACTGACACCTGCCCGGTGCCGGAAGGTTAAAGAAGGGGGTTATCTTCGGAGAAGCTCTTGACTGAAGCCCCGGTAAACGGCGGCCGTAACTATAACGGTCCTAAGGTAGCGAAATTCCTTGTCGGGTAAGTTCCGACCTGCACGAATGGTGTAACGACTTGGGCACTGTCTCGGCCATGAGCTCGGTGAAATTGTGGTATCGGTGATGACGCCGATTACCCGCAGCGGGACGAAAAGACCCCGTGAACCTTTACTACAACTTTACATTGGCTTTAGCTGTAGCATGTGTAGGATAGGCGGGAGGCTGTGAAGAGACGTCGCCAGGCGTTTTGGAGCCACCCTTGAAATACCGCCCTTGCTACAGGTGAAGTCTAACCCGTAACCGGGAACAGTGTATGGTGGGTAGTTTGACTGGGGCGGTCGCCTCCTAAAGAGTAACGGAGGCTCCCAAAGGTACCCTCAGCACGGTTGGCAATCGTGCGTAGAGTGTAAAAGCATAAGGGTGCTTGACTGCGAGACATACAGGTCGAGCAGGCACGAAAGTGGGGTTTAGTGATCCGGTGGCACCGCATGGAAGGGCCATCGCTCAAAGGATAAAAGGTACTCCGGGGATAACAGGCTTATCTCCCCCAAGAGTTCATATCGACGGGGAGGTTTGGCACCTCGATGTCGGCTCATCGCATCCTGGGGCTGGAGAAGGTCCCAAGGGTTTGGCTGTTCGCCAATTAAAGCGGTACGCGAGCTGGGTTCAGAACGTCGTGAGACAGTTCGGTCTCTATCTGCTGTGGGCGTAGGAATATTGAGGAGGGCTGCTCCTAGTACGAGAGGACCGGAGTGGACGCACCGCTAGTGCACCTGTTGTGTGGTCGCATGCATCGCAGGGTAGCTATGTGCGGAAGTGATAAGCCGCTGAAGGCATCTAAGCGCGAAGCACGCTCCAAGATAAGTATTCCCTATGAGCCTCCTGGAAGACGACCAGGTTGATAGGCGGTAAGTGTACGCATGGTAACATGTTTAGCTGAGCCGTACTAATCAGGCCACTGGCTTTATTTATAGGGCTTGCACCTGTGGCTTTGCCTCGGGTGTGGCCCAGCCATTAATTAGACACCATTGAGCGTTTTACACCGCTACTACTTGCGCGCTCTGCGCGTCCCCTTCCCAGGGGCATTATGCCAAAGAATTGTCCAGCACTTTGATTTTGTGAGGTGGCTATGGCACAGGGGTTCCACCCGTTCCCATCCCGAACACGGCCGTTAAGCCCTGTAGCGCCGATGGTACTGCATTGCGGTAGAGTAGGTCGCCGCCTCCTCCTTTTATAAGCCTCTCCGAGCTCCGCTCTGAGAGGCTTTTTTTATACCTTACTTCATGGAAATAGTATGGTAGAAGCCCAACTGAATCCGTACATTTAACTATGATTGTCCAGCTACATAGAATAAAAAAGGTACCATCGGATATATGTTCTATTCAGAACACAACTAAATCTATTCAGTCCGTACTTGTGATTTTTTTGATGGTACTCACTTGGCTAATCAATTTGAATATGGTTAAGGTGCACGCCCAGGTAATTGATGAGTGGAGGGTCTATTCTTCTTTTTCTACTGTAAATGATGTTTTGGTAAACGATCTGGGATATAGATTTGTTGCAACACAGGGTGGTCTGGTTATTACAGACCCTTTAGGTGTTAATACCACACTTACTACAATGGATGGGTTACATCGTTTGGATATACAAAAATTGGCCTATCATTCAGCGTCGAAGCAATTATTTTTAGGCTATATGGATGGTGCAATTGATGTGTATGACTCAGAATATTCAACGGTACAAACTCTTAATGATATACTCAGAGTTGATCAGTACCCTTCCAAATCGATTCGTGATTTTGTTGTTTATAATGATATTCTGTTTGTAGCTACAGAGTTTGGAATTATTGAGTTTAATGTATATGAATTATACGTCCAGCAAAGCTACGTAGGTCTTGGTAATCTCGATCGAGGTACGCCTGTATATGCGTTAGATATTTTGGGAAATGACATTATAGCAGCCACATCTGGTGGAATTGTCTCAGCTAGTTTGACAGATAACTTAATTGTTAGTGATTCATGGACCGTATATACATCGGTGGATGGTTTGCCAAGTAATCTTGTGCAAGATGTTGGATTTTATAATGGTGATGCCTATGCCGTAGTACAGGAGTCCCTGTATACATTTGATGGTGTGCGTTGGGTTAAGGAAGAAGGTATAAATTATCTTCAATCACTTGACATAGTTGACCAAGCCAATGGCCAAGATCTCTTGTTGGTATTTAATAACAGAATCATGCGCCGATCAACCTATACATCGACTAAGATATATCGGGTCGATAATGTTCGAGGTATTCGTACTGGTACTATGCTATCAGATCACTTGATAATGGGTACGACGGATTTAGGGTTGTTAGTATTTACTAGTCCAACGGACTGGGATCAATTTGTACCAGTTGGCCCATATACTAATTTTTTTGCGGGTTTGGATTGGTCTAATGGGCGCCTATTTTCAGCATCATCCCAAAATGTTACAGGCGACAGAATCCTTGATCGATCTAAGGGATACTCGTTTTTTCAGGATAGTTCTTGGGTAAGTTTTAATGCCCAAAATACTGAACTATTGGACCAAGAGAATTTTAAACAAGCCTTCACAACAACCCAAAACAGCACTCATTATTTTATTGGCTCATGGGGAAGTGGGGTAGTCAAGCACAATAAAACTACCAACGCTATACAAGTATATAATGCATATAACAGTACCATTCGAGGGTGGGAAGCTGATAATCCGGATTATACGGTAATTTCTGGTTTATCTGCAGACAGTAAAGATCAGGTTTGGCTAGTCAGTCGATATGGCTCAGAGCCGCTATATGTGTATGAACCAAATCAAGATACTTGGCTTGCACATTCTAAAGATAATGCAGTGAGTACACTTGATGAATATGTAGACTTGTTTATCGATTCAAATGATTATAAGTGGATTTCTCTTCAAAGTTCAACAGGAGATGGCACAGGTTTGTTAGTCCTTGAGACCAACGATCCTATGAATACTCAAGATAACCGAGGGGTCAAACTTACTACTTCAGCCGTTAATGGTAATTTACCGGATAATAAAGTCACTGCTTTTTTGGAAGACAAAAATGGGGAAGTGTGGATAGGCACAGCACGAGGGATTGCTCGGTTTCTATTTCCCAGATTCATCGTAGATAGTCAACGGTCATCTGAACGTCAATCTCAATGGTTATTGAATGAAGATACTTCTGCTGTTTCACGATATTTACTGCGTGACAGTAATGTGAGTGCTATGGCAGTTAATGGTGCTAATCAGAAATGGATTGGGAGTGTAAATCAGGGTTTATGGCTGTTGAATGAAGAAGGGAGTGCCATTCTGAAGCGTTATACAGAAGACAACAGCCCGTTAATTTCAAACAATATTTTGTCCATTACAGTAAACGAAGAGTCAGGCGAGGTGTTTGTTGCCACCGATAGAGGATTGGTAAGTTTTATTGATATAGCACAATCCCCCAAGACTACAATGGGATCATTGAAAATCTATCCCAATCCGTTTTTATATGATCAACATAAGCGAATCATAATAGAAAATTTAAGCCAAGCAACACAGATTAGAGTGCTTGATGCGGGTGGAAGTGTCGTACATGAACTACAAGCAAGTGGTGGTCGTGTGCAATGGGACGGGTATGACTCAAGGGGTCGTAGACTCAGTAGTGGGGTCTATTTTTTAGTAGCCTGGGATGTCAAAGAAGGTGAACGGGGAGTTGGTAAAGTTGTTATTATCCGATGATATGACCCAAAAATTCTCGACATATACTCCAAGCTCAAAGGGAGCCGCGGATGCATCAACCCGAGAGGATGTATTAGGCCAATTGGATTTAAGTGCAGTGATTATTCATTATCAGACTCCGGATTTGCTGAAAATAGCGGTCGAATCATTTAAACGGTTTTATCCTCAAACCCCACTTTATGTAGTGGATAATGGCTCGGATTCAGATGTTGTTGATTCAGTAGAAGAGTGGATTGGGTCGCAATCTAACACGAAATGGGTTCGTTTGCCGAAGAATGTGTACCACGGGCCAGCGATGGACTTTGCAGCGCGACAAATCGTGAAATCGAAGTATGTCTTTTTTCTAGATAGTGACACCGAAACAAAGGAAGGGGGTTTTTTAGAGAGGATAGTGGAGCATTTGGAGTCTGATGAGAAAAATTATGCCGCTGGTATGTTTAATAGAGTAAATAAACGGGGCTTTAGTACCAATAGCTTATCAGGGGAGCTCATTTTGCAAACGCCATACATGGTCGTGCGTCGGGCTTTATATCTTCAGTTCCCTCCTTTTATTCATCATGGTCAACCTACGCTTCAAAATTTTAGAGAAGCCTGGGTAAAGGGATTTAAGTTGGTGGAATACCCTATGAGCAATTACATTGATCATTTATGGCGAGGAACCGCTAGAAAGACGGGTTATGGTTTAGATTGGCGGGCAAAGCTGGAGTATATACTTAATAAGGTTGGGGTCTAATGGCTAGAAAGGTCGACATTAGCATCGTAATTGTTAACTACAAAGTGAAGGAATACGTGTCGAATTTGCTTAGTTCAATTCGAAAAGCTGCAGATGAATATGCGGTACAGGTATTTGTGGTAGATAACGATTCTGGGGATGATTCGGTTACTTATTTACAACAGCGCCATCCCGACGTAAGTTATATTGCAAATAAGGAAAATTTAGGATTTGGTAAGGCGAATAATCAGGCGATTAAACTGGCTAAAGGCGAGTTTACTCTGATTATTAATCCGGATACCCTTGTTAGTGAGGACACCTTTTCTGCCCTTATTTCTCATATGAGATCTAATCCTGAATGTGGGGCGGCGGGTTGTAAAATTCTCAACCCCGATGGTAGCTTTGCACCTGAATCTAAGCGATCTGTTCCCACTATTTGGGCAGCGTTGACAAAGTTATTGGGTTTACACACGATATTTCCGAAATCACGTTTATTTGGCCAGTATTATCTTAGTTGGCTTTCAGAAGATCGCCAGGCGCAGGTTCCCGTCTTATCGGGCTCATTTATGTTTTGGAGAACGGATCTGTTACAACAATTGGGGGGCTTTGATGAACGTTTTTTTATGTACGGAGAGGACATTGATTTGTGCTACCGTGTGCAAGATACCAGCTATCATATTGACTATGTTCCTTCCACCTCCATCATTCATTATAAAGGGGAGAGTACAAAGAAAGGGGATCTACGCTATATTCGGATTTTCAATGAAGCCATGTATTTGTTTTTTGATAAGCATCATTCCTCGCGATATAGTGCCTTATTTAAAGCAGTCATATTTTCAGCAATTTGGGCAAAAACTATTTTTTCGTTTGTTATTAGTCGTTTAAAAGCGATTTCTTGGATTGCAGCGGACCTTGTACTGTTAAACATTTCTATTATTTTGGGTTTCTTAATTCGGTTTCAATTCAGCGTTGAAATTTTCAGTGACCTGCAGTCTTTTCAGTTTCTTTGGGTCAATCTTTTAGCCTCAGGTATATATCTGTTAATAGGGGCGCTGCTAGGCTTATATCAGCATAAAAATGAATCTATTTCTACCCCTCTAAAAGCCCTGTTTTTCTCGTATTTAGGAGTAGCTGCTATTACGTTTTTTGCACGAAATTTGGCCTTTTCTCGCTTATCTCTTTTGATTGGTTTTGGGGTTTCAGTGGCGTTGATGATTGTATTGAAGCTAGTTCAAATAAATGCTAGAAGGAATCAAACAAATGCCAAAGGGCAAATTAAGAAATCCAAAATCCTTCTAGTTGGTACTCGAGAAGATGCTAAAGAACTTATACCTAAAATACATTCTAGACCAGATTGGAATGTTGAGGTATTGGGTTGGGTCCAAGCTGATGATAATTTTGGGGAACAGGCACATGAAAATGAACAGAAAATAGAACACCAGAAAGCGACACCAAGTACTCTTGGATCATTGAGTCAATTAGAGGATTTAGTGAAGGCATATCATGCCGATCAAGTACTATTTTCTTTGCGTACTATGTCATATAAAGAGATGCTTCGAGCCATTTCTACCTTGCAAGATGTATCGGTGCAGTGCAAGCTCATTCCTGACAGTATGGATTTTATTTTAGGCAAATCTAAAGTTGAGTACCTGGAGAGTTTACCACTGGTTGAGGTAGAACTTGCTTTAAATAAACCGGTTAACCGGTTTATCAAGCGCGGTTTTGATTTATCCTTAGCCCTTCCTTTTTTTGCATTACTTTGGCCATTAGCTCTTCTTGCAGGGATAAAAAGGCCGAAAGGCCAACGTTTTTTAGAACCATTAGCTAAGTATAAATGGCACAACCGGAGTTTATTTTTACTTGGTGTTCTAAATGGACATTATTCATGGGTAGGCTCAACGCTTCCCGTTCAGAAAAAATATCCTAAGCAGAATGATGAACAAGAAGGGGGATTAAAACCGGGTTTAACTGGCTTGGTACAGCTAAATCAAGGGAAGCTTCAAGAAGGTCAAGATGCAGAGCATTATCAGCTGTACTACATGCAAAATTATTCGCTAGGTATGGATATGGACATATTGTTAAAGTCTATATTTCAACCACTGAATAATTGGGAATAAGGTTGGTCAAATAATGAAGTTTTAGATTTTTGACTCTAGTTGGGTAACCATACCTGGATACCAAGATGCAAAAGTATCATTTTTGATATGTTCTCTTACTTCCTTCATGAGCCATAAATAAAACTGTAAATTATGTTCCGAGGCTAAGGTCATTCCAAAGAGTTCGTTACTTTTGAGCAAGTGATGAACGTAGGACATATGGTACTTCTGGCATAAATCGCTGGGAAAATCTGGATCTAAAGGTGCATGATGGTTCTTCCACTTAGAATTTCTGAGATTCACTTTCCCTTCTCGTGTAAATATAGTTCCGTTTCGGGCATTTCTAGTAGGCATAACACAATCAAACATATCTACTCCACGTGCGATGGATTCCAATAAATTAGCCGGTGTGCCTACCCCCATAAGATATCGTGCCTTTTCCTTCGGCATGACATCGGTGTTAACGTCGGTCATTTCATACAACAAGGGAATAGGTTCTCCAACGCTGAGCCCACCAATTGCAATACCTTCAAAATTTTGTTCAGCCATAAATTCAGCGGAGGCAATCCTCAGATCTTTGTAGGTTCCACCCTGTACAATACCAAATTGAAATTGTCGATGTCCGTAAAGACCTTGGGTCTCTAGAAATTGTTTCCTCCCCCTTTTTGCCCATCGATGGGTCAATTCCATAGAATTTTTTGCATAGGCATAATCACTTGGATAGGGTGGGCACTCATCCAGAATCATCATTATATCTGAACCTAATACCCGCTGTATATCTACTACATTTTCGGGGGTAAATAAGTGTTTGGAACCGTCTAAATGACTTTTAAAATGAGCGCCTTCCTCGTCCAAAGTTCGTATGTCTGATAAGGAAAAAATTTGATACCCTCCAGAGTCAGTTAATATGGGTCGGTCCCAATTCATAAAACCATGTAGTCCGCCGGAAGCCTGCATGACCTCAGTGCCAGGTCTTAAATACAGATGGTAGGTGTTGCCCAAAATAATTTGGGCTTGAATAGGGTCTTTTAAACGGTCCTGTGACACCCCTTTCACTGTTCCAAGTGTCCCTACAGGCATGAATATGGGTGTTTCTATGACCCCATGATCAGTAGTTAAGCTACCTAGGCGCGCTTTGCTTGTAGAACATGTTGTATGTAGTTGAAACAAAATAAAGGCATAAAGTGGTTTCAGTTATATATACAGACTAAAAATCCGTACTTTTTCAGAGATTTAAATTACGAATCTAACCATCCATTTGCTTTCTGTGCAAAGATATCGCGAAGTTATATTGACGAGTGCCCTTGATTACTTGCTTTTATTGGCAAGTTGGCTCGTCTTTCATTCCTTTTTTTCGGCTTATTTGGATCCTCGACTGTCTGAATATGGCTTAGCTGTAATTAGTTCAGGTGTAATATTTAGCGGGTATTGGCTTGGAGTTTTTGTCTTATCAGGATTGTACAAGAGTTTATATTTAATCTCTAGGCTCGATGAATTTACTAGGGTGGTAAAGGCTGTGGTGTTGGGGGGACTGGTGTTGTATGTTATTTGGGATCACTGGTTGTTTATTGAGGGCGGTACCCATCACTCGCTTATTTTTACTTATTGGTCAATTATTTTGGGGGCCACCATTACCAATCGTTTTGTTATTAGAACTATTCAACGTTTGTATGCCCAACGAGGTAGGGGACTGCATAGAACATTAATTGTTGGGACAGGGTCAAATGCTAAAATAGCCTTCGATGATCTAATGCGTAACAAAATTTTGGGCATGGAAGTAATTGGATACATCCAAGTTAATGGGAAGGGTCCCGATGCTGAATCAGGTATTTATCCTGAGGATGTGATTGGGCAACTTTCTGACATTGATCGAATTATCGCAGAGTATAAAGTTCAGGATGTCTTGGTGGCAGTAGAAGCAAATGGCCGAGAAGATTTAGTTGCGATTATTTCTAAACTCGATAATCCGGATGTTCGCTTAAAGCTGTTACCTGATTTTTATCAAATTGTGAGTGGTCTATCTAAAACGAATCAGATTTTTGGTATGCCAATTATTGAAATTTCTCCTGAGCCTATGCCGTTGTGGGAGAAAGCTGTCAAGCGATTGATGGATGTGACTATTTCGGTGGTTGTATTGATTGTGTTAGCCCCCTTCTTGCTATTGGTCGCCCTATTTATTCGATTAGGTTCTCCTGGACCTGTTATTTTCCGTCAAGAACGGATTGGACGAAATGGTAAACCCTTTGTTATGAATAAATTTCGCACGATGGTACAGGATGCTGAACGAAAAACTGGACCTATGTGGGCAAAAAAAAACGACCCAAGGATTACAAAAATCGGTTATTGGTTGCGCAAATTACGTATTGATGAGCTACCTCAACTCTACAATGTCATTCGAGGGCAAATGAGTTTAGTAGGACCTAGACCTGAACGTGAGCATTTTGTAGAGCAGTTTAAAAATCAAATCCCATTATATATGCGACGATTACGAGTTCGCCCAGGGATTACAGGGTGGGCTCAGGTTAAATGGAAATATGATGCTTCTCTGGACGATGTTAAAGAAAAAACCAAGTATGATTTGTATTATGTCGAAAATATTTCGTTACGTATGGATATAAAGATTATTATTAACACATTAATCACAATGATTAAAGGTAAAGGTCAATAAGCCAAAATAAGCCCATGCAGAAACACCCCTTAATCATTATCCCTACCTACAATGAAGCGACCAACGCCGTACGTATGATTCATACGCTCATGGCTTTGGATATGAAGGTGGACATACTTTTTGTGGATGATGGATCTCCAGATGGTACGGCGGAAAAGATTAAAGAGCAGCAGCAAGCCTATCCAGGTCGTATACATTTAGTTGAGCGAGAGGGTAAATTAGGTTTAGGGACGGCCTATGTCCGAGGTTTTGAGTATGCTTTGGAACATGACTATGAACTAGTTTGTGAAATGGATGCGGATTTTTCACATCCACCAGAAGATGTTCCTAGACTCATCGAAGCGGTTCAAAGCGGAGAAACAGATATTGCTATAGGGTCACGTTATGCCAACGGAATAAGCATAGTAAATTGGCCTCTGAGTCGGCTTATCCTATCGTATGGGGCCAATATTTATGCACGATGGATAACAGGCTTACCTGTAAAAGATACCACCGCAGGTTTTAAGTGCATCCATCGTCGGGTTATAGAGTCTATTTCTTTGGATCGAATCAAATCCAATGGATATGCATTTCAGATAGAACTTCATTTTAGAGCTTGGAAAGCTGGATTTAGATTGCAAGAGGTGTCCATCATATTTAGGGAACGAGAAGAAGGAGTATCTAAAATGTCCAAAGGCATTGTTCGAGAAGCTATTTGGAGGGTCTGGGCCCTTAAAATCCGGAGTCTATTTGGTCGCTTGTAAGAAGGTATTTTCGCTGGCATGGTTTACATTCGCAACGGAAGGGCGCGAAACACATCAACCAGAGAAATCCACTTTTAGATGCGGGGATTTGCTATATTTGACTAAATTTAATTTGATTGTACATGCAGTATTTAGAATTTGAACAACCCATTGCTGATTTGGAAAAAAAAATCCAAGAGTTAGAACAGCTTTCTTCGAGTAGTGAAGGAGTCCTAAGTAAGGAAGTGGAGAGCTTGAAGACTAAAGTGGAAAGTCTTCAAAAAAATATTTTTGAGAATTTAACTCGATGGCAACGGGTTCAGTTAGCACGACACCCAGAGCGCCCCTACACTCTAGATTATATTGAGCGTATTTGTGATCGTTTTATTGAATTACATGGGGATCGATTTCATGCCGACGATAAAGCGATTGTGGGTGGACTTGGCGAGGTGGATGGCCAAACGGTATGCATAATTGGGCATCAAAAGGGAAGGGATACCGCTAGCCGTACCTATCGTAATTTTGGTATGGCAAATCCTGAAGGGTACCGCAAAGCGTACCGACTAATGGAGATGGCAGAAAAATTTGGTATACCTATCGTTACACTGGTTGATACACCTGGAGCCTTTCCAGGACTTGAAGCGGAAGAGCGCGGACAAGCAGAGGCAATTGCCCGAAATCTAAAAAGGATGGCCATGCTAAAGGTACCAATGGTGACTATCATTATTGGGGAAGGTGCGAGTGGTGGTGCTATTGGAATTGGTATGGGGAATGAGGTCTATATGATGGAAAATACTTGGTACTCTGTCATTTCACCGGAATCTTGTTCTTCTATTCTTTGGAAAACCTGGGATTACAAGGAACAAGCCGCTTCTGCTTTAAAGTTGACGGCCCCTGATTTGTTGGAAATGGGTATTATTGATGGAGTTATCAAAGAGCCATTAGCGGGTGCGCATCGAGATTATGATGCTGCGGCTAATGCAATAAAAAAGCAGGTGCTTAAAAGTTTATCATCACTATCGGAGCAAAACCCGGAAAAACTTATCGAACAAAGGATAGCCAAGTATTCGGCGATGGGACGTTACAAATAAACGACTATGGTCCAATTCCCTGACGGCGTACCCATTCTCAGCTTCGAACATCGACTACGAAGTAGGTATAGTGAAACGGATAAAATGGGCTATGTATATTATGGGCGTTATCTAGAGTATTTTGAGGAAGCCCGCACCGAAATGATTCGAAGCATGGGTGTACGTTATAGCACCATGGAAAAAGATGGGATTATGTTGCCGGTGATACATTCTGAAATTGATTATAAGCATCCGCTTTACTACGATGAAGAAATCCTCATTAAGGTACTTGTATATACGGTACCCTCCGTTACGTTGGTTACCTATTATGAGGTGATAGCCCAAGAACGAGATCAGCTTTGTGCATTAGGAGAGGTGAGTTTGGTGTTCATGAGTTCGGTTACTAGAAAACCATGCCGGGCACCTAAATATTTACTCGAAGCCCTTTGAAATGGTACAACTTTCCGCACAGTCCGAAATTTCCAGTAGAACTAATCTCGTACTGTTAATGGGTAGTAGTCTTTTAGCGATACTTGCCTTGGGCCCTGGATGGTATGCCGATGATGTTTTAGCCCCTTTTCATTGGCATTATTCATTTTTTTCTTGGGTATGTCATCAGGATCCAACTCGTTCATTTGATTTTATGGACGCTCAGATGGCTGTATGTTCCCGATGTATAGGCATATATGGTTCTTTTGCTCTTGGATTTTGGTTGAAAGGTTTAACGGTAAAGTTTGAAATTTGGCCTGCAAGAGACCTAGCATTGCGCTTGTTCCTTTTATTTCTTGGGCTAACTGGTATTGATGTATTATTTAACGCATTGGATATTTGGACAAATACTCAATATTCCCGATTATTATTAGGCGCTTGTTTTGGGCTTATGGCCTCTGTACTAATAAGCTCAAAGGATAGTTTTTCGAAAATCGTGTAACTTTAGGTGAATTATTACGTATAAATATCTGATTTTATATGTGTTCAGTGGGAATTCAGAGGAACTAATGTAAGACGAAAGAGCACCTTGGCCATTGAAACGGAATCAAGAATGTACACTAACTAAATACACTAACCACAATTATCAATTATATGACTACTGAAACCACACATCATGGCATGCCAAGTTACTGGAATGCTGTTATCACAGCGGGATTAATTACCGCCATTGTATACTCCATAATAGGATTGGCGAGTGCCTATCTAACTATTGGGGGGTCTACTGGAGCTGGGCAAGGCCTAGGGATTAGTGCCTGTTTAGTTTCATCTATTGCTGGGGTGATTGCCAATCGCATGTATGCAAAAGGATTTAATCTTACCTATCCAATTGGAAAAGGGGCATTATTAGGATTTTTAGCTGGATTAGTTACTCTAATCGTCGGAACAGTAATCTCTTTATTTTGGACAGAAATCATCGATACAGGGATGAACGAAGCACTCATGCAATCTACCATTGCTAACTTAGAATCCCAGGGATTAACCCAAGATCAAATTGATCAAGCACTATCGTTTAGTCCTGAACCAGGCTCAATGAATGCTATACTCGTTCAATTTGGTATTGGATTCGTTAGTCTAAGTATTATTAACGTAATTTCAGGTATTATCAGCGCTAAAATATTTGCCAAAGAAGAAGAATAACGCACTGGCCTCATGTTGTTTATCTATAAGAGCTGACTCATTGGGTCGGCTCTTTACTTTTAATTTTTTCCCTAGTCATGTTAGAATACCCCACAAACATCTCTAATAATACCCATGGATCTTGGTATGAGCGCCATGGGTTTAATCTTGGTGTAATGGCGATTATTTGGGTCTTTCTGGCCCTTATTGCTTTTAACGTAGTGGGGGGTATAGTTGGGGTCGTTGCTGCAGTTTTTCTGGTGGACGATCCTACCAATATAGAGGCTCTAATGCAGGTACTTAGTGAGCGAACAACGGTCTTTTTTTGGATTAATACGACCGGTCAAATAACCGTATTTGCACTAGGATCTTTGTTGGCAACCCGTTTGGCGGCTGAGCCTGGAGCTAGAAGGCGCTTCTTGCGGTTACAAATGAATTCTGATACTCATAAGTATATTTTATGGGCTATCGTGTTAACAGTAGTTGCTTATCCAACAGTTATTTTCCTAGGATGGCTGAACGCTTTTTTACCGGTACCAGATTGGATGGCCGAAATGCAACAAAGCATGGACGAGATGATCGCTAAATTATTAGGCTCGGAAAATATCTTATGGATGGGCCTTTTTCATATTGGACTGGTCCCTTCTGTTTGTGAGGAGATAATGTACCGTGGATATGTTCAGCGGTCGTTAGAAAAATCGTGGGGTATATGGGCCGCTATTATTATATCAGGTCTTATCTTTGGTGCTTATCATCTGCAAATCACTCGGATTTTACCACTCGCAGCCCTTGGTATGTTATTCGCTTACATAACCTATGTGTCAAATAGCCTTATTCCTGCAATGATAGCCCATTTAGTGAATAATGGTGGTCAGGTTATTTTGAGTACTATTTACCCTGAAATGCTGAATCAAGAACTTACTGCTGAGACCGATTTGCCATGGGCGGGGATTTTGTTTGGAATTGTGTTACTGATTACGCTATTAAGTATCTTACATAAACGATATTTGGCAAGCGTACTTTCGTCGTTACCAAATACCCCCGAATAACTAGCGGAGTATTCCATGTTTACCAACCCCAAACCCAACGCGATACAAGATTGGACGTGCATTTTAGAAAGCACTCAGGAATTTGAGGTGAACCTAGCCCATAACTTCCTAACGGATCAAGATGTTCCTTCACAGATTCTTTCAAAACGTGATACAGCTTATAGTTTAGTGGTTGGCGAAATGGCACTCATGTATTTATATGTACCCAATGAGTATGCTGAACAGGCTATTGATTTACTAGAGAGCATTCCAGAAGTAAATCTGGATCATGCATTTGAGGACGAGCAGTTCGATGATGAAAGTAATCCAACAAAGAAGGCAGCTGATCATTCCAACTTAACTGATCTAGAAAACGAGTAAAATGAGTAATTCACTCAAGCGAATTCTAGTAGCTTTACCCGCTGCTATTCTTTTTGTATGGATGGCGTGGTTGGGAGGGTGGTACTTCAAAACAATGATTATAGGAATTACGCTGCTGATCCAATTTGAATTGATTAGACTGTTGGATGGGGCATTGACTCCCAGCGACTCAATTTTCCCTTATTCATTTGGGTTGTGGGTTTTATTATCAACAGAACTCCCTTACGTCTTTGAGATTGGGTTGGTTCTTTTTCTACTGTTTGTTTCAAGGCAAACCTTCAGTACCTCTTCCGCTAGTATCCCTAAGCTAAGTTCAACCTTTTTTGCAGGGCTTTATGCACCCCTTGGTATGCTCAGTCTAATATTGATTGACGATTTTGGGACAAAAGTGGATGGATTTCTACTAACCATAATGCTGGTATTCATGGTTTGGGGGGCAGATAGTTTGGCTTATTTTGGGGGTAAAGCCTTTGGCAAGCGCCCATTGGCTCCCGCAATAAGCCCTAAAAAAACTTGGGAGGGCCTAGCATTTGGGTATCTCGGAAGTGTGATAGGTATGCTCTTAGTTTATTTTGTCATGCCTTTTGATAAGCCCTTGACGCTACTAGAATTATTTCCAATGGCCCTATTGGCCGCTACTTTTGGTCCCATTGGAGATCTACTAGAAAGTAAAATCAAAAGAAAAGCGAATGCAAAGGATTCCTCGGCTCTAATTCCTGGGCATGGAGGATTTTTTGATCGGTTTGATGCTTTATTACTAGCTGCTCCAGCTGCCTATGTTTATATTCGATTGATATTTTAATCGACTGATTGGGCGTTTGCATGTTTGGTATTTGCGTAGATACCATAAATGATTAAAATCATCAAAACTCCATTTTTTGCAAGGGTAGCATTGGGGCCAGAAAGTAAATCAAATGCACCAAAACACCCACAAGCTGCTACCTGAGTTCCTTGGAATTTAAAAAATAAGAGAACAGAGGACAGCGATAAAATTAAGAATGCAGATGCGAGATAGGACCAATAAGTATAACGGTTCAATAGTAATAGAATACCAAGGGCTAACTCTAGGATTGTTATACTCAGAACAATGATTCCTTTATACTCAATGAGCCAATAAATATTCATGCTCAGTAACTCAACTAAATATTGAGCATCACTGCTGTCGATGAATTTGCCGATACTGGATAATATAAATATGGCTCCCACAAAGATTCGTACGCCCGAATGTAATGAAAATGTAAGATTCACAGCAGAATGGAATTGAAGAATTTTTAGTTTCTAAGTCTAAATATACTATGTTTGCGATAATGTGTTTGCTATTATCTGGCATATTTTAGTATGGATAGGTGTACGTCGAAACTGTTTAGTTTTATGTTGGATCTAGTTAGTCGAATTTCAACATAAAAATTGGAACACCGAATCGAATAACACAAATTAAACCGGTGATTATATGAACAAACAAAAAATAACAAGGCTCAAGCAAGTACAGATTAGCTTGCCAAATTACTTTGTTTGTGCAATAGCCTACGAAAAGCATAAGGGAATAGGATGAAAAAAATAGTAGTGAGTGGTGGTACTGGATTTATTGGTTCGGATATTTGCATACAACTTCTACAGAAGGATTATGAGCTTACACTAATCACAAGAAACCCAACCAAATATGGAGCTGATAAAGCTAAAAATTTACGTTATGTATCCTGGGATGATTCCTTGAATATAATTATGGATGAGGCTGACGCTGTTATTCATTTGGCTGGAGAGCCGGTAATAGGTGGCCGATGGAATGAGGAGGTGAAGAAAAAAATTTATGATTCCCGCATCCATTCTACTCGAAAACTTGTCAAAGCAATGACGGTGTCAACAAATAAGCCTAAGGTATTTATTTCCGCTTCCGCATCTGGTTATTATGGGAATTCTGGAATAAACTGGCGCGCTGAGGAGGATTCACCTGGGGACGGTTTTTTGGCTAAGGTTTGCGTTGATTGGGAAAAAGAGGCACAAGAAGCCAAAGAGTTGGGAATACGAGTGGTTCATCCTCGTATTGGAATTGTTTTGGGTAACGATGGTGGCGCACTAAAGAATATGCTTACCCCTTTTCGATTAGGTTTAGGTGGGTCTATTGGACCTGGAACTCAATTCATGAGTTGGATTCATCTACGCGATTTAACCCGTGCTATCATTCATCTTTTAGAAGAGGATGGTATTCAAGGGCCAGTGAATATGTGTGCTCCTGAACCTGTAACCATGGATGTGTTTACGCAGGTGTTGGCTAAAACTATTCATCGCCCAAATCTATTTACGGTTCCAAGTTTTGCTTTAAAACTTCTTTTTGGGGAGGGTGCTCAACCAATTTTGGACAGTATAAGGATGAAGGCAGGAGTGTTGGAGTCCATGGGGTTTACATATATATACGAAGATTTAGAGGAAGCACTCATCGACTTAGTGTAGTAGTAACTGCGCCTAACGCGCAACAACTACGGTCGTTTTGTGGCGTTGTACGGAACGCCCCGCGGCATCACTTGCTTCTATATAGGCAATATACCGCCCAATAGGCACTTTTTGG
>Ga0233432_10000815_pt1 | contig 29852 bp, 34 predicted proteins | sample SI_122_August201_6_FD_179870 | JGI IMG/M metagenome (GOLD analysis project Ga0233432, IMG submission 179870) | Seawater microbial communities from Saanich Inlet, British Columbia, Canada - SI_122_August2016_10_MG | ecosystem: Environmental > Aquatic > Marine > Inlet | place: Canada: British... | reverse complement strand
GAAGGCAAACGGCGACCCAACAGCGCTTTCTTCTTTGAGTGTTCCTATTTCTCAAATCGACGCCAACTCAAATTATGGGTATGCATTCGACATTGAAAATTACTTTGATATCATAACAAGAAGAGAAGAAATTGGTGTTGATGCAGCACCCGAAGAAATACCACCATTCTTCGGCGAAACACCATTCTACTCCCTTTCTGCAACTCCAGTCACAGCCGACGAAGGTGATAATGTTACTGGCGAAGCGGCTGATGATGTTGTATTTACTCTAGAGGCTCTTAATGTTCCAGACAGAACAAGGGTTCCTTGGACCATAACTGGCATTTCGTCAGATGATATTGTTCGCTCAAGAACGGGTTACTTTGTTGTGCTTGATCAAAAGGCACAGGTTGTGATTTCTATCAATAAAGACTTCCTAACAGAAGCAACAGAATATATGACGCTCACCTTAGATAACGGTGAAGCAAATACTACTGTAACAATTCTCGACACTTCGTTTGATCGTAAGTTCTACCTGTCTGTTGTTCCGAATACTTCTATTCAGAGCTACACTAGCGACACACTCAACTTCTTTATTGATTCGGATAACGTCGAAGAGGGTTCTATATACAAACTTGTCTCAGACAATTTCCCAGTTGCTAACGGAACTTTCTCCAACGCAGCTGCATATACAGCATCTAGTAATAATGAGTTTGTAATTGCGAATAGTGCATCAGAAATTTCCCTCAACATCTATAATGATCTGCGAACTACATCAGGTGAGGTGGAAGCTAAGTTTTATATTAAAAACTTTGATAACTCGCTCAATCAGGCAAACGTTTCTGTCAACGTACAGACTTCCTTGATACCAAGTTTACAAATGACAAGTTTCGATGAGGTCTTCTCCAATGAAACTACACAAATTGTTTCTTCTGTTAATGTGAGGGGAGACGAAGAAGTTTCTTATATTATGCTATCACGCATTTCACTTCCCGATAATTTGTTCAACGTTCCGAATTCAGGGACACTAACACCGAATACAGGATCTTCCACAGTAAGACTCAACTTATCGAGCAATAATGTGAATGACTATCTTGATAGATATTTTGATGTTTCATACAACTTCTCCTATAGGGAACTCGAAGGTGGTATTGTTTCTGTTAGTGGTGTCGGTTCATTAAGTGGGGAAGTGAAGTATAATAATCAAAATAGACCATCTGGTGCAGAAGCATATGAAGTTGAAGTTTCTTCCGCAAACAATCTAATCAGCGTGTTTGGTTATGACAGAAACACTCAACCCGAGAATGCGAATACTCGTTATAATATTGATGGGGATTTTGCCACAATAGAAATTCTTTCTGGTAGCTCCATACTTTATGTTAAGAACGTGTCAGGAGAAAATGTATTTATTTCTTCCAACACAAACTTCCTTTCAGCAAATAATCAATCTATTGCTGATCTAATAAATCCTGTTTTTGGACTTGACTCAAATACAGTTATAACAAATTCTGAAATTATTATTAATAATGGTGCGGTTGATAATGAAACAATTATCTTTGCACCGAAAGAAAATGGTTCTTTCTATTACTGGTCTATCGCTAACAACCAAGTTTATGGAACTATTAATGTAACGCAGGGCAACACTTCAGTTGCGTTACCCATAACTCCAGGATAATAAAATGAAAAATAATGTGACTGACAATTTAAATGAACTTTTTGAAATAAAATCAGAATTGGTTGATGATGAAAAGAACGAGGTTCTTGCTCCTATTGATAAGGGTGATGACATAACAACCGACTATGAATTTGCTAGAAACAATATCCATAATGCAATTAGTAAGGGTTCTGAGGCTCTAGACTATCTTTTGGAAATAGCCAAACAGTCTGACCACCCTAGAGCATTTGAGGTTGTTGGTCAACTAACTAAAACTCTGGTTGATGCAAACAAAGATCTTTTGGATGTCCAGAAAAAAGTAAAAGATTTGAAGGTTGAAGATACTTCTCCAGACACGGTGAATAATAACCTATTCGTTGGCAGTACTGCAGATATCCTCAAGATGTTAAAGGGTGATGATAATGGCGACAGAAACGTATAATGGTAATGCCAACCTTAAACGAAAAGGTATTGACATTCAATGGACACCTGACATGCTCAAAGAGTATGTTAAGTGTGCAGAAGATCCACTACACTTCATCACAAACTACATTAAGATTGTCCACGTTGACCACGGGTTGATACCTCTTAAAGTTTATGACTATCAAAAAGAAATTATTGAGAAGATGGGCAAGAGCCGTCAGGTTGCAGTTTGCACATCTCGTCAGGCTGGTAAGACAACTACTGCGGTTGCAATTATTCTCCACTATGTTTTGTTCAATGACTACAAGACAGTCGCATTGCTTGCTAACAAAGGTGATGCTGCAAGAGAAATTCTTGATCGCATTAAGATTGCCTATGAAGCTCTGCCTAAGTGGATGCAACAAGGCGTGGTTGAGTGGAATAAAGGTTCTGTTGAATTTGAAAACGGGTGTAAGATTATTGCGGGTGCAACATCATCAAGTGCTATCCGTGGTAAATCTATCTCACTACTTTATATTGACGAAACTGCATTTGTTCAGAACTGGGATGAGTTTTTTGCATCGGTGTTTCCAACGATTTCTTCTGGTAATACAACAAAGATTCTATTCACAAGTACACCAAATGGTCTTAACCACTTCTATAAGACTTGCGAGGGAGCCAGAGAGGGAACTAACGGCTATGAATACGTTGAAGTCCCTTGGTATCGTGTTCCTGGCCACGACGATGATTGGAAGAAAAATACTCTGCAGGGTATGGACTTTGACTATCAAAAGTTTGCGCAAGAATTTGAGTGTGAATTTTTAGGTAGCTCTGGTACTTTGATCGACGGTTCGAAACTGAAGTCTTTAGTTGTGAAAACGCCAATTCAAGAGGCTCATGGCATATGTTTATATGAAAAGCCAAAGGAAGATCGCATATACTCCTGTATTGTGGATGTGTCAAGAGGTAAGGGGTTGGATTACTCAGCTTTCCAGATTATTGATATCACATCAATGCCGTATAAACAAGTGTGTGTATATAGAGATAACTTCATCACTCCTTCTGAATATGCAGAAGTAATATATAGAACATGTAAGACTTTTAATGAAGCTCTTGTATTAGTTGAAGTCAATGATATTGGTGAGCAAGTCGGAGAAATGCTACACTCAGATTTTGAATATGAAAATGTATTATTCACAGAAAGTGCGGGTAGATCTGGCAAAAGGATATCTGGCGGTTTCGGTAGGGGAATTGATAAAGGTATACGAACAACAAAGACAGTTAAATCAGTTGGTTGTTCAATCTTAAAACTTATGATTGAACAAGATCAATTAATTATTAACGATTTCAGAACTATTAATGAGCTGTCAACCTTTAGTAGAAAAGCGAATTCATTTGAAGCCGAGTCTGGATGCCATGATGACTTAGTTATGTGTCTTGTTCTCTTTGCTTGGTTGAGCGATCAAATGTATTTTAAAGAAGTGACGGATATTAATACAATTTTTAAACTGAGGGAAAAGTCCGATCAGCAAATGATGGACGAATTGACCCCTTTTGGATTCTACGATGATGGTGGTTTAGAGGAAGTTGAACAAATCCAAAACAACTCTGCGGCTTTCGATATCCAAGATTATATAACACAAGGTAATTATGATAACTACTAAAACTCAGCGTTTTATAAATATTGGGTAATTGAATGAGAAATAACTCTTTAATGAGAAGGAGATAAAATATGGCATTTCAAGTAAGTCCAGGGGTAAACGTCAGCGAGATTGACCTAACCACCGTTGTTCCAGCTGTTTCTACGACAGATGGTGCGGTTGCTGGTAATTTCCGTTGGGGTCCAGTGAATCAGTCGATTCTGGTTGATTCCGAGGATAGGCTGGTATCAGTCTTTAACACACCAAATTCTGCAACAGCCACAGACTTCTTTACTGCGTCTAACTTCCTAGCATACGGAAATGCTTTGCACGTTGTTCGTGGTAACGTTGATGGGTATAATGCTGCGGCAGGTTCATCGAACACAACAATTATGGTCGAAAACGAAGAAGACTATGACACGCAAGCGACAACTGGTTCGCTTCCGAATGATCATGGCGACTTCGTTGCACGCTATCCAGGAACTTTGGGCAACAGCCTTAAAATTTCTGTATGTCAGACAGACGCAGCGTGGACATCTGATGTAACATCGGGTTATACTTTGGTAAGAGGTTCTAAAACTCTTACATTGGCTAACTCTGAGGTTTCCAGTTCTTTCACAGTAGGTGACAACCTTGTTGTCGGCGCTGAAAAGTTGACAGTAAAAATTGCTGCAATCTCAGGTCAAGACTTGACTTTGGAAGCTGAATATGTCGGCACAGATGTTGCTAATACAGATTTTTCCACAATGACTCGTCGTTGGGAATATGCTGATCTGACAACTGGTGTTCCAGGAACAACAGACTATGCAGATAAGTATGGATCAACAAACGACGGCATTCATGTAGTTGTTGTCGACGAAGATGGTCTGATTTCAGGATCAAAGGGTAGCGTTCTTGAAGTTTACAATCAGCTTTCTGTAGCACCCGATGCAAAAACCAATGAAGGTTCTAGCAACTACTATCTAGATATCGTCAACCAACGCTCTTCTTGGGTTTGGTTTGGTAATCACAACTCCAATCTTGGCGGTGCTGGTTCCAGAGCTGATGGTACTGTCGCTTATACAGGTTCTTCTGAGCCAGTGGTAACTTCCTTCACAGGTGGTACTGACACAGCATCTCTGACACCTGCTGCTTTGATTAAAGGATACAACAAGTTTAAATCTGTTGAAGATATTGATGTTTCTTTGGTTCTTGGTTCGGGTCATGATGTGACTACAATCAAGCATATCATCAATAATATCGTTGAGGCAAGAAAAGACTGCTTGTTGGTTATTTCGCCAGAAAAAGATGACTGTGTAAATAACGGCTCTTATGACGGAAAACAAACTGACGATGTAATTGCATATCGTAATACTCTACCATCCAGCTCTTATGCTGTTATGGATTCGGGTTGGAAATATCAGTACGACAAGTATAACGATATATATCGTTGGGTTCCACTTTGCGGTGACACAGCTGGTCTTATGGTTCAAACTGATCTTACACGTGACCCTTGGTATTCCCCAGCAGGTTTCAACCGTGGTAATGTGAAGAACGTTATTAAGTTGGCGTACAACCCAACCAAAACAGATAGAGATAACCTCTATAAAGCTGGTATAAACCCTGTCGTTACATTTCCAGGACAAGGTACGGTATTGTTTGGTGATAAGACTATGCTCTCACAGCCTAGTGCGTTTGATCGTATTAATGTGCGACGCTTGTTTATTGTTCTTGAGAAAGCAATTTCGACTGCTTCTAAATTCACTTTGTTTGAATTCAATGATGAATTTACCAGAGCACAGTTTAAAAACTTGGTCGAGCCATTCTTGAGAGACGTGCAAGGTCGTCGTGGTATTACTGACTTCGCTGTTGTTTGTGATGGAACCAATAATACTGGTGAGGTTATTGATCGCAACGAATTTATTGGTGACATTTACATCAAACCTGCTCGTTCTATCAACTTTATCCAACTCAATTTTGTTGCTGTACGGACTGGTGTTGAATTCACCGAGATCGTTGGCAGAGCATAAATAGGTAGAATAGGAGAAACAAAATGGCGTTTAATGTAAACCAATTTGCTGGTGCATTGAAGGATGGGGGCGCACGTAGTGCCCTCTTCCAAGTACAGATCACCAACCCAATTAATGGGGTGTCAGATGTTACTGTACCATTTCTCTGCAAGGCAGCAGCTATCCCAGCTGCAACACTTGGTACTGTCGAGGTTCCATACTTTGGTCGTACGATCAAACTTGCAGGAAATAGAACTTATGCGGAGTGGGCACCAACAATCATAAACGATGAGGACTTTGCTATCCGTAATGCTATGGAGCAATGGTCAAACTCAATTAACTCGTTTCAAGGCAACATTTCTACAGCTGGCGGCTCTGCTCCGTCTTTGTATAAATCAGTTGCTCAGGTTACTCAGTTTAGCAAAACTGGAGAAATCCTTCGTGTTTATGACTTTGTTGGGCTTTATCCCTCCGAAGTTTCACAAATTGATCTCGCTTGGGATCAAGAAGGTGTCCAAGAGTATCAGGTAACTTTCCAGTATGATTACTGGCAGGTTTCTGGTGGTGTCACAGGTAATGCTGGCGGCATTTAATGTCTGGTAAAGAGTGACTCGGGGTGGCTATATAAATACATGTATGGCCACCCTATTTATTATTAAGGAAACAAAATGGCATTAGAACTTTTCGGATTCCAGATCGGCAAAAAAGAACAAGAGGAAAAGCCACCTAGTGTTCAATCATTTGCTCCACCCCCAAACGATGACGGTGCTATTGCTGTCAACGAAGGGGGAGTTTTTGGCACGTCTGTCGATTTAGACGGCACAGCAAAAACAGAAGCGCTTCTCATAACAAAATATCGTGAAATGTCTCAGCAACCAGAGTGCGAACGTGCGGTTGATGATGTTGTGAATGAAGCTATTGTTATGAATGACCACGATGCTTCAGTCCAGATTGTTTTGGATGATGTGGATAAACTTGGTGAACCCATCAAGAAAAGAATTCGTGAGGAGTTTGATGAGATTCTCACGCTCCTCAAGTTTAATAACAGATCATATGACATCTTCAAAGATTGGTATGTTGACGGTAGACTTTACTATCACATTATGATCGACAAAGAAAAACCCAGAGAAGGTATTCAGGAACTCCGCTACATTGATCCAAGAAAGATCAAAAAGGTTAGAGTACAAAAGCGGAACCCCAAAGCACCCACTAACAATACAGTAAATAAAGTTATTGATAAGAAGTATGATGAATATTTTATTTACTCTGCAAAGGGTGTTTCCTCTGGTCACCAAGGTTTAAAAATTGCACCAGACTCAATTGTACATATTCATTCGGGTGTTATGAATGAGAGAAACTCTATGGTTCTCTCTCATCTACATAAAGCAATTAAACCCCTAAACCAATTAAGAATGCTTGAAGATGCTGTTGTGATCTATCGTCTCGCACGTGCGCCCGAGCGTAGGATATTCTATATCGATGTCGGTAACTTACCAAACGGTAAGGCTGAGCAATACGTCAGAGATATGATGGCTCGTCATAAGAATAAACTTGTGTACGATGCTAATACTGGTCAAGTCCGTGACGATCGTAAGTTTATGACTATGCTTGAGGACTATTGGCTCCCACGTAAAGAGGGATCAAGAGGTACTGAGATCTCAACACTTCCAGGTGGACAAAACCTTGGTGAGATGGATGATGTAGATTACTTCAAGCAAAAACTTTATGAAGCCTTGAATGTACCAACTTCAAGACTTCAATCAGATGGCCAATTTAACTTGGGACGTTCTTCTGAAATCACACGTGATGAACTTAAATTTTCAAAATTCGTAAACAGATTACGGACTCGTTTCTCTGAGCTATTTCAAATTCTTTTAGAAAAGCAGCTACTCCTCAAAGGAGTTATGACTAAAGCTGAGTGGAAAGAAATAAAAGAAAAGATATACTACGACTTTATTGAAGACAACCACTTCACTGAGTTGAAGAACAATGAAGTCCTCACAGGAAGAATGGCTCTTCTTCGTGAGCTTGATGAGTATGTTGGTAAATACTATTCTGTAGAATTCGTTCGTAAAAATATCTTGATGCAAACAGAAGACGATATAAAAGACATTGATAGTCAAATCCAAAGCGAAAAAGATTTGTATGACGACGAAAATGAAGAAGATATCTAATATTATAAATATGTACTAAAGGAGATTATTATGAGTGAATATACCACACAAGACGCTGTTAATTTTGCAGCAAGCGGTAATGGGTTGGAATTCAAGAAGGCAGTTAATGACCTCTTGATGGACCGTGTTAAGGATGCTGTTGAACTGAAAAAAAGCGAAGTCGCTGCTAACTTCCTGTCAGTAGAAGACGAAGCTGAAGATCAAAACATCGAAGGGGATGAAGATGAAGATCAAGAGGTTTAAGTCCTTTGTAGAAGCTGCAAACGATGCAGATGATTACAAAGAAATGGATACCGAAAAGGGTACTCCTAAAAAAGAAAAAGAAATGGTGGATGACCTCAAAGGTAAAAACCCTGAGAAGAAAAAACATCCTGTCGCAACAGACACACAGTTTAGCGGCGACCGCAAAGAAGTTAAGAGCTAAAGAATGGCTTGGGTTGCAGTCGCAGGATCTGATGGTATTTGGGAGTATGATAATGCTCCAACTCTTGGCGTATTAGCTAATAATGCTATAGCGAATACAGCTGACGAATACTATAGAGATGCTGCAGGAACTGTAACCTCTGGGATTAGGACGTATGTGAGTCCTGCCGGTAACACACAAGAGACGTATGTTAAATGCAGACTGGTCGGTTCGAACACTGAATACTTCAGCGAACTCAGCAAAACGTACTACGATAACCAATAAGGAAATGAGAAATGAAACTCATCTGTGAAGTAAATGAAGAAATCAATTATGTAACCGAGGAGCTTTGTGAAGCGACTGGGAAAAAGAAATATATGATTGAAGGTGTCTTCATGCAAGGGGACATCAAGAACCGCAATGGTCGAGTTTACCCAGCAGAGACTTTGGACAAAGAAGTCCAGAGATATAATGAGTCTTATGTTTCTAAAAACCGTGCTTATGGTGAACTTGGCCACCCTTCTGGTCCAACTATTAACCTTGAGCGTGTCTCCCATATGATCACCGAACTGAAACGTGATGGTTCAAACTTTATGGGAAGAGCAAAGATTATGACTGAAACACCCTATGGGGCAATTGTTAAGTCATTAATGGATGAGGGCGCACAGTTGGGTGTCTCATCTCGTGGTATGGGTTCTCTTAAAACAAATAAACAAGGTGTAGCTGAAGTGCAAGGTGATTTCTACTTGGCTACTGCTGCGGATATTGTTGCTGATCCATCTGCGCCAGATGCCTTTGTAAATGGTATTATGGAAAGCAAGGAGTGGGTTTGGGAAAACGGCGTTATTCGTGAAGCGCAGATCGCCGACTATCAAACAGACATTAAAAAAGCTTCTCGCCATGAATTGGAAGAGGCAAAATTGAACGTATTTAAAGACTTTTTATCTAAACTTTAAATTATTATAAATATATGGTAATATGAGATAACTACTTTACAGAGGAGTAATCCAATGGATAACGAAAACAAAATTGAAGAAGAGGCGCTTGAAACAGAAGCAACTCTCGATGAAGCAAAAGCTGAGAAGCCAATGGATGGCGACGCAGCTGCAGCAGAAGTTGCTGCTACAATTAAAAAAGGCGCACCCAATCAAGCCAAAGCTCCAACAACTAAAACTGGCATGATCAATGCTATGGTTGGTGCCATGAAGGGTATGAAGAAAGCAGATCTTCAAGCAGGTTACGGTAAAATCATGGCTTCTATGAAAGCTGAAGGTTTTGACGTAGAAGAGCTTGAAGCGATTGCTGAAGCGGAAGAAGTTTCTTTCCGTGAAATCAGACAGATCACTTCTGCTGATGTCAACGTCGAAGAAGACGTCAAAGCTATCTTTGGTTCGGAAGAACTGACAGAAGACTTCAAAACACAAGCGACCACAATTTTTGAAGCAGCCGTTGTTTCAAAGGTAAACGAAATTCTTGAAACTGTTACTGTAGATCTCGAAGCAGAACTTGAAGCAGATAAAGAAGAAATCCACGAAGGTCTGGCTAATCGCCTTGACGATTATCTGGAGTATGTTGCTGAAGAGTGGATGAAAGAAAATGAACTGGCAGTTGAGCAGGGCATTCGTTCAGAAATCGTAGAGAATTTCATGAGCGGTCTCCGCAACTTGTTCGCAGAAAACTACGTTGACATTCCTGAAGAGAAAGTTGACTTAGTAGATGAACTCGCAGCCAAGGTTGAGGAATTAGATGCTTCTATGAACGAAGAAATCGACCGCAACATTGAACTGCGTAAAGAATTGGTAGAGGCAAAGGCAACTCTGGTATTTAACGATATCTCAGAAGGTCTTACCGAAACTCAGTGTGAAAAGCTGCAATCTCTTGCTGAAGGTGTAGAGTTTGAAGATGCTGAGCAGTATGCCGATAAACTCTCAACAATCAAAGAATCATATTTTGCAGAGACTGCAGAAGAAACTACTGGTTCTTTGACTGAGAACTTCGCAATGGATGATGAGCCACTTGAGCTTGACGAAGAAACTTCTGCTGTTGCAGTTGATCCTTCTATGGCGGCTTACATGGATGCCATTTCAAGAACCGCTAAAAAGTAATATTTTATAAATAATAATTGTAAAAAGGTAGATTACCGAAAGGAGAACCTAACATGTCTGACAATCTTGTACAGAAGTGGCAACCGATTCTGGAGCACCCAGAACTTGATGCCATCAAAGACCCCCATAAGCGCAGCGTAACAGCAACGCTTCTGGAAAACCAACAGAATGCAGCCCGTGAGCAAGCAATGCAATTGGGCGGCAATTTCAACCAATCACTTTTGGGTGAAGCAGCTCCAACAAACGCAATGGGCGCTTCCAGCTCCAGTGCTGCTGATGGCGCAATCGATACGTTTGACCCAGTACTGATCTCTTTGATCCGTCGCTCGGCTCCAAACATGATCGCATACGATGTTGCTGGCGTTCAGCCAATGAGTGGTCCAACAGGACTGATCTTCGCAATGCGTTCACGTTATGAAGGTCAAGGCGGTGCTGAAGCTCTGTTTAACGAAGCTGATACAAACCACTCTGCTTCTGCAGCTGGTAACACTGCTTCGTATACAACACAGACAGGCACAAACCCAGGAACTGGTACTTATACTACTTCTACTGGTATGGCTCGTTCTGATGCTGAAGCTCTGGGCGATGGCGCTACCAACGCATTCCAAGAGATGGCATTCTCAATCGAGAAAGTAAGCGTAACAGCTGTTTCTCGTGCGCTGAAAGCAGAGTATTCAATGGAACTCGCTCAGGATCTCAAAGCCGTTCACGGTCTTGATGCTGAAACAGAACTGTCGAATATCTTGTCTACTGAAATCTTGGCAGAAATCAACCGTGAAGTTATCCGTTCGATCAACATGACAGCTGCTGCTGGTGCTCAAACAGATACAACCACTGCTGGTACTTTCGATCTGGACACCGACTCGAATGGTCGTTGGTCAGTTGAGAAATTCAAAGGTCTGATCTTCCAGATCGAGCGTGACGCCAATGCGATTGCAAAAGCAACTCGTAGAGGTAAAGGTAACATCATGATTACTTCTTCTGATGTTGCTTCTGCTTTGAACATGGCTGGTGTTCTTGATTACACCCCAGCTCTGTCGAACAACCTGAATGTAGATGACACAGGCAATACTTTTGCTGGTGTTCTGAACGGTCGTATCAAAGTATACATCGATCCATATGCAACAGGTAACTTCTACACAATGGGCTACAAAGGTACATCGGCGTTTGACGCTGGTCTGTTCTACTGCCCATACGTGCCGCTGCAAATGGTTCGTGCGGTAGGTGAAAACACCTTCCAGCCAAAAATCGGCTTTAAAACTCGTTACGGTATGGTTGCTAACCCATTTGCAACTTCTGCCGCTGACGGTGCCGTCGACGCTGCGAAGAAAAACATCTACTACAGAAAAGTCAACGTTACTAACCTTATGTAATAAGAATCGGGCTAACCGATCTATGACTATAAAACTGGGCGGCTTCGGTCGCCCTTTTTTATTGCCTAAATACTAAGTAATTCTGGAGGTAATAATGGCAACCCTTAATCAAACCGATATCGAAAACAAGTCTTTTCTTTCTCCTGTAGGGTTTAAGTTTGTGATCAACAAACTTCCGCATGTAAGTTATTTCTGTACATCAGCTAATATCCCCGACATGACACTTGGTCAGATTGACACAGTAGATAACACTTTTATCAAACTGCCTGTTCCTGGAGATAAACTGTCATTTGGGTTATTGACTGTTAGATTCCGTATTGATGAAGATCTAGAAAATTTCTCAGAAGTTTATAACTGGATGATCGGGCTTGGTTATCCAGACAACTTCCAACAGCGTGCAGATATATCTCAAGGTGTTCAACGTCAGGGTGATGTTTATAGTGACGGGACACTTATTGTTACTACTGCATCATACAAACCCAACATGGAAGTGAAGTTTGTAGACCTGTATCCAGTAAGCCTCAATATCCCAGAATTCAATATTGAAGAAACCAACATAGTGCCTATGGTTGGAGATGCCACATTTGCGTATAGAAAATATGAGTTGACTAAAATAAAATAATACGCTATACTATATTATTTGTTTTAACATGTGAGGAACTGAATGAAGCTTGAAGATATTATGAATGAGTGGGATAAAGATTGCAAAATGGATACGACAGAGCTTGGCATTGAAAGCTCAAATATACCAATCAAACACAACAAATATTTAAAGATGTACACAGCTGAGAAGTTTGTGTATAATAAGTTGCGGGCAGAATACAAGAAAACCAAGCGAAGACTCTTAGAATATTATCTCGGTGAGATGGATAGAGATGAGCTTGAGGAATTTGGTCGTCCACAGATCTACAAGAAAATACTAAAGAACGAAGTAGAAACATATATCGAATCAGATGATATGATGATCTCTGCAACCCTCAAGCTTGCTATGCAGGAAGAAAAGGTAAATTACCTCGATGCTGTTATCAGGCAAATCAACAATCGTGGGTATCAGATCAAGAACTCAATTGATTGGATGAAATTTACTATGGGGTAATATGGAAAAGATCCACGTATACAAGAAGTCTGAAGTCCACATCAAACTAGAATGTGATCGTGGAACCGCTATGGAAATATCAGAGTATTTCACCTTTGAGGTTCCTGGAGCCAAATTTATGCCAGCTGTCCGAAATAAAGTTTGGGACGGCAAGATCCGTTTGTTTAATGTGAACACCCAACTGATGTATTCTGGATTAACAAAACGTTTGGAATATTTTTGTGAAGAGCGAGGATATGAGCTAGTCTATCACGACGACTTACTTGAAACTCTAGACATCCCTCTCAATGGGTTGGCTAAATACTTGAACGATGGAGAGTATCAGCTGAGAGATTATCAGCTTCGGGCAGTTGCCCACGCCATCAGAAATCACAGAGCATTAATTCTCTCGCCTACGGCGAGTGGTAAGTCTTTCATAATTTATTGTCTTCTGCGATTTTACATGAGAAAGTCCCAGAAGAAAGCTCTGGTAATTGTACCCACCACATCATTAGTGTACCAAATGGATAATGATTTTAAAGATTATTCTAAAGAAGTACAGTTTTATTATACTCATTTAATCGTCGGTGGTCAAGAGAAAAATTCAGAAGAAGCACAAATTTATATCTCTACATGGCAATCCATATACAAACAACCAAAATCCTACTTCGATCAATTTGATATTGTGATCGGCGACGAGGCGCATTTGTTCAAGGCAACCTCTCTCACTAAGATTATGGAGAAACTCGACAATTGTAAGTATAGATTCGGCTTCACAGGCTCTCTCGACGGCACTCAGACGAACAAGCTTGTTCTTGAGGGGTTATTTGGTCCCGTGATGAGGGTTGTCCAGACCAAAGAACTTATTGAAAACAAGACTCTATCATCATTTCGAATCAAGTGTCTCACACTCAAGTATGATGACCAGACGTGTAAGTTGATCAGTAAGGCGAAGTATCAGGATGAGATGGACTTTCTAGTTGGTAACGAGGCTCGAAATAATTTTATAAAGAACTTGACTATTACAAGAAAAGGTAATACACTATTACTATTCCAATATGTGGAGAAGCATGGTAAGCTTCTTCACGATATGATTAAGGATGAGGTTGAAGATGGCAGGAAAGTATTTTTTGTATATGGTGGTGTGGACGCAACTGTTCGGGAAGAAATTAGAGGAATCACTGAGACTCAAAATGACGCTATTATCGTTGCGAGCTACGGGACTTTCTCGACAGGTATTAACATTAGAAACTTACATAATGTTATATTTGCTTCCCCTTCTAAATCAAGGGTACGCACTCTACAGTCAATAGGTAGAGCGCTTCGAAAGGGTGACAATAAAGAATCTGCAACTCTGTATGATATATCAGATAACTTGCAGTATAAATCCCAAATTAACCATACTCTGAAGCACTTCGCTGAGAGAGTTAAAATGTATAACGACGAACAATTTGAATACAAGATGTATAACATAAGGTTAAATAACAATGATTAAAATGCTAAGGCTAGTTAGTGGGGAAAACATTTGTGGTGAGGTTCTTGGTGAAACAAAAACCCACACAAGTATTTCTGACCCACTCAAGTTAGAAACTCAAATTACAGAAGGATACAGGGGGACAGCGTTAACATATTGGATACCTCTGGGAACAGAGCCTGTTGTTGTTCCTGTTAGGAATGATCACGTTATTGTAAATGCTGAGGTTCATGAAGAACTAGAGAATCACTATCTTGACAGTATGGAGAAAATCAAAAAGTTGAACGATCCAATAGAATTTGGGGTTGACTCCCCAGAAGATGACGAGTATGATGATGTTATACAGTCTTTTATTGAGAAGAGCAGGGGGAGATTACACTAATGGCTGCTAAAGATAAAAAGAAAAGACCATATTATGTGGACAATAAAGCATTTCTACAAGCAATGATCGAATATCGAGAAATGATTGCCGAAGCAGCGCAAGCTGGTAAAGAGCGACCAAATGTTCCATTTTATGTTGCTGATTGCATTATTAAAATTGCCACTCACTTATCCTATAAACCAAACTTTATCAACTACTCTTTCCGTGAAGATATGATTATGGATGGGGTTGAAAACTGTCTACAGTATATTGACAACTTCAATCCTGAGAAGAGTAAAAACCCTTTCGCATACTTCACACAAATTATTTACTATGCCTTTCTTCGTCGTATCCAGAAAGAGAAGAAATATTTGTATGTAAAAATGAAAGCCACTGAACAAGCGACACTCTTTGGCGAGACGTCTGACTCTCAGGCTCATGATGCTGGTACAGACTATACTTCTAATTCTAAAGTCAATGACTGGAACGAAGATTATGTATCAAACTTTGTAGAAAACTTTGAACAAAATAAACGTAAGAAGGTGAAGAAGAAACGCATTATTGAAGAAGAGTGAGAATTAAATTATGAAAATTGCATTGATTACAGACACCCATTGGGGTGCCAGAAATGACAGCCAAGTATTCTTAGATTATTTCAGTAAGTTTCACGATGAACTGTTTTTTCCGTATCTTGAAGAATTTGGCATTGATACGATTATCCACCTTGGTGATATTGTAGATCGCCGTAAGTATATCAATTATACAACTCTGCGTCGCCTCAAAGATAAATTTATCAATCGTTGTGTTGATATGAATCTAGACCTGCATGTCATTATTGGCAACCACGATGTGCCATATAAAAACACGAACGAGATCAATTCTATGAAAGAATTGTTCGATCAGCATAATGTCAAGTTTTATGACGAGCCAGAGACTGTGGAGTTTGATGGTTCTGATATACTGATGATGCCTTGGATCAACAACTCAAACTATGCCCATGCTGTTGATTCTATGAAAACAACAACAGCTTCTGTTATGATGGGACACCTTGAGATCTCTGGAATGATGATGATGCGGGGTATGGCAAACGAACACGGTATGGATATGGAGATGTTTAAGCGGTTTGAGCATGTATTCTCTGGCCACTTCCACCACAAGAACAGTAAGGAAAATATTCACTATCTTGGTTGTCCATACGAGATTACTTGGTCTGACTACCAAGATCCAAAAGGTTTCCATATTTACGACACAGAAACTCGGGAGATTGAGTTTATTCGTAACCCCTTCTCGATGTTCCATAAAGTTTACTATGATGATGAAGGTAAGTCTATGGAAGACTTCACCAACATCGACTTCAGTCAATATAAAGACACTTATGTTAAGGTGGTGAAGCAAACTGTCAACAACCCTTACTGGTTTGATATGATGCTTGATAACCTGTATAAGCATGAGCCGATCAATATTCGGATCGTTGAGGACACAATCAATCTTGGGTTGGAAGATGATGAGGTTGTGAATGAGGCAGAAGACACAGTAACAATTTTGTCAAAATATATTGAAAATATGTCAGACGATGTACCAAAGAAAAAGCTTGACAATTTGATGCGTACATTATATAATGAAGCAATTCATTTAGAGGTATAAGATGCTGAAATTTAAAAATATCCGTTGGAAGAATTTTCTTTCGACGGGCAACCAGTGGACAGAGATTCATCTAGATCGATCTTCTTCTACTGTTATTGTTGGTGAGAACGGCGCAGGTAAGTCTACCTTGCTTGATGCTATTACATATGTTCTATTCAACAAGCCATTCAGAAATATTAATAAGACTCAGCTACCCAATAGCATCAACGAAAAGGATGTGGTGGTTGAGGTGAACTTTAGTAATGGCAACACAGATTATCTTATTCGACGTGGTATGAAGCCGAACTTGTTTGAGATCTGGAAGAATGGTTCTCTCATTGATCAGCCTGGAACTATCCGTGAGTATCAGGCACAGCTCGAAGAAACAATTCTTAAACTCAACTACAAATCATTCACGCAGATTGTTGTGCTTGGTAATGCTTCCTTTACTCCATTCATGCAGCTATCTACACGTGACCGCCGTGAGGTTATCGAAGATTTGCTTGATATTCAGATCTTCAGTAGTATGAACCTTCTGTTAAAGGATCGGATGTCCACAAATAAGAGTGATATTGCAGAGATTAAACGTAACGCAGACATCACCAAAGAAAAGATTGACATCCAGAAGAAATACATGGAGCAGATCCAAACTGACTATACTGATCGGATTGATGATCTGAAGAAAACGATTGAAGGATATATTGAGAAGAATAAAGAGCTTTCTGATTCTTCGGATGGTTATTCTCAAGCAGTAGATGAGTTGCTCCAGACAGTTACTAGCGAAGGTTCATATAAGCGTAAGTCTGAGAAGATGTCTGAGATTTTGTTGAAGCTCAGAGACAAACATAGCAAAGCGCATAAACGTGCTGGGTTTTTTGAGAACCATGATAACTGCCCAACTTGTGAGCAGCATATCGACCTTGAGGTGAAGGTTGCTAAGATTAATCAGACAAAGGAAGTTATCGGTGAGACTGAGCAAGCCATTGATAAGCTTCAGGGTGACTTGGGCGGCATTCAAGATGAGCTTGAGGCAATCTCTCAAACGCAGCAAAACATCTCTAAGCTACAGAACAATATTCGTGAGAATCAATCTCAGATTGACTTTTACAATAAGCAAATCGAGAAGACTGAAAAAGATATTGTAGCTCTTGAGGCAAAGGCTGAAGAAAAGAGAACGGACACCTCTGACTTGTCGAAGCTTAGAGAAGATCTTGATACATTCAAGAAGCGTGGTATTGAGTTGCTCGAACAGAAACAGCTCTTTGAGATTGCTTCTGCGATGCTTAAAGATGGCGGGATCAAAACCAAGATCATTCGCCAGTATGTTCCAATTATGAATAAGCTAGTGAACAAATATCTACAGGCGCTTGACTTCTTCGTAAACTTTGAACTTGATGAGGAGTTTAATGAAGTTATCAAGAGCCGACACAGAGATGAGTTTTCGTACAGCAGCTTCAGTGAAGGCGAGAAGATGCGTATTGACTTGGCTCTGCTATTTACTTGGCGGTCTATCGCTCGTCTGAAGAATAGCACAAACACAAACCTTCTGATTCTTGATGAAGTATTTGATGCATCCCTTGATACCACTGGCTGTGATGAGTTCCTGAAGCTACTCAACGAGGTCGGGGCAGATACAAACGTATTTGTGATCAGCCATAAAGGTGATGTGTTGACAGATAAATTTAGAAGCCAGATTCGCTTCGAGAAAGTAAAAAACTTTAGTAGGATAGCAGCATGAATATGAAACTTGTAAAGGGTTCAGACCCTATTTTGAGAACAGCAGCAGAGAAGTTTGACTTCTCCAACCCAGAAATAGACCCAGTAGAACTTTCCCTGCAGATGACTGATCGAATGTCAAAGCTACGCATTATGGGGTTATCAGCCAACCAATTTGGCTTGCCTCTGCAGGTTATGACAGTTGGCAACCCAGCAGACACTTCCTCAGCCTTTGCAGCGTTCAATCCCATCATCACATCTTATGGTGAGGAAACTGCGGTTGAGGAGGAGATGAATCCATGCTTCCCTGGATTGTTCATCAAGATCAAACGCCCAACCAGTATCCGTGTTCGTTATACAACAGCAGAGATGGTAACGGATGTTGTTAAGTTTGATGGGATCACAGCCCGTATTTTCCAGCACCAGTATGATCTTCTTCAAGGTCTTCTATATACTAAGAAGGCAAACAGGTATTACCTAGAGAGAGCAATCAAACAGAAAAAACGGCTTGATAAAGCGAGAAAGGAATCAGTACTACTATGAGTGATTTTAGTGATGAAGATACTGGCGAGCAAGAAGGCAAGGATATTTATTCTGGGTTCTCTAGTTTTGTTCAAGAAAACTTAAATAAAATAGTTGACAGCGACGCAAATTCAAGGTATATTACTGTTACAGAAGATGAAGATGGGGAACTCATGCTAGAGCTCCCTGATGATTTTATGGAAAGCTTGGGTTGGCAGGCAGGGGATACCTTGAGCTGGCGACAAGTTTCTGATATGTCTTGGAGCATAAGGAAAATGAATGATGGTTAGTGATATTAATACTGAAAACTATAGCGTCGAGATGCAGGATGGCATCCCAGTAGTTACTGCAAAGTTTTGGGATGACTGCAAGCACAAGCTCGGTACATATATGGAAGATACCGACTATGATATTCTAGTCGAAGATGACATGGACTTCTATGCCCCAGCATCAGGCGGTTTGACAGGAGAAGCTGAAAACGGCGAAGCTAACATTATCTTCAAGTACCGCAAAAACATATTCACAGAGCAAGAGCAACTCGGTGCTTTTGATGGTCTGATGCCTGCAGCACAGCCAACACAAAACCGTGGTGTTGCGGCTGGTCCAAAGGGTGATCAAAGTGGGGCACGTGATTGGGCAACAGATGAGCAGGTCGAAATCATGGACCATTACATCAGTCCCAAGGCTTCTCTATTTGACGATGGTTCGGATCCAGTCCAAGCGATTATTGAGAAACATAAATCGTTGGAAGGTTCTACACGTGGAATCGTTTGGTTGCGGAGTAAAATCAATGACGCTGGATATAACTATGAGGACTTCTTCCAGCAGAAGATGAAAGAGTGGCAAGATATGTCTCCAGAGGCAGCTGCTAAAGATGCGGCGACTGTGAAGAAAACATTTATTTCTGACACTACATATGCCAATGCTGTAAACTCTGGGATAGCAGGTTTCTTTGATCGCTATCCACGCATTCCATATGGTCGGGCTACAGCATATACAGAGCAACATCGTGATGATTATGAGAAGTGCTATCCATTTATGCGCAAACTTTCGAATAAGTTTGCAGAACTTCTGCCTCAACGTTTCGGGGTTCAAAAAGCCGTTGCTGATACTATTGACAGCCGCTTTCGTGTCGCTGGTGAAGACACCCCATTCACAACAATTACTGTGAATAAAAACTTTCGCACCGCTGCGCATTACGATGCGGGTGATCTAAATGATGGGTTCTCCAATCTGACGGTGGTTGCGAAAGACAAAGCTTGGGAAGGGGGCTACCTTGTTCTTCCTGAGTTTCGGGTTGCCGTGAATATTCGTCCTGGAGATCTGCTATTGATCAATAACCATGGCGGCATTCACGGCAATACTGAATTGAAACCGCCTGCAGGTAAAAAGATCGAAGACATGGAACGTGTTTCTTTGGTCTGCTACTTCCGTGAGAAGATGACAAATTTGGGTTCTTGGGAATATGAGGCGGCTCGTCGCAACTTTGTTGATAGTCGCCGTTTTAATAAAGAGCATGAACTATGGAAGCCGATGTGGAATGGTGTATCGCCTTCTATGTGGACAACCCAGGAATGGTATGATTATCTAGAAGCTAACGGTGGTGAAGATATGGTTCGTGAATATCACCCTGAAGCATATGAGAAAGAGGCAAGCTTGGAGGGGTTCTTTTCATGAGTTATGATTATCAAATTGCTATCCCGTCATATAAGCGCCATGATATTATTCAGGGTAAGACGCTGCGTGTTCTGAAAGAATATGGTATCGACCCATCCCGTATTAAAGTGTTTATTAACGCTGAAGAAGAAGGTGAATATGAAAACTACACTCAGGCGCTAACAGATAATGATTACACTAAAGATATCGAGGTTGTGAAGGGCGTACCGACTATTGGCGCTCAACGAAACTTCATTGAGAAGTGGTATCCCGAGGGAACATATCTTATGATGTTTGATGATGACGTCGATGAGGTCCAAAAGAAAGTGAGTGAGCAAGACCTTGCACGGGTTGATGATCTTGAGGAAGAAGTTATCTTCCGAGGGTTTGCTGCGTGCGAAGAGAATAAAGCGCAAACGTTCGGTATCTATGCTGCATCAAACGCATACTTTATGAAACATAGAACCTACACAAAACTTAGCTATATTATTGCATCCATGTTCGGTGTTATTGTAGACCATGATCCATACTTAGATCGTGTGACAAACCACGGCGAAGATTATGAGTACAGCTTGCGGCAGTATGTGAAGCACGGCGTGGTGGTTCGCCTCGATGACATCACGGTTAAGTCAAATTACTATAAACAGGCTGGCGGTCTACAAACTGTGCGAACTGAACAGTATATCTACAACAGCGTGAAGTGGATCGCTGACGAGTTTCCTGACCTTTGTAAGATGTATATCCGCAAAACAACAGGTCACGCTGAGTTGAAACTTCGAGACTCTACTAAAGGTAAGTACCAGAAACCTGAAACGACCCTTGAAAGTTTTTTCTCTTAAATGTAAAAAACTCCTTGACAACCCAGCTCTTGTATTATAGAGTTGGGTTGTAATCATTTGAGGAAAAGCTAAATGTTGCTCTACAATGACTATCAGGCGAAGTGGATTCGCCTCTGGGACGATGATGGTGTTTGCAAGCTCAGTGATGAGGTTGTTGGCTTTAATAGGAAGAATCAAGAGAAGTATCACATGGGCGGCTGCTACCTGTATGCATACGATACCGAACACACGATTGCTGAGGAAGAGGTTGATCACCTAGACGAACGAGTAGTTTATATCGGAACTGCTGGTTCCAGTAAATATAGAGGCATCCGCAGCCGCACCGCAGATTTTATGGGCACGATTACACGTGCAGCTCACCTAAAAAACCCATACGCAAACGGAACGCTATTCAGGATAAAGTATGGTGAAGAAAACAAAGAAAACCTTTATGTTGCATACTACCCAATGGGCTATGGCGAGGGAATTAAGATTCCAGCACATGGGGTAGAGAGTAGGTTGCACCAAGAATACGTTGCAAAGTATGGCGGTCTCCCAACATGTGATGGTCCGATCTGCACTCAAGATCGTATCATGGAAATGTTTAAGCAACTGCCAAAGTCAGAGCAAAAAAATATTTTTAAAAAACTCGAAAAAATGTGATTTTAGGGGTTGACATTACTGCACCCATATGGTATGATGAGGTATAACTTGAGAGGTTCGATATGACTGTTAACACCGCTTCCAAAGAAATTCTCGCCCGTCTTCTCTCCCAAGAGAATATCGACGTCACCCACGATACCGTCGCCACTGCTTCCTTCGATGTCTTGAACCGTGTTCTGACTCTCCCCATGTGGGATAAAATGGAAAGCTTTACTTATGACCATCTCGTGGGTCACGAAGTTGGCCACGCTCTGTACACACCATCTGAAGGTTGGATGGATGAAGTTGAGGAGCGTGGTCAAGCTTTTAAGGGTTTTCTAAATGTCGTGGAAGATGCTCGTATCGAAAAGTTGATTCAGCGCCGCTTTCCTGGACTCCGTCGCTCTTTCGTTCGTTCTTATCAAAATATGCTCGCTGACAATTTCTTTGGTGCCAGCGTTGATGAAATCAACAGCTCCTATGATCTGATCGACCGCTTGAATGTTTTGTTCAAATGCGGTGAGTCTGTTGGTGTTCGCATTGAAGAGGACGAGAAGGTTTGGGTCGAGGAGATGCGTGGTCTCGAGACTTTTGAAGAGGCTCTTGACTGCGCCATTCGTTTGTTTGAAGCTATGTCTTCTTCTTCTCCCCAGCCTGAATCTTCTGATTCTTCTGACCAAGAATTAGACCTTCCCACCAACCAATCAGGAGATGGTGATACTTCTGAAGAAACTAGAAAAGAAACGGAAGCTGCCAACGATGATGCTTCTGGTAAAGAAGATGAAGTCGGTTCTGATGATCAAGAATCAGAATCACAGAGTCAGACAACTACAGACACTGGTGGTGAAACGAGCGAAGAGCCAGTATCACTGACAGATAAGGTTCTTTCTAATTCTATTCGTGAGATCAGCAGCACTAATGAAAACGTTACCACCGTTGTAGTTGACCCCCAAAATTGGGATAACATCAAAGTTACCACACCTGATCAGATCGCAAAGGATCTTGCTGCTGCTTCGGTTCCTGCGGCTTTCAAAGACGCTCTGTTCAATAAATTTAAAACCAATAACAAGAAAACAATTAATTACCTCGTCAAAGAGTTTGAGATGAAGAAACGTGCCGCTGAGTATGCCCGCACCACAACTTCGAAGTCTGGTGTCATTGATACTGTTAAGATGAATAACTACAAGTTCTCTGACGACATCTTCTCACGAGTTGGTGTGGTGGCCAATGGTAAGAGCCACGGTATGATTTTGTATCTTGATTGGTCTGGTTCTATGTATTCTTCTTTCAGTAAAACGGTTGAGCAGTGCCTTTGCCTTGCTTCCTTTTGTAAGCAAGTGGCAATCCCATTCAAAGTGTTGGCTTTTACTGACTTGTCCGGCACTTCTAATGTTATGCCCCGTCGCCAAAAAAACCACATGTCTGTGGCTGAGAACTTCCGTTTCATTGAATTGTTGAATAGTGATTTGACTCGCAGTAAGTTTACTGAGGCTTGTAAAAACCTCTTGTTCCTTTCTGTTATGAATACACGAGACCGCCCTAGTAATCGGCAGCTGGGCATTTCCTGGGATATTATGAATAAAGGATATGATAGCATGGACCGCCTTGCCCATTATCGCCTTAACAGCACTCCACTCAATGATGCGATTATTGCTGGCATGAAGATCCACAATAAATTTAAAGCTGCTAATCGTCTTGATATTGTAAATGCGATATTCTTGACAGATGGGTGCTCAAACGCTTTAACATACGATGATGGTGAATATCAATATAGCCGCATTTGGGGGAACCGTAAAACGCAGATAAAATTCCGCAACCAACGGTATATTTTGGATGATCGAGAAGACCCGACTAAAGCTCTTCTCGAGATTTATGCTGATGAGACTGGTTCAAATGTTGTTGGCATTCGTATTGTTACGCAGTTTGATATTCGTGGTCATCATTTGCACCATATACTTTCTCATAAAACTCAGATAGATTGGGATGGGGTTGCGGCTGCTCGAAAAACCATTCGTAAAGATAAATGGATGTCATATGAATCCCGTGGGTTTGATAAGAGTTTCCTTATTCTTGACACTAGCATGAAAGCTTCTAATGCTGAGTTTGAGGTCGATGAAGATGCATCAAAAAACAAGATCAAAACTGCGTTCAGTAAGTCTATGTCAAATCGCCTTACTTCCCGTAAAATGCTGACCGAGTTTATTGAGATGGTAGCATAAAAAAAGATGAAAAAAATACAAAAAAGGGGTTGACATATCTCTTTCTATGCGTTACAATCGTTTTGTAACTGATGAAAAATTGAGGAATATATTATGACTGATGTGACAACAATGACTGCTGCTCTGAATAATGCCTGTATTGAAAAGTATGGCACAAGCGTGGTGACCAACAAACAGCTACTGGAAGTCGCTGCCGAATCAAACCTGAGTGTTTCGCAAGTTTTCAGTAACAAAGATACGTTTCGTGTGAAGCGTGGTGTTTACAATCTTGCTGCGACGGTTACGCAGCTTCCCACTGCTGCTCCTGCACCAGTGGCTCCTGTAGCTGCTCCTACTACTGTTGATATGAATGTTCAGTCTAATTCTTTTACTGAGAACTTGGTTCCAGCCAAAGATCCTCTGTTTGTTCCTTTCGGCAACTTTGCTACTCTGAAAAAAGTTATTGCCTCCAAGATGTTCTATCCTGCGTTTGTTACTGGTATGTCTGGTAATGGTAAGACGTTTTCGATTGAGCAAGCTTGTGCTGCGACCAAGCGTGAGGTTATCCGTGTTAACTTCACCATTGAAACCGATGAAGATGATTTGATCGGTGGCTTCCGCTTGGTCAATGGTGATACTAAGTTCTTCAAAGGACCAGTTATTCGTGCTATGGAGATGGGCGCTGTCTTGCTCCTCGATGAAATCGACTTGGGTAATCCTGCTAAAATCATGTGCCTCCAGTCTATCCTTGAGGGTAATGGCTACTTTATGAAAAAGACTGGCGAGTATATCACTCCTACTCCTGGATTCACGGTTATTGCTACTGCAAATACCAAAGGTAAAGGTTCTGAGGACGGGCGCTTTATCGGTACTAACGTCTTGAACGAAGCTTTCCTCGAGCGTTTTCCAATCACTTGTGAGCAGGAATATCCTACTGTCGCCACTGAGAAAAAAATCTTGAACCGTGTGTTCGAAGGTTTGAATATCGACGACGATAATTTCTCATCCAAGCTTGTTGACTGGGCGGATATTGTTCGCAAGACTTTTGATGACGGTGGTGTTGACGAGATCATCTCTACTCGTCGTCTCGTCCACATCGCCAAAGCTTACTCTATCTTTAATGATAAGATGAAAGCTATCGAGATGTGCATCAACCGCTTCGACGAAGAGACAAAACTGTCTTTCCGTGACTTGTATACGAAGCTTGATGATGAAGTTTCTTTGGGTGAAGAAAATTCTCAGGAAACGCTTGACACTTCGTTTTAAATCCCTATATATTTGTGAGGTGGGAAACTGCCTCACATGCTACATTAATTACTAACTGAAGGTGGAAAATATATGAATATTGAAATTTCAACAGAAGAGCTACAAAAGCGAAGGTTGTTTGTAGCCACCCCCATGTATGGGGGTCAATGTCATGGCATGTATGCTAAGGCATGTGCGGATCTCGCCAAGCTTTGTCAAGCTTATAATATTGAGTGTCGTTTCTTTTACCTGTTCAATGAATCTCTAATTACACGTGCTCGCAACTATTGCGTTGATGAGTTCCTGCGTTCTGATTGCACGCATATGATGTTTATTGATAGTGACATTGGGTTTGACCCCCAAGACGTTCTCACTCTTGCGGCTCTTATGGATCCAGAAGATAAGAAATATGAAATCATGTGTGGTCCATACCCAAAGAAAACTATCTCTTGGGAGAAGATCAAGATGGCTGTTGACAAAGGCTATGCTGACGACAATCCAGGAAACCTTGAAAAGTATGTTGGAGACTTTGTCTTTAACCCAGCTGAGGGTCAGTCTCAAATTCGTATTGATGAGCCAGTCTCTGTTCTTGAAGGTGGTACAGGGTTTATGATGATCCAGCGCTCTGCATTTGAGAAGTTTGAAAAGGAATATCCCGAGTATTCATATCTTCCCGACCATGTGCGCACGAAGAACTTTGATGGCACACGTGAGATCATGATGTATTTTCAGGCATTGATTGATCCGAAGTCAAAGAGATATCTTTCGGAAGATTATATGTTTTGTCAGTGGATGCGCAAGGTTGATGTGCAAGTATGGTTCTGCCCATGGATGAAGCTTATCCATGCTGGTTCCTATGTCTTTGGTGGTTCTCTGGCGGATATTGCTCAGCTTGGTGCTTCTGCGACAGCTGATGTATCAGCTATTAAGAAAATGAAGAAATAATGCCAAATTTAAAACTTTTAGTTATTGGTCATGGTCGACACGGTAAAGATACCGTCTGTGAGATTTTGCGAGACAAATACGGGTACACTTTTGAGAGCAGTTCCCGTTTTTGCTCCAAACTCTTTATCTATGATGATCTAAGAGATGTATATGGATACATGAACGAACAGGAGTGTTATGATGATCGACACAATCATCGTGCTGAATGGTATGACTCTATCTGTTCGTTCAATATTCCAAACGCTGCTGCCCTCGGAACAGCTATCTTAGGGCGGTATGATATTTATTGTGGATTGCGCAACAAACGTGAGTTCTTTGCGCTTCAGAATATTGACGCATACGACTATGCTATTTGGGTGGATCGAAGCAACCACCTTCCAACCGAAAGCAAGGATAGTATGAGTCTTGAGCAATGGATGGCAGACTATACCATCGACAATAATGGTTCGCTTGACGAACTTCAATTCAACGTGGATCAACTTATGGCTAATATCCATGATCAAACTTCTTGACATTCATGTTGAATTATGTTACAATTCTATTATTATGAACACGGAGAAAACATATGAAAATCAGTGACAATACCCTTAACGTTTTGAAAAACTTCTCGACAATCAATCAGTCTATTGCGATCAAGCAGGGCAACACTCTGCGAACTATTTCTGAAGGTAAGAATATCTTGGCTCAGGCTGTGGTTGCAGAGGCATTTCCATCAGACTTTGCTATCTATGAGCTGAACCAGTTTTTGGGTCTTGACTCGATCTTTGAAGACCCAGACTATGAGTTTGGTGAGAAGGCTGTTACTGTAGCGGAAGGTTCAACACGTTCTCGCTACACATACACAGATCCTTCTATGGTGACTACACCACCAGAGAAAAACCTTGAATTGCCTTCACGTGAAGTTTCCTTTAAAATGACTGCCGACGACTTTGCTAAGGTTCGTAATGCAGCTAACCAACTTCAACTTCCAAATATTGTTGTTCGTGGTCAGGATGGCTCGATCACTCTCACAGCTACTGATGTTTCTAACCCAACATCAAACGAGTTTAACCGTGAAGTTGGTCAGACTAATGCGTCGTTTGTGTTCGTATTCCGCCCAGAGAATATGAAACTCATTTCCGATGACTATGATGTGACCATCTCTGCAAAGGGCATTTCTCACTTCAAAGGTTCGATGGTTGAGTATTGGATTGCAACAGAGAAAGGCTCAACATACGATGGTTAAAATTGAGGTTGATATTGCCAAAGCTTTGGTACAAATGATCGACACAGTCACTAAACGAGGAGCGGTGAACGGGGAGGAGCTACTCCCTGTCGCCACGATGCGTAAACGTCTAACTGATGGGATTGATGCAGCTGAGTCTGAAACAACAGACAACTTTGAATAATTTTGGAGAACTATATTATGAGCGAAGAATTCCTATGGGTCGAGAAGTATCGCCCAAAAACTGTTGAGTCTACAATTCTACCTGAAAGTCTGAAGACCACCTTCCAGACTTTCGTTGATCAGGATAACATCCCGAACCTTCTGCTAACTGGTAGTGCTGGCGTTGGTAAGACCACCATTGCTAAGGCTATGCTCGAGGAGCTGGGGTGTGACTATATCGTGATCAATGGTTCGGACGAGGGTCGTTTGATTGACACTCTCCGAACCAAAATTAAAAACTTTGCGTCCTCCATGTCCCTTGCTGGGGGTCGCAAATATGTCATCTTGGATGAAGCTGACTATCTGAATGCCGAGACTGTACAACCAGCTCTCCGAAATTTCATGGAGGAATACAGTTCCAACTGCGGGTTTATCCTCACATGTAACTTTGAGAAGAAGATCATTGATCCGCTTCACTCTCGATGCTCGGTGGTCAACTTCCGTCTTTCTAAAGATGACAAACCTGCTATGGCTGCGCAAATGTATAAGCGTGTCTGCACCATTCTTTCTGACGAGAACGTGACGTTTGACAAGAAAGTTGTTGCAGAGGTTATCAAGAAGCACTTCCCTGATAACCGCCGTATTCTTAATGAGTTACAACGCTATTCAAGCACAGGTACTATTGATGCAGGTGTGTTGGCAAACTTCTCTGATGTTCAGATCAAAGACCTGATCAATGGTCTGCGTGACAAGAACTTCAAAGAGGTTCGCTCATGGGTTGCCCAAAACGTTGATGGTGATGGAGCAGATATCTTCCGCAAAATCTATGACAACATGAACGAATATATCAACCCACAGTCTATCCCGCAAGTTGTAGTTACTCTTGCAGACTACCAGTACAAATCCGCTTTCGTAGCTGATCATGAGATTAACATGATGGCTATGTTCTCTGAGATGATGGTAGAGGTTGACTGGAAATGAATCCGTTTGATTATGTTAATGAGATCAATGTCTCTAAAAAAGACATAATGACTGGCACGGATAACGACGTGTTGGCAGAGAAGGGTTATGATCCTTTTCTAACCAACCGTTCGTTGTCAAACTTTCCTGATACCATTTGGCTTGCTAATGAGATGAACACTCGGCATGACATTGACAAAAAGCTTCAGTTCCACTTTCTACTAAATACAGTTAGACCCAAAAAACGCTTTGCGAAGTGGGCTAAAAAAGAAAAAACTGGTGACGTGGAAGTGATTAAGCTGTATTATGGTTACAACGATGTTAAAGCAAGGCAAGCACTTTCTGTCCTCACCGACGACCAAATAAAAACAATAAGAAACAGAATGGAAAAAGGTGGACGAAATGCTTGACTCAATGGTAGAGGTGCGCCTCACAAACGAAGACGATTTCCTTAAAATTAGAGAAACGCTGACACGTATTGGCGTTGCTTCTCGTAAAGACAAGACAATCTATCAGTCTTGCCATATTCTGCACAAGCAGGGTAAATACTACATCGTGCATTTTAAAGAACTCTTTATGCTTGATGGCAAACCCAACAACTTTGGGGACGAAGATAAAGGACGCCGTAACACCATCGCTAATTTGTTAGCTGAGTGGGGTCTTGTTGAATTAGTTGATGAAAATAAGTCTGGTGAACCTCTGACACCTTTGAGTCAGATTAAGGTTCTGCCCTATAAAGAAAAGGCTAACTGGACGTTGACTGCGAAATATAATATTGGAAGGAAGAAAGATTGACAAACCCATTTAAGGATATTGATACGTTTCAAACTGCTTGTGATCAAGAACCAAGCGAAGCAAACTACAAAATGTATCTCGATCTAATCCGTGAAGAAACAGAAGAGCTAGAAGAAGCTATCCAAGACAACGACAAAGTAGAACAACTTGATGCACTCGTTGACATTCTGGTTGTTACTATGGGTGCTATTCGGGCTGCAGGTTGGGACGGAGAAGCAGCTTGGAAAGAAGTAATGGATACAAACTTCGCTAAGATTGATCCAGAAACAGGTAAAGTGCGCAAACGTGAAGACGGTAAAGTGCTTAAACCAGAAGGCTGGAAAGCACCAGAACTAGCTCAGTTTGTAAGATAAATATTACAAAGGAGACTACTAATGTGCAGCCCATTTGTGCGTAAAGAAGCCAACCGTTTTTACTGGATAGTAAAGGGTTCATTAATCCCCCAGACATGGTCCGACAAAGATGTAGAAGGCATATACCATAGCTATATGAAACGTATCTGGGGTAATCACGAAAATTGTGTTAATGAAGATGGATTTTCTGAAGCTTGGGCAAACAGGGAAAAAATGAATTATAAATAAGATGTAAACGTTGAAGCGGCGTGGACACATACTGGACCTGGGGGCAGTACCCAGCGACTCCACCACAAACACTTGATAAGTGACGACTTAAATTCGATGAAGGGGATAGGGAGTTAGCTACCTGATTCTGTGGAGAAGTTTCAAGTGTTTTTGATGG
>Ga0233432_10000811_pt1 | contig 29919 bp, 29 predicted proteins | sample SI_122_August201_6_FD_179870 | JGI IMG/M metagenome (GOLD analysis project Ga0233432, IMG submission 179870) | Seawater microbial communities from Saanich Inlet, British Columbia, Canada - SI_122_August2016_10_MG | ecosystem: Environmental > Aquatic > Marine > Inlet | place: Canada: British... | reverse complement strand
AAAAAATAAACTTTCTAAACATCATTCAGTAGGCAATTTAGGTGCTTTATAAACGCCTAAATTAGATAAAATCGGGCTCGCTTTTGAATCGATGATCGAAAATCTTAAGGCTGTAATGGGCGGTGTATTAAAACGAATTAATCGCTTATTGCCAACAGTTGCTCCTGTTTCTAGAGTCTGCCAACCTTCCTCGGTTTTGACTTCAAAAGTAAAGGACTTGATTCTTTGTCCTAGGGGAATATATTCCTGAACCATAAAGGTGTTAACCTCCTGGGGACTTGTCCACTCTAGCTCAATTTGTGCTGTATTAACTCCTTCGGGAGCGGCCCAATAAGAATGTTTATTAGTGTCATGAATCAAATCTGCAGCATATCCCTGACGAGAAACCGAAGCTTTAATTTTAGCAGAATCAGCGAAATCTGTTTCATACATTTTACTTAGATAAATCGCTAATTTTTTCAATTGTGCCTCATCATTTTCGTGAACCAATCCTCTGGTATCAATAGGGAGATTTAATAAGAAGTTACTATTCCTGCCTACCGAGTTAAAATAAATGTCGACAAGCTGAGACAATGTTTTTACTTTATCATCTTGTTCGGGGTGATAATACCAACCTGGACGAATCGAGACATCGGATTCTGTGGGTACCCAGTGGGTTCCATTCTCTTGACCTTTTGCATATTTATCAAAACCAGGCATTCCTGCATATACACTATCTCTAAGTATGGGAGACCAAGTAGTATCATAAGCATAGCCTCTTTCGTTTCCTACCCAACGAATATCAGGACCAGCATCACTAAAAATAACTGCTTTAGGCTGTAAATCACGAACAAGATCAATTGTGGTTGGCCACTCATAATAGGTACGCTTTTCGACTCTTCGTTCTTCATTAGCACCTCCATAAAATCCATCTCCCCCATTGGCCCCATCAAACCAAACTTCAAAAATAGGACCGTAGTTCGTTAATAATTCTCTGAGTTGATTTCGATAATAATCTACATACTCTTTTTTTCCATAGTCAGCATGATTACGATCCCATGGGGAAAGGTATACTCCAAATTTTAACCCAAATTCTTTACAGGCATCTGACAACTCTTGAATCAAGTCTCCTTTACCTTCTTTCCAAGGGGAGTTTTTTACGGAATGTTCCGTGTAAGCACTTGGCCATAAAGAAAAACCATCGTGGTGCTTGGCGGTAATAATCAATCCCTTCATTCCGGCTTCTTTTGCTACTCTTGCCCATTGTCTTGCATCCAGTTCAGAAGGATTAAACTGTGCTGGTATTTCATCTCCGTATCCCCACTCTTTATTTGTAAATGTATTCATGTTGAAATGAATAAAACCATAGTATTCTAACTCTTGCCATGCCAATTGATATTCATTTGGCAATGGCTCTACCGGAGGTATGGGTAGAATTTCATTTGAACACGAGGAACTAAAAAGTAAGAGCATTAAGCCAATACTCAATAAACTATTTTTAATCATGGATTATTATTTTTTAAATTTTGGATCTACAAATTCCCATTCACGAATATGAGGGTGTCGATGGGCTGTTTTGTGAAGTGAATCGATTTTATTAACTATTTCAGGATGTTCAGCAGCCACATTGAACACCTCGTTGCGGTCTGTTTTTAAATTATACAACTCCCATTTGGAATCTAAATTTGTTTTCATCTCTACTTTTACTCCTTTCCAATCTTCAATTCGCAAAGCAATTTGACCTCTTTTTTCAGGATACTCGAAGTAAATATAATCGTGTGTTTCATTTTGTGACTCCCCCAAAAGTTCTGGTAAAATAGAAATTCCATCGGGTGCTGATTGATCTTGACCTGCTAATTCTGCAAACGTATTGAACATGTCCCAATGACCTGAAATTAAATCTGAAATTGAGCCGGCTTTGATTTTCCCTTTCCAATATGCTATAAAAGGAATTCTAATCCCTCCTTCATATACATCCATCTTTAACCCTCTTAGTCCTGCTGCACTATTAAAAAAATCAGGATCAACTCCGCCGGCAAAAGTGGGTCCATTATCACTAGAAAATAAAATCAATGTGTTTTCTTCTTGGCCTTTTTCCTTGACACTATCCCATATTTTCCCAACCTCGCTATCTAAATGAGTAATCATAGCTGCATAGGCCGCATTAGGAAATTGATGAGCAGTATACCCCTTGTTTCCTAAATAAGGTTCTTCTTCAAAAACATCTCGATATTGATCAACCAAAGAATCTGGCACTTGAAGCGAAACATGTGGAATTGGGGATGGATAATAAAGAAAATATGGCTTATCTGAAGCTGTAGTATCCAAAAATTGAATTGCTTTTTCAAGCATTCGATCTGGGGCATATTCTTGTCCTTTAAATTGGTCAAAATCAGATTGATTCGCTATAGAACTAATTGGACTGTGGACTAAAAAATAATCATTATTTAAAGGGTCTTTTTTATCATTTTCCCAAAGATGAGTAGGGTAATAATTATGCGCTTGCTTTTGGTCTAGGTACCCATAATAATAATCAAAGCCATGCAACAAAGGACTTCCTGTTGTTTCATTCATACCAAGACCCCATTTCCCAATCATTGCTGTTTGATACCCTGCTTTTTTAAGCATTTTAGCTAAAGTGGGAGTTGTTTCTGGGATTGGCATTTGACCTCCTTCCATTTCATCTGAAAACTGACCCAGCTCATAGTTTCCTCTTATGTATGCATGACCAGCATGATTACCAGTCAAGAACATATAACGTGAAGGTGCACAAACTGGAGCACCAGTATAATGTTGTGTGAAACGCATTCCATCTGCTGCAAGGCGGTCTAGATTTGGTGTTTTTATCTTTTTTTGCCCATAAGACCCCAATTCACCATAGCCTAAATCATCAGCTAAAATGTATATAATGTTAGGGGGTTGATCTTTTTGATTTTCAACTGTAGAACAACTGAAAAATGTAAATCCAATAAAGACTAGAAAAGATATTCTCATTTTATATTTTTATAAAAATTCTCTTTTTATATAACCAATAGCAAACATACCAGAGACTAAACAAAACTATCAATCCTAAAACAAAGCTTGCTAGCCAAGGAGAAATACCTCCAAGCAGAGAGTTTGTAAATGGTTTTGCTATTTTTTGAAATAAATCTCCACCACCCACAGACGCAAAAAGATAAATAAACAAGGGGTTGACTCCAACAACAGTGAAAACTAATGTTTTTTTAATGTAGGACTTGATATCTATTATCCAATAACAAATGGCTAAAGCCAAAATAGTCCAACCTCCTGATAAAAATATAAAGGAAGTAGTTGTAATACGCTTTATTACTGGTGTGAAAAAACTTAAAGCATACCCTAACGCCAAACAAATAACAGCCACAACAATGAGACGTTTAAATTTATCGATGTGAGAGGATTTGCTCATTAACAATTGACCTGCCATCAAACCCCAAATTGTATGTGCTGCAGTTGGAACCGCATTAAAAGCTGCCCAATGTCCTCCATACTCATATCCAGAAATAAATATATTAAACCATGCTCCGAAATTCTTACCCGCAACAAAAGCTTGATCAAAACCAACAACTGGGAAAAAACGATAAAGAAAATCCGAAATTAAAATAAATCCTAATGCGGCAATTGCTTGAACCATTGGTGTTTTTTTGACCAACAAAAAAGCAACCAAATAAGTGAAAGAAAGCTGTGCTAAAACATTATCAAACTGAAAAATAATCTTTTCTGGATCTATACAATAGAGTCCCCATCCAAACAATAATAATAAAAAAGCACGCCGAAAAGCATGTCTTCTAATCTGTTTTTCTGAATCTCCTTTTTCCAATCTGTTAGCATAAGAGTAAGGAATCGATACCCCTACAATAAACATAAAGAAAGGCTGAATCAAGTCCCAAAAATGTAAACCTTCCCACTGTACGTGATGAAAAAGAAAATCTGCAGCAGCAGTAATCGTCTCGTTTTCGGTTTTCATAAAAACTCCGAAAAGATGAGAAAATTCGGCTACTAATAAAAACATGACTACTCCTCTAAAAAAATCTAAAGATCGTAATCGCTGACTCAAGGGGTTTGTTGTGCTCATTTTAATTCAATTTGAATAACTGTATCTATTGGATCTTTCGAAAGGGCAGAAACATCAACCACCATCCCGAACTTATCATTTCTAAAGGGAATATTCTTTTGTGTTTTTAAGACTCTAACGCTTTTAATTTTAACAGGAACCCTGTCAATATGAATTAAATTTAAATCAGGATTTAATACATGTAAATAGATCGTTTTACCTTTTTGTGTGGATACAAAATCGTCCGTAGGTTCGATGGGACCTTTTTGTGTTCCATATATAGTATTCCCATTTTCTTTAAGCCACTTACCCATTGCCCTTAGTGAAGATTGGTGCTCAGGCTGAATTTTTCCATTGGGCATGGGACCAACATTCAATAGCATATTACTACCATAGCCCGCTGCCTTTATTAAATAGTGGATTAATTCTTTATTCGATTTGTGTTTACGGTCTTGTAAATTAAATCCCCATGTTCCGTTTATTGTTTCACAAACTTCTAGTGGCACTAATCCGATTTGATCTGCTGCAGTTCCCCATCCAGTTGTGTTTTTTCCGGGTAAATCTTTTTCAAACATTTGAAAATCCTCTCCATCTATTACACCAATATGATGGTTATTTCCAATTAATGCTTGCGGCTGAAGATCATGAATCATCTTATAAATTTCATCATAATGCCAATCTACTTTCAATTCACCAAATTTTTTGCCATCCCATTCTTTTTGATCCCAATGCCCATCAAACCATATTCCTCCAATTTCTCCGTAATTGGTAAGTAATTCTTTGAGCTGTGCTTTCATAAAAGTAATATACTCTTCCCATTCTCCTTCACCTCTACCTGGAATTCCTTTGCCTGTTCTACCTCTTGGAAAGTAATCATCTCTATTCCAGTCTAAAAGAGAATAATAAAAAAATAATTTTACCCCTTGCTTACGACATTCTTCTGCTAAAGCCTTTAATACATCTTTACCATAAGGAGTAGCATCAACAATATCATAATCGGTGACCTTGGAATCAAACATTGAAAAACCATCGTGATGCCTACTGGTAATTGTAATGTAATTCATTCCCGCCTCTTTTACGAGAGCAACCCATTCTTTAGGATCAAAATCTATTGGATTGAAAAAGCTAGGTAATTTTTCATATTCATCTATGGCGATATTTTGATTATTCATTACCCACTCACCATCTCCTAAAATACTATACACCCCCCAATGGACAAACATTCCGAATTTGGCTTCTTGAAATGAAACACGTGCATCTAGATTTTCCTTGCTCGGAATATAATTCTGAGCCATCAATTTTGAAAAGGCTAATACACAAAATAGAACCAGTGTACGCAATAATTTAGTTTTGTAATTCATGGGCTTGTTTTTAAATTCAATCTTATTTTTGAAAAGTCAAAAATTTATTCTTTTAAAGATAGTAAAAAATAGTAATTTTATTCAAAATCAATTTTCATGAAACGAACGCATTTATTATCCCTTTTTTTACTCTTTAGCCTTCTTACAACTCCAATTACTGCACAAGATTGGCCAGATTTTGGAAAATTTAAAGAAGCTAACACAAAACTTGCCAAACCCTCAGATGGGGAACAACGTATTGTTTTCATGGGAAATTCCATAACGATTGGTTGGCTTCAAACGCATCCTGAATTTTTCGAGGGCAAGCCATATATTAATCGTGGAATTAGCGGACAAACAACCCCTCAAATGTTAGTGCGATTTCGTGCTGATGTGATTGACCTTGAAGCTTCAGCTGTTGTAATTTTAGCAGGAACAAATGACGTTGCTGGAAATACTGGGCCTTCTTCTTTAGAAATGATTTTAGATAATATTAAATCCATGACTGAAATTGCTAAAGCAAATGGGCTTAAAGTAATTTTATGTTCTGTTCTTCCTGCTTTTGATTATTCTTGGAGACCAGGGCTTGAACCCAACATTAAAATCCCCAAATTAAATGCTATGATAAAAGACTACGCAGAAAATAATCAGGTCTATTATCTAGATTATTTCAGCGCCCTCGATGATGGAAATAATGGGATACTTCCAGCCTTGACTACAGATGGAGTTCACTTAACCTTAGAAGGCTATAAGGTAATGGAACCCATGGTAGAAAAAGCTATAAATAGTGTTTTAAAATAATGCCATGAGGGTTTTTACAGGAACTATTCTTATTCTCTTTTTAACTATTCAATGTGAAAAAGCTGAGAATTTTGATGCGTTAACTTTATTTGAAAACAAAACAGGAGAATACGCATGTTATCGCATTCCTGCAATAATCAATACTTCTAACGGTACGTTACTTGCATTTGCAGAAGGAAGAAAATTGGACTGTGGTGATTTTGGAAAAGTTGATATTCTTCTTCGTCTAAGCAATGATGGCGGGAAAAATTGGAGCCCTCAAAAAATTATTGCAACCTATAAAAATTTACAAGCTGGGAACCCTGCCCCAGTGGTAGATCAATATGACCTCAATTATCCTAATGGCCGAATATTTTTGTTTTATAATACAGGGACTGTTTCTGAACATGACATGCGACTTGGGAAAGGAGTGCGGGAGGTTTGGTATAAAACAAGTGAAGACAACGGTATCAATTGGTCGGAGGGAGTCAACATAACATCACAAGTACATTTTAATGCAAACTCTTTACATCCAGATATGGATTGGAGAACGCATGCAAATACACCTGGTCATGCACTACAATTTAAAAAAGGGAAATTTCAAGGACGTATTTATATTCCTGCAAACCACTCACAAGGCCCTCCACAGGAAAAATATAACGATTACAGAGCCTATGGTTTTTATTCTGATGACCATGGTTTAAACTGGAAAGTAAGCCCAGACGTTGAGGTAGCCTCATCCAACGAAGCCATTGGTGTAGAATTATCCAATGGAGATTTAATGTTAAATATTCGCGAGCAAAACGGAAACACAAAAGAACGTTTGATTGCTATCAGCAAAGATGGAGGGGCAAGTTGGGAGAAAACATATTTCGATGCTGAATTGATTTCACCAGTCTGTCAATCAAGTTTACTTCAATTCATAAAAGATCAAGACACCTTATTACTATTTTCTGGACCCAATAGTAGAGAAAAGAGAGAAAAAATGACCCTTAAAATTAGTTTAGATCAAGGACAAAATTGGACCTATTCTAAACTTATTCATGAAGGAGCTTCTTCCTATTCTGACTTAGCTCAAATAGACAGCAATACATTAGGCGTTTTATATGAAAAGGGATCTGAAGGTATTTCTTTTCAAATTCTTTCTGGAGACTCACTTCTAAAAACTCCATAAAAAAACCCACCGAAGTGGGCTTGAATAAATTTTGTAGATTAGGCTTTTATCAAAGCTACTTTTACTCGATAATTTCCCCACCCCATATGCAAGTGAACTCCATCATCAACTCCTTCAAATGCCATCGAAAAAGCTTCCAGCAAATCTTCACTTTCAGAGACTGGTACATTTACACGAACCACATCCATTTCCTGATCATATGAATAAGCTCCCCAAACATGTATTGCTTTATTTACAATAACAGTCATTTGTTCACCATTTGGAATGGCATAAAGTGTGTACGACCCTGCATCAATAGTTGATCCACCTATTTTCATAGGAACATAAAGTGTTAACTCGGTGGATTCGTTTGCACCCATTCTCCAAATTTTTCCTTCTGGCACTAAAGTATTAACGTCTCGCCCATTCAATTGAGGTCGGCTGTACAAAACACGCGCTAGTTTATTAGGTTCTTGATTGCTAGAAGGATATTCAATCATATCTAGAGGACTTTTGTCGAGGCCTCTAAACTCTTGTGATTGAACGGTTCCCAATGATACAAGTAGCATAAGGGATAATACGATTAAATTTTTCATATTGTATTGTTTTAGTTCAAAACGAATATAAGAAAGAAGTAATTCAAATAGAGATAAATTTCAATTTTTAAATAAAAAAGTAGCTTGAACAGGATGATGATCGGAGGCCCAACCTCCTTTAGCAGTTTTCACCCATATATGATCAGCAGTTTCAAGCTGAAATCCTTTGTTAAATATATAATCAATTCTTCTTAATCCTGTTTCCCCTTTTTTAAAGCCGGTAAAGGTTCCATAATTTTTTTCTGAAGGTGCTCTATCCTTCAGTACATCTTCAAAAGAATTTTGCAAGATTTTAATTGGCTCTGTATCGGGGGTTAGATTAAAATCGCCTGTAATAACCACTGGAATATTCATCTTGTTCAATTTCTCAATTTTCCTTAAAATCAAACGTGCAGACGCTGCTCGAGCCAATTCTCCTATGTGGTCAAAGTGGGTATTGAAAACCCAGAACTGTTTTCCTGACGTAAGGTCTTTAAATCGAGCATAAGTACAGATACGCTCTAAAGCAGCATCCCACCCAACTGATATTTCTTCTGGTGTTTCGGATAGCCAGAAAGTGTTACTTTCTTCTACCTTTAAATTCATAGAATTATAAAGAATAGGACTATATTCTCCTTTAGTCTTACCATCATCTCTGCCCACTCCAACATATGAGAACTTGTCTAATACATCATTTAAATACTCTAATTGATGATGCAATACTTCTTGCATCCCCACAATATCTGGTTGTGTTTCTCTAAGATAACTTGCGACCTTTTCTTTTCTTAGACTCCATTGATTTTCTCCGTCATCGGGATTGTCATATCTGATGTTGTAGGATATTACGGTGATTTCTTCTGGTCTATTTTTGATTACCAATAAACTGAATAAATAAAATACGAAGTATAGTACTTTCATGAGGGTAAATTAATTAAAATCAGTGCTGTCAAGAGAAAGAATACTTAATAGTAAAACATTGACTCCTTTCGCGATGGCTTCAGGAGATGAATATTCATCCGGTGCATGACTAATTCCACCAACACTCGGGACAAAAATCATCCCTGTTGGGGTAATTACAGCCATGTCTTGTGCGTCGTGACCTGCTCCACTAGGTAATGTTTTATGGGTATAACCCAACTGGATTGCATTTTTTCTTATGATTTCTTGAACTCTCAAATCAGTGAGTGCTGGAGCTGCAGTAGCATCTATTGGAATAAAGCTGAAATTTGTTTCTGTTGCCTCTCCAATAGCTATTGCCTCTTTTGATATTTGATTGAATAGCAATGCGATTTTTTCAGCATCTAAGTCTCTCAATTCTAAACTAGCGATTACTTTGCCTGGAATTACATTAGGTGCCCCTGGAAACGCTTGAATTCTACCTACCGTACCCACTTGAGCTCCCTCCATTTGGGTAACAATATCATTTACAGCTAAAACAAAATGTGCCGCTGCCATCATAGCATCCTGTCGATCATTCATGGGGGTAGTTCCAGCATGATTGGTTTTACCTGTAATTTCTACATCCCACCACTTGAGTCCAACAATGCCTTCTACCACTCCAATATCTAGTTTGTTTTTATGTAAAATATTTCCCTGTTCTATATGTAATTCTAAAAAGGCGTGTAAGTCTTCTTTAGAGCGTTCTACTCCCATCACCTTTTCCGGGTTTCCCCCAAGTCTCAATATACCCTCACCATTGGTATAGCCAGAGGCCGTTTTCCCTGCTAGTGTGGCTTCATCAATTTTACCAGCGATGGCACGAGATCCAAAAATTGCTCCTTCTTCATTTGAGAAAATGATAAGCTCTAAAGGATGTTCTGTCCACACCTCATTTTCAACTAGCGTTTCCAAAACTTCAATTGCCCCAATAACCCCAACATCCCCATCGTAATGTCCCCCATTGGGAACAGCATCAATGTGAGAACCAAAAGCAATTGGCTTTAGTGCAGGATTTTTTCCTGCTCTTCGTGCAATTAAATTTCCAGCTGCATCCACAGAAACATCAAGACCAAGCCCATTCAGATAGTCTGATAAATGAGCGCGTGCATCAATATCATGATCACTATAAGCAACACGGTCATTTCCTCCTGCCTCATTAATCCCAAAAAGAGAGAGCCTTTTGAGCTGTAACTCAAGTCGCTCGCTATCTATCTTGAGGGTAGTTTCCTGTGTCCATAATGATAGTGGAAAAATGAATAGAAATGATACTAAAATTATGGGTAAATATTTAAAGGAATTTAGTCCGAAATTCATGGTCTACTGATCGTTGAAATTTAAAAAATTTAAGATAGTAAAATAAATGATTGACTGTTCTTGAACAGAATGATATATTCTCAATAAAAATTTATTTCATCTTATAGCTACTCTGTTTTTTTGTAATTTCACAATAAACTTATTTAATTAGACAATGAAAAATACAATCTACCTTTTAACCTTATTCATGGTATTTACCTCAACAATGGGGCAATATGGAAAAGTGATGGATCACTTAACGCTAGACAGTAAGATTTTAAAAGGTGAACGAAATTTTGCTGTTTATCTTCCTCCAGACTACGATCACTCAAGTAGAAGTTATCCTGTTTTATATTTACTTCATGGCTATACAGATGACCATACAGGATGGGTTCAATTTGGAGAAGTATTGCACATTGCAGATAAAGCAATCAATGATGGCAGTGCAACGGCAATGATCATTATCATGCCCGATGCTGATTCCGGCTTGCCAGGATACACGAATGCTATAAATGGAAAATGGAACTATGAAGATTTCTTTTTCAACGAACTGATGCCCCATGTTGAAGAACGTTTTAGAATTAAAAAGAATAAACGATATAGAGCAGTAGCTGGATTATCCATGGGTGGAGGAGGAACCTTCCTGTATGCGATGCATCGTCCTGATTTATTTTCCTCAGCTGCACCACTAAGTGCTTCCTTGGGACCTCAATCTCTGGAAGAAATGAAAAACTTTCCTTATGTGGGATTTTCAAAAAAAGAAATTAATCAAAAAGGATTTGACCTCTATTCATTAAGAAACAATCCATTAAAATTAGTCGATAAAATGTCTAAAAAAGACCTCAACTCAGTACGATGGTATATTGATTGTGGAGATGATGATTTTTTATATGAGGCAAATAGTTTAATGCATCTCAAAATGCGCGAAAAAGAAATAAAACATGAATTTAGAATTCGTGATGGAGATCACTCATGGGATTACTGGCGATCCGCCCTACCTTCTGTTCTAGCATTTATTTCTAAAGGATTTCACCAGTAATATACATTTAATTTATGTCTCACTTTATTAAAACTGTTTTTCTTTTTTTTGTGATAAGTAGTTGCTCTAAAGAGATTTCAGAAACAACATCAGTTGAAACTGAAGAACCTGAGGTGATTGAGGGATCTACTCTTCCACTAATTCGAATTAACACTAGAGGAAATCCTATTGTTGATGAACCTAAAATTGCCGGAAGTTTTGATATTCTTGAAGATGATGTAGTTATTGAGGCACACCAAATTGGAATTGAAATACGAGGCTCTAGCTCACAAATGTTTGATAAAAAATCTTACGGTTTTGAAACCTGGGATGAAAACGGAGAAGATTTAAATGTAGAATTAGCTGGTTTTCCTGAGGAAGAAGACTGGATCTTATATGGTCCCTACAGTGATAAATCACTTCTAAGAAATGTGTTAATCTATGAGCTATCAAATAAGATGGGGCAATACGCAAGTCGAACTGCTTTTTATGAATTAGAAATAAACGAAGTTTTTTTGGGCACCTATGTATTGATGGAAAAAATAAAGCGTGATAAAAACCGTGTGGACATCAGTAAAAATAAAGAAGAAGATATTACAGGAGGATATATTTTAAAAATAGACAAGCCAACTGGTGATGGGGATTGGTATGATGAAAGTATCGCCTTTGGCTCCCAATACAACACAGAAGGTATTCCAACAGAAACTCCAGGTATTTCTTTTTTATATGAATATCCTGATTCAGATGACATCAACACAGTTCAAAAACAATACATCCAAAACTACATTCACTCTTTTGAAACAACCCTATCATCGGAGGATTTTACCAGTGATGAACTTGGCTACAGACAATATATTGATGTTGATAGTTTTATTGATTTTTTTATACTCAATGAAATCTCCAAAAATCCAGATGGATTTAGACTTAGCACTTTTATGCACAAGGATAAGGGTGAAAAATTAAAGATGGGACCAATTTGGGATTTCAATATTGCTTTTGGAAATGTTGATTATTGCGATGGAAATTCAACTAGTGGCTGGGCACATAATTTCAATGCTATATGTCCAAATGACTTTTGGTTAGTTCCTTTTTGGTGGAATCGTTTTCTAGAAGATCCCCAATTTGTAATTGCATTACAACAAAGATGGAATGTCCTCCGTTCGGATATTTTATCTACCCAAACTGTTCTGTCAAGATTGGAAGAGCTTAAATCTAATTTACAGACAAAAAACACAATCGATCGTAATTTTGGAAAATGGCCCATTTTAGGGAAATACATTTGGCCCAATGCCTATATTGGCGACAGTTATATCAGTGAAATTAATTATCTACAAGATTGGATAACAGAACGATTAGCATGGCTAGATGAATCGATAAACACTTTGTGAAAAATTGATCCGTAAAGTCTTTTGTTATTTTGGTCCAATTTAATTACATTTAAAATTAAGACATGAAACCAAATGAAAAGAAGAAATTTTATTACTACCAGTGTTGCAGGAACTCTAGGAATTGCTGGTCTATATAGTTTTGATAAAAACCCAATTCATTTTCAAAAAAACATCAAAATAACGATCACCCCTTGGTCTTTGATGCGAACCGGATATGGTGGTGATGACCCACTTGGAATTGATGTTTTTGACTATCCTGCAGTTGCTAAGTCCTTGGGTTTTGACTATATCGATCATGAAATGTTTCACTTTCCCCCAAACATCAATGAAACCCATCTTCAAAAAATGATAAATAACATGAAATCTGCTGGTGTAAAAAGTGCTGTAATGCTTACAGGAGGGGTTGGTGACATTGGAGATGCTGATTCAAAAAAAAGAAAAAAAGCTATAGAAACATATAAATATTGGGTAGATATTGCTTCGGCACTAGATTGTAAGGCAATGCGCAATGTGTGTGGAGAATCCATCACAGTTCCACACAAAGAAAAACTTAATTATGCCCTTGAAGGGGTCAATGAATTGGGAGCTTATGCCGCTTCGAAAAATATCGATTTACTGATTGAAAATCACAATGGTTATTCTTCAGATCCTGAATGGATGATTGCCCTTATGGAAGGAGTGAATAAAAAAAATGTGGGAGTGTTAGGAGATTTTACAAATTGGACTTTAGAACGAAATCCCGATACATTTTACCCAGACCCTTACAAAGGAATCGAGTTGCTTGCTCCTTATATACGGGCAGTAAGCGCGAAGTCATCTGAATTTACAGTTGCCGGAGAAGAAATCACTACGGATTATAAAAAAATGTTTGATATTCTCAAAAAAGCACCTCATTTTGAATTTGCTGGTGTTGAATTTTTTGGCAATGACATTTCAAGAAATCAAGGAGTAAAACTCACGAAAAATTTAATTGAGAAAGTGACTAAATGAGTCAATACCAATTCTAATGAAAGTTGATAGGTATTTCTCATCTGATGCAAGTTCACTGCAAACACTCACCTTTTTACCTTCTTCATGAGCAACTTTAGTAAAGTTTTCAATTAAAAACAGTAAACTTTCTTTTGCTCGAAGTAAATAATATGCAATACGATTATTGGTTCGGTCGGCAGCCATAAAAATTGTGCAAGGTCATTTGTTTCAAAGGAAAAAATAAGACTCGGAAAACTTTAAATATTGATATATATTTAAAAATAGATACTCATATAGTATTCTTTATATTTGAACCTTATTTTGAAATAAACATCAACATAATATGAAATTAAAATTTATTCTTCTAGCACTTTTAATAAGTACCGTTTCAATTGCTCAAAAAAGTATTGATGAAAAAGTATCAGACTTATTATCAAAAATGACTCTTAAAGAAAAAATCGGTCAAATGAATCAATATAATGGTTTCTGGAATGTTACCGGTCCAGTTCCTGAAGGGGGTGATTCAAAAGTTAAATACGACCATCTTGCTAATGGCTGGGTTGGTTCTATGCTTAATGTAAGAGGGGTTAAAGAAGTAAAGGCAGTCCAAAAAATTGCGGTTGAAAATTCACGTTTAGGAATTCCTTTAATCATCGGTTTTGATTTAATTCATGGATACAAAACTGTTTTTCCTATTCCCCTTGCTGAATCCGCAAGTTGGGATTTAGAAGCCATTCAGCTTTCCGCAGAATTGTCAGCAAAAGAAGCTGCAGCAGCTGGAATCAATTGGACTTTTGCTCCTATGATTGATATCACTCGTGATGCCCGTTGGGGTCGAGTTATGGAGGGTGCAGGAGAGGACCCCTACCTGGGAAGCTTAATTGCAGCAGCTAGAGTAAGAGGTTTTCAAGGAGAAGATTTAGCATCGCCATTCACCATTGCAGCCACTGCAAAACATTTTGCAGCGTATGGATTTGCAGAAGCAGGAAAAGATTATAATACCGTAGACATTGGTTTGAATACCCTTCATAATATTGTATTACCACCGTTTAAGGCGGCGGTAGATGCCGGAATTAAAACGTTCATGAATTCATTTAACGATCTCAATGGAATACCTGCTACAGCAGACACATTCCTCCAAAGAGAACTTTTAAAAGGGGAATGGAACTTTGATGGATTTGTAGTTTCTGATTGGGGTTCTATAAGAGAAATGATTGATCATGGATATGCAAAAGACAATAATCATGCAGGAGAATTGGCTCTTTTAGGAGGTTCTGATATGGATATGGAATCATCCATTTATATCTATGAACTTGAAAAGCTCATAGAAGAAAATAAAATCTCAGTTGCACATATAGATGATGCAGTTAGTAGAATACTGAAAGTCAAATTTGAATTAGGCCTTTTTGAAGACCCCTATCTTTATTGCAATGAGGAGCAAGAAAAAGAAATTACAGGCTCTAAAGAAATGATGGATGCAGCTCTAGAGGTTGCAAAAAAATCGATTGTACTTTTAAAAAATGAAAATGAAATTCTTCCGCTCAAAAAGAATGGGGTAAAAATAGGACTGATTGGTCCTTTGGCTGCTGATAAAAACAGTCCCCTTGGGAATTGGAGAATAGGAGCAGACAACAACACTGCTATATCTGTACTAGAGGGCCTTAAAAACTATAAAGGAAACGATATTAGCCATGCTCAAGGGGTGAAATTAATCAACAAAACCCCTGATGGCTTTCATGAGGAAGTTCAAATTAATACTACTGACAAAACTGGTTTTGATGAGGCTATAGCACTTGCCAAAAAAGTTGAGGTCGTAATTATGGTTTTGGGTGAACATGGATTTCAGTCTGGAGAAGGAAGAAGCAGAAGTAAATTAGATCTTCCTGGGTTTCAACAAGAGTTATTGGAAGAAGTAGCTGCTGTAAATCCAAATATTGTTTTAGTCTTAATGAATGGGCGCCCCTTAATTTTGAATTGGGCTGCTGAGAATATTCCTGCAATTGTAGAGGCATGGCAGTTAGGAACTCAGAGCGGAAATGCTATTGCTCAAGTGTTGTATGGAGATTACAATCCAAGTGGTAAATTACCTATGAGTTTCCCAAGAAGCGTTGGTCAACTTCCGTTGTATTACAATCATAAAAGCACCGGTAGACCTGGCACAGAAGGAGTGGATCCAGGGAGTGTTTTCTGGTCTCACTATGGAGATGAAAAAAATAGCCCTCTATACCCCTTTGGATATGGACTAAGCTATTCTAAATTTGAATATTCAAAGCTTCAATTAAATAAAACTGAAATGACTAAAAATTCCAGTATCAAAGCCTCCATTACGATAAAAAATACGGGAAAGGTAAAAGGTAAAGAAATTGTTCAATTGTACATTCAAGACCCTTTTGCTAGTGCAACTCGCCCTGTAAAAGAACTTAAAGGCTTCAAGGCCATTGAATTGGAACCGGGCGCCACTCAAGAAGTGAGTTTCACCCTTACAGAATCAGATTTAAAATTTTATAGTGCAAATCAAAAATGGGAAGCCGAACCCGGTACTTATCATGTTTTTATTGGAACCGATTCTACCTCCAAAGAGAAAATGACTTTTGAACTAAATTAAATTTACATTTTAATAAATCAATGCTCATTTTTACTAAAATTATGTAGATGCTTAAAGCAGTTTTATTTGATATGGATGGTGTTATTGTGGACAGTGAACCACTTCACCACAAGGCGTATGAAAAAATGTTCGAAGAATTTGACATCACTGTTTCAACAGAACTCTACGCTTCTTTTACTGGTAAAGCAACGTTATCTATTTGTGAACAAATTTGTAATGAATTCAATCTTGAGACCTCCCCTGAACTTCTAGTTGTATCCAAAAGAAAACACTTTATTCCACTTTTTGAGAATGATACTGACTTTTGCCTTTTGGAAGGAGTACTAGAATTGATAAAAAACTACCATCAAAATGGAATCACTTTAATAGTAGCTTCCTCAGCATCCATGGAAAATATTAATAGGATTTTTAAACGTTTTGATTTAGATCAATATTTTAAAGCGAAGCTAAGCGGAGCCGATCTTAAAGAATCTAAACCACATCCTGAAATTTTCATCAACGCAGCTAAAGCTTCTGGCTGTTCTGTCTCAGAATGTATGGTGATTGAAGATTCTACCAATGGTATTTTAGCTGCAAAAGCCGCTGGAATTTATTGTGTAGGGTATAATAGTTTACATTCAAAAAGTCAGGATTACAGTCAAGCAGATTTAGTTATTCAAGAATTTAGTGAAATAACTTATGCTAAAATTTGTAGTCTTTTTTATAAATAAAAAAGAGTTAATCGGTATGAAAAAACAATAGGTTTAATATAATCTATCCATTTTTGATACCCTTTTTCATTCAGGTGAATCCCATCAGTTAACAATTCATTATTCATAAATCCATTTTCATTTTTAAAAATAGAATAAAGGGGGATTAAGAAAAATAATTTCAGAAGAGTTTTTATTCCCATTGCACGCTGTATGAACTTATTGTTCTATCAATCCTAGTTGTGACAAAAAGGAATAATTATCAAAAAAGTCTTGCTCTTGAACAATCTTTCCATCCTTTAATGTTACCCATGTCAAGCCTGAAATTTCAACACGTTTATTCGTAGCTGGAATTCCAAATAAATCGCCATCATGAGTTCCCTGAAGACTCCAATGCTTGACCAATCTGTCCCCTTGAGCTACTACTTCAACAATCTCAACTTCAAGATCAGAAAATCCAGAAAAATACCCCGCATAGTAGTCTTTAAACCCCTGGATACCTGTGATATTTCCAGAAGATGTAACCACAATAACTTGGCTGTCAAAACTAGCCTCATCAATATGGGAAACATCACGTGTTTCAAAGACTTTATTCCAAACCGTTGAATACATATTTATTGCTGCTTCAAGCTTTACTTGTTTGCTTTCCAAATCTTTACAAACTTCACTTGGTGCTTGTACACAGCTTACTGCATGTAAAGAAATTAATAAAAAAATTATTTTTTTCATTTCAAATTGATTTAAAGTTATATCTAAATATAAGGAATATTGAAAAATATAAAGAAATAATATAAAGACAACTCGCTGAAAATAATAGAATTAGAATCTGATTTTTCTTTAAATGAAAAAATTGAAACCCTATACAAATAAACTCATTTTACGCTATATTCGAGATGAAAATATTCTTTACAAATCCACTTATTCATGCTCAAAAAATATAAATCCGGTCCTTTTTATCGCTTTTTATCGTTTCTTTTTTTTCTATCGTTTATGACAGAATGCTCAAAAGAAACCCAAACGGTTTTAGTAAATTTCGAGACCGATCATTTTAAAACAAGTATTTCTGAGAAAGGATACCTTCTCAGTTTCAAAGCTGCTGATAGCAATACAGAATATCAATTGAAAGATAGTCTTAACCCAATTATGTCATTACGGATTGAAAAGGAATATCTTAAGCCAAAACAAGCGAAATACAATGATAATATTCTAACTCTTGATTTTGGGAATGCCATTAAAGCTGAACTTCTTGTTAGCCAAAATCCCTCTTATTTAAGCCTTGAACTACTCTCACTTTCTAATGTTAATTTTGAAACTTTAGATTTAGTTTTATGGGGTCCCTATACCAACAAAATCAATGGTGTCATTGGAGAAACTGTAGGGGTCGTTCGGGATAGCACCTTTGCAATGGGTATCCAATCACTAAACATCAAAACCTTGGGAGGATACCCTTGGAATGAAAGCGATAGAATGCCTGCCTTTGATATTTTTGATCAAGAAGACCCTACCGATTTACATCCAGAAAATGTAACTCCAGTATTATATAGAGTAGAAGCAGCAAAGCCTGTACCTGGAGGAAGCAGCCTACAGGCATACACAAGAAACCGAATGCAGAGTAGATTAATTAGCGATTTCAACCATGAAAAAATTCTTGCCCCTCCCTATGATGATGGAGGAGTGATCGGTTCAAAAATTGCCCTCTTTGGTGTTCCTGTAGATAAAGTATTGAAAACCATTGGAACTTTAGAGGTTGAGGAAGGACTCCCCCACCCGATGATAGATGGTGAATGGGTAAAAACAAAATCAGGGGTAAATGCTTCCTATATGATTATGAGTTTTACTGAATCCGATTTTGACAAAGCACTCAACATAACTTCTCAAGCAGGATTAAACTATCTATATTATTACGGGAAAACTTTTGAAAGCTGGGGACACTTTGAGTTAGACAAAAAATATTTCCCAAAAGGATATGCCACAATTAGGTCCTATGTTGAAAAAGCAAAAGAAAAAGGAATTCGTCTTGGCACACACACCTTATCCAATTTTATATCACCTAACGACCCCTTTGTTACACCGATTCCAGACAAACGCTTGGCCAAAGTAGGTAGTAGTGTTTTAACGCAATCCATTGATAATACACAAAATGAAATCTTAATTGAATCCCCTGATTTTTTTAATCAGATGAAAAACAATACCCTGAAAACGGTTCGGATTGAAGAAGAATTGATTCGTTACGGAAGTGTGTCATTAGAAGCACCTTGGAAATTACTTGACTGCCAAAGAGGAGCCTTTAATACAAAACCAAAAAAACATGAGAAAGGAGTAGAAATTTCAAAACTATTAGATCATGCTTATAAAGTCTTTTTAACAGATGCAGATTTGACTATTGAAATGTCAAAAAACATAGCCAATCTTTATAATCAAACCGGCTTAAGTCAAATTTCCTTTGATGGCTTGGAGGGAAATAGGTCGACAGGCTTAGGAACATATGGAGAAAGCTTGATGCCTTATGTCTGGTTTAATAACCTAAATCCAGAAATCAGAAAACACCTAATCATAGATGCTAGCAGAACCACCCATTTCTTTTGGCATATTTTCACTCGTATGAATTGGGGAGAACCCTGGTATGCTGGTTTTAGAGAAAGTCAAACGGCTTATCGATTAAAAAATCAAAACTATTTTCAGAGAAATTACATGCCTGGAATGTTAGGATGGTTTAAGATGACTTCAGAAACAAGCCTGGAAGATATCGAATGGTTATTGGCAAGGTCTGCAGGATTTGACGCTGGTTTTGCCTTTGTAACTGGTTTTAAAGAAGTAGCTGAAAATGGAAACTCTAAAACCGTATTAAGTAAAATAGCAGACTGGGAAAAGTTACGCTTAGGAGGTGCATTTTCTAAAGAACAAAAGCAACTCATGCAAAACACTGAAAAAGAATTTTCCATTCGCAAAAAAGAAAAAAATCAATGGGATTTCTACCAGATGTATTCCGGTAAATTTATACATGATAAAAAAATTAGACAACCTGGAGAACCTGTTTTTTCAACTTTTAAAGTAGATAACATCGGGGATCAACAAGCGCTACAATTTATAATTTCCCCTGTGGAAACATCGATTGGGAACATAAAAATAGAAATTGATCAATACAAAGAGGTTTCTATACCCATTCAAATTAATGTTGGGCAAATCCTTAAATACGATGGTGATTCCCATGCTATTTTATACAATAAAAACTGGCAAGAAGTTAGCCGAATAAGTGTCTCTAAAGAAATGTTGACTGTGTCCAAAGGGACACACACTTTGAATTTTTCATGTACGTTTAACTCTGATAGCGAAACGCCAAAAGTGAAAGTTGAAATTCGATTTAAAGGAAAACCTGAACAACTTAGCCTAGCAAACTAATCCTCCTTGAGTAATTCTTTATTTGAAATGATATGGTTTCCAGTCAAACTTAACTTGGAATAGACATTCATTTTGGAGGCAACTAGTTCTGCTTTTATAGGCTTATAATTTGCTGGAAATAAAAAAGAAAACAGTGGCATCAACAGCTGTGCAAATCGCTCCCCAAATCTAAATTCTTTTCGTATACCTAATAAAAGTGAAGGTCTAAAAATAATTGTAGAAGACAGACCCAAATCAAAAATATCTCGTTCAATTTCACCTTTTAATTTTAAATAAAAATTAGTACTTGAAGCATCTGCCCCTCCAGAAGACACCAATTGAAACTGATCTATTTTTAGTTTCAAACAGCACTTTGCAATACGCAGATTAATATCATAATCAATCTTCCTATAGGCCGCTTTATCTCCACCCACTCGGGCTTGAGTAGTTCCAATAGCTGAAAAAACTGTAGTACTTTCCCGTACACAGTTTTCTATTTCAGTTGAGTTTAAAAAATCAATTAGGTGTACAACAATTTTTTCATGTTCTACATTTTTAGAATTTCTGGATACTAAATGAATTTTAGAGATTGACACGTCTTCTATAAGGTTTTGAATCAAAAAACCTCCAATCAGACCCGATGCACCAAATACGGTAACTTGCTTTTTCATAAGAGCTAAAAATACAAAACAAAAAGATGAATAAAATTTGTTTAATTGATTTAAAAATTAGTTTTAGAAGATATTTATACCTAAAAACTACATAAGTTTTTATATTATATACAACTCTAAAAGATTAAATTTGTTTACATGATTCCAGAAAAAATTGCCTTCCTTTTTGTTTTAGCTTTCTTTTTAATTGTATTTATTCAAAGTGGTGTGGATAAAATCATTGACTACAAGGGAAACTTAGCCTATTTGAATGATTTATTAAAAATCCATTTTTCACCGCCAATAATTACCCTTGCTTTAGTTGTAGTTACTATTTTGGAATTAATTTCTGGAATATTGTGTTTAGTAGGAATTTTCAGTTTTATTTTTAACGCCTCTAACTTTATTGGATTACTCGGTTTAATTATAGGGTCTCTTGCGCTGTTAGTTCTTTTATTTGGTCAGCGTGTTTCTAAAAATTATGATGGTGCAAAAACAATTGCAATTTATTTTGTTTTAGCAATGATTGGCATTGCATTAGCATAGCCAAATCTAATTGCATAAAAACTATTGAATCGAGAGAGGAAAGACAACTATTTAAAGAATGCCTTGACTTATAGTGAAGGCTTTTATTATTTAAAAAACAAAGCGAAAAAATCGTTGTACTTTTAACAAATAATTTTTCTTTAAGTTTTACAAATGTCAAAATTACCGAAAAAGTATCAATTTTTAGACTTATCTGATTATGGCCGTTCGCCGGGGCATTGGATTGCGTTTAAACTTCAGGACACAAATTTAACAGCGATTCACGTAACTTCCATGTTTATCATCACAGGACTTATAGCTATTGGATTTTTGATAAATGGTTACTTGATAACAGCCGCTTTTTTGATAATATTAAAATCCATTTTAGATGCTGCAGACGGAGAACTATCCCGACTAAAAAAAAATCCCTCGTATGTTGGGCGGTATTATGATTCTATTGCAGATTTAGTGCTTAACTTTTGTTTTTTGCTAGCCTTTTGGTATATCACTGATATTTCCATTATTTATATGCTAATCGCTTTTATAGGGATCCAACTTCAAGGAACACTTTATAACTACTATTATGTGATTTTAAGGAATTCCGTTGCGGGTGATACCACCAGTCGGGTGATTGAAAATACCAAACCAAATGCTTTCAAGGGAGAAAGTCAGTCTAGAGTAAATCTATTTTACAATATCTATAATGTTTTATATATATGTTTTGACAAGTGTATGTATTACATGGATAAAAACGCAAGGTATTGTCATCCGTTTCCAAAGTGGTTTATGACACTAATCTCTTTGTATGGATTGGGGTTTCAATTATTACTTATGGCGCTCATGTTGGTATTTGAACTCCAAAGATTTGTTATCCCTTTTTTTATTGGGTATTCCGTTTTAATAATCGTATTTATTTGTATAAGGAAACTTATTCTTAAGCCCTAATTGAAATTTGAAGTAATTAACATTAAGAATTCATTTGGGGTCTCTATTCCTTTAAAAATCTCTTCAATAAAACTTAGCCATTTAGCCGTCGACTTGGGATGTCTCTTTTAAAACATCCTCAGTGTAGGCTAAAATTCTTAACCCCTCCGCATCTATAATGGCATCCCCTTTTGTTAAGTTTGCTATTTCCTGAGTTACAACAATATTCCTTTTGAGTTGTCCGAGAAGTAACTCTCTTTTTACACCTTCAATTATTTCTTTTTTGCTTTTGTCTGAGTTTAGTATATCAATCAAGTTATCGAAGTGTTCGGCTTCTTTGTCCAGTCGATTGCTAAGTGCTTTTAAACTTTTAGTAGTTTTATTCATATTCCAAATATATAACCTTTTGTTAATTTATAAGCCTCAGCGATACATCCTAAAATGAAAATGGATTTAATTTTAAGAGTTCACATTTCACTGCAAAGAGAAAATAAATTTTTCTTAATAAATAGATAATGAAAATCCGCAACCAACTAATAGATAGTTTGTTACGGATTCTTAAAGTACTCGAGGCGGGAGTATAACTTATGCAAATTAGACATTAATCAGTTTAGTTGAAAATTGGCTTAAAATCTATATTTTACAATACTTTATAGACATTTAATTATGATTAATAATACTTCTAAGATATAGAGAATGGGGTTTATTTCAAAACACACTACAAACTTTCCTCAAACAACTCCCCCCTAAAACCACTACAAGTAATCCTAGCTTAAGTCAATGATATCATGGGATTAGAAGAGATTTGGATTGTGTCCATTAATGTAAAAGAAAAACCCTCCACTTGGGAGGGCTTTTTAAATAAACAAGTAGATCATAGTTTACTAAAGTGTTCCCTTTCTTGACCCATAAAAAAACAACCCTAATCCTATTAATCCAAATATAATTACAGGTAAAGGAGCTGTTGGATCTCCATTGATTGCACTAATTAAATCTGGAAGAGAAAAAAATCCTGCTAATGCGAAATATAGTAACGATAATCTTTTTAAAACATCTAAATCATTGAAGGATAATGATCCATAAATTAAAGCTATGATTCCAATTATAACTAAACCTAATACAAGAGAAAATTGATCAAACATAGTTATTGCATCTGCTGATGGATTGGCACCAAAAAAGTCTCCTAAAAGAATCATCTTAAATTCTGGAGAAAACCAGGAAATAAATAATGGTAATCCTTGAAGAAGAATTAACGCAATGTTTATTTTAAATATAGTTTTAATTTTCATTTTAATTGATTTATGATTAATAATACCTCTAAGATAGAGAGAATTGAGTTTTTTTCAAAACACACTACAAACTTTCCCCAAACAACACACCCCTAAAACCACTCCACTGTTATCTTAGATTAAGGCAATGGTGTCATTGGATTAGATAGGATTTGGGTTGTATCCATTGGTGTAAAAGAAAAACCCTCCACTTGGGAGGGCTTTATATTAGCATAATAGGTTATCTCCAAGTATCGTCAATAACTCTATATAATGTTCTGTGAATTTCTTGAAAGCCTTCAGCTACCTCCATTTGAGCAGCTTTTTTGTTAAAATTTTCTTGGTATTTATTTGACTTTGCATCTGCATCATAGGCTACGGATTTAAGAATTGAAGAAAGAGACTCATAACCATCAAAAGATATCCCGTTATAAGTAACCATTCCTTCATTTTGATTCCAATTTGGATTAGTTAATCTGAACCCGTATGCCCAATTATTTGGATTATTACCCTTCCCTAGTTGTGGTTTTATAACTTCTTTTCCAAAAAGTTCATTATTCCCAGCAAATTTTGAAGCATTACTTGCTTTAAAGAGATTTACATAGAAATAATTTGATGGATTTCCACTTAATACATTTCCAGCGATCTGATAAACATGTTGAGAAGCAAATGTTCCATTTACAGAATAAGAGCTTGAATCAGGTTGCCACAAACCAAGTTTTTTTGGTATATCGTTCGACCAGATATCCATAGGTTTTAAAGCCTCCAGCTGCTCAGGACTATTGAAATGATGCATAAAAACAAAATTATTAGGGTCAGTTATTGACTGAAAACATGCCCAACCAGCCCACTTGTCTCTGTCGACAGCATCCTTTGCTATAGCTTTGTAGTAAGTTTTTTGGGCATCGATAAATGCGGCAACATTTCCTTCTACTCTAATTTCATGTGTCCTTACAAGGTAAGGTCCATCTTGTGCAAAAGCTGATAGTCCTAATAAAAGTGAGAAAACAATTAATAATTTTTTCATTTTGATTGATTTATGATTAATAATACTACTAAGATACAGAGAATGAAGTTTTTTTCAAAACACGATATAAACTTTCCCCAAACAACTCCCCCCTAAAACCACTACTAGGAATCCTAGCTTAAGTCAATGATATCAATGGATTAGAAGGGATTTGGATTGTATCCATTGGTGTAAAAGAAAAACCCTCGAAAATCGAAGGCTTGTCTATGATGGCTCTCCCTATTATTCAAAGTTGCGGCATAATCTATTCTGATCATTATTCAAAACTCTAAAACATCATTGACTACAAGCCTATTGCTTTCAATTGTTCTTTTTGAAGCTTTGAATGAAGCCTTCTGATTAGGTTTTTTTTACTTGAATCATTAATGAGGTTTTTTTGTTCAAAAGGATCATTAATTAAGTCATAGAGCTCTGAATTATCGGATCGCAACCATCTGAGATATTTGAATTGATCGGTAACAAGAATTCGATAATCCATCTGAGCTGTCCATGGGAAAGGCTTTTCATTACTGAAATATTCTATAAAAGCTTCATCGCGAATCTTTCTTTTTTTTCCTGATATCAATGGAACTAAAGAGACACCTTGTATCGTGCTTGATTTTGGGATTTTAGCAAATTCGAGAATGGTAGCAGATATGTCTATTGAAAGTGTTAAGCCTTCAATTTCAGGAATTTGATTCTTAATTATTGGGGCGTAGACTATCAATGGTGATTTAATTGACTCTTCGTAGGGCATTCTCCTTTCAAGTGAGAAACCATGCTCTCCGAAGAAATATCCATTATCACTGGTAATGATAATAATTGTATTTTTTAATAGTTGTTTGTCTTTTAGCGTTTTTACAATTGCCCCTACGCTTTCGTCAATACTGAGCATCATTTCTGAACGCCTACGAATTGACTCTTCAGAAACACCTAAATCCATACTCTTCTCCCAAGCTGGATCACGTTTTAGTAATTCATTTCTTAGCTCAAATGCTGCTCTAATTACAGGCTTATCTTCTTCTGCTTCTGCTGCTTTTGAATATGAAGGACTTCTTTCAAAGATTTCATTGTCATAAGTTCCGGAGTGTCGTGAAGCGGGGATAAATTCCTTAGGAATTGAGAGATCAGTGGTGCCATCATCATTTTGTTTAGCTTCTGGGTGAATTCCTTTATGAGCCAGGTATAGGAAAAATGGATTATCAGTATTTCTTTCAATGAATTGTATTGATTTCTCCGTTAAAAGGTCTGTAATATATCCGCTTGTTTTTTGTGCAATACCATTTTCGTAAAGTAATGGGTTAAATACCTTGCCCTGTCCTTCAAAACTTATCCAGTAATCATATCCGGGTCGAGGATCTGGACTATTTCCCATGTGCCATTTTCCTACATGACCTGTTATATAGCCATTTTTCTGAAGATCTTTTGGAAATAAATCAAGTAAGAAGCTTGCTTGATCTCTCGCAGTATTATCAATAATTCCATGGCGTGAAGGGTACTGACCCGTCAAAATACTTGCTCGATTAGGAGAACAAAGTGGTACAGCATGATATGCTCGATTAAATTTTGACCCAATTTGAGCAAGTGAATCAATATTTGGTGTCCTTAAATAAGTATGACCACCTCCACTCCATTCATCATATCTCATATCATCGATTACTATAAGAACAATATTCTGATTTTCTTGACCAACAACGATTTGGTTGAAAAACACCCCGAGAATTAACGGAATAATTATTTTCATATGTTACAAAACCAATTAAAAACTGTGATTCAGGTTTAAAATATAAATTTACACTTTTATTAAATTCAAAACATAATCAATGCTTTAAAAACAAAAAACGGCTACAGTATAACTTTAAAAAACCCAAGCAAAATAATTAAGTATATACTTATCCAAAACTAATATGCTGAGGTAATTGGTTATATCAATATCCCAACCCTATATCCCAAAAGAAAAACCGTTTTCTAAAACCCATGCCCCTGTGTTTGGATCAATGCTGGATTTAAACTTTTAGGTTTCTATTAATCCATCACGTATCCCCACATCCCCCAAACAACTCCCCCCTAAAACCACTGCAAAGAATCTTAGGGTTAAGGCAATGATGTCAATGGATTAGGATGGATTTGGGTTGTATCCATTGGTGTAAAAGAAAAACCCTCTCGATTATGAAGGGCTTTGATTTTTTGTTAAGTATTGTGTAGTGTAGCGGTTCCGCTTGGTCCATCTATTATTCAAAGATGCAGCACAATTAAATCTTTTAGCGGATTACATTTCATATATTGCAATTAAACTTTTTAGCTAAATATATATCTAAGATTAAGTAACTGAAGTGAATATTTTTTTAAGATTATTCTTTATATTATTCTTATTATCATGCAGTAATAATGAAGACCCTCAAGAACAAAAAGATTTAGACTGTTCTGGGGATTATTCAACTGCTGGAATTTTGGTCGACATCAATGAAGAAATCTATAATGATGATGGGTCAGTGACTAATTACAGTAGATATTCATGGACTTCTGATGGGATTGATAGAATTTTAAGTGGAAATGGGATTCCTAATCATGAGGTAGGAGCATTCCCAAATGCTAATAATCCAAATACTATCACAGAGCAAAATGTTAATAAGAGATTTACCCTTTGTCCTGAAATAATTACAGAAAGTGGATTAGAGGTTGTGGGTCCTGCTTTAGCGATTGCCTATGCTTTAAATAGTGTCAAGTTTGATCCTGCTACAGCTGGTAGATGTAATGATGCTGGCGAATGTAGTTTAGCTCAAGGACAGGGAAGCTGGAATATTGAGGCATTAGGACATAACACATTTGACTTTGGTGACGATATGAATCATGCTCACGTTCAACCAAATGGTGCTTATCATTATCACGGAATGCCAGAATTATTGGTAGATTTTCTTGGTGATAATCAAGATATGACAATAGTTGGATGGGCATCAGATGGGTTTCCAGTCTATGCCAGAAATGGATATTCTGACGCAAATAATTCAAATAGTAGTATCGAGTCGTTGACTCCGAGTTATAGATTAAAATCTGAACCTGATGCTAATCGACCAACGACTTTAACTGCGTTAATAGGTGGACCTGGTCAAGGAACCACCAATCCAAATACACCTATCCCGATGGGCGCTTTTACACAAGATTATGAATATGTTGAAGGACTTGGAGATTTAGATCAATGCAATGGGAGATTTGGTGTAACCCCAGAATTTCCTCATGGTATTTATTACTATGTTGTAACAGATGATTTTCCTTTTTTCACAAGATGCCTAAAAGGAGACGTTTAAAATAAAAATCACCTCCAAGAATCTTATCTTAAAGCAATGAAATCAATGGATTAGAAGGAAATTGGATTGTATCCATTTGTGAATAGGTATGAACTGAGAAAAATTTTAAAAGGATTTATCCTAATGATGAAAATTGAAACATTTCATTAGAAATTCCATTCTTTTTAATTACATCTGCCCTCTCTGGAGTTGATAATAAACCTTTCATCTTAACTATATCAACATCAAATAAAAGAACAATATAATTTTTATTGTCTATTTTACTGATTGTGGTTTTTGATTCATCACAACATTCTGCCCTTGTTTCTGAACCTTCAAGAAAATCTTCATATACTGCGTCATAGCTTGAGGTACATCTTCCTTTTATTAAAACATTCATTTTAATTGATTTATGGTTAATAATATCTCTAAGATATAGAGAATGGATGTAAAAGAAAAACCCTTGGCTTAGGAGGGTTCATTTTGATAAAAAAAGAATTTCTATTCTGCAGTTAGTGCATTTACTTCTTCTAATTTTCGGGATGCAGAATTTGCAGCAGGGTAGATATCCAATGCTTTATTATAATACGTTTTTGCATTTTCATAATCCTTTTGAGCAAAATAAAATTCGCCCATGGAATCATATGGATTATACCCATTGGGATATTGACTAATATACGCTTCAAATGTTGCTTTTGCTTTTTCAAGATTACCTGACTGCATATAGCTATAGGCTAAAACATTGAGAATATGCCCATTTTCGTTATTGCCATTATTTATTCTGAGCGCTAATACATTATTCATAGCTTCTATACGTTCTTCAAGAGTGACTCTACTCCATGCGTGGTAAAACTGAATAAAGGGTCCATTTGGAGCCTCTGTAATCATAGCATCCCAAATCTTTACTTTTTCTCCTCTTCCCATCATACTTCGTTTTCCAAGATCATTTTTAAAATCTAATAAAGAGACAAATCGTTTGGAATTTTCATTTTTCCCTTTTACCAATTCTTGAGCTTTTTCATAATGGTACTCTTGTTGAACCGAATTGGGTCTAGACAAACTGGCTAACATGACATGTGGGGCAAATAAGGTAGAATCCAACCGAACTGCTTTCTCAAAATACACATAGGCTTTTTCAAATTCAATATTTTCGAAATGTCGAATCCCTTCAATAATTATTTCTGTATGATCAGGATTGTCATTAAACCACATTATACCAGTTCCAGGGCTACTTTCTTCAGTACTTTGTTGTTGACAAGAAAAGATTACTAATGTGAATAGTATTAAAGAAGCTATTTTTTTCATTTTAATTGATTTATGTTTAATTTTCTTCAAAAATAAAAAACTCTAACCAACTTTCATTGGTCTTATTCAAAAGCATACAACCAAAATTAGGTCTTTTTTTTAAATGTCTGGAATAATTTCCATTTGTTCATTGATAGGTTTTGTTAAAAAGGTATTAAATCCTGTGTGGAATTCCTTTGTTATTATTCCATATACATTGAAAAATACTTCTTTACTTCCTAAATCAGTAATCTTGTTATAAAAATCAACTAAAGAGTATTCATTAGGAGTAATGGAGTTTAGTTATGCTACTGACCAAACTCTTCATAAATACCCATGGATATTTCAATCTTTGTATTTGTAGTAATTATAATTATCTCAACTGCATTTTTATGGTATCCAATCATTTCACCCATACTGAGATGTTTGCTCTCATCATTCCACTATCTATTATAAACAATTAAATACATACGAACTACTTTATGACAACAGATTAATTATTTTAAAACGAAGTAGTAATGAAGTAGTTTAATTTAAAATACACCTAAAATTTAAAGCTATATTTGTTTTGTAATATTGGTAAACCAAATTGGTTTTCCATATATAAAAAAAATTTCATGATATATGAGCATATTTTATTAGAAGATTTTCCGGTCGGTATAAAATCAATATATTATAAGGGCAAAAGACTCTCAAGAGAAGAATTTATCAAAGTAAAAGAAAAATCAAACTTGATAAAAAATTCTCAGGTAACTTCATAGTTTAAATTTTTATCTTGTAAGGGTGATAAATAAAATCAT
>Ga0233432_10000808_pt1 | contig 30004 bp, 35 predicted proteins | sample SI_122_August201_6_FD_179870 | JGI IMG/M metagenome (GOLD analysis project Ga0233432, IMG submission 179870) | Seawater microbial communities from Saanich Inlet, British Columbia, Canada - SI_122_August2016_10_MG | ecosystem: Environmental > Aquatic > Marine > Inlet | place: Canada: British... | reverse complement strand
ATTGTCTGCTGAGTAAGCGTCTGTTGCGCCTGCTTCATCTTCTTGGCTGGCACCCACCACCAGTGTGCGATTGTCGATAGCAACACTGTTGCCAAACTTGTCTTGGATACCATCACCATACACATTTGGGTTTTCAATGGTCTGTACAACTGTGCCTGTTCTAACATCAATCACATAAGCTCTGCCATTTGATGAACTTGGAACTGAATAGCCTTCGCTGCCGATCACAGCATAGTAACCACTGATGTCCACAGATTTACCAAAGTTTCCGTATTCGTCTGTGCCGCCTTGAACAGGTGAGGCCACAGTGTGCAGCAGCGCACCGGTGCTCACACGGTATATATAGACCACGCCATCTCCAGTACTGCCACTTGAGTAGTATTCTGTGTGGTTGCCCACCACAGCATAATCACCGTCAATGGCAACTGCACTACCAAATCTATCTGTGGTTGCAGCACCGTCTGCGTTTGGATTGTCCAAGGTGTGTACTAGGGCACCTGAGCTCACATTGAATATGTATGCTTTGCCGCCCACTGGTGTTTCGTTGTATGCACCTACAATAGCATAGCTGCCGCTGATGTCAACTGCATCGTTTGAAAATCCATCATAACTACTATCGCCGCCGCTGCTGTTTGGATGATCCAAGGTGTGTACCAAACCGCCTGTGCTCACATTGAATATGTGTGCTTTGCCTTCTTGGGCAGTGCCACTTGCGCCTCCATTGCTGCCTTCGCCTGGACTACTGATGATTGCATTCACACCGTCAGTTCGAACTGTTTTTCCGAATGAGAGGCTGTTTGCACTTGTTGGAGGTGAGATTGTGTGTTCTAGTGCGCCAGAGGATACATTGTATATAAATGCTCTGCCTGCGAAGGTGTTGTGTCCATAAGCACCTACAACGGCTGTGTTACCTGAGATGTCAACTGATAGACCGAATCCATCATTAGCAGCGCCACCCGGGTTGGTAAGCGTGTGTACTAGTGTGCCACCGGTGTTGATGATGTATGCTGCGCCTGTGCCTGCACCTGTTGCAGCATCTTCGGCATGTGCGCCTATGATAACGTTGCCGCTGCTTACAGCAACTGAACGACCAAATTGGTCTTCTGCACTTGTACCATAAACATTTTCATTGTCTAGTGTGAGGGGACTGCTCAGTGTGTTGAAATACACTACGGCTATTTCACCAATGTTGGAGTCAAATGTGCCCATCTCAGTGCCCATGACCACAACACTAACATCTGCTTGTGTGGATTCAACAGTGATGTATTCCCCTGATGATACTGCTACACCAGTGCGCACTAGAACGTTTTTTGCTAGAAGATCGGTTTTAAACTCTATCTCGCTGCCAACGTCTGTGCTGTTTATAGTGGAGCTTATGGAGATTGTAATTTCTGCATCTACAGCACTGCGATTGCAAACAGTTATGCTGACCATCGAAGCAACAGTGTGCCTGCATCTATAAACACTTGTTGCTGTGTCAGCACTTGTAAGACTGACTGCTGCTAATTTTCCATTCATATCAACTCCTAGTTCGTTACAACTATTTATACCATTGTGTGGTGAGCCTAGTTGGTGTACTCAAAGTTCTGACACTCCATGTGCCTGGCTATAAATTGTGCACCATTCTTGATATGAAACTTCTTGGCCATTTCAGTCAGCGGACTCAGTGTAACAAATCTTTTTACATCTGGATTGTTGTTGCGAATATGCTCTGCAACTGCAAACACTATGTCTCTGCCAGCACCTCGGTCATAACTCCACACAGTGTAGAACACTGCTATGTCTGTGCCCACCCACTGCATGTCGCGTTCGCATGTGGGTACTTCGTCTGTGTAAGCCACACAGATAACTGCTCGTAGCTGTTCATAGCTTTCGTCAGTGTACAGCCCATACACCTGTCTACCATTGCGTGTGCGCCACTCTGCACTGATGTGCGGGCGTACAGGATCGTCTTTGATTATATCTTCTACAATATGGTCGTTTAATTTTAACAGCAAACCTATTCATCTCCATCCAAGTTGTTCAAAAATTGTCTTAGTTTTGTACTATCTGTTTCAGCACGTATCTTGGGTGCTGCTGCTCCGTCTGCAGGATCTTCGCTGGCTGTGTTGGTGCGCTTGAGACTGTTTACAATACTGCTGGCACCTGTGCTAGCGCCGCCGCTGCTGCTGGTGTCATCATCATCTTGATCACAGTCTATGATTCTCAGTGTGTCCAAGTCAAAGCCTAGGTCAATCTTTTGTCCTACGCCACTGCTGTTACGTGTTTTCATCAACTGTAGCTGATAGCGTCCACGTTCTCTCATAGCTCTACTTGTAAAAATACCAAACACATTGTCTGCTGTTTGGATCTTACTAAGACCACCACTGATGTGCGAATGATCAAATTCTATTTCTTCTACAGCACCTCTGTTCAACTGTGCTGCTGTAACAAACACTGTGTTCAGTTCCATTGCTAGGTTACGCAGTTCTTCACTCACATACTTGTCTTTGATGTACAAGTTCTCTGCACTTACTTTTGTGCTGGCTGGCATCAATAGATCCAAGTAGTCTATGAGTAGTACGTCTACCTTCTTGCCTGTTTTGATCTCATATTCTTTGATATAGCTGCGCACATCATTTGATGTCTTGCCCGAGGGCATGTACTTTACTTGAAACGCTCCGCTCTTCTTACCAATCATGCGTACTTTAATCTCAACATCATCAATACTCTTAAACACATCACGAGTTGGTATACCTGTGACCATACTATCAACACGCATACTCACCAAGCTTTCTGCAAGTTCTAGTGTAAGGTACATAACGTTCATACCTTTCTCAGCCATGTTAACACCAATGTTGGCTAGGAACAAACTCTTGCCTGCACCCGATCCACCTGCAAAGATGTTGAGCTCGCCTCTGTTAAAGCCGCCAAACAATTTCTTGTCCATAGCAGCCCAGCCAGTGCTTACTTGTCCGTTTGTGCTCTTGATGCCTTCCAGTCTAGTTCTTGGATCAGCCCAATAGTCTGTGCCCAAGTCTTTTTGTAGACCAATCTGTACAGCCTTCTTTACTAGATCCTCACACTGTCCGTAGTCGCCTTTCTCAAGCAAGTCTGCGCTTTTAAGAATAGCTGCCTCTAGTGCTTTGTGCTTGCTGAATGTTTCAAACTCTGTGAGCAACCAATCATAGTGGTTCTCCTGCAGTTGTCCTGGATCTTTCAAGTCAGCTTTGGTTGCAGCGTTCAACATATCAAATGTTGGAAGTGCATTATGTTCACTAACATAATCAGTTAAGAACTTGGCACCTTCTTGCAAGCGTCTATCAAATGCGTCAGGATCGAACACTGCTTGACAACGAACAAAGCTTTCAGCATCGCTCATCATCATTTCTAGATATACCTTTTGTATATCATATCCATAGTCTGTGTTTTGTCTAGTAGTCATAGTTTAATTATATACTCGCTATTGTGTGTTGTCAATTGTTTCGAACTGGGCATTGTGAATATTTCCTGCTACACTTATTCTACAACCATCTTCACTAAACGGGTACACACAATGATACACACTAGAAGGAAATACTATCATATCTCCGGTCTTGGGTGCAAGGTGCATTTGATTGTTGTTGTATGACAGTTGTAGTATTCCTTTGGTCTGGCTGTATGATGTTTTATAGTTGTTTCTAATATTGTCAGGTATGTCCACATAAATTATGTAACTTAGATCTGCATGATGCATGTGCAACGGATTAAAGTCTCCAGCATATGAATAGTTAATCCACGGCTGTCCAATATTTGCAGATATTAAGTTTACAGTATGCTTGGCAGTAATTGGAGTCTTGTGATAATACTCTTTTGCTTTCTGCGAAATAAAATCCATAAACACTTCATTGTCTGTTTGATCAAACTCTAGATTGTATTCGTGTTTAATTTCTCCGGCTAACGCATCGTTTATTGTTTCAGATTCATTTCTAGCAGTTGTTCCTGCTGTATCTAAAATAGAAAGTATATTATTAGGTGCCGTAGTAATATAAACACTAGGTGCGAACGGACTTACAATAGTATCTTCTAAACCATCAGTTGTGATCATCTGTGCCACTTTCTTCCTAAATGTGTTCTTTGTTTTGTCTTTGCTAGTACTGCACCTATGCAACTGCCAGGATCGCCAGGATTGGTCGGAACATGTACACTATCCCATCTAGTTAGTAGTGCAACTGCTTGTCTGTTCAATGCACCTCCACCTGCCAGTGCTAGATTTTTAGATCGTGTTTCGACCTTTGTCCATGCTGCTAGATTAAGTAAACAGTATTCAAACACCTGTTGTGTTGCTGCTGCAATGTCATACATGTCTTGCTCGGTTGTTAGTTCCGGACGCCACCAGCTAACACCTCTGTGCATATTTTCTCGCATGCGTATGTAAGGGTCAATGCCCATGCCGCGTGTTTCTACCAGCTCATTGAGCATAGGAATAAACAATTTGTGTGGGTCACCTTTAGCACCCCATTGGGCTACCAGATATTCATCACGTTGTGCTTGCAGTCCTATACGTTGTGTCATAGCACTATAGAACAACCCAAGGCTGTGTGGATAGCCCTGACTGTGTATCTTCTTAAGGTTGTTGTTCTTACCGTGCCATACAGTCAAAGTTTCGAACTCTCCAATCGAATCTAAACAAATTACAGCACAATCATCATAGGGCTGAGTGTAGTAGGCATATGCCGCATGACTCAAATGATGTTGGGTGTATTCAATTTTACATGTAATATCCCAACGCTTAAGGTAGGCTCTAATATCATTTTCTTTCAACAACCAACCTTGTCCGGCTCGCCATTGACGCAGTGTTTTTAGAAAAGGACGTTCATACCAAATTACTTTACTGGGCTTGCCATAACTTTGAATAGCCACATCCAGTTGCATCTGATTGGGATCAGGGTCATTGGCAATCTTAGAAAAGTCTTTTGCAAGACTTGCCCATAATAGTTTGTCATCTTTAAATACTGCTAGGCTGGCATCATGACTATTGCCAACCATTCCCCAAGTAATCATTTGTAAATAAACGGGTCTTTTTCCCGTAATTCTTTCATACGTTTGCGAAATCTAATTTCTTCTTTGATTTTACGATAGGGCCATGCAATTACATCCCAAATCTTTTTTAATATCTTTTTTATGTAAACCATTTTTTTGCTCTCAATCTAATTTTAAGTGGACTAGTTTCAGCTGCATTAGCTATGCTGTATAATGTATATAGTCTTCCGTACTTATTCACAGCATCGCCGATATCATTGATCTCTTGACTCCATTCGGGCATGCTAACTCCCCAGCCTAGTTCGATGGCTTGCTCTGCTAGTTTCTTTCCTGCGTGATCTCTATCAGGCACTACAATAATATCTTTGTTAAGTTTGTTGATTAGCATTGCTTGTGCATCATTAATTTCACTGCCGCCTAATGCACAGCCATCTACGTGAATAGCATCTACTTGCCCTTCACAAAGGATAGCAAACACTTTATTATAACCTTGTTCGTCTAGTCCATAAACAAATCCAGGTTGTACTTCCATAAGATACTTAGGTTGTTTGTCTGCTGTAATAGTTCTAGCAGTCCACCCAACAATACGTTTCTCGTAGTAGAACGGAATAATCAGTCTGTCACGATATGCTAGGCTTGGGCTCCAATAGTAATCAGTATCATCCAAGTTCAAGTTACGAGCAGCCATGTACTCAACAACTGCTATACTAAACTTGTTGAACTCTACAATGTCTGCAATCTTTACAGCATCAGTAGGCAAAGGTACAGTTTCAAACGTAGGTATTTCTATCTTACGCTCTGCAACCTCTACGCCTTCGTTTAAACGCATGACGTCGAATGTCAGCCGTGTTATATCATCATCACTGCAATTGAGCCACTGTAAGAGCTTACGTAGCTTATATGATACCGGTCTGCCTGGTTGCCAACTTGCTTTGTATCCGCAGTTAAAACAGTGGTAACTTACAGTGTCTCCTTCGCTGATAAGTCCGCCGCGTCCTCTAGTATCCGCACTGTTGCCATTGTGCTGACAGCAGGGCGCATTGAAGCTGGTCCAACCACTAGGTGTAGTTTTACGCTTACCAGGCAAGTGTGCCGTGATTGTGTCAGATACAATACTCATAGTATTATTATAACAGAGTATTGTATCTTGTCAAGTATTTTTAGTAGATTAATCCGTATGCTATGCACCAAAGTTCTAAACTTACCTTGTATATAAGATAGTATAGAATTGGAGATATCATAAGTAACCCTGCCCAAAAGAAAGGTTGTTTTACTAGATTTTTCATTAGAAGTATTTCCTAAAGCCCAACTTAAAGTTTCGTCCTAATTGACTGTACCCGTTTGGTCTTTCATATTTTTTATTACTAATATTATATATCCCAGCAAACAATTCTAAATTATTTTTATTATAATTTACTTCTGTGTTGTATGTTATAATACTACCTACATCTATAGTTTGAAATGTTGTACTGCTAATATCTTTGTGCTTGCCATAATAATCTGCATCAACAGAGTATACAATGTCATTAACTAACTTTGATACTTTTAAATTATTAGTAAGTTTAGGACGTCTTAGTTTTTCGTTACCATTACTTTGCTTTGCTTCTATGTAACTAACACTGTTTGCAATAAAGAATCCGTCTAGTTCAAAAAATATTTTATTTTCAATACCTTTTGTGTAACTAGTATCATCGTCATTGACGTATGTGCCGTTATATATAATTGCATCATTTTCTTTTGTAACAAACACTGCTGTATCACTATAATTTGTTTTATAGCCTACTTCGTAACTAGTTGTACTTTCTTCCTGCAAATTAGGATTGCCAGTAAAGCCGTAGTTGTCCTGACCGTACATTTCGTAGAGCGTAGGAATTCTATATCCTGTTGATACACTAGCCCTTGCTCCGTTTTTAAAAATGCCAATCCTACCTGTAGTACGATCACCAAAGCCGTCAACTGTATCATACCTTATACCTGATGACACCACTGTACTGTTTAACATCACTGTGTTGGTATTAACAAACACACCTTTGGATGTACGTTCTTTGTTTACGTTGCTAGTATATGGATACATGCCTCGTATATTAGTAAAGAACTTAGCATCTATTTCTTCGAGTTCACCACCAAACATTACATCGGTATTATTTAAATTTATTAAGTGCGAACCATATAAAGTGTTTACTGTACTATTGTAGTCTCCTTCTACTAAATCATCTTTGGTGTACACTCTTTTATGATTTGAATTGTTTAATACTAATCTTGATTTTTCATTGTTATAATCAAGTTGTGTATTTTTCCAATTCCATTTACCTGTATAGTTTAATGTATCACTCATTGAATCTAAGTTTGTAAAATTAGTTTCGTTGATATAATTTAATCTTACACTTTCGTAATCATTAGAGTATAATAAATTTAAGTTTACATTTTCATTATCGTACGGATCATCTTCTCGGCCATCTGGATATACACTTATACCGTCACTGATTTCTTTTCCTATTGTAAAAGAATAATCTATATCCTTTGCTCTACCCGACAGTTGCGTTTCGCCAGCTAACAAATTATTGCTACCTATTGTTACTCCAGCATATGATCTTCCAGTAACATCTGATATTAGATTAACTACACCTCCGGCGGCGTTTGCACCGTACAAACTACTCATTGGACCTTTGTATACTTCTACAAGACTTATTCCTGTAAAGTTGTGTTGTCCAAGATCATCTGTACCTGTTGGGCTGCTTTGGTCTTTTATGGAAATACCATTTAGGGTTACAAGGCTTTGATCACTATCAGCGCCTCTTATGTACAAGGAGCTCATTTGTCCTTTTGGTCCGCTTGTCAAAATGTCTAAACTAGACACCTCTTCAAGGTCTTCTACTTCAACTGACTCATACGAATATGTAGTGCTAGCAACAGATGAAGGTGTTCTATCAGCATATACATATATAACTAGTTCTTGTGCATACACTGGAGTCATTAAAAAAGCTGCACAGAGTGCAGCTACGAGTTTATATTTATTTTTCATACGCTTATTATAACGTAATTATATTACTTTGTCAACCTAATTTCTTACTAATATTTTTGTGATTTTATCTGCTGGATTTGCGTCTGCTTTGAAACGTATGTGACTAAACACGCCATTAAAATTTACAGGTTGCGGAGTAGTCTCTGTTCCTGCAAACGTTAGAGTAGCAACATCAGCCCACTGTGTGCTTTCTGTAACTTGATTGTCTAATGTAGCCTGTACAACAAGATCGCCAATGTACGAGGTTGTATACGCTGCTGCGGTGTGTAATGCTTCGTTACCGTTGATGCCAGGCTGTGCATCAATTGTGCTACTATACCATTTGTCAACACCAACAGCTTCTTGTTCAAATGATGTTACTGAATAAGAATTTAATGGACCTGGGAAAGTTCTGCCGTTAACAAAAATTGTAGCATCATTATCAAAGTTACTGTGACTATAAGTTAATACTTTGTCACCATCTGATTCTTGCAAGTATACGTTGTACGTCAAGTATTGCTGTTTAACATTCAATAATTCATTTTCTGTTACAGTAACTTTAAATTTGCCTCTTGTAGTTGTTGATCCGTCGTCTTCTACTGTAGCATCCTTTTCTAATATCATCTGGTTGTTTTCATCAAACGCAACAAACTTGGGAGTGTAAGATGTTAATAATACTGGTTTTTGATCTGCATTTAATAATCTAAAATCTAAGACATTATCTATGCCTTTATATAATTGAAGTTGTTTGTTATACACTGGTCTGTACTCCGTAATGAATCCTGCCACATCTGCAACGACAGTGGTTGTATTGTCGACTAAATATCTTGGTAACAATTGCATATTAATATTTATCGGAATCAGATGCTAACAAAAGATATACAAGAAAATTTTCCATTTTTAAGCGTAGTAACTTATGGCGGTCATGAGTATATTGGCATCATAATTAATCAAGATGCCATTGTTACAAGCATGTACGTTTATACAGATCTTAGGACAGAAGCTGAACAACATGCATTTTTAGAAATGGGCGATGTATGGTGGTGGGAATCTAATAGATTAATACCAATAAGTATATTTCTTAGGAACGAAATGGAACCTTATAGATATGCAATTATTACAATGAACTCTAAAGATGTTCGTGTATCTATTGGTCCGTGTGTTAATTTAAATAATTTAACAATCAAACGGATCAAACGAAAAAGTGTTCAACTAGTTCGTAAACCTAAGTAAAATCTTCGCATATTAAATTCATATGTACTACAACAGCCATTGCATAAGAAACAGCATGTGCTTTCTTAAAGTAGTATGTACCGTCAGTCGGCTTTGTCCACACTTCCTTCATTATCGTCGTCCACGCTTCGTTTGCTAGATGTCTCTTGGCTGGACGAATAATTGCTAAAGTCGCTGCCAGTTGTTCCACGGAACAAGGTTTCAATAGTTTTAAGAGACTGCTGTGTCCGTTTAGATGAAATACCTTTTCGCTGAATTCTTCGTGCTCCAGTAGTTGCCATAATGGTCTCCTTTCCATTAGTTCTGTTAAATGCTTGTTGTCCTTAACGTCTTTGTATATGCTAACATTGAGGAAGTCTAGTTTAAAATAGCCTCGATCTTCAGCTGTTTTGTGTTCAATTGTAGATAAGTTATCTATAGGGTTGTGTGGTATTTCTGTAGCATACACACCAGTGTTATGTTTTTTACCTGTGTTTAATTTTGCCACACGATGTTTTAGATGTGATAGTATTACATCTCTGTCTGCAAAATCTATATCAATATCAGGCAAGTTGTTTCCCCATTTTACGTGCTTTCTTTTCAGCCATATTCCATTTTAGTTTGCTTGCACGATCTTTAAATGTAATACCTAGCAAATGATCTAGTTCATGTAGATAACACTTGGCACTATAGCCTTCAATCTTTACAGTTTGTTTTTCTAACTTTTCATTATACCATTCTGCAAGTATTTCTTTAGGGCGTTTGATCTTAACAAACACATTTGGAAAACTTAAACAACCTTCGATGTCGTCTACAGTTTCTTCTGTGTATTGTAGCACTGTAGGATTAATACATATTGTACTATTTTCTGCACTGTCACCCATAACAAATACTTGTGCGTCTAGTCCAACTTGATTAGCACTAAGTCCTATGCCATTACTAGCAAGCATAAGATCTACCATTTCTTTTTTAAGTTCTACAGGATCAAAGCCAGGATTTTCTAAATCAACTGCTTTGACTTTTTTATTTAAAAAGTCATCTGGATATTTTAATAATTTCATAGTTTACTCTCCTTTACGACGTCTTTTACTAATTGTACATCTTTTACTTGTCTTTTAAATCTAACACCCCAGTGCTTGGGATCTACAATATTATATATCATACCCAGTTGCTCGTCGTTAAAATTGCCTAGCATTTCTTTTCCGCTTTTGCAATTAAGCATCAGCCATGGACTAATCTTTCCATCCTTAATATGCCATACTGCTCTGTTAGGAGATGCATACAAGAAGTAGTGGTTCCATACACTGTTGTTTTCATCTGCCCACTCTGCCATAGTATTAATACTACGTTCTAGTGCAGTTTCGACACCTTCTTTTTTAATAAGTTCAATTGCATATGTTTCATACATTTCTTCTCTGCACCAGTGATCAAGTTTAACTCCGCTGGTTACAACATAGTTAATATACTTCTCAGGATACAACGGCTTTACATTGGATACAAAACTACCAAACTTTACAAACGCATTGTAGTAACTACTTTTGCAAAACTCTTCATATGTTTTATCACGCTTTAATCCTGCACTTAGTTTATAAAACTGATTAAATGCATAAAACCCTAAGCGCACTCTGCGTTCGTCTTTTTGCAAAGCTCTGCGTTTCTTTTCACACACATGCGCCATAAGAGTTGACTCTCTTACATAACTGCTTCCACAGTATTCACATTTGTATGGCTTAGAGCTTAACTGCAATTTCATGTTCCTCTGCAAGTGCTTTGAGTTCTTTTTTTGTAGATATTCTAGCAAGTAATTCGACCTCGTCTGTTTTCATATTTGGATTTAATTTCTCTAGCAGTTGCATTGCTTTTCCAGTGCTGCCGTCACGCTTCTTAAAACCAATCCAAGGATGGAATTCATTCTTGCCTGTGTTACCACACATGCACAACAACTGCCACATTAGTTTTTGATGTCCGCTGTCTTTGCCGACACCAATGTCGTTAAAGTGCTTGTTGTAGTATTCGTTAGTTTTAAATACAGCAAGTTCTTGTTTCTCGCGACTGCCTTGTACTCCACTAACGTATCTATTCAACAACCAAAAACTAATTTGCTTTTTATGATCATCTTCAAGATGATTCCAAATCTCGCTTTCGCCGTTGTCAATCCAACTGAGGATTTCTTTTATTGCAAGTTTTTCTGCTGCCATGTTTCTACATCCTCGGGTGTGTTAATCTCTACTCCATTAAAGTATACACTCAAACAACCAATTTGCCAACCGTTTTTTAACCAGCGTAGTTGTTCAAGTTTCTCTATGCGTTCTTCTTGTTCTATTTGTAAATTAGGATAAGCCTGTAGTGCATGTTTGCGGTAAGCGTATACACCCAAGTGCCAATCGCCATAACCTGTCATGCCTCTGCCAAACCACAATGCTTGATCTTTTGCACGTACCATCTTAACTGAGTTGGGATCGTTTTGCTGTTCTTCTGTCATCTCAGTGTATACTGTACTTACTTCATATTCAGTAAGGCTAGCGATACATCTATGAATCATTTCTTGAGTTACATCAGGCATGTCTCCTTGCACGTTAACAAACTGATCGTAGTCGTCGAGTGTATGCATTGCTACAGCGCCAGCACATCGTTCTGTGCCGTTATCATAATCTGCTACATCTATAATAACTTGATGCGGCTCAAATTTTTCTGCAATACGTACATCGTCTGTAAGCACGTATACATCATAACCTGTCTTATGACAACTCTCAAACACTCTGCGTATCATAGGAATGTTATTAAGCGCCACAAGAGGCTTGCCTGGAAAGCGTGTACTACCGTATCTAGCCGGTATAAGAATAGCCGATGATGTCACGTACAATCTCCTCAAAATTTTCTAATCTAAGCATATTAGGGCCATCACTAGGTGCATTGTCTGGATCTTTGTGTACTTCTAAGAAGAAGTTAGTAACTCCAAGAGCAGATGCAGCACGTGATAAGCCTGGTACATAGTTACGATTGCCACCACTACTAGTGCCATTGCCGCCGGGCTTTTGAACACTGTGGGTGGCGTCCAAGACCACAGGTACATCATAGGACTCAAGCATATACTGAATGCCAGTAAAATCAACAACGAGATTATTATAACCAAAGCTAGTGCCCCTTTCAGTTATCCATACTTCCTTGGCGTTTTTAGTTTTACTAATAATACCTTCAACATCCCAAGGAGCAAGAAACTGTCCCTTTTTTATATTTACTATTTTATCTGTAGCACATGCTGCTTTGATTAAGTCAGTCTGTCTACACAAAAATGCAGGAATCTGATAGACATCAACTGCATATTTAAATTCTCGTTCAATACGTGCAAGTTGCACATGATCATGTATATCGGTTAGCGTTTTTACACCTAATGTATCTTTCAATGCTAAGAAGTCATTTAGTGTTGCATTTATTCCAACGCCACGTTCTCCGTTTATACTTGTACGATTAGCTTTGTCATAACTTGCTTTAAAGTAATAATCAATGCCATATTTGTCACATACACGTTTGCACTCTTTAGCAATCTCTGCTGACTGTGCTAGTCCTTCGTGTTGACATGGTCCTGCTATAATTCTCATTAGTGATTCCTTCCGCCATCAAATACACAAATAAATTTTAATCCAACGTCTGTTGTGTTATGCACTTTGTGGAATACATTGTCTTCAATTAGTACAGTATCACCTGCTGTAACATCAAATATTTTATGATCAAGTTCCATTTGTCCACTACCACTAACAAAAATATAAACTTCTTCTTGTCCAGCGTGTCTGTGTCCTGTTGTACTCTTATTAGCTGATAACATTGTACTACTTACAACTAAATTTTTTAATATAGTATTATCTGTTACAATATAACGATCATCTTCTTTGACAATGTTGCCGCCTATGTCCCAATTTTCATATTTCATTTGTGTTCCTTGATTGTGTAGTAAGTTGTTACAAGTGTATCTAACAACTTTCTCAATGTAGGATAGTTTTCTGATAGCTCGCACAGTTCTTGCCATTCAATATAGCTTATTAAATCGCCTTGTGCTCTTGCAACTCCTGCAGGATCGCCTCCTACAATCCAACGATCAATCTCAGGCTTGTTGCGGTAATGAGCGTAGACGACTCCATCGCTACGCTCATATACTATTGCTTCATTGGGCAATAAATTACCCATCGGCATTCTCTTGTAATCTACCATTTAAGTAGCGTAGTAGTACGCCATAAGCTGGTAAGAATATAATTAAGCCTACTGCAATTTTAAGTACAGTTTGTGATCCTGCAATCTCCATCCAGTTTGCTGCCATATACTCGTCTGCTGAGTTGTTAAACGCAACAAAGAAGAATGTGTAACTATCAATTACATTTGCAATAACTGTAGACAAAGCTGGCGCTAACCACCATGCACGATACTTTTCACGCAAGTATTGGAATACATACACGTCTAGCATTGTACCAACTGCATATGCTGTAGCACTTGCAAAGCCAATACGTAGTGCAACACTCTGAGGTGCGCCTTCTAACATTACAACTGCAATTGAGCCAATGATGGCCAATGGATACGCTGCTGCAATAGTTGCTCGAGCAATGTTCTTACCTAACATACGTACTGTTAAGTCAGTTGCTAGAATAACTAATGGGAACGTAAATGCTGCCCATGTTAGTTTAACACCAAAAATTTCTACAGGTATAGAAACTAGGGCGTTGGAGACAACGACTACTACTACCTGCAGAATTGCAAGTTTAAGCATCATTTTCTTATCGATGTTTTTAAACATAGTTTATTTTCCTTCTGTTCTAGTGCCACTTGTACGACGAACAATGTCGTCGTGGTTGAATTCAGCCCAGTATAGTTCAAAAGCGACACCATCTTCCAAACCTTCAAACTGGTGAATTTTTCCAGGCTTCACTTGTGTAAAGTCCCCTGCTTCAAGAATAGTTTCGTCAACTAGTCCTTGATCATCCTGCCAAACTCGAACAAGCATCTTGCCCGACTCTACAAAGAATCCATTCCATTTAAATTGATGCTCGTGTTCTGAGCATTTGTATCCTGCTTTGTATTCAATACGGTGAAACTCTAGTACACCGTTTGCATGGATCAATTCTGTTTGACCCCATATCTTTCCTGCTTTAATTCCCATGTTGTTTACTCCTACATCAACAAGCTATATTCTATTACTTCACACTGTCTGCTAATATCTTTAACAAAAAACGCACACAATGGATTTTTGCCTTCTGTAATTGGTATGCTCAGTAATTGCCCATTTTTTACTTTAGGAAAATACCATTTTACATCTGTATAAAAATTAGTAATTTTAATTTCAGCAAAGTCTGTTTTAAAACTAGTTAAAGGATTAAAAAGGAACGCTTCAAATCCTCTATCGTTAATACTAGTTAGCGGCAAAATTTCTAAGTCGTTGCCGCTTTCTGAACAGCCTACTGCTATATTCCAATCTACCGGCATAGTAACTTCTTTGCCGCCAATGTCTAATACCATAGCAGGTGCGCTAAAACTTTCTAAGAAAATTAGAGGCACAAAAAAGAAGTCAGGATTTTTTGGATCTGAATTATCTAGTACGCTAAAACGTACATCTTCTTCTATAGTTTCTGGTAAGTCGTCTAAATTAAAACACTCGTTATCTAATGTTAATATTCTCATTTAATTCCAATCCACTTTTTCGATAGTAAATGGGTACTCTGCTTCTTTGTAAAACTTTTTACGCTGAGTTAGATGTCGCTTCGCAAACTTGCATGTTGATGTCAAGTCCCATATTTGAACGAAGTCTTTGTCTTTTGCCTTTCTTACGCCTCTACCGATACTTTGGATTACTCTTACAAAACTCTTTCCTGGTTCTAATAATACAAGATTAAATATTCGCGGAATATTAAGTCCAACTGCTGCTACACCATACGTAGCAATAATTACTTGATTAGTGCCTTCACGTATTGTATCGTATGTTTCTTTTCTGTCTTTTACTTTTACAGCGCCGCTTACAAATGTACTCCCGGGTATAAGTTCTGCTAGTGTTTCGCCTGCACTAATCCTATCTACTAGAATTAGAGTGTTGCCTGTTTGTGATACAGTATTCATCATCTTACCGATATATTCTAAACGTGCTGTATCTGTTGTTAGATATTTTAATTCGCTTTGATAATCTCTATGTGCCACTGTGTCAATTAGTTGTACTACGTTAACATGGCATTGTGATAGTACACCTTTGTCTTGTAATTCTTTTGCACTAATACTTCCAATGACTGGGCCTAGACTAGCATGAATACTTTCGAACTCAAACTTTTCTTTGGGCACTGTACCAGTTAGTCCCCAACGTATAGGTGCGTTACGTAGGTTGCGAGTAAGCAGATTTTTGAGGACCTCTGCTTTCGCCATGTGTACTTCGTCAACAATAACAGTGCTAACACCTTCTAGGAATTCAGCGAGTGATAGCACCGCGCTGCCGTCCTTGTGCTTCTTGTCGAGTATATTCAAACTCTGCCAAGTGCAAATGGTGTGAGTCTTACCTAGTTGCTTTCTGTCACCAAAGTACACCCCTACGTCTAATCCACAGTTAATATAGTCTTCTTCTGTCTGCTCAACCAAGGACTTATTAGGTACAATAACTAAACTACGCCCGTAAGGTTCACTGAGATGTGATAACGTAGCTGTTGTAATTGTCTTACCTGCGCCTGTAGCAATTTGCTGGAGACTCTGTGGATTAGCAATAAAGTTGTTGATTGCTTCAACTTGATAGTCGCGAAGAATAATATCTTCGCCTTGTGCCGGATGACCTTCTGGCCATACAACACCTTGATCTTTCCAGTACGTTTCTGTTACTGGTTTGAATTCTAATTTAATTGGATGTCGCTTGTCTTCAATACTAACTATTTCAACATTGTTTTTTGCCAGTACTTGACTAACAACATCAAGGTGATTAACATATCCGCTACCACCGATGCCAAAGAAAGCAACTTTGCCATCCCAACGTCCTAGTTTGTATTGCGGCATATGTTTTGCATACGGAACTTCAAACTTGAGGGCATTGGCTAATTTTCGTCGTATGTCTACCTCTAGTCCTTCTAGCTTAATGTTTACTTCATCTTCAATTATTAATTTGCAACTAGCCATAATATCTAGAATGTCTCCTCATTGGACTCATGTGTTCTTCTCTGTATACAATTAAGTCACAGTTAAATGAAACAAAGCTGTCCACAAAACGGTCCATAGAACTTGAAAAACAAAATGCTGCACTAGGCTTCCATTCGTTGTTTACAAGTAGTTTAGGTAACTTACTCTTATTAATATACACTACTTTTGTAGTTTTGTCAACCCAATTGTTTAATTTTCTGTCCTTAATCAATTGGTTAAACCCAGCATTTTTATCTTCTAAACGAAACAGTACACTTTGTTGTTCTGGATTTAAAATATCTCTATAATGATTTGCAAAATCATATAACTGCTGTTCTGCTCTATCTTCTTCTAATATTACTAATATTGGAAATCTATTTAGATCCCACAGTGCATTTAAAATACTAGAAGTTGATTCTTGACTTGGCTTGCTTTGATAATATACGTCTTTGCGTAATGCAATCTTATCTGCAAGTTTTGTTTCTTTTAGTTCATCAACACAATTAAAACCGTATCTAAATCTTCTGTCAATAAATTGAAATAATGTTTTATTCGAAAGTTCGCCAAGTTCGTCATTTATTATAGGTAATAATTTATTGTTAATGTTTATTAATTCTAAGTCAGAAACTCCGCTTAGATAATCTTGCGGTGTTTCATGTATAGATTTAATTTGTTTGTATATACTAATAAGTTCTTCGTCAATTTCAAACTCTTTGTTAATAAAATTATCTATTAATTTTAAAATATTACTTTCGGTAAATGCAAAAGAATGTTTGTGAGAACCTTTTTGATGATGGTATCCGTCACCTGCATGAGCTGCAACTTCTTGGACTAACATTATTTCAGTTTTTCTAAAAGGAAATCTTACTTCAATGTCGTTGTCTACAATTTTAATATATTTGCTACGATCAATATGTCGAATTGGCTGACGCAATTGATTAACTGCATAATCAAAGTCCCAATCTAAATTAGTAAATTGATCTCTGTAGGCTTGTAGTTTTTCATGCATAAGTGCAGACTGCCTGTCAGTCAACGCCATACCTTTGAAACACTGTCTAGCAATACTAGTTATGATAGTATAGTCAGTTTTTTCAATAGAAAACTCTATTGGTGAGCTACGTAAGCCTGCAAGGTGTTCTAAGCAATCTTCTAAATTTAATATCATACATAAAGTATAACTTAAACTAAGATACTTGTCAAGCTTTTTATTGGCACACCTTGAGATATTTCCTCAATGGTCCATTCGGTGTGTGCATAATCGTTGAGCCATTGTGATCTATCAGGCATCAACGGATTTTCTATGTCGTGAAGGAAGTCTATGTCGTTACCAACACTATAAGCAAGACTATGGGTGCTAACAAAAGCTGGAACACCATTGATACAAGAGTGTGTCCCCGGATTTGAGCTGTAACTGATAGTAGCCCACACATCGCTAAAGTCCATATCAAAATCGTCGTAAGTGCTGGCAATGTGCTTAGGCTCCTGTCTGTATACGTGTTTGAGACCACGTTCTATATGTTCTAATCTACATCGAGGATGTGGTCGAAATATTATAGGGCGGTCTGTGTATTTACGTATTTTGTCATAAGTATTTAAGAACCAATTGCTCATACTAGGCATGCCTTGCCACTGTAAGCTCTTGTTGTGTTGACCGCATATTAAAACATAATTGCCGTCGGATCTCCAAGTTTTACAAACCAGTCCCAGGTGATCAGCCCTAGTCCTATCATTGTTTTGCTCACCAAAGTAAGCATCTCTGTTAATTCCATTTAGACCTACCTTCCAAGTTGTTCCACGTTTAATACTGCCTACTTCTAAAACCAAGGTCGGTTTTGATTGCGAAATGTTTCTTTCCCAAATAGCACGGTTTCCAGCCATGCGACCGTGCCAAAGTACACTCCAAATAACATCAATGCCGTCATTACCATTAACAACAACATCATGCCCAAGAGCATTAGCACCAGCGCGAAAGGCATCAAAAACAGGCTTGCTGTTGAGAGCACCAAATTTTTCATGTAAGTTAAACCTCATTCCAATATGCTTCTTTTCTGTTGACCATAATATCTGATCTAAGACTTTTGCCTTTGTCTTTGCGACCGCCTTTCATATGATCAATCCATTTACCTAATGGTCCATTAATTAATGGATGTCCGCCACCGCCTGACTTTGCTTCTTTAAGATACATATCTGCACTATAATCATGTGACGGAAAGTCTTTGTACTTATTTAACAAATGCCCAAACACATAACTGTCGTGCCATTCATCGAGAGTGAAGATACCATTGTCTGCATCTTCGTAAAATCTTTCAAATTCTTTTAAGAATTCATGGCATACAGGATGATTTAAGTTCATACCATAAAAGCCGCACTCGGGCCATGTCTGTGATCCTTTGCCTCTACCAACATATGTAATGTAAGCATTGCTAGGAAGTAGCTCTACAAAGTCTTCATAACTCCAATCGCTGTGTACAAATGTATCTGCATCCATCCACACACACCAGTCCTTAGAGCGTGTTACAGCGTCATACACAGCATAAGTCTTGTTAGCGAAGCGTACAGCATCCCATTTAAATTCTTTGTTCCAATCCTTGCGTGTGTGACGCTGTGGCTCATTGCTAACGTCACCATTGGCTTTAGGAACATTGCGCCAGCGTTCTTTAAATGCATTTAGTTTTGGTAATACTGCCTTTGCATCTAATATTTCAATTCTTGTAGAGTCTGGATTGTCAGGTTTACAATCTTCAGCATATACTAATAACTTGATACGTTTGTCCACTCTTGCAGCAAAGCTATCTAAAAACCGTTGTCCGTATCTTACTAATCCTGCTGGATGAAATGTTGTTACTACTGTTATTTGATTGCCCATTGTCTCAGGTGCCTCCATGCTGTACCATCTTTTAATTCACTTAATGACCAATGCATTTGTGCCATTTTATGTATCCAATGTTCTCTATCACGTTCTGTTAATTTTTCAATATCACTTAAACTATGATGAGATACTTCTGCTGCTTGACTTCTTTGGGAATCTAATACTATAGTAGGAAGTCCTTCGATTGCTGCTGCTACTGTAGGACTACTGTTAAGATTTATAACACAATGAGCATGTTGAAAGTCTTCTAATATGTTTACTGCGTGACTTATTATTACATTTGGCATTCTATATCTTGCTAACATTCTTTTGTGATTAAGTATATTTTTATCGCCAGGATGAAATCTAACTAAAATTCTTCTATCGCTATGTTTTCTTATTTGTTGTACTGTTCTAACTAGCCATGGCATTAAGGCTTCGCCTCCCATACTCCACCCGCCATCACGCTGACAACATATTAAAATATTGTCTCCTGTTTTACGATAAGGTTTAAGTTTAATTCCTAAACGTTTACTAATTAAGTCCCATCTTGTAGGATCGGGGTTTTGATTACAATAATCTCCTGTACTAGGAAACACTCCGTCATAACTAAATCTTAAAAACTGTTGCGAGTTGCCTTTATCCGCATATAAAAATAAGTTACTATCCACAATAATACTGCGCTTGTTGTCGCGTTGTTGCTTGTCAAATACTGCTTTGCGTAATGTTAGGTGTTGTCCTTGCTTACTGCCAGGATGAACAAAGCCTTGTACTACTGCAACATCAGCATCAATTGGATCATAGTCACATACAATTTCACCTTTGTCTCCAGCAGTCCAAACACCTTCAATAAAGTTTACAATAATTTTAGGTTTTTCTGGATTCTTATTTCCAGGCGGTATGCCCATTAGATAACTTGCTACACTAATAGTCATTACACATCCTTCCTTAAAATATCCCAAGCAGTGCCGTCTTCCATTTCTGGCTGTGTGAATTGTGAATATGATAGATGAGTTAAAAATCTATACATTTCTTCTTCAGTTGGTATGCGTGGATTATCAATATTATTAAGGTCTGTTTCACAAATTAGTTGTGCTGCATTTGGGCCTAGTGTTAATGCAGGCTTGCCTTCCATCAGAGCTTCAGTAGCTGCAATACTGTTGTATGTAACTAAACAATGTACATCATCTTGTAATGCTTCTTGTATAGTGCTTCCAGTAACTCGCTGGCTTCTAATAGGCTTCATTCTAATTTCAATAGGTCTATCGGTTATTTGTGCTAACTGTTCTACTAAATTGTTAGTCCACTCTTCTGCTTTTGGTTGTCCAAACATGTTCATTACTTTGTCACTAGGAGGACAAACTAATATTTTAGAACCAGGTGTAAATGGCTTATAGATTTCGTCCCATGTTTCAACTTGTAATTGAACAGCAAGTCTTTCAAAATCACGATCAATCATCTGTTCCATATTTTGCAGAGCATTGCGGGTAATTCGATGCCAAGTTTTATGTTTCCCGTTTCCAAAATAACCAGTGTCAACTGCATAAAATTCGCGCCCTTCTTCCCAACAACGTTTGATAGCTTTCTGACTGCCGCCACCAAGTCCTCTTATGAGAAGCATAGTCGAAGTATCTTCTTGTTCTTCCCAATTAGATTCAATTGTAGATAGTGTACTAGGATGTTGTGCAATCCCTCTAAGTATACTTGCCAAGTAAGGATCATACGAGTGTCCTTTTTTATGGTAGTTATTGCCGCCGACACTGTCTATTGCTGCTATTTCTATTGGTGCTGTTTTACCCATTCATCATATCCTGTAGTTCGTGTTTCCATAATTTGTTAAATTCGCAGTCTCTGTAGTTTTCAAACCACGGTCCGCCTTCTGTGTAGTGTATTAGTTTTGGTGTTTCAATATCATCGTATACACCTACTAGATAGTTCCATGTATGATCTAGTTCGCCTATTTCTTCGTCTTTGAGCCAGCTAAAGCGATGTAAGTATGCGCCATTAATTTCAGGATCGTTTACCATATCCTGTGTAAGTCTAGCATTGCTAGGATGCCCGCAGTTGAATAACATCACACTTGACCAGTTCTTGCGTGGATAGATAGTTTGTTTCTGTCCATCCATTTTAGTACCTTCTTTAGGTGTATAATCGTGCTGTACGCACATAACAGCATACTTGTCATCTGCTTGATCAAACAGTTCTTTAATGTCTGTAGTAAGGATCATATCACAATCCATAAACACCGCCCATCCCTTAAAGTTCATTAGTTCAGGAATAAGAAAACGGGTAAATGTAAACTCTGTGCTTGCAAGCTTGTCCTTGGGACGAGTATACCAGCCTGCATCTCGTAGCTCTTGTTGCTTTAGAGGACGTATCTGTGCCTCTGGCTGTTTAGTCGTAATGCTGTGTTTACAAACTTGGTATGCCATGTCTTCTCTTGTGTCGTAACCTACATATACTTTCATTAATCTCTTCTTTCTATATCTTCTTCAACGCATTCACTGCCCCATTGTATCTCAAGAATGTGTGCATTTTCTTTTCCAGGATTGCTTGGCTTGTGCCAAACTTCAATACCGATTTCATAAGGTGATCGGTCTGGAGTTATTAGGACTCGGTTAACATTTGATTGCCATTCAGATATCATATCAACTTCACCTTCAAGTACTATCCATTGCTCTGAGCGTTTGAAATGTTTTTGATCGCTTAGACTTTTGCCTGGGTATATCACTAGTTCTTTTACTTTGTAACCTTTTTCTGGCTTGTGATCTAACACACGCCAGTAGCCCCAATCACGTTCAGTCTTTTGTGTTTTCCACTCGTCGAGTATCCAACTACTGCTGTTGGCTTTGTTCTTGCCGCCAATTCCGAACGCAAATTCAACCTGTGGATGATCGCCGTATGTAGCATATTCAGGTGTAGTTGTGTTTGTTCTATCGCCACCGTTAGCAAATATAATTGTACCAGTGTTAGTTGACATAGTATGGAAAATTGCTTGACATGCGCTGTCGTCGTTATCATCAAATCCGATAACTTTATCTACAACAGACAATTCTTTAATAATTGCACAACGTTCTTTAAAGGGCATAAAAGGTCTGCCTTTCTTACGTGTAAGCCAATCATCACTATTTACGCCAACAATAAGTTTGTCGCCGAGGTTTTTTGCTTCTTTAAAATAGGCAATGTGTCCACTATGCAGTGGATCAAACCCGCCTGTAACCAATACTACTTTGCTCATGTAGATATTTATATATGCAGTTTATTACTGCACTGGCATTTGGATTAATTCAATTCCGTCTTTAGAAATACCTAAACTCTCAACATACACATTAACATGCTTGTCCATAATTACTTTTAAATCTTCAAACGTAATAATACCCTTGCGTACAAAAAAGCCAGTGTACGACATTGCAGTTTTTAATAAGTATTCGTCGTGTGTGATATACAAGTCTTTATTAAGGTTATCATATCCGTATGCTGCTGGCTTTTCTGCATCGTGAAAGATCATTGAATCAACACCACTTGTTAGTATGTCTACAGATGATTTTCTGCATGAAGCAAATCCGTCTGTGAATATCATAGTAGACTTATAATTCATTGCTTTAATTTCAGCAGCCAACTCGTTATGATAATTATCAATAGATTCTTTTTGCATTGGATTTAATTCTGACGGCAATACTTTTAAACTTGCAATTCCTAAAGGAATAATATCATGTATTCTAAATTCATTTTTGTCAGTTATTATTTCAGCATTTTCTTTTTTAACTAGATCAACCCAGCCTGGCTCGTTATCAATATGTATTGTTTTCAATGCATTTGATGTTATTAATCCTGGAGACGAGTATCTACCAGTGCCTATTTCAACAACTAATTCAGGCTCTAATACTTCTAACATTGTGTTAGTTACAGGTTGATGTGTGCTCCACTTATAATGAAACTTTGCACCTAGTTTTTTTGCTGACTTAATTTTCATTGTTTTTTCCTAGTAAGTTTTTACAGTGTACACTTCTTTAAGTGTATCGTAATTTGTTATTGTCGGACTTCTTAATGGACCTTTGTTTGGCCTCCGTTGGCCAATTAAATTTTCGTTTGCTGTAAGAAAAAATACAGCATCAAACTCATTGTAATATTCTAGTGCGCGATAATCAAAACATACAAATTTTTCATACTTCTTTAAATCGTTTATTTCAATTTGTGTTGCACTACCAGTATCAGTCCAATGTTTTAAGTCGTCTATTATATCATATTTACCGTTGTTTACTTTTTGTAAATCGTTTCTAATGGTAGTTTTGCCTGCTAATGATTTACCAACAACTGCAATTTTATTATATCTTGAATCTATAATTTGTTGTACACATTCTTGACTTGTCAGCGTGTCTCTAGTACATCTAAAGAACGGACGCTTAGTAGGTGTATTACCTTTGTATATAATTTGTGAAAAGTCGGTATAGTCAACAATGTTTTTCATGTACTTACTTACTGGTGCTTTGCCGTGTCCTTCAAAGTACATTACTTTGTTAGTTTTTGCACATGCTTTAGATAGTATGCCATATCTATTATCAAGTTCAATTGTATCAATTACTGCTAGGAACATAACGACATCAATTTTAGGAATACTATTCCAAAAGAAATTACTGTCTAAATCGTCAACTACAAAGTTTACGTTAGAACCTATTTTCTCTTTAATTTCCAATGCATTGGCAATAGCATTAGAATCAAATTCTACACCAATAACATCTGCTCCCCACTTCTCAGCCTGGAAGGACATTTGTCCCATATTACATCCTAGGTCAATAGCAGTAGCACCTTTAAAATCGTCTTGATTGTAATGTGCAATTCTGTCATTAATTTTACGTGTACCAGTAATTCCTAACTCGGGCATATCATGGTATTCGTTAAACCAATGATCTCTTTTTTCCATTGTGTTTTCTACTGTGCCCGAAGCAATTGCTTTTCTTAATTTCTTTGACATTATGTTTCCTTTAAATTTCTAGTTAGACTATCTTTTTTAATATTTGAACCGATTGCATAATGAGGATGCAATCTTGCAAGACTAGGAATAGTTGTTTGAGTGTCTACAATCCAATCGCCAATTTGTTGATCTGCCGGTACATGGCCATTTTGTCTAATATGTTTTATTATCTTTATTGCACCTGCTGGTTTAATTATATATGCATATGCGCCCTTAAAATAATTGCCAGTACCAATTTTAACAGGATTTTTATTTTGTAAGTTTGTATATTTTTCTATTGATAGATTTAAGGTTGATTCTTCTTCTAGTAATTTATTATATGAACCACTATACGGATCACATCTATCTAATTTTAATACATCTTCAAATGTGTCTAATATATTTTTTGGCAGGGGTTTTAACATGTAACCGTCATGTTCTAAAATAAGAGTTGGCATGCCTGATACCATACATTCTTGCCACAAATAATAATGGCTAAAAAAGCATCCTAGTACACCTAGTCTGCCTTTTTTCATTTTTCGTTTTAATCTAATACCTGTTGCTTGATAATGACGTATTACATCATTGCCGTTGATTGCTTTATAAAACTCAGGCTGCAATCCGTGTAATACTGCTTGATTAAAACAGTCTTGAGCCATTTGGCACGAGTGTTCATTTTCTTCAAGACGTATTATACGTGTCCTCATAGGCTAGCATCTTCCATCCCAGCTACTCTAAGTTTTACAACATTAGTAATTTGCCATTGTTTTTGATCTAAGCCTTTGAGTAAGCCTAGCCATTTGTTGCGCATTAGCGCAAATTCATTAATAATTTTTTCGTAGTCAACGACATCTGCCTCGCCGTCAACGTATTTTTCAACGTCACGACTAGACAGAGCTCGCTGGTAGTTTTCGAGATATTTTTTAAAGTATGAACTACGTAATCTACGCAACTCAATATTTAAGTAGTGCAAGATCGCTTCAATTTCTTGAAGTTGATTAAATCGATGTTCAACGATACCGGGCATTTCTGCCGCGGCACGTTCAACATTACCTTTAAGTTTTACTTCTACACGAGCGTTAACTAGCTCGTCTTCGAAGAACTGTACAGCACTCGGTATCTTGCTAATGTCTCTTGATACTTCGCTATACCAACCCATTACTCATCCCATTCTTCTTCGTCATCGTCTACATTATCTAAATCCAAGTAATAAGTAATTGCTTCGTCTAGATATGAATCTGTGCCGATAACTTCTTTAAAAGTTTCATCACTGACACCATAATCGGCTAACAAATCAATATATTTTTCAGCGACAAGATCCATTTGTTTCTTGTCTGTATATTCCTTGAACATCGTCCAGATGTCACTAATGTGTTCTTCATTCATTGGCAGTTGCTTCCTCAATTTGATCTACAGTTGCTTCTTCTAAATCAACTTCGTCGGTATTTACCACCGGAGCCATTTTTTCATTGTATTCTGACATAATCAAATCAAGTTTATCACCATGCATCCACGCCTTGCGATATTCAAGAACTTCCTCACCTGCGAGATTTACATACTTGAGTCGATTGCCTTGCTTTGTCAACAAGCCTTTCTTTTCAAATAATTCAATAAGTCCGCTATAAGGATTCATGCCAGTTTCATAAGGAATCTTAACCTGCACACCTTCGAAAGGTTTTGCATAGCGTGTCTTCATTACTTTACAACCAGCACGGATACCCATAACTTCTGATATCTTATTTCCCGCTTCGTCTTCTTTTAGTTTTAGCTTCTTCATTGCAACAACAATACTTGATGCATAGATAAAGCCACTACCACCACTAATCTTATCATCTGGGTCAAACATATCTTGCGATGCGTATGTGTGGTTAGTACATACTAGTCCAACGTTCAATGAGCCAATCATGTTAACTGTGTTACGAACAAGTGAAGTCAATGCCTTAGGCTTACGACCCATATCACCTTTCATATCACCTTTGTTAAACTGATCAACGTCAGTAGGTGTTAGCAACATGCCCAACGAGTCAATTACAAACAACACTTTAGGACGGTCTTCTTCGTCCATTGCTTTAAAGTCTGTAATAAATGTCGAGATAGTTTTTGCTACATCATCAATCATTGACATGTTTAGTTTAAGAAGTTTTTCTTCACTAGTGTCAACGTCAAGAGCTTGTAACCAGCTCTCATCAAGTGCGTTCTCTGAGTCAATTAGTACTACAAAGATGCCTTGATCTTGTGCGTGTTTTACAACGTTACCTGAACAGAAATAACTCTTACCTGCTCCTGATTCGCCTGCAAACACAGTAACCTTACCTAGTGGAACACCTTTGTGAAAGTCTCCTGAGATAAGATAGTTAAGTGCATATGAGCCTGTTGAGATCCAATCTGTAGGATCGTTAAAGCCACTACTCATGCCTGAGATACTTTTAGTTAAGTCCTTGCGGAACTTACTAACATCAAACGATTTAGCCATGTTTTCTCCTATATAAAAGCTGTAATAAAAAAGGGTTGCATCTTGTAAAAGCAACCCTTTTTAGTTGCTATTAACCTTGACGTGAACGGATCATTGCAAGAATGTCCTGTGCGCCGCCGCCAGCTGGTGCTTCTTCAATTGTTGTAGGAGCTGCCTCTGCTACTGGAGCAGGTGCTGCCGCTGGTGTTGGTGCTTCTGGAGCACTTTGGCTTGTGGCAGTTGCTTGTGGGCTTGCTGCTTTTTGTGGATCGCCTGTACGTGCTTGCATACCTGCAGGACGGAAGTAGTTACTCCAACGCTCTGGATCATATGCTTCGCCATCTACAGATGCTTCAAACATTTCCTGCATTACTTTTTGTGCAGTTGCATCTGGCTTCTTAGGAAGGAACTCACTTAGATCAAACAATCCATGTGTATTAACAGCAGCCATTTCTGCATCACCTAATGGACGCTCTCTACGAGCCCAGTTAGATGTTCCATAGTCTGCATATCCGCCTTTACTTGTTTTGTTAAGACGGAAGTCTACACCAGCAGTATAATCTGTTGGCAGTTCTTCCATGTCTGGATCCATAAGTGCTGCCTTGATAATCTGGAAAATCTGTGGACCAATAATAAAGCGTCTGATTGGGTTCTCAGGTGCTTCGTCTGTAGTCAACGGATTATCAGTTACAAAGCCTTGGAATACGTATGAACGCTTTTTCCAATACTTACGACCCATGTCTTCTAGACTTGGATCTTTAAACCAACCACGTACTTCGTTAAGAATGTTACATGTATCGCCGTACATTTCCATACATGGAATTTGTACTTGTACAGGTCGCGAGTCAGTTTCGCCTTTGATTCCTGCAAACGGAAGTTTGATCATCAAACGTTCTGCCCAGAAAAATGTATTATCCGCATTACCATCAGGTAGGAAACGCATCGTTGCCGACTCGCCTTCTTTGATATTCCAAAATGGGTAAATTGGGTTCGGACCGCTTGGTCCTTGATTGCCGCTAGAGCGGGCTTCTTGTTCTTTAAGTTTAGCTCGAATTTCTGCTAATGATGCCATAGTTAATGCCTCCAATGTTATGCCTATGTGTAGAGTAACTACATTGTTACTCCAGTGCCTTTAGTGTTATAGCACAGTATTAATAATAACACCGTCTACAACTAATGTCAAGTCTTTTTTGAAAGAAAAAACATAAAAACTTATAAGTGGGTTAGCGTAGTCCTGCTAACTCACGAATTCTATCATAATCGTCATTTATTTCGTGTGCTGTGCCTTTGCTCATCTTTACAGGGTGCATTTTGCCTGATCCTTTAGGATATTCAAATTCAGTCTTATGTGCTCTTGCTGCTGCCGCTGCTGCCTGTGTAAAGTTTTCGTCAACGGCATCTTCATTTTTTTCTGTACTTTTTCCTGAGCCACCGCAGTCTAGACATGCTTTTCCTGGGTTACCCATTTCATGGCCTGATCCCGAACAATGGTGACATGGTCCGCTTGCTTCCATTTGCTGTGGTTGTGTACGCATTTGCCATTCGTCAAACTTTGCTGTTATTTGCTCAATAAATGCCTTAGCAGGTTCTATGAACTGCTCGCCGTAATCTTTTTCTACCATAGTTAGTACTGCTGTTTCGCCTTTTGGAAATGCTCCATTCTCACGATCAAAGTAACTAAGGATGAACTCGCCTAATGGTGTCTTTTGTTCTTCTGGATCCATTACTTCTTCTGCTTCATTTTCACTAAACTGACCCATCATTTCTTCAAAGCCTTGTTCTAGTTGAATTTCTTCTTTGGTCTTTTTATTCTTTGCAGCTTTGCTATACTTGTCTTTTAGTGCGCCTAGCTCTTCTGCTGATTCATCTACTAAATCTTCAGGGCCTAATTCTTGTGCTTTTGTTGCTTCACTTACTAGTTTGTAAATGTACGGAAATACATCTGACAGTTCTTCGTTAAACTGTTTGATAGTTAACTGGTCAATCCAATTTTCTTGTACGTCTGTTGGTACATCTTCCATGATTGGTGTTTCAAATGCTGCAAATGCTTCTGCATAGTATGCTGGCTTTTGAAGTGATCCAATTGTTTTCTTAACTGTAGCAATACGCTCTTTAACAACATCTACATACCCTGCGAGACTTTCTGCCATTACAGCTGAACGACCCATGTAGTTCTTAAATTTGCGTAATTTTGCCATCTCTTCTGATAAACCTACAATATGTTTACCAAACTCGTCGTATGTGTTTCCACCTTCAGCAACGTGTCTTGCCATTGCTCTAGCACCACTTAGGTGTTTGAATGGATAACGGAATCTTTCGCCGCCTGCACTTTCAATATATATTTTACCAATTTTTTGTGTACGTCCTGTTGTACTTTCTTGGTTAATGCCTTCTGTATGTTTAATTACAATACGTGCTTCGCCTACTTTTTGATAGCTAATACGGCTTGTGCCATAAAGTTTTGATTCTGTCATTTGTTCGTCCTCAGGGGTTTTTGCTAAGAAGTTATAATCTCTCTTTGTTAAATTTGACTTTGTAATATCTCTTACACTGTAATTTAGCATACGTTTTTTACTAAACACACGCAGTTCTTTCAGAAAGTCGTACCAAGCTTCTTTGGTCTGCTCGTCTTGATCTTCCATAAAGTCTTTGGCATAGATCACAGTTAGACCTTCGTCTTCTTCAATTGCAACACTTACTTTTCCTAGTCCGTTGTAATCAAAGTCAAAGAAGCGGGCCATAGTTGGCTCGTTAGTAACTGTTCCGTTTTCATCACCTATGGTAACTTCTGGAAAACGTCCTCTAATTTTGTTAAAAAGGTCTTCACCTATTCCGTCAAATTCTTGCATAATGTATTTATCTACCTAGTTAAAAGTTTGTGCTAATGAAGATGGGCATCGGAGCTTCATAATCTTCCATGTCTTCTGCTTGTGTAAACGTATTATAGATCCTAGGATCCCAATCTTTTAACACTGCCATCATTCTTAGTGACAATAATGTAGCACTAACTAAATCATCAGCCATTCCACTTTTTGCTTGATAGCTTGATCCTGTTGCAACAAACCCTTTTAATTCTGATATTAACGGCTTGCTATGTATAATCATTTTATCATTTTCAATCATAGTTTTTAGTCTACTACAAGCTGTAATTTTAGTACCGTGCGTAGTATTAAATCCCTTGCGAAACTTGCGTACATGTCCTTTGCGCATGGGCTCACTAACAAATAGACCCGGTATGTTTTCCTCGCCGAAGTCGTTGATTACAAGTAGGCAAGCTTCTCCAATACCGTTGTTTTCAACACTCCAATATATGCCGTTTGTGTTATTAGTTTCTTGTTGTAGATATTTGCATATATCTGCGAGCACTCTTATTTGTCCAGGTATAGCAGTTTGATTGTGTTGCCACTCTGC
>Ga0233432_10000807_pt1 | contig 30010 bp, 28 predicted proteins | sample SI_122_August201_6_FD_179870 | JGI IMG/M metagenome (GOLD analysis project Ga0233432, IMG submission 179870) | Seawater microbial communities from Saanich Inlet, British Columbia, Canada - SI_122_August2016_10_MG | ecosystem: Environmental > Aquatic > Marine > Inlet | place: Canada: British... | reverse complement strand
TGATGACATGGATGGCGCCGAATGGAACACCGATGCACTGGGTGACAAAAAGCTGGAATTATCAGCAAAATTACTCCAGTCACTTAAAGCCCATTATGCCCCGCAAGGACTTATCCATCACGGTCAGGGCAAATGGTATCCGGGCGAACAACTACCTCGTTGGGCACTCGGTATTTTCTGGCGCACCGATAAAAAACCACTGTGGCATGAGCCGTCCCTGCTGGCTACCCCATCGGATGACACCAGCGTGCCAAAAAATGCCGCTAGAAAATTTCTGAAAAGTTTGTGCAAGGAATTGGGTCTGCCGGATAAATATATGGTGCCTGGTTATGAAGACAAGGAATATTACCTGGATAAAGAAGGCATCTTGCCCCACAACGTCAGTGTCGAAGACAGCAAAATCAAGAATGCCCAGGAACGAGCCAGAATACGCAAAGTCTTTGATGATGGCCTGACTGCCCAGGTGGGTTTTGCCTTGCCTGTAGCAGCCGCTGATACCTCCAAAAACCATGGCTGGATATCCAGCCCCTGGAAGTTCAGGCGCAATAAAATGTTCCTCGTGCCTGGCGATTCGCCTATGGGATTTCGTATGCCATTGGAAAGTCTGCCCTGGGAAATTGAACGGGAAGTGGATTTTGATAAAGATCCTTTTTCCGAATACGAAGCTCTGGAATATCCCATCAATGCCAAAGGCGGTAAAAAGCAAAAGCCTGCCGGGAAGCAAAAAGTTAAGCAGAAAATTATTCATACCGCGCTTTGTGTGCAGGTAAGAGATAACAAATTATATATTTTCATGCCGCCATTAAGCCGACTGGAATCATATCTTAGTCTGCTTGAAAGCATAGAGACTGTTGCTAAACAGGAGAAACTGCCCGTCATCCTGGAAGGCTATGAGCCTCCTAAAGATTCCCGTGTACAAAAATTAATGATCACACCTGACCCGGGTGTTATTGAAGTGAATATTCATCCGGCTAAAAACTGGAATGACCTGATAAAAACCATTTCTGCCTTGTATGAAAAGACCAGGGAGTGTCGCCTTGGTACTGAAAAATTCATGTTGGATGGGAAGCATACCGGAACCGGTGGCGGCAACCATGTCACCCTTGGTGCCGCAAAAGCCGAAGATAGCCCCTTCCTGAGACAGCCGCATCTTTTGTCCAGTATGTTGCGCTACTGGCAGAATCATCCCAGCTTGTCCTATCTCTTTTCAGGACAGTTTATTGGGCCTACCAGTCAGGCACCGCGCATAGACGAGGCCAGGGATGACAACCTGTATGAACTTGAAATTGCCATGCAGCAACTACCCAAGGCTGGCAACGATAAACCGTGGATGATTGACAGAGTCCTGCGAAATTTTTTAATCGATCTTACCGGCAATACGCATAGATCAGAATTCTGTATTGATAAACTTTATTCGCCGGATTCTGCCACAGGCAGATTGGGCCTGGTGGAATTCAGAGGTTTTGAAATGCCACCACACTGGCAAATGAGTGCCGTGCAAATGCTGTTAATAAGAAGCATGGTCAGTTGGTTCTGGAAAAACCCCTACAACAAGAACTTTGTTCGCTGGGGCAGCCAGTTGCATGACCGCTTCATGCTACCGCACTACATCTGGGATGATCTGAGCTGGGTTATCAAAGATCTGAATGAGGCCGGCTACCCTATTGATCTTGCCTGGTTTGAACCTTTCCAGGAATTTCGTTTTCCTCACTATGGTCGCTTTCATATAGCAGGCCTGCAATTGGATATCCACGGTGCTATTGAACCCTGGCACGTATTGGGTGAAGAAATGAGCGGAGGAGGTACAGCCCGTTATGTGGATTCTTCTGTTGAACGAATTCAGGTTTCAGTACAGGGCATGACTGGTCATCGTCTGGCAATTTGCTGTAACGGCAGAAAAATACCACTGCAAGCTACTGGTCAGGAAGGTGAGTTCGTGGCGGGAATACGTTATAAGGCATGGGATCCCTATTCCGCCCTGCATCCTACTATTAAGGTACATACCCCGTTGATAATTGATGTGGTGGATACCAATAACAACCGTTCACTGGGTGGTTGTGAATACCATGTATCCCATCCTGGTGGACGAAATTACGAGAACTTCCCGATAAATGCCAATGAAGCAGAAGCCCGCCGTGTCGCACGCTTTAATTCATTCGGACATACCCAGGGTGAGATAGAAATCAGAGAGGAAGAACCGCATCCAGAAAGGCCCTATACATTGGATCTACGTTATCTGGATTTGTAGAGATATTGCAATTGTTCGGTGAGTATTTTTATCGGGCGAACTATGTCCCCACGGCGGAAAAGCGTAGCGTCATCCGCCGTGGAAGGCATAGCCTTCCTGAAAGACTGAGAACTGCTTAAATTTTGGTAGCGTTACGAGCCCAGTAACTACTGATCAATTCCAAGCATACGATCTGGATCAAGATTGTTTTCCTGACACAGGTAATCAAACGGCTCAACGCCATCACCCCAGGTTAGAAACCAGCCACCAGTCCAGGGCGCAGTATAGGCACCGGGATCATCAATAGTGACTTCATAACGCAAACGATCCCACGATGGCCGTGAGAATTTTTCAATAGTAGTGAGTTGTTCGGTATGAGGATAACCACCTCGGCTCATCCAGAATCCGGTATTAAAACCTCTAGTTTCTACAACCAAAGTATCTTCTTCCCAGTGACCGATGGAATAGCCATACCAGCCTGGCTCAATTTCTTCCGGAAAGTCACGACCATCAACCCAAATCCTGCGCCAGGAATGTGGTGCGCCAACATTGATAAACAGCATCTCCTCACCCAGATCAACAAACTCCATGCCATAAGGTGTATGAAACATTCTTGCCACCCCGGAAGGCTTGCAGCGCGTATGTGGATCATAAGCTCCACCTTTGGCGCGTCTTTCGGCATGCAATTCTGCAGCCCAGGGCTGAAACGGCACTTCATCGTACATCAGTGCCTCGGGAATATTGAATTGGCTACGTTCCGCTCCCCGATTGGCCAAAGAACCCAATAAACCCTGCCAGTTACCAATGCGATCCGGCGTGCCGGTAAAACTGGGGTGGCCAAATTCATTGCGCGGCACAGACATGGATTCGCTTTCCCCTTCCTGGGGAAAAGCAGATAAAGGATAAAAGATAAAACATAAAAGCAGTCCGGTTAATGCTGCCAGTTTCAGTTTTCCAAGTGTAAAAATCATAAACCTTTCCTCAATGCCTAACCTGTAATGGCCTTTATCCTTCATCTTTTATCCTTTATCCGGTTTAGTTATTTCCGCCACCGGTCAGGGTCTGCTGCTCACTGGACGCAGCACCCAATACTTTATCGGTGGCAACCATTGTCACTGAGCGGGCATTGGACGTTGTGCTGCCGTCTCTTGCCCGGGTAGCTTCAACCAGCAGTTCATCGCCTATCTGCATATCATTCTTTTTCCAGCCCCGGTTTTGCAGCATATGAGGAGGCCCCATTTCTACACCCCAGTTTTCCACTTCGCCAGTTTCAGGATTTTCCACATCAATATAAAAATAAACGTGCGGGTTGTACCATTCCACTTTGGTGACATAACCCTGCAAGGTCACCGGTTTAGTGGCATCATACTGAGCCGCAAAAGAATGATGTGCCTGAGATTGAAAAGCGATAAGGAACAGGGAGCAGGTAAACAGACTAATCCCGTATTTAATTAATTTTTTCATTGTAAATTCCTCTTTGCAGTACTGATTCAAAAATATTTTTAACCCAGTGTGCCTTTTCAGGCGAACTGCGTTCGCCATGTCGGATGGCGGACTGCGCCCTTATCCGACCTGTTTATCATCTATAAAATCGCTTCAACACCTATTTAAAGCTGAAAAATGAAGTTAACCTGAAGGCAATTACGGAACCTTTCCACTTTCCACTTTCCACTTTTAACTTTTAACTTTTAATTCTTCGGGGTTAAAACCCCTCCTACAAACTTTTAGCTTTCTCTTAGTTATTCCCTGTGTACTGGTCAATGGCTTCGACCTGCTCACAAAATGTTTCCTTGATTTCACCGTCAACCCAGCCCAGTGTCCACGACGCTGTCCAGGGACGTGTATAGGTCTGTGGATCAGTAATCTCTACTTCGTATTCCAGCGTATCAAAATTCGATCGGGTAAATCGCTCCACCAGAGTTAATGCTGGTGTATGGGGAAGCCCGCCATTGGAAAACCAGAAGCGATCATTAAAACCACTGGATTCCACTACCAAGGTGTCATCTTCCCAGTGACCGGCCGAATGTCCGTAATAGGTACCGGCAACCTCATCAGGGTTCGGTGCCTGTCTGCCATCCATATTTATCAAACGCCAGCCACGGTTACCGCCACCAAAGAGCATATAAACACGGTCGAAATTTCGATCCTGAATGATCCGAAAACCGCCCTCATAATGAAGATGCCTTGGTCCGGCAGGAGAAATACATGCATTGACCGGATCATCAGCCAATCCATTTGCCTGTCTGTATTTATATAGTCCAAGTGCCCATGGCTTAAACGGCGCAACCTGGTCGGCAGTATTAATATCTGTCAGTTGTCCATTTTCGTCCATCGCTACCTGGACTCCATTTTCAATCAGGGAGTGCTTGCCTGGATTACCCCAATAGCCCACTTCTCCAGGCACACGATCAAAACGCACCATGCCATCATCAAAGCGCGGCGTTTCACGAACACTTTCCATTGTTACAGATTGGCTTACTTCATCAGAAGTTGTTGTGGATTCACCACAGCTACTCACTGCCAGCATTATCATCAGGGCTGAGATAGTTATACTTATTTGCTTTAGCTGCATCATTTACCTTCGCTTCGCTCTATTTTTTTACTTGAAACTTGTATCTTGTGACTTGTAAGTGTTTTTTATTCCCGGGTCAGCACCAGCTGATTCTCAACACCTGCTATTGTCCAGGTGCCCGTAATAGTTCTGTCATATGCCCCTAAATTCTCCAGCGTACCTTCAAACACAATAGGCTCATCCGCCTTGGAGGTTGATGTAAAACGCACCATCCAATTTTCAGGATCGAGACTGGCCTCTTCAAAAAACACCATATTGCGACCGGGATTGATGCGGCCATTGATATTTTCTCCGTCCAGGTCCATCACGATAACGACAAGGGTTTCTTCTTCGCCAGGCACTGACCAAAAACCACGCCAGGTACCATCCAGCGGAAAGCCTTCCTGCGCCTGAAGAGAACCGCTTAGACTGATAAGTAATACTAAAAACGACAATGCTGCTTTCATTGAGATGCCTTCCCCTGCTTATGCTTTGGTATATCCCGGCTTTCTGTGACCGGTAAATGTTATGGTTAGGAATATAGCCCAGTTTTGATAAAAAATAACCTGCTAAAAGTAGATCGAGCGACACTGTATTAGCCTTGAAGCGCTTTTCCCCATTATTTGCACAATAATCGGGAAAAGCGCCCAACTACTTGACAACTAAGTATAAAAGTCTATCCTTCTGCCCCCATGACAAACAAAGCAACTTATACCTTCTTTATAACCATTATTCGGCGCTGATTCGGGCGGTTGAAGAGTAGATCTTTGTAATAAAGTTTGAAAAACCCGCCACCAGGCGGGTTTTTTATTTTTGGCTTGGCAGAGTATTAACAGGCTTATTAGCAGGAAATTAACGTGACACAAGCAAGTGACAAAAACACTGAAAGTTTTTCCTTCGTGCAGGCTGAGCATGAGGTACTAAACTTCTGGGAAAAGGAAAATATATTCCAGCAGTCTCTGGAGCAGAGCAAGGATAACCCTCCTTATATTTTTTATGATGGCCCACCTTTTGCCACGGGATTGCCACACCATGGTCATCTGGTCGGTTCCACGCTGAAAGACATTATTCCCCGTTACTACACAATGAAGGGTTTTTATGTACAGAGGCGCTTTGGGTGGGACTGCCATGGTCTACCCATCGAACATGAAATTGACAAGTCACTTGGCATGTCTGCCAGTGAGGCCGTGGAAAAACTCGGCGTTAAGGGCTATAACGATGAATGCCGCGGCATTGTGCAGCGCTATACCAAAGAGTGGCAAAAAACTATTACCCGAATTGGCCGCTGGGTAGATTTTGACAATGATTACAAAACCATGGACCCCTCCTTTATGGAATCCGTGTGGTGGGTAATGAAGCAGTTATGGGAAAAGGATCTGATTTACCGCGGTGTCAAAGTGGTGCCCTTTTCTACCGCCCTGGGCACAGTACTTTCCAATTTTGAGGCAGGTTCCAATTATCAGGATGTGCAGGACCCTGCAGTCACCGTGCTCTTTAAAATTAAAGACGAAGATGCATACCTGAGTGCCTGGACCACCACGCCATGGACATTACCATCGAACCTCGCCTTGTGTGTGAATGAAAAGATCACCTATGTGAAAGTTCGCGATGAAGAATTGGGCAAAGACATCTATCTCGCCCAGGAGCGTCTTGAGGCCATTGCCAAGCACAAGACTCTTGAAGTACTCAGCGAGCATTCCGGCAGCGAACTTGTAGGTAAAAAATACGAACCGCTAATGCCATACTTTGCTGACAAGGTAGACGAAGGCGCCTTTGTGGTAGTTGCCGATGGCTATGTCACCACAGAAACTGGCACCGGGATAGTACATCAAGCGCCTGCCTTTGGTGAGGACGATTTCCGGGTAATGAAAGCCCATGGCATCACTGCTCTGGTCTGCCCGGTCGATCTGGAAGGAAAATTCACTGAGGAAGTCAGTGATTTTGCAGATGTTTATGTGAAGGATGCTGACAAGGACATCATTCGCAAACTAAAAGAAGAAGGCAAACTCTATATCCAGGAAGTTTATCAACATAGCTATCCCTTCTGTCCCCGCTCTGATACGCCGATTATTTATCGTACGATTCCATCATGGTATGTAAAAGTAGAACAAATCAAGGAACGCATTGCTGCCAACAATCAGCAAATTAACTGGGTGCCCGGGCATATCCGCGATGGCCGTATGGGTAACTGGTTAGACAATGCCATTGACTGGTGTATCTCCAGAAATCGCTATTGGGGAACACCACTGCCTATCTGGATAAATGATGAAACCGACAATCGCATTTGCATTGGCTCCATCGATGAACTGGAAAAATATAGCGGCACAAGAATCGACGACCTGCATCGTGAATATGTCGATGACCTGAGCTTTACCATTGAGGGTGAAGCCGGCGTTTATCGCCGCGTCGAGGAAGTTCTGGACTGCTGGTTTGAATCCGGTTCAATGCCCTATGCGCAACTGCATTATCCTCTCGAAAACCAGACATTATTCGAAGCAGGTTTCCCGGCCGAGTACATTGCTGAAGGGCTTGATCAGACGCGCGGCTGGTTTTATACATTGCTGGTACTAAGCACCGCCCTGTTTGATAAACCTTCATTTAAAAACGTCATCGTTAACGGCATTGTCATGGCCGAAGACGGCAAGAAAATGTCGAAGCGTTTACAAAACTACACAGCACCAGATATTTTAATGGAGGAATTTGGTGCTGACGCCCTGCGTTTGTATCTGATCAATTCAGGTCTGGTGAAAGGCGAGGAACAACGCTTTACCGACAGCGGTGTGAAAGACATGGTGCGCCGCGCTCTGCTACCCTGGTATAACTCATTCAAGTTTCTGCAAACCTATGCCTCCATAGATCACTGGAAAGCAGATACCCATCATCTGATACCGGAAAACATCACTGATCAGTGGATTCTTTCCCGTCTGCAGACGCTTAAGAAAAATGTCAGCAAGGAAATGGCAGAGTACAAACTTTATAACGTTGTGCCTGCCCTGTTTGAGTTTATTGAAGATCTCACCAACTGGTATATCCGTCTTAACCGCTCGCGCTTCTGGGTTGAGGAAATGACGGCAGAAAAACATGCTGCTTATCAGACGCTATACACGACCATCAGAGAACTCACCGTTTGCATGGCGCCCTTTGCGCCTTTCCTGTCAGAGCATATTTATCAGGAACTGGCAGTCTTCGCCGGTGACACTGCCACGCGTCATAAATCAACGCATCTGTGTCATTACCCTGTTGCGGAACAGGACCTGGAACAGCCGGTTCTTGAGCAGGCAGTTTCACGTATGCAAAACATCATACTGCTGGGACGACAGAAGCGTGAACAGGTCAAGATCAAAACCAAGATTCCTCTTTCATGCCTGACTATCATTCATGAAGATCAAACCATGCTGGATGAAATTTCACGCCTGGAAAGTTATATCGAATCGGAACTCAATGTTAAATCCATTGTGTACTCCACCGATGAAGATAAATACATCAAGCTGTTTGCCAAGCCCAACTCACCGGTATTGGGCAAACGCTTTGGCAAGGAATTCAACAAATTCCGCCAGCAAATTCAGGACCTGAATGCGACCCAGCTCAATACACTCCAGGAAGAAGGCAGCATTACACTGGGGGGAGAGTCCTTTAGTACTGAGGATATTCTGGTGTTTCGGGAAGCAAAAGAAGGTACCGAAGCATTATCCAATCGCTTCATTTCTATCGATATGAATTGTGAACTGAACGATGATCTCATCAATGAAGGACTGGCCAGGGAAGTCATTAACCGTATCCAGAAGACACGTAAGGATATCGGCCTGAATGTGACAGACCGGATTATCGTTCACTATTTTGCCAACGACGCACTGGCCGTCGCCATTGAAAAACACAGGGAATATATTGCGAAGGAAACCTTGTCTACTGATTTTATTAAACAGGATACAGCCAGTGAGCACAGCTTTGATGTGGAAGGCAATGAATTGAAATTGGATATTGAAAAGGCAACGGTGTAGGAGCGGTTTCAACCGCGAACTCTTCGGGACTGAAGTCCCTCCTACATTAGTCCAGCAAATTTTTACACTCAGGTTATAGACCCTGAAGCAAACGAAAGGCAAAGTAAGCATGACATTACAATCAACCGACGACCTCAGAATTAAAGCCACCAGGGAACTGCTTTCCCCCAAACAGTTACTGGCTGAATACCCTATGACAGAAGCCGCATCACAAACTGTTTTCGATGCTCGCTCAGGTATCCAGAACATATTGCGCGGTAACGATGATCGTCTGTTTGTTATCGTCGGCCCCTGCTCTATACACGATCCAAAAGCCGCCCTGGAATATGCAGAGCGCCTGGCCGGGCCTATGCAGGACTTAAAAGATGAGCTGCTAATCGTCATGCGCGTGTATTTTGAAAAGCCACGCACCACTGTAGGCTGGAAAGGACTTATTAACGACCCTAAGCTCGACGACAGTTTCCAGATCAACGAAGGATTGCGCACCGCCAGAAACCTGCTCTTGGAACTGGCCAACAAAGGCATTCCAGCAGGAACAGAATATCTTGACCTGATCAGTCCGCAATATGTAGCTGATCTGATTTCCTGGGGTGCTATTGGTGCCCGTACCACAGAATCCCAGTGCCATCGTGAGCTGGCAAGCGGCTTAAGCTGCCCGGTTGGCTTTAAAAACGGCACTACCGGTGATGTACAAATAGCTATTGATGCGATTGGCTCAGCTTCCCACTCCCATCACTTTCTATCTGTCACCAAAGAAGGTCATTCGGCAATTTTTCAAACCGGGGGTAACGAGGATTGTCATATCATCCTTCGCGGCGGCCACAAACACACCAATTACGATCCGGAAAATGTCGGAGATGTATCAGAAAAACTGGACAAGGCTGGCTTGCGCCCCAATATTGTCATCGACTGCAGTCATGCTAATTCCAATAAAGACCCTGGCCGACAGATAGTGGTTTGTCGCGATGTGGCTTATCAGGTTGCCAATGGCGAAAACAATATCAAAGGTATTATGCTGGAAAGTCATTTGCTTGCAGGCAATCAGAAAGTTGTCCCGGGACAGGAACTCACCTATGGACAGAGCATCACTGATGCCTGCATGGCCTGGGATGACACTGCCGGCCTGCTTGCCGAACTGGCAGATTCAGTTAAAGAACGCCGCAAGAATTAATATTCTGGAATAGCTGTTTAGAAACATTTTTATTCAGGCTGAGACATTTTTATATTCTCTGCAAATTGTCTCTGCCTGAATTATCTTTCACCCCTTTCTTTTTGACCTCATCATCCTGTCAACCCTCTATGAGCCAGGTCCAGACTGTGGGCAACTCCAATTTTGAGTATGCAAGATGCCCATGAATCACTAAATGATAAAAACGCATATTTTTTCATGCTTACAGCCCGTATTCTGTTCCTGCTTGCTATATCTAATGAAATTGAAGAATACAAGCAGAGAGGGTTTTCCTTTGTATTAACCAAGCCGTTCAAGGCTAACGACCGTGTAAAAACGGTGCTCTCAATGTCGAACAAGGCGTGATGACGTTATCTGAAAAATGAGGAGTCATTATCGCTACTTTAGGGCAAGACAGAGGGATGCTGTCACTTGCTTTATAATCCCCATTCCTTCCTGGAATCAGATGAGTGTGGCAGTGGAAGACTGTCTAGCCTGCTGAGGCTCCTGAGCTACTATAGCTTTGCTAAAGTGCGAAGTTATTTATCCGTTTTATACCAGTCAGGTGTTTCTCGCTTCTTCCATGTTGCGAAGCTAGATTTCTCACCGATGTAGAAAGCCCGATAAGCCGCCACAGGATTGCCAGGTACTTTATATTTATCAGGCATCGCTTGTGGGAATTCTGTTAAACCTTTGCTCTCGAACGAGGCTTCTTGAATACTGCTCAATACCGCTACTGATGCATGATCATTGCTTCTGTCAAAGCGCCAGCAAAACTCCTTATTCAGAGCATGGCCGAGTTGTACTAGCCAACGGAAATTATCCAGTGATTCCTCAGCCCAAAGTACTGAAGGGTGTTGGACATGGGTTGACTTGTATGGCGTATCAATACCTTTCTTGTTTAGCGCGGTACAAAGTATCTGGGTGCTTTCAAGCACCATTTTGCCAACATGTTGATCACAGTGAAATTTAGCGCAAGTCTCAATGTCTGTATCAAGTATAAAAATATTCATAGAGGTAAATTATGTAAATAAAGTATTAATGCTATTAGCGGGAAAATATAATTATTTATTCGCTGCTCATTTCCTTAGTTGAACTACGTTGCTGTCACCAGTGGCTATGGCGTCTATCAAGTGCCTGTGAATCATCCTGCTGGTTGATCTTTAATTGGCACTTCATAATTGCCAAGAATCTCATCTTCAATCTGCTGAAGGATTGGAAGTAAGGCCGCTGTTGTCTTCTGAATATATTTATCAGTCACTGAAGTGCTTGAATGATTTAGTAAGCGCCCTATTTGATCCTGTGTAAAGCCATGCTCCGAGGCAATAGTTGCGGCTGTCCTACGCAGGTCATGTGCAGAAAACTTAACTCCACATTCCTCTGAGGCTTTCCCAACGACCTTGTCCATTGATGCCGCTCCATTCTTACCTGGGAACACCCATTGAGTACTGTTAGCATTTCTATTAAAGATTCCTCTAACCACTTCAGTCTTAGGAAGTGTATGTGTCTTATTGTTCTTTCTATCCTGGATTGTATAAGTATCTGTCTCAATGTCAGACCACTTTAAGGTTATTGCCTCTGTTTGTCTAAGACCGATAACCATAAGTAACACTATAAAATCTGCCTGAGATGCCCTTAATCCACTCTCATACTCGCCATGATAAACTATGCCCAGATGATGAAATAGCTCTTCTCTCTCAAGGAACCGATCTCGAGACTTTAGTGTATTTCTGGCTCTTTTGTCCTTTAAAACTAAAACAGGGTTTCCATCAGGCTAGAGTGGCTCGCCATTTAGCTTGTCACCGGAGTAAGAATTCATTGGGGCGGAGAGATAGCGCATAGCCTTCTGAGCGTCAGCCAACCCTCTGGGATTGGCTTTTATAGGCTGAAAAGCCCTCTTAGAGATGCCATCTTTTATCAGTTTGTAGCGTTTAATGATGTCATCACGGGTTATCTCTGTGATAGGTCTACTCCACCAGTCATCGAATGAACGAGCGATCACCTGGCGGTATGATTTAACTGTTGAGGGTTTTAGTTCACGAAGGGACAAATACTCAGCTAGCGCATCTTCTAGGCTGATGCTTAACGCCTTGGTTGTCGCTAATTGCTGGATAGTTTCTTGATTTGGATTGATGCCTTGAGCAAGCAGAGACAGTTTTTCCTTTGCCATCTGCCTAGCCTTGTTCACAGGAATTACATCAACTCTGCCTAGAGTGATAGTGACGGGCTTGTTCAGGCCACGTTGCTTGGCTTTTACAATCCACACACTGCCTGCTGCTCTTTCCCTCTGGTACAGACCTCTGAGTTGGCTGTCTTTCTTGAACATAGATCACCTTTGGTAGTCCATGGGTAGCCCAAGATAAAGATTTAGCGATATGAATTCAAGCAGGAAGGCAGTAAAGCCTTATAAAGACTAGTGCCCTGGTAGCAGCATCAACCGCACCGGAATAAGCCCTGTCTTTTATTTCCAATGGCGGCTATGACTTTACGGCATCTCTGGTTCCACCAGCATGAGTCGCAGGATCATTAACATTTCAGCAACTGGACTATCCCAATGCAGGGTCTCCCCAGAATGAACCAGAAAAACGCATTCCTTATTTCAACGATGCAGTTTACGAAAAAATTGAAGTCGCACGCGCAGCCAGACTTGGCCGTTTAATCAGACGTTCCACTCTGCCGCTTGAAACACGGCAACTGGAACAGTTGCAGACAAAAACAACCTCAACAGACTGGTCGACGCCTTGCCTGAGCGTGTTTCAAGTGGACTCGCCGGACAGGCAGAAATCGCGGTGGCCAGTTTCACCAGCGGCCTTGCCGTAAGCGCCAATCTGTCCATGGGCGGCTTTGATACCCATGGCAATCATGATCGGGATCATGGACGTCGTTTGACTGAATTACTTGCGGGTATTGATCACCTGTGGGAACAAATCGAAGCCAGTGGCCAGCAGAACAAAGTTACAGTGGTGGTGGGTTCTGATTTTGGCCGCACGCCTTTTTATAATTCAAATCGCGGCAAGGATCACTGGAATATCACTAGTATGATGGCGATGGGCGCAGGTGTGCGGGGCAACCGGGTGATTGGTGGTACCGATGCCAATTTTGAAGCACTGGCTGTGAATCCGCAGACCTTGAAGCCCGATGCAAACGGCATAATTCTAACCCCGGAACATCTTCATCTGGCTCTGCGCGATCTTGCTGGTGTACAGTCAGATCCTGGGTTGCAGTTTGGTATTCAGGCCCCACTGCTGAGCCTGTTCAGCTAGAAACTTTCAATTACTTTTGTAGCGCCCGATCAAATCAATTAGCTCATTAAACTTTTCCTGCTGTTGTTTGGCATTGCCTGAAGCAATGGCACTGGCGACACAGGTGTTGCTGTGATCCTTGAGAATGGCATCTTCAACTTTTGACAAAGCAGCTTTAACGGCCTGCATCTGTTGTAACACCTCAATGCAGTAACGCTCTTCTTCTATCATTTTCTTGATACCGCGCACCTGCCCCTCGATTCGGTTCAGACGTTTAAGGGTATTTTCTTTGTCAATAAGCATGGTGAATAATCCTTTTTTTATACGCTTGGGAATATTTGCCAATATACACCATGGGGGTATATGGTAACCAAATGAAACACATAAGCCAATTCCAGAAAAACCAGTTAAACCGCCGCCATTTTCTTAAAAAAAGTGCGCTCGTTTTTGCCGGTGCAGGCTTTCAGTCTGTACTCCCTGCCTGGGCTCAATCTGCACGATCTACTCTTTCTTTGCCCGGGTTGCTGACCGGTGATGAATTTCATCTACAGGTAGAACAAGCCAAAGCCAATGTTGCTGGCAAGAGTGCGCCCCTTATTACACTCAATGGTCAATTCCCCGCGCCTCTGCTGCGCTGGCAAGAAGGCGATGATCTTACGATACGTGTTAGTAACCACCTGCAGGAAGCTACCTCGATACACTGGCATGGCATTTTATTGCCATTTCAAATGGATGGCGTTCCCGGCCTGTCCTTCCCGGGCATTCCTGCAGGTGATGACTTCACTTATCGCTTTCCCCTTAAACAGGCTGGTACCTATTGGTATCACAGCCATTCAGGACTGCAGGAACAGTTGGGTCATTATGGTCCGATTATTATCGATCCTGCCGGGCTGGATCCGCTTACCTATGACCGTGAGCATGTGATCATGCTTTCGGACTGGACCTTTGAAAATCCCCAGCGTGTATTTTCCAAGCTGAAAAAAATGAGTGACAACTACAACTTCCAGCAACGCACTGTGCGCGAATTTTTTTCCGATGTGGAAGCTGAAGGTTTTGACGCTGCCATGGCAAATCGCCTGATGTGGGGTGATATGCGCATGAGCCCCACTGATCTGTCGGACGTAACTGGCTCTACTTATACCTACCTGGTGAATGGCCACAGTCCGGCAGAAAACTGGCTTGGCCTGTTTCGTCCGGGAGAGCGCGTAAGACTACGTTTCATCAATGCCTCGGCAATGAGCATTTTCAATATACGGATACCCGGGCTACCCATGGCCGTGGTCCAGGCTGACGGCCTCAATGTTAAACCGGTAGACACCGATGAGTTCCAGATCGGCACGGCAGAAACCTTTGATGTGATCGTGCAACCCGATGCTGATCAGGCCTTCACCATCATGTGTGAAACCAATGACCGCTCCGGTTATGCTTCTGCCACACTGGCGCCGCGGGAAGGCATGCGCGCAGCAGTACCATCACTACGACCACGTCCTACTCTGACCATGAAAGACATGGGTATGTCGAGTATGGATATGTCCGGCACAGAAATGGAAGGTATGGAGATGGAGGATAAAGTGTCGGGTATGGACATGAATAAGATGGATCACAGCGCTATGGATCATGATGATAGCGCCCCGGCAGCAATGGCCATGGACCATAGCACCATGGACCATTCCTCTATGAACAATGCCAACATGACAGACATGGACTCAATGGAAATGGATAACATGACCATGCAGGAACACAACCATCCCCGGGGACCCGGTGTGATGAACGTGGCGATGAATCCGGTCAACCGGCTGCATGAGCGTCCTCTTGGACTGGAAAATTTACCCCATCGTGTTCTGGTCTACACCGATCTTGAAAGCCTCGAGCCAAATCCAGACACCCGACCACCAGGGCGTGAGATGGAGCTACACCTGACCAGCAATATGGAGCGCTACATGTGGTCCTTCGACGGTATAAAATACTCTGAAGTGAAGGGCCCCATCGTCTTTCACCATGGCGAGCGCTTGCGCCTGACCATGGTCAACGACACCATGATGCCTCACCCCATTCACTTGCATGGCATGTACTTTGATGTCGTCACCCAATCTGGTGAACATCATCACAAACCGCGCAAACACACCATTGTCATCAAACCTGGAGAAAAAATGTCCGTGGATATTACGGCGGATGCTCCAGGAGACTGGGCTTTCCATTGTCACCTTCTATACCACATGAAAGCGGGCATGATGCGCGTGGTGTCGGTGAAGGAAAATATGTCATGAAGCTTGTCCCGGCAATAATCTTACTAATGCTGGCATCCCCGGTATTTGCACAAAATGCTGCTGATGAAGTCTATGATCCGGCCGTCATGGCTGCCGCCCGTGACAGTGTTCAGCACATGCATGGCAATACCCTGAACACACTATTTATAGGCGAGCGCCTGGAAAGTCAAAATCATGATGGCGACAGCAATCTGACCTGGGAAGCACAGGGCTGGATTGGTTATGACATCAACAAACTATGGCTAAAAACTGAAGGTCATTATGACAATGAAAGTAATAACACCGAGGAGTTCGAATTACAGGCCCTGTGGAGTCATGCCATTTCACCATTCTGGGATATCCAGGCTGGGTGGCGTCATGATTTTGAGGACACCTCCAGAGACTATGCAGTTATAGGCCTGATGGGACTGGCCCCTTACTGGTTTGAAATGGATGCGGCAGCATTTATTAGTGAGGATGGTGATACCAGTGCCCGCCTCGAAGCAGAGTATGAGTTGCGCTTCACACAACGCCTGATTCTGCAGCCGCGCATGGAACTCAACTACGCTTTCAGCGAGGACCTTGACGCCGGTATTGGCCAGGGCCTGAACAAAGCCAACCTGGGTTTGCGTCTGCGCTATGAATTCAAACGTGAAATAGCACCCTACCTTGGCGTAGCCTGGGAAAAATCCTTTGGCGACACAGCCGACCTGCTTCGCTTTGCAGGGCAAGACGCCAGCGAGGCCTCCTTTGTTGTGGGCCTCAGGGTCTGGTACTAAAGATGACTGAACATTCCTGCCATCCCCCTGCCAATAAACCAGACATCCTTCTGCGAATTTCGGGATTCTCCATTGTCTTTCTCTATTTTCACTTCACCATGTTCGAAGCCTCCACTCATTTTGCCCTCTGGTACAACATTTTGGCAGCGTCAGTTTTTGATCTGGTCAATACCATGTGGTGGGGAGTCACCATTGGCATCCTGATGATCTCGGTATTGGCACGCATACCCAGAGAATTTGTTATCTCTATTCTTGGAACAACACATGGACTTAGCGGCATACTCAGAGCAACGGCTGCAGGTGTACTACTGGATTTGTGCAGTCATGGCATTCTCATGGTAGGTGCAAAACTTTATGAGCGTGGTGCCAGCATTGGCCAGGTCACGGCATTTTTAATTGCCAGCCCATGGAATTCTTTTTCTTTGACGCTGGTGTTGATTGCCCTGGTTGGTTTGTGGTGGGCGCTATGTTTTATAGTCCTGTCCATGCTGATAGCCATTATTGTAGGACTGATATTTGATGAGCTGGTCAAGCGCGGGACATTACCAGCCAATCCACAACAAATAGATTTACCCAATGGTTTTCGCTTTTGGGCTAGTGCCAGGCAAGCTATAAAAGAAACTCAGTTCAGCGCAGGATTTATTGGCTCTACTTTAAAAAATGGTATCAAGGAATCGCGCATGGTGATGCGCTGGATATTATTTGGTGTGATCCTCGCCAGTTTGATCCGTGCTTTTGTTGCTCCTGAAATATTTGGCACCTGGTTTGGCCCGACGCTGACAGGACTTGGATTGACCATCATTGTGGCAACAATTCTGGAAGTGTGCTCCGAAGGTTCAACTCCTATCGCAGCTGATCTGCTCACAAGAGCCAACGCACCCGGCAATGGTTTTGCCTTTCTGATGACTGGCGTTTCAACGGATTACACCGAAATTATGGTTTTGAGAGAGACCACCAGGAGTTGGAAGATCGCCTTGTTTCTGCCTTTATTAACAGTGCCACAGGTGCTGGTAGTGGCGTGGCTGTTGAATACAATGGCAGTGTAAGAAATCAAAGCAAAGGAATTTAGCGAGTTTTTACTACTCCTGTGCAATTTTTATATTAGTCCGCTTAAGGATTGCCTTCTTACTGTTTATCCTGTCACAACATCATCAGTGTAACTCAAGGTTTTCCATTCCCGCTGGTAATCATCGGCACCAGTTTTACGAAAAACATGGCATCCTTGCATTTCTTCAGCATATACATGAATAGTCACAGATATTTGCTCGGTCGGATTGTCTATCATGTGGTAATCAAATGGCGGTATCAACGAACCCGCCATTCCGCGACTGGCACATATTTCATCAGTTTGTCTGAAGCCAACAACTTCATCTTCAGGATTACCAACAAGATCGAATGAGCGCACGCGAATAGTGCCGTGGCTGACACATTCAACACACCAACTGCCATCATGGTCATGGATTGGCGTACCCTGCTCTACTCCCCACACCATAACGACAATGCAGTAATTTGCGGATTTATGTAACAGGCGTCGGGCATAATCTTGCTCTCCGGGTCTGGTGAATTCCTCTGGCAACACAAAACCTTCCCGACCCACCTCCTCGACAAGCGTTTTCTTTACGGCATCACATATCATTTCAGAGTTATTACCTGCTGTATCGAGGTCAAGACGCTTTATTAATCCGGAAATACTTTCTTGAGTGTTGTTCATTGTTTCGGTTTCATCATCTATATAAGGCAACTACAATTTTCTTTGTTAAAAAAAAACCGGGACTAATCCCGGTTTTGTTAATTGGTGGGGCATGTAGGGATCGAACCTACGACCATCGGATTAAGAGTCCGGTGCTCTACCAACTGAGCTAATGCCCCAAATTTTATTTCAATGTACTTATTTACACTACTTAAGATATCTACCTAGTAGAGCAGGCCTGACGGCCCGGTGCGCATTGCGGCACCAATCATAGATTGGCGCGTTCGTCCTACGCTCAACGCTATGCGTTAGAAACCCTTGTCCTCACCCAACTGAGCTAATGTCGAAAATATTACTTCAATCCACTTGTGCTTGTACGTTGTATTAAGCGGGAAGGATTATACCTCATTTCCTTTTTTAGTCAGTGATATAACCATAATCGGCAATCACTGCCTGGGCGTCACGACTTGTTATGAAATCCAGAAATTCTTTGGCCGCCTGATTGTTACTGCCATTGTTAAGTAGCACTACATCCTGCCTGATAGGATCGTACAAATTTGATGGAACAATCCAGCCAGTTCCCTTTTCAATGCTGCCGTTTTCGAACACTTGTGACAAGGCCACAAACCCTGCCTGGGCATTTCCGGTATTTACGAACTGGTAAGCCTGATTAATGTTTTCTCCCCTCACCAGTCGCTCACTGTAGTCACTGTCCAGTTCCATGGCTTGCAGCACCTGCATCGCTGCTACTCCATAGGGCGCCAGACGAGGATTGGCCAGTGCCAGTCGCTCCACTTGCTGGCCTCGCAGCGCTTCTCCATCTGCTAAAGTAAGTTCTGAATTAGCGGACCACAATACCAGTGCGCCAGTAGCATAGGTAAAGCGACTGCCTTTAACTGCCTGTCCTGTTTGTTCCAGTGCATCCGGCTTTTCCTGATCGGCAGAAAAGAACAGGTGAAAGGGTGCGCCATTGATTATCTGTGCATACAAACGCCCGGAAGAGCCATATGACACATTAAGATGGTGACCAGTGCTTTCCTCAAAATCAGCAACAAGGGCATCCATTGGTCTGGCAAAGTTTGATGCCACGGCAATAGTCAGCTCCTCAGCCTGCAATGGTAAGCAGCCGAGAGTCAGTATCACTGATATAAGCAATAGTTTGCTGTTCATAGGCAGCACCATAGCAACGACTTCACGAAGAGAAAAGGTTTCCCTATTATGGACTAGACAGCGTCTCTTTACCTGTTTACTCTTGGCTTTGCAGTGAAAATCAATAAGAAAGTTAAGCTATTTATTCTGGGGGAATTAAGGTGTTGATAAGCAAATTACACCGTTCAATATTAGTCTGTTTCACAGCGCTGGCAGTGAGTCCCGTTGCCAGCGCCCAAATCAACGGCTTTACCGGCCAGGCCCTGGAGCCCATTGCCCCGGACCGTGAATTTGCCACCTCTGAAGAGCATTATCAGTACCTGCTTGAACAGGCCAATGGCGGCACACAACATACTCTGCAATCAGTGCCACGCTGGGATGGGCTGTGGTACACGGCCGGCAACAACCATATGGATCTCTTCATCGATGGTGGTCTGCGCGGTGGCACTATCAAAGAAGGCGTCCTGACTCCAGCTTACGAGGCGGCTTACAAGGAGCGCTGGCGCCAGCAACAGGAAGAAGGCCAGGTCCGTTATGACCGGCTCACTCACTGTGAACCGGCTGGTTTACCGCGCTGGTTACTGGAGCCCTATAACCATGAATTTATCAATCTTCCTCATGAGTCCTGGTTCATCAACGATTTTGCCAACGCTATACGCCGGACTTATATCAACAAGGAGCATACCAATCTGGCCGAAATGAACGGCTCCCATTCCTGGCATGGCGATACCATCGGCTTCTGGGACGGCAATAAATTAATCACCAATACCAAGTACTTGATGCCTGCAGATTTTACGCGCTGGTCGCCCATGACCAGTAACCAGCTGGAACTGGTTGAAACCTGGGAACTCAAAGAATTTGACGACTTCCCAAGACTGGTTGTGCAAGTAACCATGTATGACAAGCATGCCTTCGTGAAGCCACTGAATTTTGTTTTTTCTTTCAGACCCGCCGATGACCTGGATGAAATAGGCTATCGCGTACAGCATTGGGAATGCGATCTCAGCAGCAACTCATATCTGGATGATAACGGTCTGACCAATTTTTACCTGCCCGGTGAAGAAGGCTACAAGGATCCACGAGGATCTACCCTGTTTCCGGATCTACCAGGGCAAACCCCGGACCCTTTCTCTGACCCGGTATTGCAGGGAGAATGAGGTACAAGGTACAAGAATCAGGCAAATAGCGAAGTGTTAATAGTTCACTAACTTTATATAGATTTGTAACGAGGGTTTAAAATTATGAAAATTTCTGCATGCATCAGGGCATTTCTTGTACCTTGTATATTGTACCTTGTGTCTGGCGCAGCCCTGGCGCACCACTCCTTCAGCATGTTTGATCGTGAAACAGAAATGGTTCTCACCGGCACGGTGGAGCGCTGGGCGTTCAATAATCCGCACGCATGGCTTTACATCAACGTGATTGATGAAAATGGCGAAACAGTGGAATGGGGCTTTGAAGGCGGCGCACCCCCCTCACTGGTGCGAGCCGGTATGACCGGGCGCACCTTTCAACCAGGCGATACTGTCTCTGTCATGTTCAGTCCTTTGGTAGATGGCCGCCCAGGTGGCGCTATATGCTGGATTAAAGTGGAAGATGGTTCCTACAAAAAACCTGCGGATGGTGGTTGCGGCGCCCGTGACCCGGAAAACATCTCACGTTGGGAAAAATGGCTGGAAATGGGTTTCACTTCCAGCAAAGAGGCAGAAGCCGCCGCCCGATAAATTAGTGCTAACGGCACACAACCAAACAATAAAAAAGGAAGCTCTTGAGCTTCCTTTTTTTACACACCACTTTTAGTATTTCATGTTAGGTCTTTATGGCCAAGCTCTTTTCAGGTCACGATGTCATCACTAAACTAATAACAAAAAGTATTAATGCAGAGCTGACAAGAACACTAATTAGTGCAAAACCCTGAAATCTATCTGCATGAAAAATGCCAAGCACGCCAGTGATGAATGACAGAATTACCAAGCCTGCAAATAAATACAAAGCATCCAGAAGCGGACCAGAAGCCTGAGCCCAGCCGTCTCCAGAAGGAAGTAAGGCAATTGCCATGACCGCCAATATTGGCGCCAATATCAGGAAGATTAAAGAGAGTCTGCCCAGATACTAAAACCACTTTTTTATACTCATATATTTTTTCGCTTTTCATCACGAGTATAGATAGCTTAAAAACTATAGCCAGATACCCGCACGGTATTCTGTCCTCTAGTGAGCAGGCATTTCTTCAAGTGGCAAAATTTTAAAATGGATAATGCCGTAAAAAACAGAAATTACCGGCATCAGCAAATTGAAAAAACAAAAAGGCAGATACACCATGGTCGGCACTCCCAGGGAAGCCGCCATGAAAGCGCCACAGGTGTTCCAGGGCACCAGAGGAGACGTCACCGTCCCGGCATCTTCGATTACCCGACTCAGATTAACGGGAGCAAGATTATGATGCTGGAATGCCACTTTATACATCCTGCCGGGAATCACGATAGCCATATACTGATCTGCTGCAATAATATTGGCGCCAATGCAGGTCACTATCGTTGAAGCAATTATTGAAGCCGTGGTTTTAGCACGCTGCATAATTTCATGAAGTATTTTTACCAGCAATCCGGTTTGCTCCATGGCACCGCCAAAAAATATCGCACACAGCATCAACCAGATAGTGTTTAGCATATTCGCCGCACCACCACCGCTGAGCAAATCATCCATATTGGCGTTTCCAGTGCTTGATTCATATCCGGCGAACATCATGCTCCAGATAATTTGTAGTTGCTCACTGCTGCCAGTGCTATCCCCGGTAGACTGAAATAACCAGATAAACAATATCCCGGTAAAAGCTGCAATAAGTATGGCGGGCAGTGCGGGCATTTTTTTCCAGGCAAGAAAAAACAGCAATAAAAGTGGCGCAAGCATATACCAGGCAATCGTAAAATTAGACTCAAGCAAAGCAAGCATCAATTCAAGATCATTGCTGTCTGACGCAGGTGTGGTTAGCAAACCAAGCACCATGAAAATGATCAGAGAAATAATAAGAGCCGGAAAAGTCGTCCAGGTCATATGACGGATATGGGAAAACAAATCCACACCGGCAACGGCGGGGGCCAGATTGGTGGTATCGGACATAGGCGACATTTTGTCGCCGAAATAGGCACCGGAAATAATAGCACCGGCACATATCGCCGGTGACAGACCGAGGCCATTAGCCGTACCAATCATCGCCACACCAACACTGGCCGCCGTGGTCCAGGAACTGCCAATACTCAATGAAACAATAGCGCACACCAGACAGGCAGCCGCATAGAACACAGTCGGGCTCAACAGGGTAAGACCGTAATAAATCATGGTTGGTACTACCCCGCCCGCGATCCAGGTAGCGATCATGATCCCTACTGCCAGAAGAATGAAACTGGGAGCAAATACCACAATCATGCCGTGATAAATCCCCTGCTCCATGTCTCTCCACGACTGGCCATTTTTCATGCCGACCAGCAAGGCAACACAGCCGGACAACAACAGGATGATCTGATTCGGACCATAGGAGGAGTCTTCGCCATAGAAGCGAACAGAAAGGAATAAACCCAACGCCAGAAAGGCTAAAGGTAACAGGGCATCAAGCAGTGATGCGTTTACCTCATCGCTGCCTGCTATATTTTTAGGCCCTATATTTTTATGATCTTTATTTTGCTGATCATTCACTGCCAAATCCCTGAATTTTCCATGTCAGTTCTTCCAGGTGAAATCAATCGAGAGCGTGCAAGATCAATCCGGATTTAAGCTTTGGTTCAAACCAGGTTGATTTGGGAGGCATCAGTTTACCCTGTTCGGCTATCTGCATCAGCGCTTTGATTGATACCGGGAAAAATGTAAAGGCAGCAGCATATTCTCCACTGTCCACTGCCTGCTCAAGAGCAGGCAGACCTTTGATGCCGCCTATAAAATCAATGCGGGGATCTGTTCTTGGATCCGCTATACCCAGCAAGGGTGACAATATTTTATCTTGCAATATGGACACATCCAGCCCTGAAACCAAATCCACAGCTGCGTTATTAATGGCCCGATAATCCAGACGATACCACTGCGCATCAAGATACAAGCCAAAGCTGCCTGATCTTTCAGGCAATACTCCCTGAGCACAAACTGTCACCTCAAAATCTGCTGACAAGGCAGCAAGAAATAACTGTTTGTCATAAGTGCCAAGATCCTTAACCACGCGGTTATAGGCCAGAATATTCAATTGGTCGTGGGGAAACATAACGGCCATAAAATAATTGTAAGCTTCTTTGCCCGTGTGCTGTGGATTCTGCTCACGACGCATGGCCCGATAACGCACTGCTGCTGCAGAACGGTGATGACCATCTGCCACAAACAAGGCCGGGATCTTTTCAAAATGTGAGCTGATTTGCGCAATGGCGTCTTCATCAGTGACTGTCCAGAACTGGTGTCTCACTCCATCACTGACAAAATCATAGACTGGCTGGGGCTGGCTCCACTTATCCATAATTAATTGCAGGGCATGTTCACCCTGGTAGGTTAAAAAAACCGGGCCGGTTTGGGCCGCCAGAGCCGCCATATGCCTGACCCGATCATTTTCCTTATCCGGGCGGGTCAACTCATGCTTTTTGATGACATCCGCTTCATAATCATCAGCACTGACAAGACCGACAAATCCGGTTTGACTGTGTTGAACAGCTTCTGCCTTATTACCTTTAGGGTCCTCGATACTTTGCCGGTATAAATAAAAACAGGGATGTAAATCTTTGCTCAGGATGCTTTCTGCCAGAAAGCAATCAAGATTCTCCCTGCCCTTTTGATAAACGCAATCATCATGGGAATCCGTTTCAGGAGGGAGATCTATTTCAGGCTTGCTGATATGGAGAAAGCAATGGGGATTACCCCTGGCTAATTCTCGCGCCTCAGTACTATTGACGACATCGTAGGGAGGGGCAGCAACTTGTTCTGCAAGCTTTGCTTGCGGCCGGATTCCGGCAAAAGGAAGGACAGTTGCCACCGTCTCATTCTCCCTTAGCTTATTCCGAGTAATTCAACTTCAAAAATCAGTGCCTGATACGGTCCAATGACACCGCCCGCACCGTTTGCACCATAAGCCAGCTGATAAGGGATGAACAGTTTCCATTTATCGCCAATTTTCATCAGTTGTAATGCTTCGGTCCAGCCGGTTATAACGCCACCAACATTAAATTCAATGGGTTCGCCTCGATTTACCGAGCTATCAAAAACGGTGCCGTCGATTAGTGTGCCGTGATAATGCACTTTAACCGTAGAATCTGCAGACGGTGATTCTCCTTCTCCAAATTCCATGACTTCATATTGCAGCCCGCTTCTGGTGACAGTTACTTCATCCCGACGCGCATTTTCGGTGAGAAACTGCTCGCCCTCTGCCGCCTGGGAACCTGCTTCCTGGTTCTGCTGTTTCATCATGCGCTGGTTCAGATCATCAATTGCCGCTTTGATATCGGCTTCACTGACCTGACTTTCATTGCCTTCCAGTACATCTGATATGCCCGCAACAACTGCTTTTGGTGACATTCCTTCAAAAGGCTGGCTGGCAAGTTGTTCTCCTACTTGCCGACCGATACCATAACTGGCTTGTTCATCTATCGTGGTAAATTCATCAGACATACTATAATTCCAGAAATTATTGATTTAGAGAATAATTTTAACATGGAATCCTGGGAGACTCTCGGACTGCTTGTACATAATTCCCATCAATTGCTACTCCTTTGGATCAATTTGTTTAGAATTCCAATTCAAATGTCTATGATTAACAACATGCAGTGTAAAACGCCGATGAAAGCCACTCTATGAATTTCAATGATGCTAAAGCTTATTTGCTTGGGAAGCCGGAAGCTGTGCTGGATTACCCATTCGGACCAGAAATCGCAGTTTTCAAAGTACACAAGAAAATGTTTGCCACTCTGATAGAAACTGAAGGCTCCCCGTTTTCCAATCTAAAATGTGATCCTGAGGAATCAACGATGCTACGCGACCTTTTTCCGGAAGTGGTGCCGGGTTATCACATGAATAAAAAACACTGGAATACAGTGCAACTGGATGGCAATTTACCACGCGGTGAAATAGAGCGTATGGTGGATAATTCCTATACACTCGTGGTCAAGAGCCTGCCCGGGCGTGTAAAACTGTCATTGGAGCTCAAGTATGGCTCAGACATTGTTTACTGCTAAGAAGTCAGCATCGTGCAATTAAAATATTTCATAACAATGGTGGTCCTGGCAGCAATATGGGGATCATCCTTCCTGTTTGCCAGACTCTCGGTCGGCGAATTTGGTGCCATCCCTTTAAGCGCAGTCAGATCGCTGATTGCTGCCCTGACTTTGTTTCCTATTATGATGAGTAAAGGGCAGTGGCCCTATTTCAGGGATAACTGGAAACATTTTATTGTGCTGGGACTCATTAGCACCGCCCTGCCTTTTACTTTTATCACCATCAGCACGCAATTTTCCACAGCAGGTTTCGCTTCAATTTTGAATTCTCTGACACCCATTATGAGTGCTGGCATTGCCTGGGTCTGGTTAAAAGAATATTTATCTGTTTCTGCCGTCATCGGCATTGGACTCAGTTTTATTGGCGTCCTCATCATGATTACTGATACACAATCCATCTCCGCTGAATTTTTCCTTTTGCCTGTGCTTACCGGGCTGGGAGCTGCCTTTTTCTATGCCCTAACGGGCAATTATTCGAGAAAATTCGTCCATGGGGTTCCTTCGGTAGCCCAGGCAACAGGCTGTCAGGTATTTGCCGCACTTTTTCTTATCCCACCGGCACTGTATCTCTGGCCCGAAAACAGTATTACTACAAGGGGTTGGACGAATGCTGTGATTCTGGGTTTGATGTGCACCAGCGTGGCCTTCATTTTGTACTTTTACCTATTAAAAAATATTGGTGTAGCACGCACAGTCATTGTGACTTACATGATTCCTGTATTTGGCATGTTATGGGGATATTTGTTTTTGGATGAAGTAATTACCTATAAAATGAGTGTGGGTGCTGCACTTATTCTTTCCGGCATTGCCCTTACAACCGGACTAATCAAAAGAAGAAACAGGAAGGTTCATGAAAATTAGTTTTCTCGCCTCCCATGGCGGCTCCTCGGCGAAAGCCATCATTGCCGCCCTGAATGCCGGTGAAATAGAGGCAGAAGCGGGCATCATTATAAGCAATAACAAAAACGCCGGGATTTACCAGTGGTGCCTGGAGAATAGTTTCCCTGTGTACCACATATCCTCTCTCACCCATGGCTCAGAAGCTGAAGCAGATTGTGCAATCCTTTCACAGCTACAAGCGGTCGACACCGACATAGTGGTTTGCTCCGGCTATATGAAAAAAGTGGGCCCGCAAACCTTAGCTGCCTATAGCGGCAGGATTCTAAATATTCATCCTGCTCTGCTACCCTTGCATGGCGGTAAAGGGATGTATGGTGACAGGGTCCATGAAGCCGTATTACAAGCCGGTGAAACTGAAACCGGAGCCACTGTTCATGTGGTAAATGAAAACTATGATGACGGTCCTGTACTGGGTCAGTCTCATGTAGATGTCTTGCAAAGTGATACGCTCGAATCTCTCAGACAAAAGGTCCAGGCCACAGAGCCGGGATTGTATATTGACTGCCTGAAAAGCTTTTTGACTCAGTCTGAAAGAACACCTACTCTCAAAAACCTATAGCAAATTCGAAGAGCTACTAAAGATCAACAGGAAAGATCGCCATGAATGACCCAATTACTAATGCCAAATGTTTTGTCCATGGCCTTACCCTCGATGGAAATGGTACCGGGCTTTCCACTATTGATTTCACCGATGAAGAAAGTCCTGTGTGGCTGCATCTGGATTATTCAGAAAGCGATTGTGTTCAAACCCTGAAACTTCTCAAACTGCCGGAAAATGTTATTGAAAGCCTGATACGTGTTAACACTCGCCCGCGCACGATTGTTGAAAAAGAAGGCTTCCTGGTTTTTTTACGGGCCGTCAACCTGAATCCTGGCGATGACCCCGATGACATGGTTTCTGTGCGCATATGGCTGGAAAAAAATCGTCTGATCACTGTCAGGCAGCGTCGGGTTTTCTCAATACAGGATCTGCGAAAAGACCTGGAAGATGGAAAAGGCCCCAAAAACACCAAGGAGCTTTTCATTACCATCGTTGAACGTATGGCCGACCGCATATCAGAATATGTCGATGCCATTGAAGAAAAAGTCGGTGAATTTGAAGACACCATAGAAACATCCAATTCCAACAAGACACGCGTTGATGTGTCTTCACTGCGCAGGCAGTCGGCGCAGGTTCGACGCTACCTTGCGCCGCAACGTGATGCCCTGGAATCATTCTATCGGCTCAGCAAAAATTTTCTGGACGATGCACAGATATATGAATTGCATGAGCAGTCAGACAGAATTGTGCGCTATGTCGAAGACCTCGATCTGGTCAGGGAACGTTGCCTGGTGCTACAGGAAGAACTAATGAACCGAATTGCCCAGGAACAAAATGCCCGCATGTACGTACTGTCTATTGTCGCGGCAATCTTCCTGCCGATTTCATTTGTTACCGGCCTGTTTGGTATGAATGTGGCTGGCCTGCCGGGGATTGATGTGCCAATGGCATTCAACCTGGTGGCAGGTGGAATGGCAGTGGTTGTGATCGGCATTCTTTCGTACTTTAAAATCAAGAAATGGCTCTAAACAGCTGACCAGGATATTTCTTTATATATCAACTCATTCAAGGCCTTGGCTACTTAAACAACTTACTGCATTCACTGTTACCTAAGACAATAGAAGTTATGGATACAACTGGCCAGGATCAGGAATCTTTTTCGATAATTTTTAATTCCCCATCAATATGAACATCGCGCTGCGGGAAGGCAATCACAATGCCAGCCTCATCAAAGAGCTCGGCAATCCTGAAGCGCACCTCTGACCTTACTTTACGAAGATCACGTTCGCCGGCAGCATCAATCCAGAAATACGAATCAAAAATTAAGGCGTTATCGCCGAAGTCTTCAAAAAACACTACTGGCTTGGGGTCATCCATGGTTTCAGGATGCTCATCAGTAGCTTTCATAATAAGATCTGCAACCAGTTTTACCGGAGAACCATAGGCTACGCCAACTCTAACAATTGAACGGGTTTTTTTATCCATGAGTGTCCAGTTAACCACCATGTTTTCCAGTAATTGACTGTTGGGAACCAGCATATGTACCCCATCAGTTCTGCGAATTCGTGTGGAGCGGGTATTAATAGTTTCTACTGTCCCTTTTGCATCACCTATTTCCAGGAAATCACCAATACGAATGGGCCGTTCCCACATCAGAATCCAGCCCGAGATAAAATTATTAATTATATTTTGGGCACCAAAACCAACCCCGATAGCGATAGCACCAGAAATAAAGGCAAAAGCACCCAGTGGCACCTTCAGCATGTCCAGAATAATCAGGACAACAACAATCAGTACAACAATGACATAAATTCGTTGTAGCAAAAGAATCATGTCCGGCGGTAATTCTGACCGCTCCAGACGTTTAGTCATAAATTTGTAAGACTTGCGGAAAAACACCCAGGCTAAAAGAATAATCGCAGGGAACAATAGAACTTGTCCCACGGTAATAGTATGTTCGCTATAGGAAAATAAGGGCTTGGCGAGAAACTGAAAAATTATTTCCATTAGAATTTCACATCAAAGAATTTCAGGCAAATCATAGAGGGGTAAAAAATAATTTACAATAACTAATGCTCTGTCCCGGTTAGCTTACTCATTTTAAACTTATCACCGCCTGCGGCTATTTTTTGTTTTTTATTCCTTGTGTAAGCTGTTTTCAGGCCATGCCTTTCAATGTCATAATCACCGGATAATATATTTTTTTAGACTTCTCAATAATGCCCATAAACATCATCACCCATAGCGACTGCCTTGAACATGAACCCGGCTCAGGACACCCTGAGAACCCGCAACGACTTAGAGGGGTTTTAAGCGCGCTCAACACCGCAGAGATTAATCCAGATCTCTATTTTTATGAGGCACCACTGGGAAGTGATGTACAAATTCTGCTTGCCCATGATGAATACCATCTGGAAAGGATCAGGAAAACGGCCCCTGTTGAGGGAGAAGCTTCACTGGATGCCGATACACATATGTCGCCTGGCTCTCTCAATGCTGCGCTAAGGGCTGTTGGCGCTGCTTGCCAGGGAGTGGACAAGCTGATGAATGGAGAAGCAGAAACTGTCTTTTGTGCTACTCGCCCCCCAGGTCACCATGCCACACCCAATCAGGCCATGGGCTTTTGCCTGTTCAACCATGTCGCCATTGCAGCCTTATATGCACAGCAAAAATACACTCCTGAACGAATTGCCATAGTGGATTTTGATGTTCATCACGGCAATGGCACCCAGGATATTATGCGCGGACGCGATGGTATTTTTTATATCTCCACTCATCAGAACCCTTTATACCCAGGTACGGGCCAGGTTAGCGAAAATCTCAACAATAATATTCTGAATGTTCCCCTGCATGGCGGCACCGGACACACTACCTATATTTCAGTTTTTGCAGAACAGGTGCTCACTGCTCTGGATGCCTGGCAGCCCGAGCTTATTCTTGTTTCAGCAGGGTTTGATGCCCATAAGGATGACCCTCTGGCAGGCCTGGCACTTACGGATGAAACCTATTACTGGCTCGGTGAAACACTAAAAACCATCGCCAACAATTATTGTGGTGGCAAGTTGTTGTCAGTATTGGAAGGTGGCTACAACCTTGATGTGCTGCCGGGCAGCGTCACGGCTTATTTACAAGGAAATCTGAAGACTGGTAGTTAATTTTTCATCGAAGGTCTGCTATCGGCTGTGAGTTCAACCGGTCAGTGCAACACATGCGTTAAATCTATCAGCCGGGGTTTCGTATTCCAAGGTCTTTCTAGGCCTTTCATTTAATTCCCTTGCTA
>Ga0233432_10000806_pt1 | contig 30032 bp, 26 predicted proteins | sample SI_122_August201_6_FD_179870 | JGI IMG/M metagenome (GOLD analysis project Ga0233432, IMG submission 179870) | Seawater microbial communities from Saanich Inlet, British Columbia, Canada - SI_122_August2016_10_MG | ecosystem: Environmental > Aquatic > Marine > Inlet | place: Canada: British... | reverse complement strand
CATGATTTATGTTCTAGAAACCCTTTACGAACAAGAAGTTGTAAGCCTTTGGCACAAAGACACTGACCTTCAAAATTGTGATTTTATTGTATTGCCAGGCGGGTTTTCATATGGAGATTATTTGCGTTCAGGAGCTATTGCACGTTTCTCGCCCATTATGCAAAAAATTATAGAGTTTGCTAATAATGGCGGTTATGTTATGGGTGTATGCAATGGCTTTCAAATTTTATGCGAATCTGGACTTTTACCAGGAGCTCTATTACACAATAACAGTCATAAATTCATTTGTAAAAACGTCTATTTGTCCACGCAGAATATGAATACTTGCGTAACAGTTAGTGCTGAAGACAAGGCGCTTTGTGTGCCCATAGCTCACGGTGAAGGGCGTTATTTTGCAGATGCTGACACCCTAAAGCAACTCAATGACAATGGTCAAGTGTTGTTTAGATACTGTGATGAAAACGGTAATATTACGCCCGATAGTAACCCAAACGGTGCGGAAGAAAATATTGCTGGAGTTAGCAATGCTGCAGGCAATGTATTTGGAATGATGCCTCACCCAGAACGTGCTGCTGATAAGGAATTAGCTAATACAGATGGAGGTTACATTTTTGAAAGCATCATCAAAACGCTTGCTGTCGCCTAGATTACTTTTTATAAAAATTCATTTCGTCGATATAGTCGTTTATCTTCTGCGTTAAGAAGTAACTGACCTCTTTTTTCTCCCGAATACTTTTTCTAATAAATTCAGCTGAAATATCCATCAGTGGAGCTTTTGTCAATTGTACTTTTTCATGCTTTTCCATGTCACAAGGCTTACATCGTGGTCTTGGGTAAACATAGATATTATGATTCTCTAAAATGGATTCGTGGTTTTTCCACTTATGAAAATGAACAAGATTATCTTGACCCATAATTAGTGAAAATTCTTCATTGGGATGTGCCTCTCTTAAATAGGTAAGAGTATCGACAGTATAGGACGGAATAGGCAAATTAAATTCAATATTAGAAGCCTGCATTCTAGGGTCGTTTTCAACGGCAATGCGGACTATGGTCAGTCGGTGTTGTTGGTCAAGTAGAGTTTCTTTTGTTTTAAACGGATTTTGTGGCGACACCACAAACCATATTTTTTCAAGGGCAGTATGTTCAAGCATGTATTGTGCGATAGCCATATGCCCTATATGGATGGGGTTAAATGAACCAAAAAATAAACCTACTTTCATCCTATAAATTCTCTAACTAGATTTAATGATTTATGGCAAGAGTTTTCTAAATTGTCATTAATAACAGTGACATCAAACTTACTTTGAAACTCCATTTCCGAAGCTGCTTTAGATACTCTTTTGTTGAGGCTTTCTTCGTTTTCTGTCCCTCTACTTCTCAAACGTTCTTCTAAGGTCTCAATAGATGGCGGAGCTACGAAAATCGCCAATCCATTTTCTTTGAAATGGGACTTTAAAGCCAAAGCACCTTTCACATCGACATCAAAAATAATCACTTTACCTTCAGCCCAAAGCCGTTCTACCTCTTCAATTAAAGTGCCATAAAACATATTGGAATAAACTTCTTCCCACTCCAAAAAGCGGCTCTGATTGATGCGGCTTTTGAATTCGTCAACAGACAAAAAGTAATAGTCTTTGCCATCCTTTTCATTTTCTCTAGGATTTCTACTACATGCCGAAATAGAAAAAGAAAGCTCAGATATTTGTTCTAACAAATACTTGACAATGGTAGTTTTGCCCGCACCTGATGGTGCTGAAAAGATGATTGCTTTTTTATAAGACATTGAGAATTTGTTCTTTTATCTTTTCTAATTCGTCTTTCATTTTAACAACCTCTTGCTGCATAGTCGCATCATTGGATTTTGAGCCAATGGTATTGATTTCTCTACCAATTTCTTGACAAATAAACCCAAGTTTTTTACCTTGAGAATTGGCACTTTGCATAACTTCTATGAAATAGTTTAGGTGTAAATTTAGGCGAGTGATTTCCTCAGTGATATCTAGCTTTTCGATGTAATAGATTAGCTCTTGTTCAAATCTGTTTTCATCAGCAGACACCTTTATTTCGTCTATCTTTTCGCGGATGCTGCCTTTTATTTTTTCTATTCTACTTTTTTCGTAAGCTGCTATTTCATTAAGAGATGTTCGAATATTTTCAATTCGCAATGCAAAGTCTTCCGCCAAAACACGCCCTTCATCTGCTCTGTAGTTCGTGATGGCATCAATAGCTTGTGAGAGTAAGGATTCTATCTGTGTCCATTCCGACTCGTCTATTTCTTCTTTTTTGCTTTTCAGTACATCAGGCAAACGCATTATGCTACTCATAATATCGTCGGTATTGTCTAGCTCTTTGGCGATGCCTTTTAAGTCTGAATAATAGGCTTTGACAACTTCACTATTGATGGTGGCAGATAGTTCGGAATGTGTTTGTTCAACAAATAAGGCAACGTCAATTTTACCCCTATTCAGTGACTGTCCTACCGTCTTGCGAACACTCAGTTCCTTTCCCCTGTAAGCGGAGGGCATACGGACGCTCATATCAATCTGCTTGCTATTGAGCGATTTAATTTCAATAGTCAGTTTTTTATTCTGCGTATTGATTTCGGCTTTTCCAAAGCCTGTCATGGATAGAATCATATTCTGCTTATTTGGTGACAAAGGTAATAAATTGCTATTCTTGAAGTGCTTTTCGCTTATGACTTACTAAATAAACTCCCAAACAGATTAGAACTGCCGATAAAATTTTAATGAAATCGAGCTCGTCGCTACTAGCAATTATAGCCACGATACTTGCTAGAACTGGCTGAAGATAAATGTAGGTGCTTACGGTAGAGGGGTTGAGGGTTTTTAGGCCGTAAATATTGAATAAGTATGCCAAAAAGGTGGTGCAAATAACCACAAAACCCACCTCCCACATGATTAGTGTTGGCATAGTACTCCACTCTATAGATTTAAATTCTGACCATCCAAATGGACTAACGAATAGTAATCCGAACAAAAACACCCAACTTATTACAGTAATAGGCTTGTATTTCTTCATCAAGGACTTTACCAATACAAGATAGATAGCATAGGAGGTAGCGTTTATAAAGACTAAAGCATTTCCATAAAAATGTTCTTGACTGAGAGTGATATTTCCGCCATTGGTAATAAGCGTTAACGCTCCAATGGCTCCTACGCCAATGCCTAGCCATTTGCGTTTACTAAGGGTTTCGGTAGACATAAGTCCTGCAAAAATCAATACTAGTATGGGGTTGACCACCATTATTACCGAGGCATTGATTGGGGTAGTTAAATTTAGCCCTTCGAAAAATAACATTTGATTGATGGCAACGCCAAAAAGTGCACAAAGAGCCAGAAGTGGAATGTCCTTTTTGGCGACTTTCTCATAAAAAAAGAATTTGTAACACAACCAAAATAACACTACCGCACCACTTACTCTAATGAATATAAAGCCGAGAGGCTCTATGTATGTTGGCATTACATCTTTAGCTACAGTATAATTGATGCCGTAGATAAGGTTAGCTCCAAATAAAGCCAGGTGAGCTAATAGATTTTTATTCATCAAGGCTCTTTTTTAATGCTTCAACAGTCTTTTTACTGTTGCCAATAAAAATAGAATCGTTAACGATAAATACAGGACGCTTTAAAAATGCGTCTTCATCTAAAATTAAACGTTTGTAGTCACTTTCAGAAAGGGATTTGTCTTTTAGCCCCATACTTTTGTACTTCATGGCTCGTCTGCTAAACAAGGATTCATAAGAGCCTGATAAATTTGCCATTTCATCAATTTGATGTTCGGTAATTTTTTCTTCTCTAATATTTTGGCTGTCTCCTTGCCAATTTATTTCTTCTAGTATTCGCTGACACGTACTGCATTGAGCTAGGTGATATGCTTTTTTCATGCGTCAAAAATACAAAACAAAAAGACTTGCTTGGGGATGTAAGATTTGATTTGGGTTATTTACAGCTAGGCTTGTAGTTGCAGTGTAATTAATTACCAGTAGTTAAAAGCGAAACATTTTCAAATGTTCTTTATCCAAAAAAATAGTCTTGAAGACGTTGGATAGCTTGCTTAATACCTTGTCAGGGGATTGGTTTATATGGATTTTTGTATCAAATTTAAATTATAATGCTATGAAAAAGATTATTTATTATTTCGCCTTATTGTTGAGTTTTAATTTGCTAGCTCAAACACCTACCCAGTATAATACCATTACAGATCTTACTTTTACCGATGTGGATGGTCAGACACATAACCTTTATAATTTAATCGATGAGGGCTAAAGAGTTATTTTGGATTTTGGCTTTATAGGATGTGGACCATGTTCACAATGGTCAGAATATGTTGGCCCTGAGATTTGGGATGAATACGGCCCAGACGGTGACAACTCTCTGCGAATGTTTTATTTTGAAGTTGGAAGTAACTTTGAAGATTATGAGGTTGAAAATTATTACTCTGGTTTAGGGGTTGAATACCCTATCATTAACGCCAATTTTGATTCTATTGAAAGTCAGTATCAAGCCTATTTTGATGCTAATATTTTGGATGGTGGATACCCCATTCACGTATTTGTATGTCAGGATACAACATACCGATTAGACTTTGGTTATTCTTACACACACTCTCACTCTGCTGCTGAACACATTCTTAAAAACAGTTGCAATGGTCAAGACTTGCACCATAAGGATGTAGCGATGAAAGGCTTGAATAATTCATTTTCCTATTGCAGTCAAAATAATGGACCAATAAGTTTTAGGCCGATGCTGAATATATATCACAACGGTGGTATTCAGTATGAAATTGATCCGCCAAACCCTCCAGCTCAATCTGAGTATTCTATTAATGATACCTTTTTGGTTAAAACGCATATTAACAACACCTATTTGAGGACGGATACTTTAGACCCTAACGATTGGGGCGACTCTGTAGATTTCGATGAAGCTAATAATGATGACGATATTGGCCAAGGTCAAGAATGGAGTTTTTCAATACCTCCTATAGAGATAGAGGTCAATGATAGTGTAAAATTCGAACTCCTTTATCCTGAAGATTCGTATATGCCTAATAATACTTATTCATTTAAAGTAGAACAAGAACAAGAGACCAAAACAGCATCTAGTAATCTGTTGAGATTAGCATTTGGGAATCCCCAAATGTATGCTTCGTTGTTCAATCAAGATGAGGTGGGAGTTGAATTTGCAGGACAAGGTATAGTTATTCAACAAGGCTATGACACTCTCCTTACTATCAATAACGGTCAGTGCTATGCGATTTCAATTATTAATGCTCATTTGGCAGACGCTTATCTAATCCAATCAAATAATAACGATACGATATTTCACCACAAGCTTGACGGTACTACTTTTGAATCTCAGTTTTACTATTTTAATGTAGATTCTACGGCCACTTCAGTTGCAGAGCAGCACATTTTACCTAAAAGGTTATCATATGTATTGTACTATGATATGTTGGGTAAATTACAGAAGGAAAAGGTGTTTTCACGCTTGCCAAAAGGTGTTTATTTGAGGGTAAATTACTATACTGATGGGACATTTACATCTGAGAAGGTCGCTAAAGTAATAATACAATGATAAACAAGATTAAATAATTAGTTTTTGTGACTTTGAGCAGGGGGTGATGTATAATTTTGCTCCCTGTTTTTTTATACAATTTCATTTCAAAAGGTTAACTTTGCTACTTATATTGAACTCCTCTTTAGAATGAAATTTAATACCAAAGTTATACACGCTGGCCTAGAGCCTGACCCAACCACTGGAGCAATAATGACTCCAATTTATCAGACGTCGACTTATGTTCAGGCAAGCCCTGGTGATCATAAAGGATTTGAATACTCTAGAACAGGAAACCCTACACGAGCCGCTTTAGAAAGTAATTTAGCTGCTTTAGAAAATGCTAAATACGGCTTGTGTTTTGGCAGTGGTTTGGCGGCTATAGATGCTGTTATTAAGCTACTAAAGCCTGGTGATGAGGTCGTTTCAACCAATGATTTATACGGCGGAACGTATCGTATTTTCACTAAAGTATTTGAGAATTATGGCATTAAATTTCAGTTCATCGGTATGGAAAATGCCGATAAAATTGCCGACTACATTTCCGATAAAACGAAATTAATTTGGGTTGAAACGCCTACCAATCCTATGCTCAATATTATTGATATTGAAGCGGTTGCACAGGTCGCCAAAAACCATAATATAATCTTAGGGGTGGACAACACCTTTGCCTCGCCCTATTTGCAAAACCCTATTGACTTAGGAGCCGATATTGTAATGCATTCCGTCACTAAATATTTAGGAGGTCACTCTGATGTAGTAATGGGAGCTCTAATGCTCAACGATGATGCATTGGCTGAGAGATTATATTTTTTACAAAACAGTTGTGGTGCTGTTCCTGGTCCTATGGATTCTTTTTTAGTATTAAGAGGAATTAAAACTCTTCACCTAAGAATTCAACGCCATTGTGAGAATGGAAAAGCCATTGCGGAATTTTTACAATCGCACCCTAAGGTAGATAAGGTGTATTGGCCAGGCTTTGAAAATCATCCCAACCATAATATTGCCAAAAAGCAGATGAAAGATTTCGGAGGTATGCTATCCTTTTCATTAGTTGGCAACCGAATAGAAGACGCTTTTAAAGTAGTTTCGTCTACTCATTATTTTACTTTGGCAGAATCTCTAGGAGGAGTAGAATCCTTATGCGGCCATCCTGCAAGTATGACGCATGCTGCTATCCCTAAAGAAGAACGAGAAAAGACAGGAGTAGTAGATTCACTAATCCGTTTAAGTGTAGGGGTTGAAGATATTGACGATTTGATTACTGATTTAGATAACGCATTGAATACATTATAATGAACGTATATTATATTACAGGAGCAAGCAGTGGAATAGGTGAGGCGATAGCAGAGCTTCTTTTAGAAGATAGTAATAATATGGTTGTTGGTATTGCCCGCTCAAGGACTATTCAGCACGATAGGTATAAGCATCATTTCATTGACTTATCGACAAATTGGTTCGAAACAATCTTTAAGAAACCTACCTTTAAAGCTGAAAAAATTATTTTAATCAATAATGCTGGATCAATAGGCCCCATTAAGCCCTTACATGAGCATAGTGAAGATGAAATAAAAGACAACTACTTTTTAAATATCGTTGCTCCAACGATTTTATGCAAACAATTCATCACATCATTTTCAGATTCTAAATCTAAGTGTATTGTATTGAACATTAGTTCAGGCGCTGGCAAACATCCTATTCATTCTTGGAGTACCTATTGTTCCTCAAAGTCTGCTTTAGATATGTTATCCCTTACGGCGGATCTAGAATCGCCAAACGTTAAATTCTATTCTATTGCTCCTGGAATTGTCGATACTCCTATGCAAGATGAGATTAGAGATGCCGACGAAAATCATTTCCCTGAACTCAATCGTTTTATAGGCTATAAAAAGGATGGTGAGCTGAGTTCTCCTCTAGAAGTTGCCCAGAAATACGTCGATTTCTTAAACAATAGCACAAAATTCAAAGAAGTACTGTATTCGGTAAGAGACCTATAAACCGTCATTTCACCTCTTTTTTTAGTAATAAACCACCTTATTTGGTCTTAATACTCTGTTAATCAGTGACTTATAAAGTGTGTTTATAATAAACAAGTCTATGTTGATAACGAAAACATCATGCTTTCATTAGTTCGTATTAAACCAACTTTAAGGTATTGATTATCAGTGTTTTAAATAAAAAAAGACATTAAAAAAAGGTGTTTTTTTGATTGTAAGACCCTTTGCTTTTGAATTGCAGAAAAAATTTGAATGTTGTAGACCAACCCCATATGTTTGTTTCATTATTAACCAATTTATTATTTAACAATGGATAAAGTATTTAAATACTTCGGTGATTTTTTTACAGGTTTAACAGCTTTAGTTTTAACTCTTTTAGGATTAGGTGTTGCTGTTGAAATCCTATTCGGTTCAGGAGCAATGTTTGGTGTTACTGTTATTGAGAATGTAACTAACGTACTTGGCTCTTTAGCTGGTTCTGGTTTTGCTGGATTTTTAGCGATTTTGATATTATTCTCTTTAATTAAGAAATAATTCAACTTTAGATAGTTAAAAAAAGCTCGTCTAATGGCGGGCTTTTTTTTAATTTTAATATTATCTTGTATCAAAATTCGTAAATATGAAAGATTTACTAGAAAAAATACAGTCATTAGCTTCGGAACTCACATCTTTTGCTGTTGTTATTTTATGCCTAGGTATTACAGTTCAACTTATTGTTGGTGAGCCACTATTTGGATGGAACGTTGTGGGTAATATTGCAAAAGCTATTGGTTCTATGGGGCAAAGCAGTTTCATCGGTGTAGCCGCTCTGCTTGTACTCTATTCGATATACAAAAACAAGAACTCTTAGTGAGCTTCTAACCAATTTTCTCCCATCCCTACTTCTACTTCTAATGGAACACTTATGGATAGCGCAGCTTCCATTCTTTCTTTAATGAGAATCTTTAAGTTCTCTAGTTCAGATTTGTGAATATCAAACACCAGTTCATCGTGAACTTGCAATAGCATTTTTGATTTATAATTGCCTTCTTTCAGCATATCATTAACACTTATCATTGCTAGTTTGATAATATCTGCTGCTGAACCTTGAATAGGTGCGTTAATGGCATTTCGTTCTGCATAGCCTCTGACCACTGCATTTCTTGAATTTATATCATTGAGTTTTCTTTTTCGCCCCATGATAGTTTCTACATAGCTGTTTTCTCGAGCTTTTTCTATACTCAAATCCATATATTCCTTTACTTTAGGATACTGTGTGAAGTAGCTGTCTATAATATCCTTTGCTTCACCTCGCTTTATTCCTAGACGTTGTGATAAACCAAATGCAGAGATACCATAAATGATACCAAAATTGACCATTTTGGCATGCGAACGCTGTTCTCTACTAACATCTTGCAAAGCGATTTGATACACTTTTGCGGCAGTGGCAGTATGAATGTCTTCTCCATTTTGAAAGGCTGACAACATCCCTTCATCTTGTGAAAGATGTGCCATCAATCGTAATTCTATCTGAGAATAATCGGCAGCAACCAAAATATAGTCGTCGTTTCTTGGCACAAATGTCTTTCTTACTTCTCTTCCTTTTTCACTACGAATTGGAATATTTTGAAGGTTAGGATTAACAGAACTTAATCGTCCAGTGGCAGCCACCGCTTGTTGGTAGGTAGTATGTATTCTGTGGGAGTCTTTATCGGCTAATTCGGGTAAGGCATCTACATAGGTAGATTTCAGTTTTTGCAATTGCCTAAACTCTAGTATTTCATCAATGATCTCGTGTTTACCTTTTAGCTTTAGTAAAGTGTCTTCAGAGGTTGAATATTGTCCTGTTTTAGTCTTTTTAGGCTTATCGACTAACTTCATGTGTTCAAATAAAATCTGACCCAATTGTTTGGGTGAAGCAAGATTGAATGGTGCCCCCGCCAGTTTTTGAACATTATCATTAAGTTCAACGAGCCTATCTTCTAATTCTTTAGAGAAATCTGCTAGGGCAATGGTGTCAATTTTAATCCCTTCTAGTTCCATTTTGGAAAGAACAGGAATTAATGGATGTTCGATATCGTTTAAAATCTTTAGACTTTCACTGCCTTCAAGTTCTTTTTGGAAAATATTCTTGAGCTGAAAGGTAATATCAGCATCTTCACAAGCATAGGGGTATACTTTTTCAAGTGGTGCTTGACGCATACTTAATTGGTTCTTCCCTTTTTTACCAATCAGCGTTTCTATACTTATGGGAGAATAGTTTAAGTAGTTTTGGGCCAATATGTCCATATTGTGCCTTTGGTCAGGCTCTAAAAGGTAGTGGGCAAGCATGGTATCAAAATAAGGAAGACTGACGTGTATGCCGTACTTTACCATTACTTTATAATCGTATTTTAGATTTTGAGCTATTTTTTCTATTTCAGGGTGCTCGAAAAAGGCTTTGAATTCTTGTGCGATTTCATTTTCCTTTCCTTCAGGGACATGCATGTAATAGGCTTTATTCTTCTCGAAACAAAAGGATAGACCAATGAGGTCGGCAGTGAGTGGGTTCAAGCCAGTAGTTTCTGTATCAAAGCAAACGGATTTTTGTTGCAACAACTGTTCTAATAATTGTTCTCTTTCTTCAACAGAATTTACCAATATATAATCTGTTTTAATGTCTTCTAGGGTCTGAAAAGAGGGTGTTGGCGGAGCGTCATCAATTGCCATAGCAAATAAATCCATTTGAGCAGAAGGGGCTTTTTCTGTTGTATTACTTGTAGACTCTTGAGTAAGCTCTTTACTCTCAGCGATATCACTTTGTTTTAGTAAACGCTTTGCTAAGTTTCTGAATTCTAACTCTTCAAATAATGCTTGTACTTTTTCGGCGTCGAATTTTTTGACCTCGAGAGCTTTTTCATCGATATCTACAGGTGCGTCAAGTAAAATAGTAGCAAGCTTTTTGGATAACATTCCTTGCTCTTTATTGGCTTGAATTTTTTCACCTAATTTTCCTTTGACCTCGTGGGCATTATCCAAAAGAGTTTCCATATTTCCATATTCGGCAAGTAGCTTTTTAGCTGTTTTTTCTCCTACACCAGGCAGTCCTGGTATATTATCAACGGCATCGCCCATCATTCCTAAGAAATCAATGACCTGTGTGACTTCTTTAATTTCGAATTTATTAAGCACTTCTTGTACACCCCAAGTTTCGGTGGGCTTCCATTTGTTCCCAGGTCTGTAGAGTAATATATTTTCTGAAACTAGTTGAGCAAAATCTTTATCTGGCGTCATCATGTAGGTTACAAACCCTTCTTTTTCAGCCTTTTTGGCGAGTGTGCCAATGACATCATCCGCCTCGTAACCATCGGCAAATAGTTTAGAAATATTAAAAGCATCTAACAGTTGGTCGATATAGGGTAGAGCTACAGAAATGCCCTCTGGCATGGCTTCTCTATTGGCTTTGTATTCTGAATATTCAATATGTCTGATGGTTGCTTTAGGCGTATCAAAAACCACCGCAATATGTGTCGGACTCTCTTTTTTCAATACTTCTACCAAACTATTTACAAAGCCTAGAACCGCAGATGTTTCTACGCCTTTAGAATTTATTCGTGGGTTTTTGCTAAAGGCAAAATACGAACGGTAAATAAGTGCAAACGCATCTATTAAAAATAGTTTCTTAACTGGTTTCATTGAAATATTCCTTTTTCTGCAAGATACAAGATTATGTGTATTTTTGCAGGTATGAAACGTCTAATCTTAGCAGTCTTTTTATCGGTTTATGTAATGGCCTGTGCACAGGAACCTATGCTTTCTATGGAGGGGTGGTGGACTATGTCAGAAGGTCAGCACTATTTTGAAGATAGAGAAATTGTGCCTGTCAAATTTGTCGGCGAAGACCTTTGGGGTATGGAAGAGTACTACTCTGAATTGGTCCCCGAAATGGGATTGCCAGTACAAAGCATAATTACCGCACGGATGAATGGTGACGTTCTAGAAATCTATACCCTTGAAATAGCTCCTGAGGGTTGTGAGGAATACTAGTGTTTTAAAGCTACTGGATTAATCTTTATCAGACCTACAAAATCCATTAATCTCATAATAGGATAGATGGGGTCAATCTCGTACCATTTTCTAGCAAAGTTTGCCATTCCACCTTCAGCGTGATGATTGTTGTGGTAGCCTTCGCCAAGCATAAAAATATCAAATGGCATAAGGTTTTTTGATGTATCATCTACCTCATAATTAGTATAACCGAACTTATGAGCAAACCAGTTAACGATAGTTCCGTGAACGGGCCCCATTACAATGTGCATAGGAATGAATAGGTACATCCACCAAGCGGTAGCGAAAGTGTAGTAAAACCAAATATAGAATAATGACCAAAGTATTTTTACTAATAGCGAACCCGCCATTTTATCAAACCATTTCCAGTCAGGTAAATTTTTGGAATGAGCTTCTTTAACTTTTATTTCACCATTTTGAATACCAGCAAATTTGTGGTATGTTTTTAGCATAAGAGTTACAAAATTTGTAGAGAATAATGGAGAGTGTGGATCCTCTTCTTTATCAGCATGTTCGTGGTGTAATCGATGTAAGATGCCATACACTTTAGGACTCATGTAAGAAGAGCCTTGAGCTACAAACGAAAAGACAAAAAAGAACTTTTCTACCCAATTAGGCATGGTAAACATTTGATGAGCTGAGTACCTATGGTGAAAGAAAGATTGAGCAAATAACGATAAGTACCAATGAGCAACGATGAAGATAAAAATTTCCATTAAAAGAGTGTTTATTTAATGGTACAAAGGTCGGCAATATTTACCAATCATTGTAGATGACTAGAAATTTTTATTCATTATAAATAACGGAAGTAACCGTTTGACCGACAGCATTTAAGGTGTTTTTGTCGATATTATTCATGTCGTCGCCATGAGTATGCCAATGCTTATTAAAGCCGCTTTTGGTATTCATGTCGTGTTCAATAATATCAATCGTGGGGATATTGGCAACTGCATTTAGGTAATAATGGTCGTCAATAATTTGTGGAGTCATTTGGTAAGCAAAGTACTCGCCATGTCCTAAATTGTGAGCTGTTTTCCAAACCTTTTTTAGTATGCGTTGAGCGTAATTTCTAGAAAGTCCTTCGTGAGTAAAGCGCGCGTCTTTAGCACCAACCATATCTAATAATATGCCGTATTGGGCGTAATAATTAGGCACATGTGGGTTTTCACTCCAATACTTTGAGCCTATGCACCAGCTTGTTGCGGAATTGGGTGAGCTACTATTAGGGTCGCCATAATCTTCAGCATCAAACAAGATAATATCGATGCCCATTCGGCTCTCTTTTTGTGATAACAAACGAGCAATTTCAATTAGTACGCCTACGCCACTGCCTCCATCATTTGCACCTAGAATAGGTTCGTTTTGGCGGGCATCATCATGGTCAGCGACATGTCTGGTGTCCCAATGTGCACACAGTAAAATTCGATTATTTTTTTCAGGACTAAATGAGGCGATGATGTTTCTTAGTGTGTGTGATTTGCCATCATAGGTTGTAATTCTGCTATTTTGCTCTTGCACGTGTGGGGTGTAAGCAGATAGCTTTTGAACTAAATAATCACCGCATTGCTCCCAGCCTTTGCTGCTCAAATAGCGTGGCCCGAAATCCACCTGTTCTTGGATGAAATGGTAGGCGCTGTCTACATTAAAGACAGGCACTTCAACCGGTTTCTTTGTTTGTTTTTTAACAGATTGAGTTGATTTTTTTTCTTCTTGACAAGAAAACAAAACAGTTAAACATAAAGAAATAATAGCAAAATGACGCATAATTTAGAATAGCTTACTCTTTGATTTCCCACGAGCTACCCTCGCTTCCATCTCGGACTTCAATGTTTAGTTTTTTAAGTTCATCTCGAATCAAATCAGCTGTTGTCCAGTCTTTATTTGATTTGGCAGAACTTCTTATTTGTAAGATGATATCCATAATGTCATTACTCAAATCATTATTGGATTCTTCTTCCTCTTTCAAGGCTAAAATGGTAGTAACGAAAGTGTCAAAAATATCGCTTAATACTTTAATATCTTCCTTAGTTAGATCTTCCGTTCCGGCTTTTGCACAGTTAATAATTCGTACTGCCTCGAAAAGATGTGCTATAAGAATAGGTGTATTGAAGTCATCATTCATTGCTTGGTAGCAATCCTTTTGTAATGAAAGAACATCTACAGTTGACTTCGAGCTCTCTTTGAGTTTAGTGATGGTTTTCTTAGCGTTTAGCAACTTCACTAAGCCTTTTTCAGCGGCTTGTAAAGCGTCATTTGAAAAGTCTAATGGACTTCTGTAATGGGCTTGAAGGATGAAAAAACGCACCGTCATAGGTTTGTAAGCACGTTCCAATAAGTCGTGACTACCACTAAAAAATTCTTCTAGATTGATAAAGTTTGCTAGTGATTTACCCATCTTTTGCCCATTGATGGTAATCATGTTATTGTGCATCCAGAAGTTGGCAGGGTCGCATTTATTACAAGCGTTAGATTGTGCTATTTCAGCTTCATGATGTGGGAAAACCAAGTCCATCCCGCCACCATGAATATCAAAGGTGTCGCCTAAGTATTTACTGCTCATCGCTGAACATTCTAGATGCCAACCCGGAAAACCATCTCCCCAAGGTGATGGCCAACGCATGATGTGTTCAGGAGCTGCTTTTTTCCAAATGGCAAAGTCAACCGAGCTTTTCTTTTCGTCCTGACCATCAAGAGTACGGGTGTTTTCTAAGGTGTCTTCTAAGTTTCTGCCTGATAATTTACCGTATGGGAAGTCTTCATTATATTTATTTACATCTAAATAAACAGAGCCATTAACTTCATACGCATAGCCGTTTTCCAAAATCTGCTTGACCATTTCTATTTGCTCAATAATATGTCCGGTAGCTCTTGGCTCAATAGATGGAGGCAAACAGTTCAGTGCATCTACAGCCTTATGGTATTTGATGGTGTAAAATTGCACCACTTCCATAGGCTCTAATTTTTCTAGACGTGCTTTTTTAGCAATTTTATCTTCGCCATGGTCGGCATCATCTACAAGGTGACCAGCATCAGTAATATTTCGCACATAACGTACCTTTAAACCTTTATGTTGAAGGTATCTAAAAACGATATCAAATGTAATGGAAGGTCTTGCATGCCCTAAGTGAGGCTCGCCATAAACGGTAGGGCCACACACATACATCCCAACATGAGTAGGGTGTATGGGTTTAAAAACCTCTTTTTTTCGACTGAGTGTATTATAAATGATTAAATCAGAAGACATTCTGTACTGTTATTGGTTCACAAGTGTTTTAATGTTCGTTAACATATCGGACGTTAACTCTTGCAAATTAAAGGAACTTTTCCAATTCCAATCGGTTTTTGCTTCAGAATCATCAATACTTTTCGGCCAACTATCCGCAATAGCTTGTCGGTAATCGCTTTCGTAGCTCATTTTAAAGTCTGGAATATGCTTTTGTATCTCGCTAGCTAGTCCTTTTGGACTAAAACTTAGCCCAGCAACATTATAGGAGGAACGAATTTTTATGCTTTCTGCCGGAGCTTCCATGATTTCTAAAGTTGCACGAATAGCATCGTTCATATGCATCATAGGCAAAGTAGTGTCTTCACTTAGGAAACTGGTGTATTGCCCGCTTTTTAATGCTTCATGAAAAATATGAACGGCATAATCTGTAGTGCCGCCACCTGGAGCAGATTTCCAGCCGATTAATCCTGGATATCGAATACTTCGCACGTCTACGCCAAATTTTTCATGATAATATTCACACCAGCGTTCACCAGCTAATTTGCTAATACCATAAACGGTATTCGGCTCCATAATGGTGCGTTGTGGAGTTAGGATGCTTGGCGTACTTGGTCCAAATACAGCAATGGAACTTGGCCAATACACTTTTTTGATGTGTTTCTCTCGTGCTAAATCTAATACGTGTGACAGTGAACGCATATTTAAACTCCAGCCTAATTCAATGTTTTTTTCTGCAGTAGCAGATAATAAAGCCGCCAATAAATAGACTTGAGTAACCTTATATTTTTTAACGATATCGAACAGACTTTTTTGGTCCATAATGTCAAGTACTTCAAAAGGACCAGTTGACAGCTCTTCATTTGCCATAGGACGTATGTCTGTGGCAATAACATTAGCATCGCCATAGATTTTTCGTAGAGTAATAACGAGTTCAGTGCCTATTTGACCGGAGGCTCCGATTATTAAAATAGTGTCTTTCATGCTCTCTCATAATAGCTCACAAATATAACTATTTAATAATCCATCTATGACCTAAATCAGTGTTCATTTAGCATTTCTTTGTTTACCTTTGGCGAAAGAAATTTTAAAAATGGATCCCAACGCATATAAGAAAGGTTTAAAAAATAAACTGAGTAAGGAGCAGGCTTTGGAAAAGTTAAATAACGAGACATTTTTCCGAAAAACGGTTTCCTTGTACAGGTATGTTATTTTAGAAAATCCTGAAAAATTTAGAGACGATTTATTTGAAGATTGGAGTGAAATTAATTGCTTTGGTCGTATTTATGTAGCTCGTGAAGGAATCAACGCTCAAATGAGCGTGCCAGAACATAACTGGAATACCTTTATTCAGACAATTAATAAGTATGATGAGCTTAAAGACATTCTATTAAAAATTGCTGTTGAAGACGATGGAAAATCATTTTTCAAGCTAATGATTAAAGTTAGGGAACAGATTGTAGCAGATGGTCTTCCAATAGATGAATACGATGTTACTAATGTAGGGAAACACCTTAATGCTAGAGAATGGAACGAGGCTTTGGAGCAAGGGGCTATCGTTGTAGATATGCGTAACCATTACGAGAGCGAGATTGGTCATTTTGAAAATGCTATTTGTCCTCAATCAGAAACGTTTAGAGACGAACTTCCTGAAGTAAAAGATATGCTTAAAGGAAAAGAGGACAAAAAGGTATTATTGTATTGTACTGGAGGGATTCGTTGCGAAAAAACATCTGCTTATTTAAAACATCATGGTTTTGAAGATGTCAATCAATTGCATGGTGGTATAATAGATTATGCCAGACAATTGAATGAAAATAAAGAATTGCCGAATAAGTTTAAAGGCAAAAACTTCGTTTTTGATGAGCGTTTGGCAGAACGTATTGGCAATGAAGTTATTAGTCAGTGCCATCAGTGTGGCGCAGTATCGGACACTCACGTAAATTGCAAAAACATAAATTGTAATTTATTATTTATTCAATGTGATGATTGTCAAGAAAAGCACGAAAAATGCTGCTCTTCCGACTGTTTAGAAGTGTCTAAGTTGCCATTGGAAGAACAAAAGAAGCTCAGAAAAGGCGAGGAAATTAAAGAGCGATTTCATAGCCATCGAAAGGTTGATTTATCAAAGGCTTTTGATGATTAAATATTTTTTAACTTACTAACGAAAATTATAAGGTATGCCATTTTATCACAAATTGGGAAAAATCCCACACAAAAGACACACGGTTTTTTCAAAACCAAATGGTGGAATGTATTATGAACAGTTGTTCGGTACCGTAGGTTTTGACGGAATGTCGTCTTTACTTTACCATACACACCGACCAACAATGGTGAAAGACATTCTTGGAGCTAAAGATATTACTCCAAAAGTAGCGGTAGAAAAAAACCTCAAGTCAATCAGTCTAAAAGGCTTTTCTGTAAAGCCTACAGATGACTTCTTAGACAGTAGAGTAGCGGTATTAATCAATAACGATTGCCACATTTCACTAGCAGCTCCAAAGCAATCTATGACGGATTATTTTTATAAAAATGCCGATTGCGATGAAATGATTTTTGTCCATAAAGGAACAGGAACGCTTAGAACAATCGTAGGAAATTTGAAATTTGGACCTGGCGATTACCTTATGATTCCAAGAGGAATGATTTACGCCTTCACATTTGACAGTGAAGACAACCGTTTGTTCATTGTAGAATCTACGAGTCCGATGTATACCCCAAAACGCTATCGTAATTGGTTTGGTCAGTTATTGGAACACTCTCCTTTTTGTGAACGTGACTTGCGTCAGCCAGATGAATTAGAAACGCACGATGAGTTGGGCGATTTTACAATGATGATAAAGAAAGAAGGAATGTTGCACGAATATGTTTACGCTTCTCATCCTTTTGATGTTATTGGCTGGGACGGCTATAATTATCCTTATGCTTTTTCTATTCATGATTTCGAACCCATAACGGGAAGAGTACATCAACCCCCACCAGTACATCAAACCTTTGAGGCGGCAGGCTTTGTAGTATGTTCATTCTGTCCTCGTTTATACGACTATCATCCTGAAGCAATACCAGCACCTTACAACCATTCTAATATTGATTCTGATGAGGTACTATATTATGTAGATGGAGACTTTATGAGTAGAAATCATATCGAGCAAGGTCAAATTACACTTCACCCTGCAGGAATACCACATGGTCCTCACCCTGGAGCTGCCGAGCGAAGTATTGGTCAGAAAGAAACAGAGGAACTAGCCGTAATGGTAGATACCTTTAAACCCTTAAAAGTAACTCAAGCAGCTATGGATTTAATCGATGGCGATTATCATAAATCTTGGTTGGATAAATAATATTTAAACTTACTAACTATGTCAGCAGAAATTAAAAATTTAAAAAACCTTCAAAATACCGAATACGGTTTGAAGAAGTTATTTGATGAGGCAGAAGATTTTTTGCCCTTATTAGGAACAGACTACGTCGAGTTATATGTGGGTAATGCTAAGCAATCAGCCCATTTTTACAAAACAGCATTTGGCTTTCAATCGGAGGCATACGCAGGTCTTGAAACAGGTGTAAAAGACCGCGTGTCTTATGTTTTAAAGCAAGATAAAATTCGATTAGTATTGACAACCCCTCTTAATGAAGGAGGACTAATTAACGAGCATATCAACAAACATGGTGACGGTGTAAAAGTCGTTGCTTTATGGGTTGAGAACGCTACCAAAGCATGGGAAGAAACTACCAAAAGAGGTGCTAAATCGTTTATGGAGCCTACTGTAGAAGAAGATGATTTCGGAAAAGTAGTTCGTTCTGGAATATATACTTACGGTGAAACGGTTCATGTTTTTGTAGAAAGAAACGCTTATGACGGTCCGTTTTTACCTGGATACAAAAAATGGGAAAGCCATTATAATCCAGCACCAACAGGCTTGAAGTTTATTGACCATATGGTTGGTAATGTGGATTGGGATGAGATGAACACTTGGTGTGAGTTTTATGCTAAAGTGATGGGCTTTGCTCAAATCATTTCTTTCGATGATAATGATATCTCTACCGACTATACAGCCCTTATGTCTAAGGTTATGAGTAATGGTAATGGACGAATTAAGTTCCCTATCAATGAGCCTGCTGAGGGCAAGAAAAAGTCTCAAATTGAAGAATATATAGACTTCTATAATGGCCCTGGTGTACAGCATATTGCCGTAGCTACAGATGATATTGTATCCACAGTTTCTGCTATGCGAGATAGAGGGGTAGAATTCCTTTATGTACCTGAAAACTACTACGATGATTTATTGGAAAGGGTAGGTAATATCGATGAAGATGTTGAGGTACTAAAAAAGCATGGTATCTTAATTGATAGAGACGATGAGGGTTATTTATTACAGCTTTTCACAAAGCCTGTAGTGGACAGACCAACCATGTTCTTCGAAATCATACAACGAAAGGGCGCTCAGTCTTTTGGTAAAGGAAACTTCAAAGCATTGTTTGAAGCTATAGAAAGAGAACAAGGAAATAGAGGGACTCTATAAACCCACATATATTTAATTAAAAGCGCCTCATTTTTGAGGTGCTTTTTTTATTTCTTCAATAGAGATAAGATGTTCTAATTCCTTTATTCGTGTATTTAATTCAAATAAATGAAGGTATAATTCTTCTATTTTCTCTAAGTTGGTGTCTATAGCTTCATTAAGGATTATACCTCCTTGTTTCTTAACTTCTTGAGCAGAAGGAACTCCAGGCAGATGTTTATGTTTTTCAATATATTTTTTTGTTTTTTCTAAAGAATAGGATTTATAGTTAGGGTTTAGCTCACTTTGTCCTTCAAAATAATGTTCGAAAACATAGTCAGGCGTATAGGCATCAGCAAGAATATTTCCGCCGACTTGTAATTTTTGATTTGGAGGATCAAAGCTAATGCCAATTCTACCATTGGTTTTGACAGTAAAAAGAGGATATTGTTGTATGTTTTCTTTGAATTCCATCTCTAATAATACCCCAAAAAGAAATGGGTTGTCCCAACCATTAAAGGTAATTCTATAATCTTCATAGGCAGTTGTATTATTAAAAGTAAATTCTAAAAAATAACTCCCAGGCCAGTTCACATTTGTTCTAGTATCTAGAGTTACCCATCCTGAGTTATCATTTAATCGTCCCTGTAAATAAAAACCATTAGCAGCATAACTACTAAATCTAAGGCTATATGATGTTACTATTTTTGGATCAGAGGAGTTTCCATTAATTGCAACATATAAATCATTAGCATTGCTGCCATTCACTTGAAATTTTGCTGTTGGGTTATTGTTATTAACGCCAACATTACCTACAGATTTTATAGCTATTCTATTAGTATTATTTGTCCTTATGATAAAATCATGATTGTTGCTACATCCTATATATTGGTTGTTCCCAATATTATTATTCCCATTCAGTTTCCAGAAATCATTAAAAGAAACCCAAGCATTACCATTGTAGAAGTGCACTTTATTTTGTTCGTATCCCAGACTTCCTTCAAATGGGGAAACGGTATTTAATAAGGATGACTGTTTAATATTTACTAGCTGTTGACTAACTTGACAATTAGCACTGATTTATGCGAAAAAAATCAAATAAAAAAAGAATATGTAAAAATTACAATTGTACATGGCTTTAATAAGAAAATGACTGCCATAATTTAAAAAAATAAAGTAAGACTAAAAATTTATTTTAATTTAATATTCAGTTCGTCGAGTTGTGCATTGTCAATTATTGATGGAGCATCAATCATTACATCTCTACCCGAATTATTTTTTGGGAAGGCGATAAAGTCTCGAATACTTTCTTGTCCACCGAAGAGAGAACAAAGACGGTCAAAACCAAAAGCAATACCACCGTGTGGAGGGGCGCCAAATTCAAAGGCGTTCATTAAAAACCCAAATTGGTCTTTGGCTTCTTCCTCTGTAAATCCAAGGTGTTTAAACATTAATCGCTGTAGCTCTTTATCGTGAATACGAATAGAACCACCACCTAATTCAGTACCATTCATTACCAAGTCGTAAGCATTAGCTCTTACTGCTCCAGGGTCGCTTTCAAGTTTGTCAATATCGTGAGGTTTAGGTGATGTAAACGGATGGTGCATAGCATGGTAGCGTTTTGTTTCTTCATCCCATTCCAAAAGAGGAAAATCCACAACCCAAAGTGGCGCAAAAACATTAGAATCTCTGAGTCCTAATTTTTCAGCAACCTCCAAACGAAGTTCGTTCATTTGTTTGCGTACTTTATCAGTATCCCCTGATAATAGGAACATCAAGTCGCCAGGCTTTGCACCCATCTTTTCTGCCCATTTGGCTAAATCTTCTTGGCTGAAAAACTTATCAACTGATGATTTAAATGTGCCATCGGCATTATATTTACAATAAATTAAACCTTTGGCACCTATTTGAGGACGTTTCACATAATCTGTCAAGGCATCGAGTTGTTTACGGCTCCATTCAGCACAGCCTTCAGCACAAATACCGACTACTAATTCGGCACTGTCAAAGACAACAAAATTATTGTGTTGAGTCACATCGTTCATCTCATTAAAAGTCATTTCAAAACGAATATCGGGCTTATCGGAGCCATAGTTTTTCATGGCATCATCATAAGTCATTCGTGGAAATCTTTCTAATTCAACGCCTTTAATTTCTTTCAATAAATGACGGGTTAAGCCTTCGAACATATTTAAGATGTCTTCTTGCTCAATGAAGGACATTTCGCAGTCTATCTGTGTGAACTCGGGCTGTCTATCGGCTCTCAAATCTTCATCTCTAAAGCATTTAACAATCTGATAGTATTTATCTATACCGCCAACCATAAGTAATTGCTTAAAGGTTTGCGGCGACTGCGGCAGGGCGTAAAACTGACCTTCGTTCATTCGTGAAGGGACAATAAAATCTCTTGCTCCTTCCGGAGTTGATTTAATGAGGTAGGGTGTTTCTACTTCAATAAAATCTTGTGCATCGAGGTATTTTCTGCTTTCTGTAGAAAGGCGATGCCTCAATACTAAGTTATCTCTTACTGGATTTCTTCTGATGTCCAAATAGCGGTATTGCATACGCAAATCGTCACCACCATCGGTTTCATCTTCAATGGTAAATGGAGGTGTTTTGGCACTATTTAGTACATTCAATTCGTGTACTTCTATTTCTATTTCTCCAGTAGGGATGTTTTTATTTTTACTAGATCGTTCTATCACTTTTCCAACAGCTTGCACGACAAACTCACGACCTAATTTTCTAGCTTTTTGGCATAAGTTGGCATCCGTATCCATATTAAAGGCTAATTGAGTAATACCATAGCGGTCTCTCAAATCGACAAAGGTCATACCCCCTAAATCTCTTGTTTTTTGTACCCAGCCGCTGAGGGTTACTTCCTCTCCAATATTTGTGTGACGCAAGTCGCCACAGTGATGTGTTCGTAACATGTAGTTGACTTATTAATAATTTGCAAAATTACGACTTATTTAACTTCTATCAGATTTTTGAAATATTTTATTAAAAACTCTACTTTTGCTAGATGTTACAAGACTATTCAGATGACTATTTTATGAAAAAGGCTTTGGAGGAAGCCAAAAAAGCGAGAGACTTAGATGAAGTTCCTGTTGGTGCTATTGTGGTATGCGACAATCAAATTATTGCTAGAGCGCACAATTTTACGGAACGTTTAAATGATGTGACTGCGCATGCTGAGATGCAGGCCTTTACGGCTGCGGCAGATTATTTAGGCGGAAAATATTTGAACGAATGCACTTTGTATGTGACATTAGAGCCTTGCGTGATGTGTGCTGGTGCCTCGTATTGGACTCAGCTCAAAAAGGTGGTGTATGGTGCTAATGATGAAAAACGTGGTTTTAAAGCTATGGCAGGAGGTGTCTTACATCCCAAAACTGAACTAGTGGGAGGAATTATGGCAGAGGAGTGTGCAGAAATAATCACGGATTTCTTTGCTAGTAAACGTCAACTAAAGTAATTTTGTGCCACTAAAAAATAAGATTATGTATCCAGAAGAAATTTGTACCCCTATGCGACTCGACCTTACTGAGGCTGGTTTTGAAGAAATGAAAACTGCTGAAGCTGTTTCATCCGTTTTAGATGAAAAAGAAGGTTCTGTTTTAGTAATGATAAATTCAGTTTGTGGTTGTGCAGCAGGTAATGCTAGACCAGCTGTAAAGATGGCTGCCAAGCACACTAAAGTCCCAACAAAACTGACCACAGTATTTGCTGGACAAGATAAAGAGGCTGTCGCAAAAGTTAGAGACTATTGTTTACCTTACCCTCCATCATCTCCATCAATTGCTTTATTTAAGGGTGGAGAGTTAGTTCACTTTATAGAAAGACACCATATTGAAGGTAGGCCAGCTGAAATGATTGCTGAGAATCTAATGCAGGCTTTCGACGAAAACTGCTAAGATTTACTTTTTTAATACAATAGGCACTTTGAAATAATCCGAATCCTTTGATGGAGCATTTTTAAGTGCCTTTTCTTTTGGTAAATGTTTGCCAATTTCATCTTCCCTAAGCTTATTTGTCTCTTCATTTAGGTAGATAAGGGGTTCAATATTTTCGGTATCAATTTCGTTGAGCTTATCGACAAACGCTAATATTTTATTAAGGTCATCTTCCATTTTAGCTTTTGTGTCAGAATTAAATTCTAATTGGCTAAGTCTGGCAAGTTTATCAATGAGTTTTTGGTCAATTTTCATATCGAATCAGTTCTTGTTCTATGGTGTTAAACACTTTTTCTTTTAGTTCTTGAATGCTCATGCTTGAACAATTTTCAATGGGCTTGTGAATGGTTACCCTTGCTAGCATAGGCTTTCCTTTAGTAAAACTTTCTGGAAATATGTTCTTATTGTCTGCAAAGGTAATAGGAATAACGCAAACATTTTGCTCAACGGCCAATCGAAATGGGCCATTTTTAAATTTAGCCAAACGCTTGCCGTCTTTAACGATTCCACCTTCTGGATAGATGGCCATGTTTTGACCGTCTTTTATTTTCTGACCCGCTTCCTTAAATGCTTGGTACGAATTCCTTAGGCTTGTTCGATTAACCAATACGTTAAATCGTTTGTAATAAAAACCAAATATAGGCAGTTTTACCAGCGATTCTTTTCCAATAAAAGCAATAGGTTTTTTACTGATGAAAAACATCATTGGTATATCTAGCGTAGAGCCATGATTACTAAACAGTAAATATTGTTTTTTTGGATCTAGTTTATGTTCTTTTTTTATGATGGGTATAATACCGCTAGCATACATCATAAGTTTGCTTATACGGTGCAGAAAGAAATATAATGCAGGATAAAACTTAGGACTAAGCGTCATAAAAATTGTAATAGGTAACAGTAGGAGAAAAGGGATGGCGAAGGTTAGCAAGAACCACAATCGCCATAATAGACTAAGCGCTGATTGTAAAATTTTCATTTATCAAACAAAAATAGCTAATTCGTCGACTTTTCTAAAGCAATTGTTATTTTTACAGCTCAAAATTGATTTATGGCAAGAGTTTTAACAGGTATTCAAAGTACAGGTGTACCGCATCTTGGAAATATTTTAGGAGCTATAGTTCCAGCTATTAAGCTCTCTCAAAATCCAGCTAACGAAAGTCTATTGTTTATTGCTGATTTACACTCTCTAACTACTGTGAGAGATGCTGAAACCTTACGCCACAACACTTATGCTACAGCAGCCACTTGGTTAGCATTTGGCTTCGACACTTCTGCCAATCTTTTTTATAGACAATCGGACGTTACTGAAGTGTGTGAGTTAACGTGGTATTTGAATTGCTTTACACCATTTCCAATGCTGGCAAATGCCCACTCTTTTAAAGATAAGTCAAACCGCTTATCTGATGTTAATTCAGGCTTATTTACTTACCCTGTGCTTATGGCGGCTGATATTTTATTATACGATGCTGAAATAGTACCAGTAGGAAAAGATCAACAACAACACCTTGAAATGACACGCGATATAGCAGGATCTTTTAACCATGCTTATGGCGATACTCTAGTTTTACCTGATGCTCAAATTGATAAAAGGGTGATGACAATTCCCGGTACTGACGGACAAAAGATGAGTAAGTCGTATAACAACTTCATTGATATCTTTTTGCCTGAAAAGAAATTGAGAAAGCAAATAATGGGAATTGTTACTGATAGTACACCACTAGAAGAGCCTAAAGATTGGTCGACTTGCAATGTATTTAAGCTCTATCAACTATTAGGTTCAGAATCACAGATTTCTGACTTAAAAGCTCAATATGAAGGCGGAAATTTTGGTTATGGACATGCTAAGCAAGCCTTATTCGAACTCATTTTAGAGCATTTTTCAAATGAGAGAGAACGCTTTGATTATCTGATGGAAAATACGGGTGAAATAGAGGCAGAATTATTGAAAGGAGCTGAAAAAGCTAGAGTCATTGCCCAATCGGTACTCCAACGTGTCAGAAAAAAAGTAGGGTATTAAAAAACGGAACCTATCAATGTGGTTCCGTCCCTTAATACGTGTTTAGACATTTTCTTTTTTACTGAATTACAACTCTTTTATTTATTAAACCAGTGTTAGTTTTAATAGTTAATAGATAGATGCCATTAGCATTTGAGCTAATATCAATAGATTTTTCAAACACATCCTCCTGAGGGTTGAATTGCTCTGAATAGACCACTTTGCCTAGATAGTTTGATATAGTAATATCAATTGTGTTATTTCTTGGTACCTCAAAACGAACATTAAAAATACCTCTCGAGGGGTTTGGCGAAAGTTCAACTTTGGTGAGTTCTTCGTTTTCTAGTCTTGCACCACCTAATATGTAGTATTCTGTATCAGAAAATGATGTTGCCCATGATGTGCCGTTAGTTCCACATGCTCCTCTAATTTTCCAAGCAAATACGTCTCCTGTATTTTGGTTGTATTTTGCTTTTGAGGTTGCAATTCCAGGGATATTATTCCACTGAAATTGCTGACCTGTTGTAGTGTTGGTCAATTCAAGGAAATAGTGGTCAGGCGCGCCACTTTCTGGTGTATCCCAAGACATTATAACGGCGGTATTAGCACCATTCGAACTTGTTGTTAGGTTTGTAGGCATTTTATCGCATGGGTCTTCAGTGCTGAAAGGTGAAAAGTCTCCCCATCCGGAATGATACATAGGGTCAGGGGCACCATTTTGATTAAGGTTACCAGTACACCATGCCTTTGTATGCCATTCATAATCCGTGCTAGCGGTAAAGTTTCCTTTTAAACCATTTATATCACCATTTGAGTTGCCATTAACATAACGGTATGCGTTTGTGCCTATTTCTCGCATTTTCCCTTTGGATTGCCATACTCCCCAAGATGCATCAGGCGCATCGGCAAAGAATGTTACCCAATTGGCTTCTGTAGAGACCGATAAATTTTCAAGATTAGCACAAGCTGGTAAAGTAGTGTATTGTGAGTTAGTAGACCAAGGTGATTGGCAGTTAGTTGTTCCATCACCATTTAATAATCGAGCTCTGATAGACCACTCATAGGTTGTGGAAGGCTCCATAAAGAATCGTGTTCTTGAAGTACCATTATATGCCACAGGAGTTTCTGGTCCAGCTGTGATAACTGACCATTGACTAGCTCCAACTGGACGGTATCGAATCATATAATGTGAAGGTGATACACTTGGTAATGACCAATTGAAAGATATTCTATTATGAATGATATTATTAACATATAGTCCTTCAGGTGTAAAGTCACAAGCATCTTGATTAGAATAAATACAAGAGCCGTCATCACTCGTTGCTTCACTATTAAAGTTAAGTGCTGTTGGGTCGGTACAACCGTCTATACTTTCAGCAGTTAAGAATAGAACTTCAGAAACGGAGCAACCTTGTTCGTCAACAACATAAATAGTATTATTTCCATAGCAAGAATTGAAATTGTAGTTTGATGATAGTTCCACGTCGTTTACGTAAATACTAAAGTCGTATTCAGAGTTGTTTACAATTACACCTATTATTCCATCACAGGATGTTGAGTTTGTTGGGTAACTAATGATATATTCTAAATCTAAATAACATTCTATACATGAGCCATCATCTTCAGTGGCTAATGGGTCATAATTTGGGGAAGAATTGCTTGTACAGCCAAACACTTCTAGTTGATCACATATACCGTCAAAATCTGAATCGCTAATACAATTGAAATCGCAGTCGTAATATGTTATTGGATAGAGACAGGAGTTATCTTGCTGATTGGCAAGTTGGTTATAATTACAGGCCACTACATCCATGCAACCATTAATATAAGGCCCTACAAAAATGGTTACAGTTTGTGAGCATTGACCGTTAGGGTCTGATATTTCAAAAGTATTATTCCCGCCACATAAGTAGCTGAAGCTTGAGGATGGAGAGCCATTCCAACTGTAGTTGTAAGAAGAAAGGCTTTCGGCTACATCGATAATTGCAATACCATCACAGCTTTCAGTATCTGACGCTTCACTAATGGTCAGCGTATAATCAAAGCTAAGCTCTGAAAAACTACTCCAAGAATCAATGTTGTTGTTTTCAACAGTCCAAACACTTGAGGCATATTCAACATCATCAACAAGAATACAGTTTAATGCATTGTTATCATCTGATTCCAGGTTTAAATTAGTGTTATTGCCATTTTGAATATTTAGGTATTCAATAGATGAATTATTAATTCCCACATAAGTTAAGTTAGCGTTTGAGCTTAAATTAATAGAATCAATAGGTAAGGAGTTTGCAGAAATAACTTGTAAAATTTCAAAGTCTTGAATACCCGTTAAATCATAAATATTTAAATTACTAAAATATAGTTGAGTAATATTTTGAGCGGTATAAGTACTCATGTAGTTATCCATTACATCATCAAAGCCAAGATTGATAAGGTATTGTTCAAAAGCATCGTCTGGAATATAGGTTAAGCCATTAAAACAGCCTTGATTTACAAGCGTATATATAGTTTCATCGTATTCAGTATCGTCATAGTTTGAGGCTGTTTCATCAAAACAACTTGCTATAATATTTTCTTGACTGCAGTCTTCACTAAAAAACTTATCATCTGTTAATAAGAAAAAAGGTTGATTATTTGCCCAAGCAGTGTCGTGGGTTGTAATACAAAATAGATTTGTATTGCCGCCATTAAGCCATAATTCTTGCAGAAAAATATTTTGACTTATATCTAATTCATTAATATTATTAAATCTGCAACTTAAAGAATTTAGATTAGGGCAATTTGAAACATCAAGTTCATTTAAATAATTAAATTTTGAAGATAAGGTTTGTAAATTTATATTCTGACTCAAGTCAAGTGTTGTTAAACTGTTATTATAAACTATTAAGTCTAGAAGATATGTATTTAGAGTAACATCTAATTCAGTTAAATTATTTTTCCCTAAATCAAGATAAGCAAGTTCTGTATTTTGAGTAACATCTATTTCAGTTAAGTTGTTTTCCCAAACTCTGAAGTCATAAAGGTTAGTGTTTTGAGTAACATCTATTTCAGTTAAGTTGTTTTCTCCGATATAAAATGTTTGAAGGTTTACATTTTGAGTAACGTTTATTTCTGTTAATTCATTTCCAGTAATACTTAGGGATTCAAGATTTATATTTTGAGCAACATCTATTTCGGTAATTTCATTATTCCAAACATACAAATTTGTTAGATTAATATTTTGAGTAACATCAATTTCTGTTATATTATTATTACTGCAATCCAAGTATGTAAGCGAATCGTTTTGATTAAGATCTAATTCAGTCAATTCATTTTCCCAAATCACAAAACTACTAAGTGCTGTATTTTGAGTAATATCTATTTCAGTTAAGTTGTTTCCACCAATCCATAAAGTCTGAAGATTTATATTCTGAGAGACATTTATTTCAGAAAGATTATTGTTATCACTAGCTAAAAATGTAAGATTAGGCATAGCTTGTATACCTGTTAAATCACTTATTTCTCTGCTACTCACATTCAAACTAGTAATATCCGAAATATTAATTGTCAACACGGAGTCATCTAAAATATCGTCATAGCCAATTTCGATTAAATATTGCTCAAAATTATCATCTGGAATATATGTTTTTGAAAAGTTATTATTACAATCACACTGATGAAAACCTAAATTTGAAAATGTATTATTGGGGAATAAAGTCCATTGTTCTGATGGGTTAAAGGATGAAGGATTTAAAGGATTTCCAGATAATATATTTGACTTTCTAACTAATGTGCTATTTTGTGTCCACAATTGACCGTCATTTGCATCCGTAAAATCATACCAGCCATTACCAGGGTCTTCACCAATTTTACCAAAAACATCAATTACTACACCGTTTTTTGACAGCGTTAAAGCATCGTCTCCATTAAAGTATAAGGGTGATGGATAAGTTGGAGCTGTTTGGTCAGCCATATTGTAAAGTTCAATTTCAATATAGCCAAACTGATTGGTGGTATCTGTATCACTGTTTGTAATTATCCACGTTTGACCCGGCAATAAATAGCCTTCCAAGCTCATATTTTCAGTAGCTAATGACGATCCATTGGGATACCTTTCAATTGAGTAATTGCTCAAGTCAATTGTATTTGAGGTAGGGTTATATATTTCTAGTGCTCTGTTATTCAAAGATCCTTCCACATATTCAGAGAAGAACAGGTCTGAACAATTTGGTGAGAGATAATTAGTGAAAAAAGCCTCGTCAAATCCACCGAAGTTTTGCAAAGACTGCTCTTCCATTAAAGTATTATTATGATCTTCAATTGACCAGTTACCATCAGTTCCACTCCATTGTGCGGCATTTAGGCCATCTCCGTAATAATCATAGATTGTAAATTTCAAACATCCAGTAGCAGGTAGAGTTACAAGCCATTCATAATTTTGATTATTTTCTAATGGGTTTGTGTAATCAATAGGAGTGTTTGAGCCGTCGAAAGTATTATAAGTAGTGCCCACATTTTCATTTCCTTCAGACCAAATAAGCAAGCCGTTTTCGTCGGTAATTTCCATATAAGTTTCAGCTGCATAATCATCAGTTAGAAGTTTTACAGTAACCTCTTCTAATGTTTGTTTATTATAATTTTCAATGTTGTAATATTCTGTTAATAAATTGTCTGAATCATTTACATCGTTTGACGTAATCATAATTTCGATAGTTTCAGAATCAATAGTCAAATCCCCAAAATCTATTGTTGTTGTTTCAAAAACATTTAAAGAGCC
>Ga0233432_10000800_pt1 | contig 30210 bp, 30 predicted proteins | sample SI_122_August201_6_FD_179870 | JGI IMG/M metagenome (GOLD analysis project Ga0233432, IMG submission 179870) | Seawater microbial communities from Saanich Inlet, British Columbia, Canada - SI_122_August2016_10_MG | ecosystem: Environmental > Aquatic > Marine > Inlet | place: Canada: British... | reverse complement strand
TTTCCCCTTTCCATTCTAGAGAAAAATTCAGATGTCTCTTGGCAACGTCAACTCGCTCAGAAACAGATGGGGGCCTAAGTTCATTTCCCGTTGCCATAAAATGCTTAATTTCGTTAAATATCCATGGATACCCAATGGCTGCTCTTCCTATCATGATGCCATCGATGCCATATCTATTTTTATAGGCGAGCGCCTTCTGAGGAGAATCAATATCTCCATTACCAAATATGGGAATATGAATGTTGGTATTTTCTTTAACTTTTGCAATGAGCGACCAATTGGCCTCACCTTTATACATCTGTTTTCGTGTACGACCATGTATTGTCAGGGCCTGGACTCCCACATCTTGAAGACGCATAGCAACTTCTTCTATTTTAATGCTGTTCTCATCCCATCCAAGTCTTGTCTTGACAGTAACGGGCTTATTTACCCTTTTAACAATTTCTGAGGTCATAGCTTGCATCTTGGGCAAGTCTAGTAATATCCCTGCGCCTGCACCTTTGCAAGCTACTTTTTTAACAGGACACCCATAGTTAATGTCAATAATTTCGGGATTAGCATTTTCAGCAATGGCAGCTGCCTCCCGCATTGATTCAATTTTTTCGCCAAAAATCTGAATACCAATGGGGCGTTCGTAATCGTAAATATCTAGTTTTTGAACGCTTTTGTCCGCGTCTCTAATTAAACCCTCCGCTGAAATAAATTCAGTGTACATCAGGTCCGCCCCATTTTCTTTGCAGACTGCCCTAAAAGGGGGATCGCTGACGTCTTCCATAGGGGCTAGCAGTAAGGGAAAGTTTCCCAATTCTATATTTCCAATTTTCACCAAAACACGATCAATTATTTTGTAAATTTAGGCCAATTATGGAGAATATGTTTTCACAAACGAATCAAAATCAAAAATCTATAGGTTGGCTCCTACTTATTTTGGTAGGATATGAGTTGGCAGCGGTCTTTGCTTTCAATTTTTTGGGAATGATAATGCTACTTCCTTTTTATGACTTTGATCTTCAAATTGTAACAGCTATGCTTGGGAAACCCACGGCTTATCCTAAGGCTAAAATACCAATGTTAGTACTTTTAGGGGTTTCAGCCATAGGGACTTTTATTATTACTCCGGCATGGGTTGTGCATAAATATGCAAAGATTGAGCTGAAAAAATTCCTTATAATTCCTAAATTTTATTTTAAAGCGGCTTTAACAACGATTGTTATGGTTATTTCATTTGCGGGAGTCAATACTGTGATTATTGAGTGGAACAAGGCCCTTCAATTACCCAATTTCTTGAGTGAATTTGAACATTATGCACAAGTTCAGGAGTTGAAATTAGCAGAGTTAACTGAATTTCTAACAGATTTTGAGAGTACGGGTCATTTTCTGTTGTGTATGTTGGTGGTTGCTATTATTCCTGCACTGGGGGAAGAATTTTTATTTAGGGGGATATTACAAAATATATTGAGAAGTGCTGTGAAAAATCCACATATTGCTATTTGGGCTTCTGCTTTGATATTTTCCCTATTTCACAATCAATTTTATGGATTAGTACCTCGAATGTTGTTGGGAGCTATTTTTGGCTATTTATATTATTGGTCAGGAAGCTTGTTTTTGTCTGTACTAGGCCATTTTATCAATAACGGTCTTACTCTTATTTTTATTTTTTTATTTCAAAAAGGGCTGATTTCATTTGATTTATTGGGGCACGAAATCAACTTTGATACCTACATTCTTTTAATTTTCTTTATTTTCACGATCTTTTTACTTTTTATGCTTCGAAAAATTTATTTCATGAATGAGCAAGGTCTGGCAAAAAGTTTTTGAGGACACTTCTGCCCACCGGGCAGAAATTGTAAAGGCAATTCTTGACAGCGAGGGCCTTAATCCGGTGATCGTTGATTTAAAAGACAGCTCCTATCATTTTGGGAAATTTGAAGTTAGGGTAGATCCCATGCATGTGTTGGAAGCCCTAAGGGTCATTAAAAAAGATATAAATTTTGAATAAATTTTTGGAATTAAAAAGAAGACTTCTCTCCGCTTTTATTGGCGCATCCGTCATCATATCCTCTATTATTTGGAGCGAATGGAGTTATTTTTTGATTTTCTTTGCGATCTGCATTTCAGCACAATGGGAATTTTACCGATTGGTGAGAATGCAAGATTATCTGCCTCTTCGCTTTTTTGGAGTGTTTATCGGCGGGTTATTGTTTATCCTGACTTTTTTTATTGAAAGAGGAGATCTCGATGGAAAGTATTTGTTTCTCATTTTCCCCTTGGCCTCAATTATATTTATTTTTAAATTATATAAGAAAAAAGATCAGAATCCTTTTGTAAACATTGCTTTGTATTATTTAGGAATTACTTATGTGGCCTTGCCTTTTTCGCTCATAAATGTAATTGTTTTTGATGGTGGAGACTATGCCTATGAAATACTATTAGGCCTGATGCTGATCATATGGTCAAGTGATACGGGGGCTTATTTTGCAGGTACCGCGTTTGGAAAAACTAAATTATTTGAAAGAATCTCGCCTAAAAAATCTTGGGAAGGTAGCATTGGAGGCACCTTATTTGCTGTTGGATTTGCTTATTTGGCGATGATTCATTTTGGACAGTTATCTTTATTTGAATGGTTAACGGTGGCGGTCATAGTAGTTGTAGCGGGGACTTACGGAGATTTGGTGGAGTCTCATTTTAAGCGGACCATGTCGATCAAGGATTCAGGGAATATCATTCCGGGGCATGGGGGATTCTTAGATCGTTTTGATAGCCTCATCTTAACGGTTCCCTTCATCGTTATTTTTTTAAAGCTACTGTGAAGTAAATCATTAATAATGCTAGCTTTGCCGTAAAATAAGATTCGTTTGCACCCCGACGCTTGATATAATGAGTTACATAGAACCAGCACCGATAAAGGATAAAGAAAATCCTTTTGAGTCTATGATGTCCAGATTCCAGATTGCCGCAGAGCATTTGGGTCTTAATCAGCAAATTTATAACGTCTTAAAATCACCTGTTAAGCAAGTCATTGTGACTTTACCTATTACCATGGACAATGGGCAGATAGAGGTTTTTGAAGGATATCGAGTGATTCATTCCAATATATTGGGTCCTTCGAAAGGAGGGATCCGAATGGACATGGATGTCAACCTAGATGAGGTAAAAGCATTGGCTGCTTGGATGACGTGGAAATGTGCGGTCGTCGATATTCCTTTTGGCGGTGCTAAAGGCGGGATTAAATGCGATCCAGGATCTATGTCTGCAGGAGAAATGGAACGTTTGACACGGTCTTATACCATGGCTTTGCAAGAAATATTTGGTCCGGATAGGGACATCCCTGCACCAGATATGGGCACAGGCCCACGAGAAATGGCCTGGTTGATGGATCAATATTCTAGATCTTATGGAATGACCATCAATGCAGTAGTTACGGGTAAGCCAGTTGTTTTAGGAGGGTCGCTGGGACGTGCCGAGGCGACAGGTCGTGGTGTGATGGTGACTGCGCTGGCTGCCATGGAGAAACTAAAATTAAATCCTTTTAAAGCGACGTGTGCCGTTCAAGGGTTTGGCAATGTGGGTTCATGGGCGGCGCGTTTGTTAGATGAGCGCGGAGTGAAAATTGTGGCATTGAGTGATATCTCTCAGGCTTATTATAATGAAAAAGGGATTAATATTTCAGATGTAGTGGCCTATCAACAAGCGCATAAGGGCTCGTTGATAGGATTTTCTGGGGCAGAATTGATGCCAGCTGATGAATTATTGTTATTGGATGTGGACGTACTGGTCCCGGCGGCAGTGGAAGATGTCATTACGATACACAACGCCAAGGATATTAAGGCAAGATTGATTGTCGAAGGATCTAATGGACCTACGTCGGCAAAGGCAGATAAAATATTAAATGATTTGGGAATATTGTCGGTTCCTGATATTTTAGCTAACGCTGGGGGTGTTACGGTTTCATATTTTGAGTGGGTTCAAAATAGATTGGGTTATAAATGGACGGGCGAACGTGTCAATAGACGCTCGGATCGGATCATGAAGGATGCATTTAATAACGTCTATGAGACGGCATTGCAATATGATGTTTCACTACGTATTGCAGCCTATATAGTAGCCATTGATAAGGTGGCCAAGACATATACATTTAGAGGAGGGTTTTAAATGAAATTACATAAGGAAGGGTATATGATTATACCCTGGTTCGTTATAGGTATTGTTACATTGTATTTATTGCTCACATGGTTAATCCCACTGGAGCTATTCAGATTGGTTTTAGGTAGCTTATCGGCGATTTTTTTAGTTTTGGTGGTTGCTTTTTTTCGTGTGCCTAAGATTCAAGCCCCTGTGGGGGATAATTTAGTCATTGCCCCAGCTGAGGGGAAAGTAGTCGTTTTAGAAAAAGTGATGGTTGATGAGTTTCTCAAAGAGGAGCGGATACAAGTGTCCATTTTTATGTCTCCATTAAATGTACACATCAATCGAGCACCTGTCTCAGGAAAGATAAACTATTATCAATATCACCCTGGTAAATATTTGGTAGCCTGGCACCCCAAATCGAGTACAGAAAATGAAAGGACTTCCATTGGTTTTGAAATGTCAAATGGGGTACGCATTTTTATGAGGCAAATAGCTGGAGCTGTAGCGAGAAGAATAGCATTTTATAAAGAACTGGAGGATAGGGTAGATGCAGCAGATGAGGTGGGTTTTATAAGATTTGGAAGTCGAGTAGATCTTTTTCTCCCTTTGAAGGCAGACTTAAAGGTGAAAATAGGGGATAAGACCAGAGGAGGAGAAACTATCATCGCTCATCTAAAGTAATGATGGCCGAGGTGGATAAAAAAAATTATGCAAGTTTTGGATTGCGCCTTTTAGCTTACGTACTTGACGCCTTTGTTTTGCAACTTTTACAAGTCATCGTCATCGTACCCTTTTTGCTGAGCTTGGGTTTCGCTTTTGTGGATGTACCTTTTGACTGGGAGGCTTATGAATATTATGATGAGGCATTCTTCACAGATTTAGGCCTATGGATAGACCAAGCGCGTCCACTAATTTTTTCGGGATTTATTGCTCAAACACTCTACTTTTCCCTTTTAGAATCAAGCCATCTACAAGCTTCTTTAGGTAAGCTTGCATTTGGAATTAAAGTGGTAGATCAGCAAGGTGCGCGGCTTGATTTCCTTTATTGTTTGGTCAGAAATATGAGTAAATTCTTATCTAGCTTGATTTTTATGTTGGGTTATCTGATGGCTGCAGTAACTAAAAACAAACAAGCGCTGCATGACTTGATCGCAGGGTCTTATGTTATTCGCCCTGTAGTAGATCGCAATGTAGATTAAAATTGTATTCTCAGGATAATCAATAAGTTGTTTTTTAGGTGGTTCAAGTCCCGTCCAGACCGCCCATAATAAACCCTTGAAAATTAAGGGTTTATGTTTTTATAAAATACTCCATTTTTTCATCGGTTCTAATCCTTCCTTCTTCAGAGTAATAGACTCAATGCTCTAGATCAGCGCGATGCACTTGGTTAAATAATGCGCATCTATTTCATCGAAAGAATTCAAGACATCACTGTCTACATCGAGCACGAAAAGCACGTTATCCTCTTTTATTTTTGGGATCACAATTTCAGATTTCGAATCACCACTGCAAGCAATGTGACCCGGAAATAACTCAACATCTGGAACGATGATGGTATTTTTTTGCTCCCAGCTGCGTCCGCAAACACCTTTGCCCAGTGGGATTCTGGTACAGGCTATAGGACCTTGAAAAGGACCGAGTACCAGGGTTTTATTTTTGACAAGGTAAAAACCTACCCAAAAGAAATCAAAGGACATTTTTAAAACGGCGGCCATATTGGCCATATTGGCTATGAGGTCGGGTTCATCTTTTATCAAGGCTGTCAACTTAGGAAGTATCGTTTGATATCTTTCTTCCTTTGATTTGGATTTATCTAAAATGATTTCTGCCTCCATGATTATATTATTTGAGGATTTTGTACGGTCAATGGACCTTGAGCAGATCCTGTATTGAGCGTTTCTTTGGGTTCAAACATCAATATCTGGGTTTCATTTTCTGCCGAGGGTTTGTGTTCAACGCCTTTAGGTATAACGGCGAAGTCTCCTTCATGTAATACCAGGATTTGGTCACGAAGTTCCATTTTCATACATCCCTTGACTACCCAAAACATCTCGTCTTCATCGTCATGTTTATGCCAAATAAAATTACCCTTGATTTTAGCGATTTTAACGGCCTGACCATTAAGTTCTGCAACTATATGTGGGGTCCAATGTGAAGTGAAGTGATCAAATTTTTCTTGAATGTTACTTTTAGTTATGCTCATTGTAGTAGGTAGTTAACGTGTCATTTGAAACTTGGGTGCTTTGGTGAGGTAGAGCCACCATCTTGGGTGCTTGAATACCTCTAGAAAATTTTTGGGGACTGGTAAAAACACGGGCTTCATCCCAAAGGTTTAAACTAAGGAATTTCTCGATGGTATGAGTGCCCCCTTCCACGAGAATGGACTGAATATTCAATTGATGAAGTTGATCTAAAATGGCTGTGATGGGATCCACTGAATCCAAAGTGTGATAGGTGATGTTTTTCCTACTCTTTTTTGGAAATTGGGTAAATACTAAGGTTTTTTGAGTTCCATCGAAAAGATGAAGGGCTTCATTCAATTCATTTCTTGGATCTATTACGATTCTGGTGGGATTTGATCCTTGCCAATCTCGAGTAGTTAATCTGGGGTTATCATGTTTGGCCGTATTGTAGCCTACCAGAATACCCATCTCCTCACTGCGCCATTTATGTACAAGTTGTCTTGATAGGGGATTACTGATCCATTTAGAATTAAAATCAGTTCTGGCGACAAAATGATCTTGTGTTTGTGCCCATTTTAAAATAATGTAAGGTCTTTTTTTTGATGTAGAGGTAAAAAAACGGCGATTTACGTGATGCCCTTCTTCTTGCATGCATCCTATTTCGACTTGAATTCCGGCAGCCTTGAGTCGTTTGATGCCCGTACCATTGACCGCTTCAAATGGATCTTGAGAAGCCATGACAACTCTGGCTACCTTTTTAGCAATGAGCAAATCTGCGCAAGGCGGTGTTTTACCATAATGGGCGCAAGGTTCCAGCGTGACATATACGGTGGCCCCTGCAATTTCAGTAGTCGCATTTTTAATGGCATTGACCTCTGCATGTGCTGCACCGTAGGCTTGATGAAATCCTTCTCCGATAATTTTTCCATTTTTCACGATGACACAGCCTACCAATGGGTTGGGGGCCACTTTACCCATACCTAAAAGAGCAAGCGCAAAAGCCCTCTTCATAAAAAGCACATCTTTATCAGACATACTGCAAAGTAACAAACAATATTGAGCAGTAGAAAGCCATCTTCTCTGCGAAATGTTATTTAATTCTGATGGGCTGATTTAGTTTTACTTCTTATGAGTCTTTCGATTAAGGTATTATATGACCATTTTGTCCACGAGTTAGAAACTAAATGGGAGCTAGACGAATCCAAAAAGATAGCGGAATTCGTCTTCAGCCATCTTTTTGGGTTGTCCAGGATAGATATTTTTTTAAATAAATCGATTTCTGAACCAGAAGAGCAGCTGGCTCCCGTATTATACCGCTTATTGAGAGGGGAACCGGTACAATACGTATTGAATCATGCCGCCTTTTTTGGACTGTCATTTTTTGTCAATCCCGATGTACTTATTCCAAGGCAAGAAACCGAAGAGTTGGTCGCATTGATCTTAAAGGAGAATGACCATAGATCAAAAAATATTTTGGATATTGGTACGGGTTCAGGGATCATAGCGCTTGCGCTGCATACACATAGACCCAAATGGAAGGTATCAGCTTGGGACCTTTCTCCAGAGGCTCTGGAAATAGCCGAGCGCAATGCGCATCAACTTAAGCTAACCGTTGATTTTGCCTGTTTAGATATTTTGAACAAGGATCCAGATGCTGATCAATATCACGTAATCATCAGTAATCCGCCTTACATACCAAGCGCTGAAAAGTCATTGATGGCAGGACATGTAGTGGAATATGAACCTGAATTGGCTCTTTTTGTTGCCGATGATCATCCTTTAATTTTTTATGATGCGATTGCTAAATATGCCCTGAAATCATTGAAAAAGAAGGGAAAACTCTATTTTGAGATTCACGAAGATTTTGCCCATCAAATCCAGGCCTTATTGAATCATCTTGGATTTGAAGAGATAGTCATACACCATGACCTTAATAAAAAAGCGCGCATGGCTTCTGCAATACGTAGCTAACAGATTAGTTAAGGAGGTAAAAGGATTCAATTTAAATGGATGATTCCCTTCCCACTTATTTTTCGACTCATCATTTCCTCTAAGGCTTTGGGAGCATTGATGTTAATTTTTATTTTGAAAAGCTTTGCTGACCCAATATTCCTGATTGAAATCGACGATTTTTGTATAGATTTTTTTTTAGAGGATAAGTCGTAAACTAGATACCTATTTCTTTACGAATCCGTTCAAGATGGGTAACTATTTAGATAACCTGATTTAATTAAATCAAGTTGTCAATTTTATTTTTTTTAATGGCCTGCTCAGCGATAAGGCTGATTTGTTTCATGGCGGTCGGCAAAGAGGCGAATCGAGGGTCTTGGGTAAGCCCTTGCTGGTATCTATAATATATTTGCTGGATGATCACGGCAATCTTTAATAAGCCATAGACATAATAAAAAACTGGATTTTCCATGATTCTACCTGTTTTTAACTCGTATTGATGGATGATTTCTTCTCTGGTGAGATTACCAGCAAGGTGAGTGGGGCTGAATTGAAGGTCTTTCATTTCATCTGGATCACTTGGATTCACCCAATAGCCTAAACTTGTACCTAAATCCATTAGAGGATCCCCAAGAGTAGCCATTTCCCAATCAAGAACAGCAGAGACCTTGGTCCAGTCATCAGGATTAAGTATCAAATTATCATATTTGAAATCATTATGAATGAGACTTATGTGACGGGAGGTTATTTGGTGTTCATTCAACCATTTGATGATGAAATCTATTTTTGAGAAATCATCTGTTTTGGCTTGGTAATACCTCTTACCCCAACCCGATATTTGTCTGTCAACATATCCTTGGGGTCTACCTAAGTCACCGAGTCCTGCCTGTTGGGGATCTACTTGATGTAGTCTTATCAGCGTATCTAACCAAGCGGTAGATATTTTTTTCATTTTATCAGCTTTAGGATACATATCTTGAGGCATACCATGCCTTAATATGACGCCTCTTACTCTTTCCATCACATAAAAAGGAGATCCAATAATAGTGAGATCTTCGGTATAATAAAATGGGGTGGGTACTTTGTGATCTACAGATTTCAGTCCAGATAGAATACGATATTCACGACCCATGTCATGACCTGATTTGACTTTTGCTCCGACTGGGGGTCGTCTAAGCACATATTCAGTATCACCCATTGAGATCAAATACGTCAGATTGGAATATCCTCCAGGGAATTGTTTGATCGTCAAAGGCCCAGAGGTATTGGGTAGATGGTCCAAAAGGCATGCCTCTAGCCGTGAGATAGGAAGTTCCTCTCCTGGACGCGTAGCGATCGCCTTATCGTTCCAATCCATATTCATTTATCTTTTAATTCTATTGAATGGATTCATCGGGTTAACGGTAATTTTTTAAAATCTGTTTAGCTGTACTGCTTTTGTGTACTTCATCTGCACCATCGTAGATACGCGCACTTCGTTCCAGTCTAAACCAAGTTGCCAATATCGTATCATCGGAGATACCCAAAGCACCATGCACTTGAATGGCTCGATCCAAAACGCTTTGCATTACATTGGCACAATAAAATTTTATCATTGAAATTTCAATTCTAGCCTTGGAGGCACCAATCGTATCAATTTTATATGCAGCGTCTCTTACCATTAATTTAGCGGCATGGATCTCGGCCCTACTTTCGGCAATCCAATGTTGAATCGTTTGTTTGTCCGCTAATGTTTTTCCAGGGGAAATTTCTCTAGAAACGGCGCGCTTACACATCATATCAAATGCTCTTTCACAGATACCGATCCATCGCATGCAGTGGTGAATTCTTCCAGGGCCCAATCTTTTTTGTGCAATAGCAAAACCATCGCCTTCGCTTCCCAGTATACTCGCGGTGGGCACTCGACAGTTTTCATATTTTATTTCTGCATGACTGTGCCATCCAGAGCCTTTTTCTCCCATGACGGAAATATTACGAATGAGATCAAAACCAGGGTTATCGGTGGAAACAATTATCTGACTGGCCATTCTATGAGGATCGGTCCCATGGGGATCACTGACGACCATGACAATGGCAAAAGTAGCACCATCAGCGGCAGAAGTGAACCATTTATGTCCATTGATCACGTAATCTTCACCGTCCTTGATGGCAATGGTCCCCATGATGGTTGGGTTAGATCCTGGATGATCAGGTTCCGTCATAGAAAAACAGCTCCTGATATCACCTGCCAATAGCGGCATGAGGTACTGTGCTTTTTGATTTTCAGTACCAAATTCGATTAAGATTTCCATATTACCCGCATCTGGAGCTTGACAGTTGAAGCAATAATGCCCGTAAGGACTGCTTCCCAATAATGCACTGACTTCACCAAATGCGGCGACAGATAAACCTAGGCCTCCATATTCAGTAGGAATTTGAGGAATCCATAAACCTGCAGCTTTGACCTTTTCTCTGACTTTGTCTAGATGAGGAACCACTATATCCCACGGTTTACTATGGTATTTGGTCTCTAGAGGAAATATATGCTCATCCAGTGTGGCCTGAACTTTGGCTAAGATTTCTTTTAATTGATCATTCATCTTTTTTAGTATAAGCTTGACCTATGAATTCAGCCACACAAACGGGTTTTTCAGTACCCTGACATTCGAAGATCACTTTAAACTTATAGCGACCCCCTCCGTCAAATTCGTTGAATTCCATCAAGGACAACCGGCCCCGCACCTTGCTACTAGAAAGTGTTGGATGAGGGAATCTCACTTTATCTAAGCCATAGTTTACGCCCATGGTGACGTCATTTATTTGGTAAGTCTCGTTAGCGAATTTAGCAGCAAAAGAGAGTACTAAGAAACCATGTGCTACCGTTTGACCGTAAGGCGAATATTTTTTAGACTTTTCTTCATCAATATGAATCCATTGAGTATCCCCAGTGAGTTCAGCGAAAGTGTTGATCTTCTCTTGGGTGATTACATTCCATTCGGTAAGTCCCAATTCTTTTCCGATCGCATCTTTGAGATCCATCAAATGATTAAATGAGGTTGTGTAGGGTTTATCTGTCATCATTTTATATTTATCCTGCAATTAAAAACCCACCGTCTGCAGTAAAGGTTGAGCCCGTACAATAGCTAGATGCATCAGAAGCAAGAAAGAGGGCAAGTCCTGCAATTTCATCAGGTTCGGCCATGCGATTCAAAGCCAAATGCTTGGTAAACCGAGCCAAGTTTTTTTCATCTGACCACAAGGCTTTACTGAATTTTGTTTTAATCAAGCCAGGACAAATGACATTGCTTCGAATCCCTTGCTGGCCCCATTCCTTGGCTTGCGTTTTGGTAAGCATAATCAATCCTGCTTTGCTTGTACTGTAAAGACCTAGGCCCGCGCTGGGTTTAATTCCTTCTACGGATGAGATATTAATAATAGATCCCCCCCCTCTTTCAACCATGGAGGGGCGGCAAAGATTACTCAGTAAAAAGCAGGCACGCAAGTTGATGTTCATTATTTTGTCAAAGATCCCACCATCTGCTTGATCGATAGGTCCATAGACTGGATTGGTAGCCGCATTGTTAACCAAAATATCTATGCCACCGAAGTGGGTAATAGTTTCCTCAACCAGCATTTTGAGTTGCGCTTCATCTCCTACATTACATACGATGCCATGGGCACTTAAACCTGCTGCGGTTAGGCTATTTACGCTCTCGTCAATGCCTTCTTTTTTTCGACTGCTGATCACGACTTTGGCACCTTGCTCGGCCAATGCCAAAGCAATAGCGGCACCAATTCCTTTACTTGCACCAGTAATGAGTGCAACTTTTCCCTTTATTTCAAATTTTTCTTTTATGCTCATAATTTTTTTTAGATAGCAAGAGCCCCTCCGTTGACATGTAGGGTAAATGCGGTTACGAATCCTGCTTCTTTCGAGGCTAAGAACAGATAAGCATGCCCAATATCATGGGCAGTACCGATTCTCCCAACAGGAATCATGGCAATACCGGCATCGATCACCTCCTTTGGCATGCTGTCTGACATTTCAGACTTAATAAATCCTGGGGCGACGGCATTTACGGTAATCCCATATTTTCCCGTTTCCCTTGCCAAAGATTTGGTAAAGCCAACAATACCCGCTTTGGTTGCTGCGTAATTGGTTTGTCCAAAAGCACCCATCGTACCATTGATGGAGGAAGTATTGATGATTCTACCATATTTTGCTTCTCGCATGATAGGAACTACTACTTTGCAAGTATTGAATGCACCCGAGAGGTTGACATTTAATACAGAATGCCATTCTTCATCAGTCATTTTTAGGAACGACTTGTCTCGGATGATACCGGCATTATTGATCAGAATATCAATACGACCGTATCGAGTCATGATCTCAGCTACTGCCGTTTCGACTTGACTTCGCTGAGTAATGTCGACTTTTTGAAAGAAGATCTCTCCGCCTTGTTCGTTAATTCGAGCTGCGGTAGGCTGACCATCGAGGACATCCCAAATGACCACTTTGGCGCCTGCTTGGCAAAAAACCTCAGAGGCACCTTCACCAATTCCTTGTGCACCTCCTGTGATGATGGCGACTTGTCCGTCTAGTTTGGTCATATTTATTTTTTTAATTTTAATATTTCAAATAATTATTATACTTTCAGATTGATATTATTTCATGCTTTATCACTAGTGTAAAATTCTATTGGGCGCTATTCTTTTCAGTAGTTAATGTTATCCCATCTTCTGTTAAGAGACAGCCTATGTCCCTAGTTTCATCAAATCCCAATATCCTCATATATTTGGAGATTTACTTTCTTACAATCAAATTAAATGATAATTCCGTCAATATGCTCTAGGAAAGTGCCTAATAAATAAATTATCTAACGCTTTAATGGCTCTCGAATTAGTAATACCCAAAAGGCATAGCTGAATTAAAGATAATATGATCTGTCTTATCTTACAATGAGTACTGAAAGACTTTGTCTCTATATAAACGCTTGACTTACCTTGAATTAAAATTTGAGTAAGGCCTATATATCAGTTTATTAAAACTGTGAGATGGGCATTTTTGACGTTTTCCAATGGGCTTTAATGGCTTTTCTTTTTCAATAAAACGCAAAAAAATTTGAGGCGTCAGACATCAATTATATCGGTAAATACAATCAATATTTTTTGTATCTGATTGAAATTAACAAAATTCAGAAAGAATTAGGTAGTATGGTCTTCGCAAAAAGCTAAAAATAATCAATTGCCATAGGGGTTAAAAAAATAAATTTGTATGAGTTTGGAACGAAATCTTGAATTAGATTATTTACTTTTAAAAAAAGAGCCGATCAAATAAATGTTTTTAATCTGAGGCATGTAGCGGAAGGACAGATCTCAATTTATACGCAGAATCGGAGCCATAAAATTTTAATAAAAATATTAATATGTCATTTAAGGAGAAAGTTATTGTGATTACTGGAGCAGGATCCGGTATCGGAGTAGCAACGGTGAGGTTTTTTGCTAAAAAAGAGGCATATGTGGTTTTGGCCGATATCTCATTGGAAAAAATGGTAGATATTTCCGATTCTATTCCTATGGAATGCATGATTCAAAAAACCGATGTATCACAATACGATCAAATGCAAAGTTTGGCGGGTGCTGTGATTAAAAAATATGGGCAAATTGATGTTTGGGTAAACAATGCAGGTATCGGCCCCACTCAAATGCTCAAAACAGCAGATCATAGCCTGCAAGATTGGGAGCGTGTGATCGCGGTCAATCAATCTGGTGTATTTTATGGTATGAAGGTGGCGCTGCCAGCGATGTTGAAGCAAGGCAGTGGAAACATTGTGAATGTTGCTTCGCTTGCAGGATTAAAAGCCTCGGGAAATAATATATCTTATGTAGCAAGCAAATTTGCAGTAGTCGGGATGACTAAGGCAGCCGCATTGGAATATGCAAAAAAAAATATCCGGATCAATGCAGTTTGTCCCGGATATACCGATACGAATATGCTGCGTCAACTGTTGGAGGTAAAGCCTGAAATAGAAGATAAATTAAAGAACCATATACCCATGGGTCGTTTTGGAAAAGCGACTGAGGTGGCTACAGCTATAGGTTGGCTGGCCTCAGATCAAACCCAATTTATGACCGGTCAAACGTTGTCATTAGACGGAGGAACCTCGCTCTGATAAAAAGCGATGATTTCTGACCTGAATTATCCATTGTTTAGTTTTGACAGAGACCTCTTTGAAAGTACTTATTTTGACGAATAGAATAAGGAAAGTTGATGATTTAGGAGCTATGGTTCCGGTTTATAGGTTGATGAAGTGATCGATCTAAGTCTTAGTAGAAAAGGGATTGGCATAAAAAATGAAACAAGGGCTATGAAATGGAAAGTAACCAAACAAGTAGCATGATAGTATATGGTAATGGAGACACTAAATATTACTAGGAAGGAAAATTATGCCCTTGTTCAACTCAGCAGGGGTAAGGCCAATCCGGTCAATCATCAGATGGTTAAAGATTTGAGCGCTACTTTTAAATCTCTGCAGGAAGAGGCTGAAATGAAAGGAGTGATTCTAACGGGGACACCTAATTTTTTCTCAGCTGGTTTAGATGTGGTGGAGCTTTATGATTGTGATGAAGATCAGATGAGAAGTTTTATGACCGATTTTGGCGCCATGCACGTACAATTATCGCATTTCCCAAAGCCAATGATTTGTGCAATTCCTGGTTATTGTCCGGCGGGCGGAACGGTCATCGCGATTACAGCTGATTATCGCATAATGAACGAGGATCCTAAGTTTTCTATCGGCTTAAATGAAATGAAGGTGAATGTTCAAATCACGACAAACCTTATTGAAGCTTATACCTATTGGCTGGGTACAAGTCTGGCCAATAGATATATTCTCGAAGGGAAATTGTTCACGCCTCCAGAGGCCCTAAAAGTGAATCTTGTAGATGAGATCTGCCCTGCTGATGAGGTCATGGTGCGTGCAGAATTGAAGTTGCAAGAATTCCTTCAAGCGGATTCGGATATCTTTGGTTACACCAAATCAAAATTGAGAGAAAAATGGCATGCTGGCCAAGAGTTACAGGGTGGGTCGGACCTTGAACAAACACTGAAAGTATGGTGGAAGCCTGAAATTAGAGCCAAAATAGCTTCTTTGATTGCGAGTTTTAAAAACAAAAAAAATGAATAAACAATTATTATTGATGAAAAGGCCTGTTGAATTCCCCTCGGAAGATACGTGGGCTTTTACTGAGGAGCAGACGCCCGAGCCTAGAGAAGGTCAACTATTGATTCGTCAACATTTGATTAGTTTAGACCCTGCGATGAGGGGTTGGATCAATGCATCTAGATCTTATATTGAAGCTGTAGAACTGGGTGATGTTATGCGAGCAGGAACGGTTGGTCAAGTGGTCAAGGCAGTGAATCACCCAAAATTTAAAGAAGGAGATATGCTTTCGGGATGGGGTGGAGTACAACAATTTACCCTTACAGATGGGAAAGGGTTCCATAAAATCAATACCGAGCTAGCTGATCCAAAAGTGCATATGAGTACTTTGGGGATGCCGGGAATGACGGCTTATTTTGGTATTTTAGAGGTAGGTAAAATTAAACCGGGGGATACCGTGGTCGTATCAGGTGCCGCGGGGGCTGTGGGCTCTGCAGTTGGTCAAATAGCTAAAATTAAAGGCTGCCGAGTAGTTGGAATTGCAGGTGGCGAAGAAAAATGCTATTATCTAAAAGAAGATTTAGGGTTTGATGAGGTCATTGATTATAAGTCAGGAAACCTTAGGAAAGATTTAAAAAAAGCTTGCCCGGAAGGCATAGATGTGTATTTTGATAATGTTGGGGGTTATACGCTTGATACGGTATTGACTAGAATTAATAGGCAGGCACGAATTGTGATTTGTGGGGCCATTTCCCAATACAATGAAAAGGCAATTCAGGGGCCAACAAATTATTTGTCTTTGCTTGTCAATCGTGCTACGATGGAAGGGATGGTGGTCTTTGATTATGCCAAAAGGTATCCTGAGGCAGTCGTACAATTGGCCCAATGGATGAAAGAGGGTAAGCTGAAATCTCGTGAAGATGTTTACGTAGGCATTGAGCATTTTTATGAAACTTTTTGCCGTTTATTTTCGGGAGAAAAAATTGGAAAACTAATATTAGACATAAAACAATAAACAAGGATATAATAAAAAGAAAAATAATGAAAGAAGCATTTATAGTATCCACTGCAAGAACACCTATAGGTAAGGCATATCGGGGTGCCTTGAACATGACCCAAGGGGGAACACTAGGCGGATGGGTGATTAAGGAAGCCGTACAGCGGGCAGGAGTAGCTCCTGAGGAGGTTGAAGATGTCATCTTGGGTTGTGCGATGCAACAAGGAACTACAGGAGGAAATATTGGTCGTCAGGCGGCATTGGCAGCAGATCTACCGGTCACGGTGCCTGGTATGAGTATAGATAGACAATGTTCTTCAGGTATGATGGCCATCGCAATGGCCGCTAAACAAGTTTTGGTTGATGGTATGCAAGTGGCTGTGGGAGGAGGTATTGAATCCATCAGCTTGGTTCAAAACGAAAAGGCCAATACCCATATGGCGGTGGATAAAGCATTGGTGGCTAAGTACAAACATATTTACATGCCCATGCTGCAAACGGCAGAAATTGTGGCCAAGCGTTATGGAATATCAAGATATCAGCAGGATGCTTATGGACTTGAGAGCCAAAAACGGACGGCAGCAGCACAAGATGCGGGTAAGTTTAATGATGAAATTATTCCGGTAACCACAACTAAGGCCTTATTTAATAAAGAAACGAAGGAGTATACTTTTGAACAAGTAACTTTAAATAAGGATGAAGGAAATAGGCCTTCGACTAATATTGATGGTCTTAATAGCTTAAATTCTGTTATTGAAGGCGGTTGTATTACTGCAGGAAATGCCAGTCAGCTATCAGATGGCGCTTCAGCTTCGGTGGTCATGGATAGCACATTGGTGATCCAGCGAGGGATCACACCGCTGGGTGCTTACAGAGGAATGGCGCTGGCTGGTTGCGAGCCAGATGAAATGGGCATAGGACCCATCTTTGCAATTCCTAAGTTATTGAAACAACATGGGCTTTCTATCCATGATATAGGTCTTTGGGAATTAAATGAGGCCTTTGCTGTTCAGGTACTCTATTGCCAAGAAAAATTAGGGATTCCTATGGAGCTTATGAATGTCAATGGAGGGGCTATTTCAATAGGCCACCCTTACGGAATGAGTGGCGCTAGAATGGTTGGTCATTCGCTTATTGAAGGCAAGCGAAGGGGAGCTAAGTATGTGGTAAGTACGATGTGTATCGGTGGGGGCATGGGTGCAGCAGGTCTATTTGAAGTATTGTAAGGATTATGAGCAACGCATCTTTTATTTTGGATCTTAACCTACCGGTAGTGGTAGCGCCCATGTTTCTAATTTCAGGCCCACAAATGGTCATAGAATGTTGTAAAAATGGGGTAGTAGGAACTTTTCCTGCTTTGAACCATCGGTCTACTGAAGGGTTTGAACAATGGATTGTTGAGATTAAAAGACACTGAAAGAGTGGGAAGCAGCAACAGGAAAAAAAGCAGCCCCTTTTGGAGTTAATTTAATCGTCCATAAAACCAATCCAAGATTGCAAGCAGATTTGGAGATTATGGTCAAGCACGAAGTGCCCTTAATCGTTACTTCTTTTGGCGCTGTCTCCGAGTTGATTCAGTCGGTTCATGGTTATGGTGGTTTGGTATTTCATGATGTGATCATGAAAAGACATGCCCAAAAAGTCGCAGCTGCAGGGGTAGATGGCTTGATATTAGTTTCTGCCGGTGCAGGAGGCCATGCAGGAACGATCAATCCCATGGCTTTAGTAGGTGAAATTCGGTCTTTTTTTGACAAAACTATTTTACTTGCGGTTTGCATCAGTACCGGACAAGACGTGGCTGCTGCGCTACAAATGGGTGCTGATCTGGCTTATATGGGGACACGATTTATCAATACAACTGAAAGCGAAGCTTTACCGGAATATAAGCAAATGATTATCGAGTCCAGTGCCAGCGATGTTATCTACACAGCGGCGATTTCCGGAGTACCTGCCAATTTTTTAAGGCCTAGTTTGGAGCAGATGGGCATTACAGAAGAGATGTGGAAAAAAACAGTTGATGTAGATTTTGGCAATGAACTGATCGCCAATGATGAAGCCAAGGCGTGGAAAACCATTTGGTCCGCCGGACAAGGGATTACCAAAATAGGTGACAGCCCGAAGACATCGATTTTGGTAGGCCGATTGAGAAAAGAGTTTAAGATCGCCATTGAAATCCAAAGTAAATTATTGGCACAATTCAATTTGGATTAGCTTTTGCCTTATTTTCTATAGAGGCTCCGAGATTAAGTAAGGACATGTGGTTGCCTTTATCTCTATGAAACCTTCACCCTCATAAAGAATATCTAAGGTTTCCAAGGACTCATGATGAGAAATGGGCTTTCCAAAAAGAGTTGCCGTGAGTCTTTGGGATGGGTCAAAAGAGGCCGTAGTATAACGACCGGATCCAGAAATCCATTTTTTCCAAAGCTTTTTTCTAGACAAAATATATCGTTGTTCTGGACTGATGACTTGCAGGTCAAAATAAGGGGCATAGGGTTTCATTTGATTGATCAGTTGATGAGCATGGGCCTGGTCGGTAATGAAATAGGCACCTGGTACCTTTAATTTGTTGAGGTAGGAGATGACCCCTTCCCAAAGGTTACCCGTAAGGGAAATACATTCAATATGATCTTGAAAATCAGTATACGTGGATACATCAAGGTCTATGCCCATGATGACGTCTATTTTAAATTGACACATAAGTGCCTCTGGCACTGCATCGGACAAACAGATCACCTGGGGTGCCCATTCCAATAAGTCTTTTAGTTTTGAAAAGGGAAACGCTGTTAGGTGGTCAATGATGAGGGCAGGTTCCTGGTTTTCTTTGACGAAATGATGGGAAGACAATGGGTTGAAAATTTAAAAGTTTACTTAAAGTTTGAATTTAGCATATAATTATTCATTTTAAAAAAAAGCATTTTTTGTAATGGAAAAAGGGCTGGAAGCCAAAGAAAAGCTTGAAAGGAGAATAGCTCCTTTCAAGCTTTTCTACATTACTAGAATTTCAATGAAATCCCCGTCAAGAAATTGATTCCAGCTTGCGGGTAATAATTATTTTGTTGATAAAGAGATCCATCATAAAGAAAGCCCCAGGTAAATCCATTTGATTCATAGGTGACATTCAGCAAATTGTTAATTAATAAGGTAAATTCTATTTTTCGCATTCCAAAGGCTTGCAATTGATAAGCTAATCTTAGGTCATTGATAAAATAGCTTTCAATCATGCGGTCTTCATTGGACGTATTGTCTAGGAATTGCGCTCCCACAAATTTACTGAGCCATTGTGCGCTGAATCCTTGATGGCTGAAGGTGATGTCATTACCTATCACGACATTGGGACTAAAGGCAATATCGGTATTTGTAAATTCATTTTCTACGATATAGCGGTCATCAGTGAAGGCATAATCAAAAACAACCTCCGTAAATTTATTGATTTTGTTTCTACTCAAGGCCACATTAAAGCCCCAATTCCATCGGTCAGTTAAATTCATACCCAAGACCATTTCTAGACCTGTTCGATAACTATCAGGGGTATTGATCCTGATAGATGAGCCAACATCATTGACGGCTCCGGTTAGGATCAGCTGATCGGTATAATCCATCAAATATACATTTGTTTCCAAATGGATGTTATCCAAGTTACCCCTTAATCCAAATTCTAAATTTTGAAGTTGCTCAGGACTGGGAATGTCTCCCACCGGAGCATCTATAAAATCAGTACGTACAGGTTCTCGGTGGGCTACAGCGAAGGATCCGTAGAGCTGAAAATGGGCATTTAGTGCATAGGTCAATCCAAATTTCGGATTAAAAAAAGTATACTTTTCTCCTACTTGATAGTTTGAAAGGTCATCATCTGTACCTTCAGTTTCGTAATCAATAGTACGTATTTGAAGATCTCCAAATAGATTAACTTTTGATGAAAGTTGATAATTGGTTTTTAAAAATACGTTAAAATCATTTTTTGTACTTGACCCTTCATAATAACGATCTCTTATGGCGCTCGTACTGGCGTATTCGGACCATATAATTTCACCAAAATGGCTTCCCTTATACGTGTTGTAACCTCCCCCAAGGGTCATCAGGAGGTTGTCTTTGTTATAATTGAAGGCATAAGTAAAGCCATAAAAATCATTGTCTAGCCATCTTCGCCGGATAAGGTCCGTTTGGGTGATCGTAGTGTCCCCAATGGTTACATTCCCTAGTCCATAATCAGTAAAGGCATCTTTTGATCGATATTGTTCAAAATAGCCTTCACCATGGGTATAATGCCCAGAAATAGCTAAATTCAGATCATCGTTGAAGGCATGATTCAAGTGCAATTGATAATGGTCCTGCTCATAGTGATCAATTTCATTGTCATAGAGATAATAATTAAATTTCCGGTCACTACTTAGAAGATTATCTATTTGGGCAGGGCTACCGTATTCGCCTCCTTGATCAATTACGGCTTGCAGCGCTGTTGGGTCATTATTTAATCGGGCTTCCGGAGTACCATACCAAGACTGATAAGTTTCTTCTTGACCGCCAAAAAGAAGGACTTTAAGTGTCGTTTTTGCTCCGTAATACCCACCCGTTAAGAAATAGGAATAAAGGTCAGATTGCGCTCGATCTATGTAACCCTCAGAGGTGATACGGGATAAGCGACCTTCAAAATTGAAATTATTTTTAATGAGACCTGTATTGAACTGCGCATTGGTTTTTAGGGTATTAAAAGAGCCAACGGTTTGATTAATTTGAGTAAAAGCATTTTCAGAGAGACCGCTAGATTGCAGATTTACAGTGGCCCCAAAAGCGGCGGCTCCGTTGGAGGACGTCCCTACCCCACGCTGAATTTGAATTTTGTCTAAAGAAGAGGACAAATCAGGCATATTGACCCAATATACGCCATGAGATTCAGAATCATTGATGGGTATGCCGTTTAAGGTTACATTGATCCGAGTCGCATCACTCCCTCTGATTCTCATACCTGTATAACCTACTCCCGCTCCAGCATCTGAAGTAGTGACCATGGAAGGCGTAAAATTCAATAATATGGGTAAGTCTAACCCAAGATTCCTTTCTTGAATCTTTTCTTTTGAAACATCCGTATAAGTTGTCGGAGTCAATTCATTGGCCTTAGTAGAAAAGTTAATGACCTCATCCCCAAAAATAGTAAGTGCTTTTAGTTTCTTCACTTCGACGGACATCTCGATGACTACATCGGATTGAGAGCCGATGGTAACTTGTTTCGTCACATAGCCAATGGCACTGACAAGTAACGTCTTTTGCTGTTCAGGGACACTCAGTTGAAAATAGCCATTCATATCTGTGATGGTACCCAAATCAAGATCTTTTATGATTACGGAGACTCCAGGCATGCCTTCATTATTTTCATCCCAAACAGTTCCTGAGACCATTCTTTGGGCATAGGATACATAATTAACCACCAATAAGGCGGCACATATTAAAATTCTCATTGTTTTATTTTTAAATTAACCAAAATAGGAGGAGGGGACCTCCATACGGTTATCATACTTCCCTTCTCAGCATTATCCGAGCAGGTTCAATGGGTATGATCTCAGCCTGAATTTATCTTTTCTTTTCAGAAAAGCAGGGCACCCCTTAACGCCACGAAGTTAGGATATTATTTTAAATATTTTGCAATAGTTTTATGGCACAGGCCAATCTGTCGTCTTCAATACCCTTTACAATCCCGTATGGCAGTTGATTGGATTTAAGATAGTTTAAGTAGATATTAAAAAACTCTTTTCTTCTGTAGGGGTGCTCCCTTTGAGGGTCATTTTTCCAAGGGATATCGATGTTGGAGAGCAGATAAAAGTCATATTTTCGCTGAGCAATTTGATCCAGAATCCAAGGGTCTGTTCTACTATATTTATCATGACTCCAAATTTTTAAAACAATCAAGTTGGTATCACAAAACAGATATTTATCAGCCGAAGCGGCGCGATCGTCTTCCCAAGTAAGTTGTGCTTTCGCAATTTCTAATAAGTCAGCCTCTTGATAATCTCTATCTAGGCGGTCTAAATAAAATCTAGCATATTCCGGAACCCATTCAGTGTAATAGGAAACCGCCAATTCTTGGGCTAATTTGCTTTTACCTGTAGACTCAGGACCTATGATTGCGATTCTTTTAATTTCAGTTTTATGTTCCATGTCATGTAACCCCATCCGGCAAGTAAGGTAAATAGTAAGAATTGAAAGCTGGTCAAAGGCAAACCTTTGTAAATATAAAGCGGAACAGAAATGCTATCCACTATGATCCAAGCAATCCAATGTTCAATTTTTTTTCTAGCCATCAACCACATACCCGTGATGGCAAGGGCAGAAGTAAGCGCATCCCATCCAGGGACATCACTATCTGTGAGTCCAAGTCCAAATCGGATCAATAAAAAAGAACTTAGGAACAGCAAAAAAATGATTGTATTTTCTTGCTTATTGTTTTTTGAAATTGGAACTGGGGTGTGAGTTCCTTTACCTTGGGTCCAAAAGTACCATCCGTACATACTCATGACAAGATAATAGATCTGAATGCCCATATCACCATAGAGCTTGTATTGAAAGGTAATACCGATGTAAATGATGATACTGATGATTCCTGTTGGATACACCCAAATTTGTTCTTTTTTGGCATACCAGACGCTTACTAAGCCGAAAAAAACGGCGGTCATTTCTGCATAAGACGTATTGACCAATTGAGAGATAAATAAGCTTTGAAAGTCAGTCATACCGCAATTATAAAATTAATAATCAAACAATCTTTTTATTAAGGCGGAATGTTGATAATTTTGCTTTGCAAATAATATCCCTACTTATTTGCTTATGAATATAAACCAAGATAGAATTATTTTTGAAGCACTCACCTACGATGATGTGCTTCTTTTACCGGGCTATTCTGAAATTCTCCCACGAGATACAGAAATAAAAACATTTTTGACGCGAAACATTGAAGTCAATATTCCGTTTCTGTCAGCAGCGATGGATACGGTTACGGAATCCAGTATGGCCATATCAATGGCGCTTGATGGGGGCATAGGTCTGATTCATAAAAACATGACCATTGCCCAGCAGGCGATTGAAGTAAGAAAAGTCAAGCGGTCACAAAGTGGTATGATCTTAGACCCGATCACCCTCAACGAAAAGGCTTTGGCTGGAGATGCTGAGAAAATCATGCGTGAAAATAATATTGGGGGGATTCCTGTGGTCAATGATCAAGGGGTTTTAATAGGGATTATTACCAACAGAGATTTGAGGTTTCAGAAAGAAATGAGCAAGCCCATATTAGATATTATGACCAGTGAAAAACTCATTACTGCGAACGTTGAGGTGGGCTTAAAAGAAGCGGAAGAAATCTTACAAGAATATAAAATCGAAAAACTTCCAATCGTCGATGAAAATTATAGATTGACGGGATTGATTACCTATAAAGACATTTTAAAAAACAGAGATCGACCCAACGCTTGTAAAGATAAATTCGGACGCCTAAGGGTAGGCGCAGCTGTAGGAGTCACTCCTGATGTGACTCAGAGGATTTCAGCTTTGGTGGATGCCGGAGTAGATGTAGTTAGTATTGATACGGCACATGGACATACCAAAGGGGTCATTGAGGCGACGAAAATGGTAAAGCATCAATTTCCTGATTTAGAGCTTATTGTGGGTAATGTGGCTACGGCTGAAGGGGCTTTGGCCTTGGTTGAAGCAGGAGCCGATGCTGTGAAAGTGGGCGTTGGACCAGGGAGTATTTGTACGACAAGAATTATTGCGGGTGTGGGTGTTCCCCAATTATCGGCGGTTTATGAATCGGCCAATGCCTTAAAAGGGACAGGCGTCCCTGTCATCGCAGATGGAGGGATTAGATTTTCCGGAGATGTAGTCAAAGCATTGGCAGCGGGTGCCAATGCTGTGATGATAGGATCTTTACTTGCAGGTACCGAAGAGGCACCGGGAGAGGTTATTCTGTATGAGGGTAGGAAGTTTAAGAGTTATCGAGGTATGGGATCTGTCGAGGCCATGGAGGGTGGTTCAAAAGATCGCTATTTTCAGGATACAGAAGACGACATAAAAAAATTAGTACCCGAAGGCATTGTCGGTAGAGTGCCTTTCAAAGGGATGGTTTCCGAGGTTCTTTATCAAATGGTTGGAGGACTTAGAGCAGGCATGGGTTATTGTGGGGCGCGGAATATTGAGCAATTGCACCTAGCAAAATTTGTTAAAATTACCTCGGCTGGATCTGTAGAAAGTCATCCACATGATGTCTATGTGACCCGAGAGGCTCCCAATTATTCGACCAGGTAGTTAAGAAGTTAAAGTTAGATTTATAAATTTGAAAAGATCATATCAAAAGAGTTTATTTCTTCTGTTGTTTTTGGGTTTTTTTTTAAGCTGTGACTACCTCAATAAAAAGCAGGGACCCACTTCCGGTCCCATTGCTCGCGTAGGAGATAATTTTTTGTTTGGAGAAAATATAGCCCAGGATATGCCTCTAGGCCTTTCGTTTTCAGACAGTAGTAGACTTGTGGATAAATATGTGGATGATTGGGTAAAGAAGCAGTTGTTAATCATTAAAGCCAATGAGGAATTAAGTATTAATGCGATAAACATTGACCGTAAAGTTGAGGATTACCGCTATGCATTGATCATGCATGAGTTTGAGAAGATCTATATAGGTTCACATTTAAACACTCAAGTCACTCAGGAGGATATCGAATCTTATTATCATGAACGATCAGAAAATTTTTTATTGAAGCAAAATATCGTAAAATGCATTTTTGCTAAGATTCCGCGTAGTGCACCAGACATTTCCCAGATTCGTAGAAATATTAGAAATTTTCCCAATACGGAAATTGAGGATATTAAAAATTACTGCTATCAATTTGCCGATTTATCATTTCTTGATGATTCTGTGTGGATAGATCTTGATGAGTTGGTGATAAACACACCGCTTGCTACTTTACAAAATAAAACTCAATTTTTAGAGAAAACCGTTTATAGTGAAACTAGAGATGACAGTTATATTTATTTATTCAGAATTGTTGAATATAAAATATCTGATCAGGTTGCACCGTTAGAATATGTCAAAGAAGATATAGAAAATATTATCATTAATAAGCGTAAACTTGCACTTAAGAAGGAATTACACGAGACGATTTATGAAGAAGCACTCAAAACAAAGAAATTTGAAGTTTATCGCAATTAGCGTTATTTTTTGGCTTTCCCTCAATGCGGTAATTGGTCAGTCTAAAGAGTTATTGGTCGATAGAATTATTGTTAAAGTAGATGATTATATCGTATTAAAATCAGATTTAGAGCAGACCTACCTTGAGTATCTTTCTCAAGGAGAAGTAAATAGTGGTGCCTTAAGGTGCCAAGTATTAGAAAATTTAGTCATCAATAAGTTATTGGTGGCAAAAGCAGAAATTGATTCGGTCATTGTATTAGATGAAGAAGTACAAAACAATCTAGATCAAAGAATGGCTTATATGATCTCTCAGATTGGCTCTGCCAAAGAAATAGAAGAGTATTATGGTAAGAGTTTAGGGCAAATAGAGGAAGAATTATTTGACCAGGTCAAGGAACAAAAAATAATTGAGGCCATGCAGCGGACTATTACTAGTGATATTAAGGTAACACCCAGTGAGGTAAAAAATTTTTTCAATAAAATACCCAAAGACTCCTTGCCCTATTTTTCAACCGAAGTCCAGGTCGGTCAATTGGTGATGAAGCCTGAGCCAGGAGTAGAGCAGTTAGGTAAGGTCGAACGGAAATTATTAGAAATCAGAGGCAAAATTTTGAGGGGGACAGAGACCTTTGAAAATATGGCAAGGAGGTATTCAGAAGATCCAGGATCGGGATCTCGTGGAGGTCAGCTTCCGTTTTATAAGCGAGGTGAACTGGCTCCAGAGTTCGAAGAGTCTGCCATGACCATGGAAGTTGGAGAGCTTTCAATGCCTGTCAAATCAGATTTTGGATATCATTTGATTGAGTTACAAGAAAAAAGGGGGAATACGTTTAGGTCTAGGCATATACTGATCATTCCTAAACCTTCTGCCGATGATATTAATGTGGCGGAAAATAAATTGGACAGCATAAGAAACTTAATATTGGACAGTATAACAAATTTTAGAGTGGCAGCAAAAGAATTTTCAGCAGACAAGGAAACGGCATCAAATGGAGGTTTCTATACTGGATCCGATGGTTCAGTGAGGATTTCAGTTGAGCAATTAGACCCTAACATATTTTTCACTGTCGATACCATGAGCATAGGCTCATTGACAAAGCCATTGAAATTTTCAATGGTCGATGGAACGACCGCTTTCAGATTGATTTTTTATCAAGATAGAATACCCCCTCATCAAGCTAATTTGAATGATGACTATCAAAAGCTGGCTGAATATGCACTCAATGCAAAAAAGGGAAAATTATTAGATAAGTGGTTTGAGAAGGCCAAAGGTGAAGTCTATGTGGATGTTGATCCTGCCTATAACTATTGTGATATCATGAAATAATTAGGTATGAGTGAGAAAAATGAAAAAGAATTAGCAGATGAGTTTTTTGAAAAATGTAATACACTCCGTGAGGAAATAGCTCGAATAATTATAGGTCAAGACGAGGCGGTTCGGTTATTACTTATTTCTATTTTTTGTAGTGGTCACTCGTTATTGGTTGGTGTCCCAGGGCTCGCCAAAACTTTGTTGATCAATACGCTGGCTCAAGCCCTCAATTTGGATTTCAGTCGGATTCAATTTACCCCTGATTTGATGCCTTCAGACATCATTGGTGCGGAAACTTTTGATCTTGATCGAAATTTCAAATTCATCAAAGGGCCCATTTTTTCCAATGTAGTCTTGGCGGATGAAATCAATAGGACCCCACCCAAAACCCAATCTGCCTTGCTTGAAAGCATGCAAGAATATACGGTTACCATAGGAGGGACTCAGCATAAATTAGATCGACCATTTTTTGTTTTGGCCACTCAAAACCCGATTGAACAAGAAGGTACCTATCCCTTGCCTGAAGCACAACTCGATCGTTTCATGTTGATGATTAAATTAGATTATCCTGACTATCAAACCGAAGTAGAAGTCATAAAAAACACTACGAGAAACACCCGCATAGCTGTTAAAAACGTAATTTCAAAAGACGAAATTCTTACGTTCCAAAATTTGGTCAGAAGCGTGCCGGTAGTAGATAACGTCTACGAGTATGCCGTTTCGTTGGCTCATAAGACAAGGCCTGGAAGAGTGGGATCCAGTACATTGGCCAATGATTATCTAGATTGGGGAGCAGGCCCCAGAGCCAGTCAGTTTTTAATTTTGGGTGCCAAATGCCATGCTTTGATGATAGGCAAGTATGCTCCGGACATTGAGGACGTTGAGGCGGTGGCAGAATCAGTTTTAAGACATAGAATTGTGAGGAACTTCAAGGCTGAAGCCGCAGGAATTTCAGAAGCTCAAATCATTCAAGACTTACTTTAATTACAATCCATTGAATTGCCGTAAAAAGCGGACGTCATTTTCAGAAAACAGTCGAATATCATCAATTTCATATTTAAGCATGGCAATACGTTCTATACCCATGCCAAAAGCGAAGCCACTAAATTCTTTCGAATCAATACGGCAATTCTGCAATACGTTGGGATCCACCAATCCTGAACCACCGATTTCGACCCAACCACTGTTTTTACAAATTTTACAGCCCTTGCCTTTACAGATGAAACAGCTGATATCTACTTCGGCGCTGGGTTCAGTAAAGGGGAAATAGGAGGGTCTGAACCTAATCTGTATATCTTTTCCGAAAAATTCACGCGAAAAATGATAAATAGATTGTTTGAGGTCTTTAAAGCCAACATTACGATCAATATATAAACCTTCTACTTGGTGAAAGAAACAATGTGCCCTTGCAGAGATGGCTTCGTTCCGATAAACCCGTCCGGGCATGATGGATCTAAAAGGAGGCTTTCCATGCTCCATTAATCTTATTTGTACTGTAGAGGTGTGGGTCCGTAATAGTCTGTCAGGATCTTTTTCTAAAAAATAGGTATCCTGCATTTCTCTAGCTGGGTGATTATTAGGAAAATTGAGGGCTGTGAAATTATGCCAATCATCTTCCATTTCAGGTCCTTCAGATATGTTAAACCCTTGTCTTTCAAATATTTCGATCATTCTGTTTTTGACAATATTGATCGGATGTAACCCACCTATTTGAAAAGGAGTTGAGGGAAGTGAAACATCAGGGTGTTCCGAAGGATGAGTTGTAATAGACTGAAGATTGGCTGCCAAAGATTTAAATTTGGTGTTGGCCTCTTTTTTTAGCTCATTAAGGGCTTCTCCAAAAGCTTTTTTTTGATCATTGGGTACCGTTTTGAACGCATCAAATAGGCCGGTAATCACACTTTTTTTACTGATGAATCTGATCCGAAAAGCTTCTAATTCAGAGGCATTCGCAACCAAGACTTGAGCTAATTCTTTGTGTACTTTTTCAACCTGATCAAACATGGTATAGCAAAGGGTTTTGGATTATTAAGGGATAAAGATAATTAAGGGCATCATGGTAATAAAGAAACTCCTTATTCTTTGTAAACTATGGGCTAATATGCGGTGTCTTGTCCTTTAATGAGCTCAAAAAATGTGATGAAGATAATCTTTACATCTAAGAAAACAGACCAATTATTTAAATAAAACCGGTCTAAGGTCACTCTATTCTTAATTGCTCTTAAATCTTTTATTTCACCACGATGCCCCAACGCTTGTGCCAATCCAGTAATCCCGGGCTTGAAGGTATGCCTTTGGGAATAACTTTTGATTTGATTAATGTATTGCTCATTCAGTTTCACAGGCAAGGGTCTGGGGCCTACGATGGTCATATCTCCAATCAGGACATTAATTAATTGAGGAAGTTCATCTAAACTTGTCCTTCTCAGGATTGCACCAAAGTAGGTTATTCGGTGATCATTTTTTGTTGCCCATTTTTGGTCGGCTTCTTCATTTAAATACATAGTACGGAATTTTAAGCAGTGAAAAACTTCATTGCTCTTACCATTTCGATGTTGCTTAAATAAAATGGGACCACGAGACTCTAAAAAGATTATGAGGGCAATAATGGGATAGAGCCAACTAAGAACAAAAAGCAACATCATTGACGAGAAGAAAACATCAAAAGAGCGCTTTAAAAATCTATTGAAAGCATGATCCAAGGGCAAATAATTCACATCGATGATATTGATGTTGCCAATTAGCTTGAGCGTATAAGATTTTAAAAAATCTGTTTTGAAATGAGGCAATAATTTCACCTTGACAAATGAGGCATCGGACAATTCAATAATTTGATTCAATTCTTCTCGCGAAATATTTTCACTGACATAAACAAAATCAACCTTCTCTAAGTCCGAATTAAGAAAGTCCTTCAAGTTTCCTTTAAGAGGATATTTTGTAACTGTTTTAGTGCTACTTCCGTAAAATCCAGTACAACGGATGCCTAGGTTTTTGTTTTTATTAATGGCATCAAATAAGGAAAAACCCAACTGATCATAACCGACGATGATGGCATTGCGATAATTTCCACCCCACTTACGATATTTATTAACAATTAAGTGGACAATTACTCGCTCAATAGGGATGAATAAGAATAATAACCCAGTAAAATACAAAACGAAAGTTCTTGACAGAATTTGTTGATTACTGAAAATCACAAAAAACGAAAAAGATGCCAAGAAAACAGCAATGGTTTTAAAGCCTTTGGTAATTGACTTTTCATATCCCGAGGGTCTGCCTATTTTGAAATCTTTGCCCAACAAAGACAAGCTTGTCCAACTTAA
>Ga0233432_10000799_pt1 | contig 30259 bp, 33 predicted proteins | sample SI_122_August201_6_FD_179870 | JGI IMG/M metagenome (GOLD analysis project Ga0233432, IMG submission 179870) | Seawater microbial communities from Saanich Inlet, British Columbia, Canada - SI_122_August2016_10_MG | ecosystem: Environmental > Aquatic > Marine > Inlet | place: Canada: British... | reverse complement strand
CGAGATGTTGAATCGCCCCAGAGATCCCCACGGCAATGTAGAGGTCAGGAGCAACGATCTTACCAGTCTGCCCCACCTGCATATCATTTGGGACAAATCCGGCATCAACTGCAGCCCTCGATGCACCAATAGCCGCGCCCAATTTGTCAGCGATGCCATTCAGTAGCCCAAAGTTTTCACCGTTACCCATTCCCCGACCCCCAGATATAACAACGTCTGCAGCGGTGAGTTCGGGACGGTCTGACTTAGCAACCTCTTCACTAGTAAAACTAGACTTTTCTGCTTCGTGAGCCTCCACCAAGGGGTCTATGCTTGCAGAACCCCCTTCGCTGGAAGCCGCATCAAAAGCAGTTCCACGAACGGTGATAACTTTGATGACATCACTACTTTTTACGGTGGCAATCACATTACCCGCATAAATTGGTCGCTTAAAGGTGTCTCCGTCAATAACCGCAGAAATATCTGATATTGCTTGAGAATCCAACAGCGCTGCAGCTCTGGGCATAATGTTTTTTGCATTGCTTGTTGCTGTTGCCAAAATATGCCCATATTCCGAACCAATATGAGCGATCAGTAAGGAAACGTTTTCTGCCAACGCATGTTCGTAGGCAGAAGCATCAGCTAGCAGCACTTTTGACACGCCCGCTACTGCACTGGCCTGCTCTGCAACAGTTACACAACCATGCCCAGCGACTAGGATATGGATATCACCGCCAATAGCATTAGCAGCGGTCACAGCATTAAGTGTTGCTGCATTTAAATCATTATTATCGTGTTCAGCTACGATTAAAATACTCATGAGATCACCTTGGCTTCATTTCTTAGCTTATCAACTAGTTGAGCTACATCTTCGACCTTAATACCCGCCTGACGTTCTGCAGGGAGCTCAACTCCCATCAGAGTGACTCGTGCGGAGGCATCAACACCTAAGTCATCTGGGGTCGTAGTATCGAGAGGTTTCTTTTTAGCTTTCATGATGTTTGGTAATGATGCATATCGAGGCTCATTCAAGCGCAAATCAGCCGTGACAACCGCAGGCAATGGAAGAGAAATTGTTTGCAACCCACCGTCAACTTCCCGCGTTACACTGGCGCTGCCCCCATCAATAGACAACTCTGATGCAAATGTAGCCTGCCCAACACCTAAAAGTGCAGCTAACATTTGACCTGTTTGGTTGTTATCGCCGTCGATGGCTTGTTTGCCCATCAATACGAGGTCTGGAGATTCAGAGTCACAGACTGCCTTTAAGCATTTCGCAATGGCTAGAGGCTCTAAGGTATTTTCAGTGGATACAAGGATCGCCCGATCTGCACCAAGGGCTAAAGCGGTGCGCAACTGCTCTTGGGACTGCTGAGGTCCAACAGAAACAGCCAGTATCTCACTGACTACTCCTTTCTCCTTGAGACGCACTGCTTCTTCAACAGCAATCTCGCAGAAGGGGTTAATTGACATTTTAACGTTAGCCAAATCGACGTCAGTACCATCAGCTTTCGGCCTTACCTTGACGTTGTAATCTACAACGCGCTTTACCGCTACCAGAACTTTCATGGTGATCCTTCAATAGTCAGTGGAAAGTGTTGAGGAGTTGGTGCTGAATGCGCAAATCCCCGCTTTTTTCAGGGCGGTATAGTGCCGAAATACCGCAAAAAAAGCAACCCAACAATGTCGCTGTTACGACCCATTGGTCAGCTTTAACGCCTTACTCAGACTGTTGATTTGACTGATAAATATTCAATATAGCTGAATCAATATGTTAAACTTCGAACACCACTGGCCGTTTTACAAATTCTTGGAGTAATGCTTTGGAAAGAGAATCAATGGAATACGATGTTGTCATCGTTGGGGCGGGACCTTCCGGCCTGTCTGCAGCTATTCGTCTCAAGCAATTAAATTCAGATATCTCAGTTTGTGTTGTTGAAAAAGGCTCTGAGGTCGGAGCACATATTCTCTCCGGAGCGGTTTTCGAGCCCAGAGCAATGGAAGAACTGTTCCCAGACTGGAAAGAGCGTGGTGCTCCACTAAACTCGGCGGTAAAGGAAGATAAATTCTTTTTATATACCGGAGCAAAAAGTGCGATAAAACTACCTAACTTCATGATTCCAAAGCCTACCCATAATGAGGGCAATTACATTGTTTCTATGGGTAACGTGTGTCGCTGGCTAGCAGAGCAAGCAGAAATGATGGAAGTTGACGTATACCCTGGTTTTGCGGCTTCTGAGGTGGTTTTTCATGAGGATGGCTCCGTGAAAGGAATCGCCACAGGCGATATGGGTATTGGCCAGGACGGTGAGCATAAAGCCAGTTATGCCCAAGGTATGGAATTACATGCCAAATACACTCTGTTCGCAGAGGGTTGTAGAGGACATTTAGGCAAACAGCTCATCAAAAAGTTTGAACTAGATAAGGAGTCTGATCCCCAGCACTACGGAATTGGAATTAAGGAAATTTGGCAAATACCTCCCGAGCAACATGAGGAGGGCTTAGTCGTTCATGGTCTTGGTTGGCCTCTTCAGGAATCGAACGCAGGTGGCGGAGCATTTCTTTATCACGCCGAAAATAACCAGGTTTATATCGGCTTGATTGCGGATCTTAATTACAGTAATCCTCACATGAGCCCATTCGAAGAATTTCAGCGTTGGAAACACCACCCTGAGACTCTTAAATATTTAGAGGGCGGTTCTCGCTTGACCTATGGTGCTAGAGCTATAATAAAAGGCGGTTTAAATTCGCTGCCTAAGATGCACTTTCCGGGTGGGTTATTGATAGGCTGTGATGCAGGAACACTGAACTCAGTAAAAATAAAAGGTAATCATACCGCGATGAAAAGCGGGATGGTCGCAGCAGACGCCATAGCTGAAGCAATGAAGCAAGGAGATGCGGCCCCATCTGATCTAGAGGCTTATGACAAACATTTCAAAGCATCCTGGTTGTATGAAGAGCTTTACAAATCGAGAAATTTCTCAGGCTGGATGCACAAGTTTCCAATGTTAATTGGCTCAGCGTTTGTGTGGATTGAGCAGAATATATTTCGCGGAAAGCTTCCCTTTACACTTCGAGACAGCCTCCCAGATCATAAGGCAATGAAACCTGCAGCGGACTGTAAAAAAATTGATTACGCTAAACCCGATAATGTAATCAGCTTTGATAAAGCGTCATCAGTTTTTATGTCAAATACCAATCATGAAGAGGATCAGCCCTGCCATCTAACTCTCAAAGATGCAGACCTGCCTATTAACTTCAATTTAGAGATGTTTGACGAGCCAGCTCAGCGTTACTGTCCTGCGGGAGTCTACGAGGTGATTGAAAACGACGATGGGAGTAATCGCTTTCAGATTAATGCTCAGAATTGCGTTCACTGCAAAACCTGCGATATTAAGGAGCCGAGCCAGAACATCAACTGGGTAGTCCCAGAGGGTGCTGGCGGCCCAAATTATCCAAACATGTAATCTATTAAGCCTAGAAAAGGACGAGCGATACTCGTTCTTTTTTAAATCCTAAATAGTTAATCTATCTGGCCTAGGACAAACTTTTGGCCCATGCTCGTAACAAATAGCTCATTGCTATTATCTGCCAAATTAGCCTCTGCCCAATCAACAAGTTGATAGTAGGCTGCCCTGCTCAATAGACCGGTTAACCCCTTTCGGATCTGTACTAGCGGCACTGGCTGGTTAGTTTCGACATCGTGGTCAACCCACAATGGGTTCTCATCACTCACTACAACAGTTTCACCGGTTGATGTAACACAGCTGATAGCCGGCTCTTGCTGCCTAATCTCTCTGTTGACAAGAGTAATGTAGAATGGCGCTATTTCGACGCTAATCCTCCATTTCTCGACTGGAGTAACAAGATAATGTTGCCCATTCTCGAACTTTAATATTTGCGAAAAAAGCTTCACTAGGGGTGCTCTTTTGATTTCCCCGCCTTCGTGAATCCAACGCCCTTCCCTATCAATAATTAGATCCATATCACCGGATTTCTTTGGATTCCACAAGTGGACAGGAGGGAGTGATTCAGACGAAAGATCTTGAAGAGCAAGAAGATCAGAAAATAGTGTATCTAGAGTATCTGACGCCATTAACCAGCAGACTTAGGCTTTTTGTCGCCCGCCTGGTGATACTGACCCCTATTACCCATTGTTACGCCGATACTAGTGATGAAGCCCATAAGAGAAGAGGCATCCTCAATATCACCCCAACTCTTGTTGAAGTAGAGTTCCACAGCACCCTGCGCAAGAGCCCAGCAGGATAGGTAATGATAATGTGGAGGGACATCCTCCAGAATTCCTTGGCTGATAAGTTTTGTAATTACCGTGCCAAGGGCATCCTCATGGGACCGTCGAATACTCGAAAATTCAGCTAGTTGCGGGCCTATATCATCCGCATCCATCAGGCGGTCCTCAAGTTTCTGAACAAGACGATCTAACTCCGGCCGCGCGAGTCTAGATTCAAAGTAGGCTTTTGACACTGCGCCAGGATCGCCCTTCTCTGCCTTTTCTAGACCTGCCGCTAAACGTTGAGCGATACTCCGCTCGTAGTCCAGCATGATACGCACGAGAATTTCATTTTTAGTGAGGAAATGCTTGTAGACTGTCCCTTTTCCGATACCTGCTTGTGATGCTATCTTCGAAACCGTTACACGATCAATATTTTCACTGATTAATAATTCAAGCGCGGCACTTACGATCTTTTGTTCCCGCGCAAGAAAAACCTTCTTTTTCTCGCGGATTCGATCGGTACTCGACGTTTTTCCCAGCATGAAATATTTTCCTTTTGAGCGACTAGTCTATCAGGCATCTAGCGCTTCGCACAGCGTTCTATATGCTAAGGGACCTATTACTCGCCCGAACAAACTCTTCTTTCAACTCATCATAAGTGTTTGCAGCAGGAAACTGAGGGAACTCACTAATTACATTTATTGGAGCATGAAATAGAATTCCGGCGTCGGCTTCCGACAGCATTGTTACGTCATTATACGAGTCACCCGCTGCAATAGTTCTATAATACAGGCTTTTTAGAGCAACGATTGATTGGCGCTTGGGATTTGCCTGACGTAGTTTGTAGGCTAGAACATGGCCAGCGTCATTGTATTCTAACTGATGACATAACAGAGTTGGGTAACCTAAAGGTTTCATTAACGGGCTCGCAAACTCATAAAACGTATCAGATAAAATAACCACTTGAAAACGTTCTCGAAGCCAATTGACGAACTCTACAGCTCCGTCAAGGGGCTCCAAGGTTGCTATTACTGATTGTATTTCGCTAAGTCCGAGACCATTCTTTCGAAGTATCTGTAGACGGTAGTTCATGAGCACGTCGTAATCGGGCTCATCTCTGGTTGTTCTCTTAAGAGCCTCAATGCCGGTTTTTTCGGCGAAGGCAATCCAAATTTCGGGTATTAAGACCCCTTCGAGGTCTAAGCAAGCAATTTCCACAGTATTTTCCTAGATTAGATTAAACGGAGGCTTTAGTGAATTCCAAAACTTCAGCTAGTAGTCGGGAATATTCAATGTATCAAAATAATGCATCTGCGCGTCTTTATTGGGGAGAGCCATGACATTTTGTACTACACTGGAGGTCAAATGAGGCGCAAAGGCTTCAATGAATTCGTACATATAGCCTCTGAGGTAGGTACCTCGTCGAACACCAACACTGGTTATGCTCGACTCAAACAAGTGAGCCGCTTCAATAGAAACAAGATCGGAGTCCTCTTCAGGACTGTATGCCATGTGCGCCACAATACCTATACCAAGCCCTAGTCTGACATAGGTTTTAATAACGTCAGCATCTGTAGCGGTAAACACTATCTTAGGATCCAAGCCCTTATCATGAAAGGCTTTCTTACGCTTAGATCTTCCTGAAAAACCAAACGGATAGGTTACTATCGAATGCGCAACTACATCTTCCAAAGTGATTTTTTCAACATTTACGAGGGGATGATCCTTAGGTACCAATATGCAACGATTCCAGCGATAGCAAGGCATCATTGCTAGATCACCATATAACTCCAGATCATCATAGGCAACGGCCAAATCCACCTCTCCTGACGCAGCTTCCTCAGAGACGTGAGTAGGTGTGCCCTGAACAATATTTAAAGTCACGTCAGGGTATTTAAGGATAAAGTCTTTAATGATGTTCGGCAGTACATACCTCGCCTGGGTATGAGTAGTCGCAATAGAAAGGGTTCCATGAGCTGGATTTTGATGATCACGCGAAAGTTGCTTAATTCCTTCAACTTTACGCAGAATTTCTCCCGACATTTGAAGAATTTCTTGTCCTGCTGTTGTGACTCGAGTGAGATGTTTTCCACTCCGGGCGAATATCTCCACACCTAGCTCATCTTCCAATAATCGTATTTGTTTGCTTATACCTGGCTGCGACGTGTAAAGACTGAGCGCTGTGGCTGAAACATTTAGATCATGATGAGCGACTTCCCATATATAACGCAATTGTTGAAGTTTCATATTGGTAGCCTATGTGACCATTAGATTACTACGTAAAAGCATATATCGATATATTACGACATGTTTGCTTATCTATTCCAGTTGGAAATAAGAAATCATAGTATTAAAGCAGCTGACGACCGAATCTTCCTATGAATAGCATGAAAAGTAGTAAATAAAAGAGGTAGTACCACGGCGAGTGCGTAGCTTTTGGTTTTGCTGACTCAGAAAGCTGAACAGCGTCGTCTTTTAATCCCCGCACATCAATTTCGACCTGCAGAAAATGCAGCGCCTCACCCTTGGGAGATTCGGAGAAAAGTCGAAGTACCTTCTGATCGGAATACTGCCTATACTTATTAGAACGTATTAAATCAGCCATAAAACTTACTCGTTCGCTACGCCATGAGGAACATGCCCTGTAGCCACATATTCACTTGCGGATTTACAGTGAGCCTGCTGATCATCAAAGAAAACGTCTGCACCAAAGGAATTGAGAAAATCTCCTTTACTTAACCCCCCCAAAAATAAGCTTTCATCGATACGAACATTCCAATCACGAAGTGTTCTAACAACACGTTCATGAGACGGTGCGGATCTGGCTGTTACCAACGCAGTACGAATCGGGCATTCCTCTGGAGAGAATTCCGATTGAAGTCCTTGTAGCGCCTGCAAAAAACTCTTAAATGGACCTGCATCCATAGGAGTGTGCGCAGACGCTTTTTCATTCTCTGTGAAAGCTTTAAGTCCTCGTTCTTTGTATATGCGCTCAGATGCATCAGAAAATAGAACGGCGTCACCATCAAATGCAAATCGCAGATCTCCATCTTCTGAAGGATCTGCCCTGGATGACAGTAATGTAGCCCCCGCGACACCATTATCGAGAGCGCTGCGGACATCCTCAGCGTTAGTTGAAAGAAAAAGATCACACTCAAAAGCAGACACATAACGATAGGGAGAGGAACCTCCCGAGAACGCTGCTCTGGTGATAGATAACTCATGATGAGCGATAGAGTTGAAGACTCTCAAGCCAGTGTCGGCAGAATTCCGAGACAACAGAATAATCTCAACTCTAGGATCACCCTCTAATTTATCATTAATGCGCAGTAATTTTCTGGCTAGAGGGAAAGCCTCGCCAGGGGACAAAATATCATCTTCATGTTGGCGTTGGTACTCTGCATAGGCTGCAACGCCCTTTTGCTCATAGATACGGTGACTTTCGGCCATATCGAAGAGCGCAGTTGATGATATGGCGATTACCAATTTTGGTTTAGTCTTTACGGACATAATCCCTATTCGCTTGTAGTTGCTTCCTCACGATTTTCTTTTTCAAAGTACTCTCTAGTTAACTTAAACACAATGGGTGATAGGAGCAGCAAAGCGATCAGATTTGGAATCGCCATTAATCCATTGAGTGCATCGGTCATTTTCCAAACCAGTTCCAGGCTCATCTGAGTACCCACAAAAATACCGATTACCCATAGTACTCTGAATGGCGTAATCACCCGAGTACCTAGTAAAAACTCAGCACAGCGCTCCCCGTAGTAGCTCCAACCCAGCATGGTAGTAAAAGCGAACAGCGCCACACAAAGGGACAAAATGATATCACCATAGGGTAAGGCTCCGGTAAACGCCGCAAGCGTCATTGCGGCGCCCTGAGGCTCGCCACTCCAAACGCCAGTCACAATCAAAACCAAGCCTGTCATGGTGCAGATAACTAAAGTATCGATAAAAGTACCGAGCATGGCAATGGTGCCCTGCCGCACTGGACTGTTTGTTTCAGCCGCAGCGTGGGCTATTGGTGCTGACCCCAATCCTGCTTCATTGGAAAAGATACCCCGAGCTATACCCATTCGCAAAGCCAGCATCAAGGTAGCACCAGCGAAACCGCCGGTGGCTGCAGCGCCATTAAATGCGCTATCAACAACCAGGATAATGGCTGCAGGTATTGCTGGTGCGTTCATTACAAGAATTAAAAATGTGGCTGTCATATATAATGCGGCCATAAAGGGAACTAATTTGCCGGCAACGCTTGCGATACGCTTAATGCCTCCTAAGAGAACGCCACCGACAAGCACTGCCATAACCATTCCGCTAACAACTGTTGGAACATTAAAGTTTGTCTCTAACACTTGAGACACTGCATTAGATTGAACAGTGTTAGCCAATCCAAATCCTGCAAGGGAGCCAAACAGCGCAAAGGCACCACCTAACCATTTCCATTTATCACCTAAACCGTTCTTAATGTAGTACATGGGCCCGCCGACTTTTCGGCCGGCCTCATCTGTTTCACGGTAATTGACGGCGAGGACAGCCTCCGCATATTTAGTGGCCATACCGACAAATGCTGCACACCACATCCAGAAAAGCGCCCCAGGACCACCAAGGCCTATAGCGGTTGCAACACCCGCAATATTGCCCATACCAATTGTAGAGGACAACGAAGTCATCAACGCATTAAATGGGCTTATCTCGCCATCCCCACTACCCTGCCGGCCCTTAAAAAGCTGCTTAAAGGCATATGGAATATGGCTAATCGTCATTCCTTTCAGGCCAATGGTAAGAAAAATACCAGTGCCCAGCAACAAAATTAGCATCACTGGACCCCATACAAAGCCATTGATTTGATCAATAATTTGCTCGAACATATCGGCCCCTTATAGAGTTTGTAACTTGATTAAATCGCTTTGATGGTGCCTTTGGGCAAAACAGCATGGACAGCGGCTTTTTGAAACTTTAATTCGAGATTGTTGTGAACTTCAAGCACCACATAATCGCCCTCTATCTTAGTGATTTTGCCCAGCATACCGCTGGTCAATACCACCTCATTGCCCTTTGCTAAACCACCAACAAGTTCGGTATGTTCTTTTTGGCGTTTTCGCTGAGGTCGTATGATTAAAAAATACATAAAAGCAAATAAGCCTGCAAACATGGCGACGGTAACCATCGGATTTGGTTCAGCAGGAGCACCAGATTGGGCATAGGCGTTAGCGATAAAAAACATAGTGAATTTCCTTAATTGAAGTTATATGCATGTTGTTAATGAAAAGCAGTACTAGTCTAGATTTTCTGAGATCCATTCTAGTACATCGTCATGGTGAGTTTTAGTTTTCACCTTACCCATAACATGGACGATAACGCCCTCTTTGTTAATAATGAACGTAGATCTAAGAACTCCCATAAATTCGCGGCCCATGAACTTCTTTAAATCCCAAGCTCCATAGCTGTCAATTACACTATGATCTTCATCAGACAATAAAGTGAAGTTGAGCTCCTGCTTATCCTCGAATTTCACAAGTCGATCGACTGAGTCAGGACTAATACCCATGACGAAGGTATTCAGATTTTTAAAGTCGGCATTTGCATCTCTAATACCGCAAGCTTGCACGGTACATCCCGGAGTCATAGCCTTTGGGTAAAAATAAATAACAACATTACTTTTCCCTTTAAACTGGTCTAAAGCCACGGTCTCGCCGCGCTGGTTGGATAGAGAAAACGAAGGGGCTTTATCGCCAACAATTGAAAACGCCACAGAGATACCTTTGATTTGATGTTTTTTGGGAAAGGAATCGTATCAAATTTTTCACTGGTAATGTGACAAATCCTTAAAGATTGAACAATTCAACTTACGATTCACTAGGAGTATGCAAAAACGCCACCGAACAATCATCCGATGGCGTTTGAATAGGACAAAAAAATGGAGCTACTAGGGGAGTAAATGTTGCACTGCATCGCGCTCTTCGGCCAGTTCATTCTCTGTGGCTTCCATCTTTCCACGGGAGAACTCATTGATATCTAGGCCCTGCACAATTTCCCAGTCACCGTCTTTACAAACGCAGGGGAATGAATAAATAAGTCCCTCGGCAATGCCATAACTGCCATCGCTATATACACCCATACTGACCCAATCACCGTCGCTAGTGCCGAGCGCCCAAGTACGCATATGTGCTATGGCAGCGTTTGCCGCTGAGGCAGCACTTGATGCACCTCTAGCGCTGATAATAGCGGCACCACGTTGCTGAACAGTTGGAATAAAGTCTGTTTCGTACCAATCTTGATCAACCAATTCAATGGCAGATCGCCCAGATACCTTTGCTTCATGAAGATCTGGATACTGCGTTGCCGAATGGTTGCCCCATATCGTCATATGAGTCACATCATTGATCGTGCTGCCTGTTTTATTGGCAATTTGACTCATGGCTCGGTTGTGATCCAATCGAGTCATCGCTGTAAATTGCCGCGGATCGATATCAGGCGCATTACGCTGAGTTATAAGTGCATTGGTATTTGCTGGGTTTCCCACTACAAGCACTTTGATCTCCCTCGATGCATTATCATTTAATGCCTTTCCTTGCGCCGAGAATATCGCTGCATTAGCTTCTAGCAGATCTTTGCGCTCCATTCCTGGACCTCGAGGACGAGCTCCGACAAGCAACGCGTAATCTGAGTCTTTGAAGGCTTCACTCGCATCGTCGGTACAAACCATTCCTGCTAATAATGGAAATGCACAGTCTTCGAGCTCCATGGCAACGCCCTTCAGCGCTTCTAAAGCAGGGGTGATTTCTAACATCTGTAGGATGACAGGTTGATCAGGCCCGAGCATTTCGCCGGCGGCGATGCGGAACAACAAAGAATAGCTAATCTGGCCTGCTGCACCAGTAACAGTAACGCGAACGGGTGAAGTCACAGTTTATCTCCGAAAAGTTTAGTTGGTATTTAGAAAGGCGCCATTATACGGACGGTAAAAAAAAATGCATAACGCATCCGCTATATACAGGCTATTAATCCGATAAATATTCAGTTCATTTAAGTTATTGGCATAGTTTCTTGTAGCGAGCGTCCATACTTTGGTATAAATCATCAGCAAAACTGCTTGAATCGGTATCAAGGGTGGCGACGATCTCCACCAAATGCTCATTATCTTCAACGCCGCCCCACTGCTTCACATAGGTTCCATCTTGATAACCATTGTCCTGACGGAAGAAATTGAGTACATTTTTACCAACATACCCGACATAAAGCGTTTCGAAGTCCATTTTAATACCGACCATTAAACGTGCAAAACCTGCAATATCAAAATCCTTAGTAGCCAATGTTTGTTGTGTAAAATCCTCTAAATCAGCAGCGAAATCGCCACTGCCCTGAGGCGATGTGAACCCCTTCTCAACCCTATAGATGATGTCCTCAACAGAATCATCCTGAAGTAACAACAGGCTAAGGCCAAAATGCCAGATATCTACTAACTCAAGCGCAATTTGATCAACATCAGGTGTTTGTTTTTTCCACCATTTCCAACCATAGTGATCTAGCAGCTCAGCACACTCTATCCAAATCGCCCGGTACCACTCAAACTGCTGCTCACGCCAATTAGCATGTACCTTGGTATTCATATTGTTTTGTAGTTCAAGCATGGTAGCGAGTTGTTGTTTCATATTTATTTCCTTAGATTAAGAGGTTTTAGCCGCGCACGAAGCTGTTTCCCGTTTTCTCAGAGCCTATAGCGGTATTCGGTCCGTGACCAGTAACTACTATGGCATCATCATCAAGGGTATATATCCGTTCTTTGATCGAGGTGATAATTTGATCAAAGTTTCCACCTGGTAGATCAGTGCGACCAATGCTACCTTGAAATAAAGTATCTCCTGCAATCAACGTCTTATACTCCTCAAACCAGAAGCTTATAGATCCGGGGGTATGCCCAGGAGTGTGAATAGCGACTCCTCCGCAACAATTCAAAGCCTGATCATCTTCCATAAAATGATCGGGCTCTGGTAGCGTTACTGGTGGCACTCCAAACATTACACATTGCTGACCCACCATGTCCCAGAGAAACTTATCTCCCTCATGCAAGTAAATGGGAGCTCCAGTGGCCTCTTTTATCACACCTGAAGCCAGTATATGGTCAAGATGGGCGTGGGTGTGAATGATTCCAACAACGGTTAAGTTAAGCTCATTCAGCAGACCCAAAATTTGCTCTGCGTCGCCACCAGGATCGACAACAAGGGCTTTTGAAGAAAGGCGATCGCCAATTATTGAGCAATTACACTGAAGTGGTCCCACAGGGAATGTCCTGATAATAAACTGAGAGAGAGGCTGTTGGTCTTGTGTCATTTTCGGTTTCCCTAATTTTTAATCAAACTTCCGATAGCTTAAACAGTCGCTGAAAGTTTTGCGTGGTTATTCGTGCTAAATCTTCGAGTTCAATACCATGAATATCAGCCAAACATTGTGCCACCTCAACCACATACTGAGGTTCATTCTTAGAGCCTCTATAAGGCACGGGTGCCAACCAAGGAGAATCTGTTTCAACGAGGAGTCTGTCCAAAGGAATTTTGGCGGCAACGCGTCGAAGTTCTTCTGCATTTTTGAAGGTAATAATACCCGAAAAAGAGATATAGAATCCAAGTTCAATTGCATCTTGGGCCATATCCCAGGATTCGGTGAAGCAATGCAACACCCCAGCCGCTGGAGATGGGTAGTTACGCAACAGACCAATGGTTTCTTCAACCGCATCCCTGGTATGGATGATAATTGGTTTGTTAGTCAGTTGGCTCGCTATTAGGTGATTTACAAAACTTTCACTCTGCCATTCAATGGTGTCTGAACTGTAGAAGTTATCTAATCCTGTTTCGCCGATGGCGATAACACCAGGCTGATGCGCTAGAGCAACAAGTTGATCTACAGCGACAACCGTCTGAATGTTTTTACTTAATGGATGAACTCCAACAGAAGTGAAAACGTTTGGGAAGTCTGCCGTTAGTTCAACGAGGGATTTAGATGAATCCAAATCCACTGCAATACTCAGTATTTGCCCAACCCCCCGAGCGGCTGCATCAGATACAACGGATGCTAATCCGCCATTACGGCTCGCGAGGTCTAACTGATCGAGATGACAATGTGAATCTACCAACATTTTGAATTGTTACCCAAATGATTAACTGATTATTTTTTAAACATGCTACCTATTTGAAAATACCTGAGCCCAACTCATTAACAGCTCTTCCCATAATAATTGCTGGTTTATATTGCTGCCTGACAGGATCATGGCATGCATAAGGTGTAATCGGTCAGAAAATAGATATATTTTTTGATTCCCTTGGCTCGTCGGATCGCTTGTAACTAAGCGGTGAAGATAATTCATAAACCATTCGAGAGCTTGCGGAGGAGCCAACTTGCTACATTGCAGCGCCGCATCGATAAAAGAGAGCTTTCCATCGCGAACCGCTACTAGCATTCTTTCAAAGGTTTCTTGCTCTTTTAAACTATCACTTTGAATACATTCTAGAGCGAGCAAGGGTCTACCAGAGGCTACTTCGAGTGCTTTGCCTACACTAACATTATCCCCAGTAACGGTTTTCAACCAATCGCCTGCTGCTTCGGCTGGGGGAGTTAACAGGGCCTTCTTCTGACACCTACTTCGAATTGTTGCAGATAGTAAACTCGGCCGATGAGAAACCAAAATAATCAGTGTCTTACCTTGTGGCTCTTCAAGGCTTTTCAAAAGCGCATTTGAAGAGCTGTTATTCATAGATTCACTAGGGGCGATGATTGCCACCTTCCAACCCCCCTGCTGCGCGGTCTTGTCCAGGGTCGATATCAGCTTACGTATATCACCGATCAGGATATCTTTACCTGCATCGGGTGGCTCTAATAAAGCAAGATCAGGATGAGAGCCAGCTGCAAGCAACTGGCAGCCTTTGCAGGCACCACAGGCATAGTTATTCATCTCTGCCGTACAGAGTAATCTATGGGCCAACGCTGTTGCCAATCGTTGTTTACCAATGCCATTGGGACCACTAATCAATAAGGCATGGGGCAGTCGCTCATACTCTAATGCTTGACTAAAATCCTTCCAGACTTCCTCTTGCCAGGGCAATGGTAGCGCAACACCTGTTTGATACGCCTCCATTACTAAGTTGCGCTCGCTTGAGAGTAAAAGTTTTCTAAAACAGCTTCAATACTGGCCTGAACCTGATCGAGGGATTGAGATGCATCAATCACAGCACAGCGTTCAGGGTTCTCCGCAGCAATTTTTAGATATCCTTGCCGCACTCGATCAAAGAATTCAATTTGCTCTTGTTCAAAGCGATCTGGAGTACTTCTCTCGCTAGCCCGCTTAAGACCAATTTCTACTGGAATATCAAGAATTAACGTCAAATCAGGTCTGAGATCACCTTGGACAATCTGCTCGAGCTTAGCAATCAAAGAGCAGTCCATCTCACGGCCAAATCCCTGATAGGCGTAGGAAGCATCAGTGAACCGGTCGCACAGCACTGAAGTTCCTGAATCAAGGGCGGGCAATATCACCTGATCCAAATGCTGCGCCCTGCCGGCAAACATAAGTAAGAGTTCTGTGGAGTCCCCGACCTTCTCTTCGCGAGGCGTTAAAAGTAACTCGCGTACTTGCTCTGCTAGAGGCGTGCCGCCCGGTTCTCGAGTCGATACAAACTCGACACCCCGTCGATTAAGCCAATGTTGAATGAACTCAATGTTGGTGGTCTTTCCGACCCCTTCGGTTCCTTCAATAGTGATAAATTTGCCTTGCATCTGTTTGTCGCTTTATTAACTAAGGTTTTGTAGGGGCAGACTGATAATCTTCTGTCCGGCCATCGATTTGATAACGCCTTACCGCTTTTCTATGCTCATCAAGAGTATCTGAAAAGTAATGCCCGCCATCGCCTCGAGCTACGAAGTATAGGCTAGAACCCTCCTCGGGGTGAAGTGCAGCATGAATGGCTTCTGAGCTTGGCATAGCAATTGGCGTTGGAGGAAGACCATTAATCATGTAAGTGTTGTATGGAGTGTAGTTTTTGAGGTCTGATCTTCGAATATTTCCATCAAATCTCTCGCCCATACCGTAGATAACTGTGGGATCAGTCTGCAATCTCATGCGCTGCTGTAAACGTCTAACAAAGACGCCGGCAATTGCAGGTCGTTCAATCGCTAGACCTGTTTCTTTTTCGATTATGGAGGCCATTATTAATGCATCATAGGGAGTGTCATACGGTAGACCCGGTGCTCTAGCATGCCATTCCCTATCGAGTGTTTCCTGCATTTTGCGATGCGCTCTCTTAAGGATATCCGCAACTGAGTCAGATGAGGTATAGGTATAGGTATCGGGGAAAAACCAGCCTTCAGGGTTATTCTTTTTAAAATCAACTGCGTCAAGCAACGTGGAAACCTCTTGCTTCGGTTCTAAGCTGAATTGAGTTGTTGAGTTTAGGTGCGACAACCATTGCTCGAAAGACCAACCTTCAGGAAATGTCAGCTTACGACGAATTACGTCGCCGTTGTTAAACTTAGCCAATAATGTCCGAGCAGTGTCGGTTGGATCAATCCAATAATCTCCAGCTTGAATGTCTGTTTTATCACGTATGATTGCATATACAGACAATATTTTAGGCTGAGATATTATTTTTTGTTTATACAGTCGATCATTCACCTGACTAAGATTACTACCTTTTGGGATGACCCAAACAATAGGCGTTTCTGATGTGTCCACAAGCTTAATTGGGCTATCCAGATGCTGTGTTACCAACCCATACAGCCAACCCGTTGCAAGGAATCCTAACACTGCTATCCATAGCGAAATTCTAAGCATAAAAGGGCTCATTTAAAACAAGAATAGAGTTGGGCTAACATTAGTTGCAAGTCTCTTGTGTTACTGCCGATCGTAATAGGTTTTAATTCCGACTGATCTTGATTCAGTATACCTGTAACTGGGACAATACCTTTAACAGAGTTACAAATGAAGATCTCGGTGGCAGCACTGAGTTCTCTCTCAGTTAAGGAATTAATTCTTACTCCTAGTTGCAACGCGGGAAATATCTCATCAATCAAGACAGAACGCATCACTCCTGAAACGCCACAGAGAGACAAATCAGGGGTAGTCCATCCTTGAGACTGAGTTTTAAGAAAAACATTTGCCGAAGTAGTCTCAACAAGACAATCGTTAGTATCGAACATCAAGCCATCATCACACTCATTAGGGTGGACCTCATTGCGCGCTAAAACCTGATCTAAGCGATTTAAATGTTTAATGCCTGCCAGTGGCTTATTAAGCGCTAATTGATGCGCACAGCGCCACAGGTTAACTCCGTGGTCACGCTGAAGGTTACCCTCAGCTGGAATGGGGCTATAGCGGAAAATAACATTTGGACTGATGTTCTCAGGATTCTGGTAACCCCTGCCTCCTGATCCAGCGGAGACAATAATCTTTACAACCCCTTCAGTAAATTTGTGATTAACAAGAATATCGTGAAACTTGCTCAAATATCCGTCTAACTTTTTTTCGTTTGTATTAATACTCAGCTCAGCTGCATCTTTACCCATCCTGCTGAGATGACGATGCTTCAGGGGAAACCTAGAGTTATTGTAGTTAATGGTTTCAAATAACCCATGACCATAACTCAGGCCACGATCAGACAACAGTGCTGATGGATCAGCATTGCAGAGTTCTGGATAACCATCGATTGAATAAAAGAAGTCAAATGTTTTCATAGGCCCATTAAACAAAACTTTTGGCCAAAAAAAAACCGCCCCAATTGGAGCGGCTTTTCATGTAACTGTATTTAGCTGTTCGCATTGATGTAGGTAATTGCATCATTAACAGTTGCGATCTTCTCAGCTTCCTCGTCAGGAATCTCTGCATCAAACTCCTCTTCAAGAGCCATAATCAACTCTACAGTGTCAAGGGAGTCTGCGCCGAGATCTTCCACAAACGATGAAGTCACCTTCACGTCTTCTTCTTTAACACCAAGTTGCTCGGCAACCATTTTGATAACGCGTTCTTCAATATTACTCATCTTGTCTCCACTCCATATAAGGGATCGATGTTTACTGTTTTCAAGTCACAAAACTCGAAAAAGGGATTATGTGAGTTAAGGGCGGCATTTTACCTTACAAATATTAAAATGCTAGTCTCTAAATAAAAAAAAGCTATAACGTTTGCAGAAACTCCACCTACTAAGACATGTACATTCCACCATTAACGTGGATCGTCTCTCCTGTAATGTAGCCCGCTGCGTCACTTACTAAAAATTTGACAACCGCTGCAATCTCCTCTGGGGCCCCTAATCGGGCTAAAGGAATCTGCCCTAAAAGTACCTCTTTGTTGGCGTCAGGTAGGTCTTTAGTCATGTCTGTGTCAATAAAACCCGGTGCGACTGTGTTAACTGTGATGCTACGTGAGCCAAGTTCTTTGGCAAGCGCACGGCTAAACCCTTCAACCCCGGCTTTTGTTGCGGAATAGTTACTCTGCCCACCGTTGCCCATCGAGCCTACCACTGAGCTTATATTAACTATCCGTCCCCAACGGGCCTTTGTCATAGGTCTAACACACGCCTTAGATAGCCGAAATACAGCATTGAGATTAGTATTAATTACGTCTAACCATTCATCCTCTTTCATCCGCATCAATATATTGTCTTTAGTGATACCTGCATTATTTACCAGTACAGTAGGAGCACCAAAATTTTCCACAACACTCTGTAAAAGAGCACTAATCGAATCAGGGTCAGTTACATTTAATGGCATACCAGCGCCCAAAATTCCTTTATCAACAAACCGTTGGCTGATGCTATCGGCACCAGAGGTCGTGGTCGCCGTCCCTATAACGGTATACCCCGACTCACCAAGGGTGTCAGCTATTGCCGCTCCTATACCGCGACTTGCCCCAGTCACCAATACTACTTTTGATTCTTCACTCATAGATTCACCTTTGATTATTTAAACAGTAGCCAGGGCATTTTTTAAACTGGCAACATCATCTGTTGAAAAAGAGACTATTTCTCTATTAATTCGCTTGGACAAGCCACTTAAGACACGACCAGGCCCACACTCAACAAATTGCTCAGCGCCTCGTCTTCTTAGCTCAAGAACACAATCTACCCAGCGGACTGGGCTATAAATTTGTTCAAGCATTAACTTCTTAATAACTGCCGGGTCACTCTCGGACTGGCCATGAACATTGTGAATCACAGGTATCTCCGGAGTGCTAAACATTACAGACCTAACTTGCTCTGTCAGTCCTTCAGCAGCAGGTGCCATTAAGGAGGTATGGAAAGGTGCGCTCACTGGTAATGGCAGAGAACGCTTCGCACCAGCTGCCTTACATAATTCTATTGCACGGCCGACCGCGTCCGCTGATCCAGCAATTACCACCTGTCCTGGCGCATTAAAATTGACTGCATCGACAACTTCATCTCCCCTCGCGTCGTCACAGGACTGACAGATCGACTCATCATCCAACCCTATTATTGCAGCCATGGCTCCAATTCCTACAGGAACCGCATCCTGCATTAAGGCTCCCCTTGATCTAACAATTCCAACAGCATCTTCAAACTTTACCGCACCCGCACAGACAAGAGCTGACCATTCTCCTAGACTGTGCCCTGCTAATACGGCTGGCATAGCCCCATTTTTATCCATCCACACGCGCCAAACAGCCACACTAGACGCCAGTAGCAGTGGTTGCGTGCGTTCGGTTAAATTAATTTGCTCCTGAGAGCCCTCTTGGCTCATTTTCCAGAGATCATAACCAAGCACCTCAGATGCTTGGCTAAAAGTATCCTCAACAATAGAGTTAAACTCAGCCAATTCACTAAGCATTCCAATCTTCTGAGATCCCTGACCAGGAAATACAAAGGCAAGATTATTTTTCATGAGTCTCCGCTAGTTTGTAATATCAATGAGTTTTTCCTGCAGTAATGGCGTTAGCGCCTTAGGCAAGTTATGCGCCGCAGCTTCAATAGCTACATCTAAGGCATGTCCGAAAGCCTTCCGAGAGGCACTTCCGTGACTTTTAACCACGACTCCATCCAGCCCCAACAGATACGCTCCGTTATAAAGTGAAGGGTCGAGTCTATTTTTAAGATCCTTAAAAGACCGACTGAAAACCCCTAGTACAAGCCGAGCAAGCCAGTTCTTTTTAACAAGATCTTCTAAAATAACTGAAATCATATTAGCAAAGCCTTCGGTTGTCTTGAGTGCAATATTGCCGCTGAAGCCATCACAGACGACAATATCTGCAATACCTTCAAAAATGCCATCACCTTCTATGAACCCAGCGTAATTAATACTCGAATCACCCTCTAGTAGCAGCGATGCCTGTTGCAATTCCTCACTGCCTTTAATGTCTTCTACCCCAACATTTAATAATCTGACAGTGGGGTTACCAATATTATCGAGAAGTCTCGCTGTTAAATCCGCCAAAATGGCAAATTCATGCAACTGTCCAGCCGACGAGTGAATATTGGCACCTAAATCCAGAACGTAGGTTCTCCCCTCAACGGTAGGGAATGTTGTGCAAATTGCAGGACGGGAGATTCCGGGTAGAGTTTTCAGGTTGATCAAACCAAGAGCCATGAGAGCACCGGTATTGCCCGCGCTGATACAGGCATCCACCTGACGGGTTGCGACGGCATTAATAGCAAGACCCATAGATGAGTCTTTCTTATTTCTTAGCACAGTAGAGGGCTTGTCGTTGTCACAAACATCTACATCAGAGTGATAGACGCTTATTCGATTCTTAACCTGAGAAGACGCCTGATTCAGCTCAACGGCTATAGCCGCTTTGTTGCCGAATAAGTCAGCCTCCACATTTGGATGTCTTTTTAGAGAGGTTATCAACGCGGACACGGTCACTGATGGGCCAAATTCACCACCCATCGCATCTACCGCAATCCGAACCGAACTTGCCAAGGGAATGCCTAGTCGGCGCTTGTCTCGACCACTTTTTGTCCGCGGTAGAAACCGTCTGCAGTTACGTGGTGACGCAGATGTCTCTCTCCACTCACTGAATCAGTAGAAACAGTTGCTGAAGTCAATGCATCATGGGCACGACGCATTCCGCGTTTTGAGCGAGTTTTACGACTCTTTTGAACAGCCATCAGGTACTCCTAATCTAAATGTTGTATGCAGTTATTAATTACGTTTTAACTGCTCTAAAATACTAAAAGGGCTATCAACGATAGCTTCTTCACGTGTAGCGTCTACCTCTTCTATAAAGGTATCCCCAGTGCACTCCCCGTTGGCGTGGTAATTAACCAATGGTAGCGCTAATAAAATTTCATCTTCAAGTAACTCGTTTACATTGGCCATTTTATCAACAACAAGCCAGGGCTCATAGTTCTTTGCAACTCTATCCTCATGGTCTTCTGACCAAATGACCTGTACTGCAAACTCAGCATGAAGATCAACCTGCACTGGATCTAAACAACGCTGACAAACGGCAGTCACTGTTACATCCACATTACCGTGAGCTATCTTAGCTCGTGATTCATCAAGCTCAAATTGAATCGAAGCCTTCAAAGGCTTACAAATCTCAGAAACTGATGCTGCCAACCTTGGAAGGTTATCAGACTTAACCTCACCTTCAAGGAGATAACCTTGGAGGGCCAGTTTTCGCGGGTCAATGTGAGTCGGCAGTGCCATAAAATCAGGTCGATCTCAGTTAGGCGCGCATGATATGCAGAACACTGTGATCTGTCAAAGAAAATTGGTTGATTTCAGTGCTTTAACGTTCAGTCGCAGGTTAGAATATGTAATAACGAGCTTTCTCAAGGATATTGGGAGCTTAAACTCTCAAGTAAGCACCTAAAATATGAAAGCAGCCTAATGTCTCAAATCATTCTAGCATCTACATCCGAGTATAGACGATCGCTTCTATCTCGCTTGAGCTTGAAGTTCACCTGCGTTGCGCCAGGGACGGTCGAATATGCCCTTCCAGAGGAGCCACCTACCACAACGGCTATGCGTTTAGCCGAGTCTAAAGCTTGCTCTACTGCGGAGCGCTATCCTGAGGCTGTCGTAATAGGCGCTGATCAGGTTGCAGATCTTGAAGGCCAACCAATTAATAAACCCGTCAGCCATGACCTAGCTGTTGCACAGCTATCACTGCAATCAGGAAAAATTGTCAGATTTCATAGCGCAATTGCCGTCGCTCAAATGGATCCTTCAGGTGAATTGCGACTTAAATCATGCATCAACACAACTGATGTTCACTTTAGGGATCTAAATGAGAGTCAAATCCAGACCTATTTAGCCGCAGAGAAGCCCTATGATTGTGCCGGAAGCTTTAAAGTTGAGGGTCTTGGCATAAGCCTTTTCGAGTCGGTAAAGACTACAGATCCAACGTCTCTTGTGGGGCTTCCCCTGATAGACCTATGTAAATTACTTACCCATTTTAACATAGATATAATTTAGATATAACTTTATATTACTCAATTAAAATACTGATATTTATAAATATTTTAATATAGATGAGAAACTGTCGACACATGCAATTGGATGATAAAACTCTAGACGCTTTTTACTGTGAGCACCATAGTTTACGCCAATCGATCTCATTGATGCCTGCTGAGCCATCGACAAGTCAAACTCAGTATCTCCGACCATGAGGGCTTCATTGCTGCTTACAGAGAATTGATCAAGCAGTTCATTTAGCATTAATGGATTTGGCTTTGACAGCGTTTCATCTGCACAGCGTGAGCCATCGAAATAATCGCTCATATCACGAGCAGCTAAGACTCTATCAAGACCTGCCCTGCTCTTACCGGTGGCAACTGCGAGAATATAGCCTTGGCCTTTAAGGATATCTAAAGTTTCTGTAACACCCGGAAAGAACTGGCATGGCGCCTTGTCCTGCTCCCGAAAATGTCGTGAATATAACTTAGTAAAAGCGTTCGCATCAGCTGGGTCAAGACCAGGAAAGAGCTGATTAGTCGCTTCCACTAAACCAAGACCAATAATATCAGCGGCACTCTCCCGGGACGGCACCGTCAAACCTGCATCCGCTGCAGCCAAACGGATACAGCGAGATATTTTCTCCACGGAGTCACAGAGAGTCCCATCCCAGTCAAAAATAAGTAGTCTTGGCTTAGTGATATTTCTTTCCTATGATTATTGTATCTTTTGAAGAACCTTACCAAGATCATCTGGCAAGGGCGCGTCCACGACAACCCACTGATCAGACAAAGGATGCTTAAATCTTAGGCTCTTGGCGTGCAAGAACAGGCGCCTGCACCCAAGACCGCGCATTGAATCATTGAACTCTTTGTCCCCGTATTTCTCATCTCCGGCAATAGGCTGCCCGGAGAACTGGCAATGCACTCTAATTTGGTGAGTTCGTCCAGTTTCTAAAGTTACATCTAACAAAGTTGCCTGCTTAAAGCGTTGCGCGATATCGAAGTGGGTAACTGAGGCCTTTCCTTCAACATCAACCTTGACAATACGCTCGCCAGAGGAAAGTTGGTTTTTTCGTAAAGGCGCATTAATGGTACTCTTGCCCTTCGGCCATTGGCCCGACACCAACGCTTGATAGCTCTTTTTGACCTGGTTGCGCTGCATGGCGTTTTGTATATCGAGCAAGACACTACGTTTTTTTGCAAACATTAAGCAACCGGAAGTTTCTCGGTCTAATCTATGAACTAACTCCAGAAATCTTTGCTCCGGCCTTTCGGCTCGAAACGCCTCTATTGCACCCAAGGACACCCCACTACCGCCGTGCACCGCAAGACCACTCGGCTTATTAAAAATCAGAAGCCCTTCATCTTCGAACAAAACATTCTCAGAAAGGTACCGTTTGAGTTCTTTTCCAGGAACAGCAGGCGCGCCTCGTTGAGCGGTCCTAATGGGCGCTATCCTTACGATATCGCCTTCTTTGATGCGGGTATCTGGCTTCACTCGCCCTTTATTAATGCGTACCTCGCCTTTACGTAGAAGATTGTAAATACGTGACTTAGGGACACCTTTAAGATGCCTTATAAGAAAATTGTCCAACCGCTGCCCTTCTTGCTCAGGCCCTATTTCGGTATAGGTTACTTTGCCGAACTTATTTTCTTCCACGAATGATAGATCCAATAGTTTCTAAGCGTGGCATTGTAACGAGCAAAGCGCTATAAACAAATCTAATTACTACTTTGATTTGTAGGAACCTGAGTTTATTGTTATATTGCCCCCCGAACCAACGCGCAGAGTGCCCAATGGAAGGCACAGTGTTGAGTGTTTTAAAGGCCTGAAGACCAAATTGGCCAAGAATACAGGGCTATTTGCTGAATTGTTATAAGCAGATAGCCAAATATAGCTGAGTGAGCTCAGCAAGTGAAAGTCTGAAATAGACAAAGGTTATAAGCTAGGCACTGCCGCTTCGACTATCGTCATACAAACGATACATTTTTATACTCGAAGGCGTTGATATACAGTGATTAGCTGAATAAAAACGAATAATTAGTTGATTTAGACGCCATTTTAACAAGCTTAGTTATGGCGTGAAATTTGCGGTCATCAATCCACAGAACGTCACCTAAAGTTAGGCTCTGTGCGGCCAGAAATCTAAATTAGCAATAATAAGGCAATAGCGATTTAAATCCTGTGGCCGAATGAAATTGAAGCATAAGTTCAAATTCTGTCGGTTGTTTTTGGTAACGTCGCGTTATAGCACCCGTTAATAATGGTATATTTTATTAGCGCTAGAAGTCTGCTACCCATGCCTACTCGTGGTCCTTTCCTCTCTTTCTTTCCTTTACTCTGATACTGCTCAGAACAACAAGTAAAGGTGAATTATGAAACGTATGTTAATTAATGCATCGCACACTGAAGAAGTGCGCGTTGCTATGGTAGATGGCCAGCGGCTATATGATCTAGATATAGAAAACAGAACCAGAGAACAAAAAAAATCAAACATTTATAAAGGTAAGGTAACGCGAGTCGAACCAAGCCTTGAAGCTGCTTTTATTGACTATGGCGCAGAACGTCATGGCTTCCTCCCTCTTAAAGAAATATCCCGAGAATACTTCAAAAAAGGTGCATCTGATGGTGGTCGCGTCCGCGTTCAAGACGCCCTCAAAGAGGGACAAGAAGTCGTCGTTCAAGTCGAGAAAGAAGAGCGCAGCAATAAAGGCGCAGCACTAACTACCTTCATCAGTCTGGCTGGTCGGTACTTGGTGCTGATGCCGAATAATCCTCGCGCTGGCGGCATATCTCGGCGTATCGAAGGTGATGAGCGGGCTGACTTAAGAGAAGCTATGCGCGGCCTTGATATCCCAGATGGTATGGGTGCAATTGTAAGAACAGCCGGCATCGGTCGAGCGACCGAAGAACTTCAATGGGACTTCAATTATCTACTCCAACTTTGGAATACTATTACTGAAGAGTCAGGGAAGGCTAAGGCGCCCCACTTTCTATTCCAAGAGAGTAACGTGATTGTTCGTGCGATTAGAGACTACCTGCGTCAGGACGTTGGAGAAGTTATTGTCGATGGCGAAGAAGCTTACGCTCTTGCGGCAGCCTTCATCACTACGGTCATGCCAGACTTCAGAAGCAAAGTGAAGTTTTATCAGGATGAAATCCCACTGTTTAACCGCTATCAAGTCGAAAATCAGATTGATACTGCTTTCTGCCGTGAAGTGAGCTTGCCTTCTGGTGGGTCGATAGTGATCGATATCACCGAGGCTTTGGTCTCAATCGATATCAACTCAGCTCGCGCAACTAAAGGCGGTGATATCGAAGAAACTGCGTTTAACACCAATAAGGAAGCAGCAGAAGAAATAGCCCGGCAGTTGCGTTTGCGCGATGTGGGCGGCCTTATTGTCATCGACTTTATCGATATGCTAAATAGTCGCCACCAAAAGGATGTCGAGAACAAAATGCGTAATGCTCTAGAAGTTGATCGCGCCCGGGTACAGGTAGGTCGAATCTCTCGCTTTGGCTTGTTAGAAATGTCTCGACAGAGACTGCGTCCATCGCTCGAAGAAACAATGTCTCGAACATGTCCTCGTTGCAAAGGGCAAGGCACAATTCGTGGGACCCGATCTCTTGCTCTATCGATATTAAGACTGGTAGAAGAAGAAGCACAAAAAGAGTTTAGCCGTGAAATTCGGGCCATAGTGCCGGTACCAGTGGCGACCTTTTTGCTGAATGAAAAACGCAAAGAGATATCTGACATTGAGTCGCGAAATAGTATTCAGGTTACTGTGCTACCCAACACTGAGATGCAAACACCTCATTTTGAGGTTGTTAGGATCCGTAACCAGGATGAAGAGAGCACCGACTTCAGCTATCGTCTTGCCGATGAACTTAGCAAACCAGAAGAGGAAGTAGTAACAGAGGCAGCAGAGCCCCAAGCTCTTCCAAAACCTGCAGTTAAAACAGTAATTCCGTCCACCCCTGCCCCCGTTATGGCCCCTGCTCCAGTTGTTGAGGAGAAAAGCCAAGGCTTTGTTAAGCGGCTATGGGCAAGTATGTTTGGTGAAACTGAAGAGCCAGTGGTAGAAAAGAAACCAAAACCTACCAACAATAGAGGTCGTAACGACCGCAATAATCGTAATCGTAGCGGACAAAACAACCGCAACCGTGGCGGGCAAAACAATCGCCGTCCTAACGAGCGTAACGCAGAAAACAAGAATGCCGGTACTGAACAGTCAAATGATCAAAAAACTGCTCCTAAAGGCAATCAAAACCGTAATAATCGTCGCAATAAAAATAATCGCCCGAAAGATGCGGTGGCTCCTAAGGAAGCGGCAGTCCAAAAAACTACTGACACCAAGCCAGTCGAGACTTCAGCAAAAGCAGAAGGTGGCGATCAGTTGAAACGGCGTCCCGATGACAAACGTCGCGGGCCCCGTCGTCGTCGTCAGCGGCAAGATGTACCAAAGGCTATGTTGGACCAAGCTACAGCGCTAACTAACTCCCCAAGCGATGCTGCAGTAGACAAAGCCGCTGCTTCACCGTCTGCGGAAGTCGAGACGCCCAAGGCAACTACCGATCTAACGCCAGCCAAAGATGTAAGTGTAGCCGATACAGCACAGCCAAAAGAAGCCAAACCTAAGCCCAAGCGCAAAGCCGCGCCTAAGGCGAAAGCATCAAAGGATGAGCCCAGCAGTAAAGCTGTTGATACTTCGACTGATTCAGTTGTTGATAACGCAGATACGCCTAAGAAGCCAGAAGCTAAGAAATCTGCTGCGAAGGTGAAGGCAAAACCAAAAGCTAAACCTGCGACGGCTGGAAAAGCTAAACCTACAGCTGACTCAGAAGCCTCTTCTGTGGTTGATACAGTAGTAAGAGCCAGTAATGATCCTCGCAAAAAGCCTAAACCAGTTGTGGAGGTCAAGGTGAGCACAGAACGTGTCGAAATACCCGCTCCAGCGGTTTCATCGGAGCCGACACCAGTAGCTAGCAAACCCAAAAAAGCTGGACCAAGGGCCTCTAATGACCCACGGAAAAAGCGTGCGGCGGCAAAGCCAAAGGCAGCTCCAAAGGCTAAAAAGGCTGACTCTGAGACTGCTAAAATGGGTTCATCTGAAAAATCTTCAGAGGAAAATACACCAAAGTCTTAATTGGTACTTGTTCCAAGCAAAAGGCGCTGTATAATCGCGCCTTCAAAAGGTGGGATGGCAGAGCGGTTGAATGCACCAGTCTTGAAAACTGGCATACGTTAATAGCGTATCTAGGGTTCGAATCCCTATCCCACCGCCATTTTTATACTTCAAAGTCTCTACAGCCCTTGTTAGCTCTCGTTTCTTACGAGACTGATGAGGAGCCGTAGACAAATGAGTAGACATTTTAGATACCCTAAATACACCTACCTTAAAGACAACAACTTTTATTTTTCTAGATCAGTTCCAGTTGATCTTAGATGTTTTTATACAAAACCACGCATTGTTCAATCACTCAAGACCAACTCGCTACTAAGAGCTAAGACTGCATCCAAAGTCTTTGCATCCAAGCTTGATGATTATTGGTTGGGACTAAGACTAAAGAGCATAGAAGTTCCTGCCGCACATCTCTTAGTTGCAGATGGCAACGCTTCTTCTCTTCCTACAATTGAAGAATCCTTAGAGGTTTACTTTGCGGTTAAAGGTGTTGGACGACCCAAGTTATTCTTCACAACCGCACAGCGATATATCGGTTATCTCATTGAGTGCCTTGGTAACAGATCAATAGACCAATACACCTCTAAAGATGCAACAGTATTGAGAGAGTGGTTGATCAATAAGGGTCTAAGCAATAGCTCATTGCAAAGAGTCTTCTCAGGTATCAAAGCTGTCATTAACTTTGTCACCTTGGAACAAGGGTTAGAGTGTCAGAATGCTTTTGCTAAGGTTTATCTTCCATCCAATACTGATGCCAAGAAACGTCATGCAATAAATCCATCCAACATGGCTAAGATAAAAGCGGAATGCCTGTCTTTGGATGATGATATTAGATGGTTAGTGGCCATTATCTTTGATACAGGTATGCGTTTATCTGAAGCCGCAGGTTTAATGGTTGACGACTTAAAGCTTGAAGGCGCCCTACCCTATATAAACCTAATCCCACACCCTCATAGACGCCTTAAAACAGCTTCTAGCGAACGTAAAATACCTCTTGTTGGTTTGTCATTATGGGCCGCAAAGCGCCTTAAACAGCATTCTACCGGCTTATATTGCTTTCCTAGATACACAAACCCTGAGCGGTGTAATTCAAACAGCGCATCGGCCACTATTAATAAATGGATTAAGACTGTTGGCGGTTCAAATGATGTTATCCATGGGTTGCGGCATAGCTTTAGAGATCGACTCAGAGCCGTTGAAGCCCCTACAGATATGATCGACCAGTTAGGCGGTTGGGCTTTAAAGTCTGTTGGACAAGGCTATGGTGATGGTTATGATTTGGAGTTGTTGGTTAAGTATTTGAGAAAGCTTAGTAATGCATAGTCCTCTCTTCTGATTTGACTGGATGTGCTATTTAGCTATGATTAGCTGATTACAGAGTTTCTTTGCAAGGAAATTTATAAGTATGCTAACAGCAAATGTGGGTTGGATTTTCATCATACAAGTAATGATCAGTGCGGGAATTTTCCTGTGGGGCTACAACAGATATGTAAAACGCTGGGGTACTGATTCAGGTCATGATAGTGTTGAAGGTACATATACTCGAGTGGATTACATACCATCGGAAATCCCATATTATACGATCTCATATGGTTATACAGTTAACAATAAGAGGTATTTCGGCTCAATTGAACGACTAATTTTTTCCGTCGATCTTCGTTCAAGCATTGAAGAAAATACTGAAATGCTTAAAAAAGAGTATCTAACAGGACAGACAGTTAAAGTGTTTTACTGGAAAGAATTTCCAAACGAACATTCGCTAAACATTCCTCCCTCTGTACCGTTTTTTGAGGCCATTGGGATTCCATTGTTGATACTTATCTTGAGTAATATTCCACTGTTGTTTATTGATTACTTAATAGTATCTTCGCCTTACAACTAACTCTTTTTTTAATTGATCCCAGAATCTACAACAATCTTCATAGGTGGTATCTCTCCCAAAGGCTCAACACTGCTCCTCATCAGTCTCGTAAGAAACGAGAGCTAAAAGGGCTGTAGAGACTTTGAAGTATAAAAATGGCGGTGGGATAGAAGCTCATCGCCTACTTTCGGCCCCATTAACCTTGTCAGCTAACGTGTTGACTAGTCTCCCAAGAAGCCAGTTCACTGTCAACGGCTTAAAAATGTCTACTATCCTGACACCTTGCTTCAAAGGCTTGGAAGTCTTCAGAGACTTTATAGCCCCCACCCCATGCAGGTGACCATACCCCCTGTATGAGTATATAGGTGTGGTAGGAGGTTTTGAGGCTGTTTAGGTTTGGAAACTAGTTGGGTTGGTTAACCTTAATTGCTCGCTAGATTTAGACGACAATAAGACACGTCTATTTGAAGGCTGTGGAATCAACTCACTCTAGCCCTGATTTGACTGGATGGCGTATTCAGTTATGATTAGGTCAACGATAAAGGGAGTTACTCATGGCTATACTTAAGCATCGAGGAAAATTTGATCTAGCTATTCTGCTATTTTTAAGTGGTCTTTCCCTTGCTCCAATATTGGGTTTCAATCTGCCTTGGACGGGCGGTTCCATATTTATAGTATTTGGTGTATTGCTTGCATGGCATTGCTTAGTGGCTTTAAAGACTAAGATAATCTTTGGAAAACCCCAAGGGGGGGGATATGTAGCCATGGAAGACAATAAATCTGTTTTCTGGTGGATTTTTATATATTACTCTACCTCTTCAATTGGCTTCTTCTGGGTCTTAATAAAACATGATGCCTATAACCTATTCGATCAACTAAAATTATTCTAAGTACCCTGATGTCTTCAGAGATGATTTGACGGGATGGGGTATTCAGCTATGATTAAGTCCTCAACTCAAATAAAAAGAAATCTGCAATGAAATCAATGATGTCGAAAATCGGTATTATTATCCTATCGCTTATGACTTGTACATTCACATTTGCAGAGGATAAACCTGCAGATCACCATTTTGATCAAGCACATGCGTGGTATGTTCCTATATATGTGCCACAACCTAAGTACCCACGTCGAGCGCAAATGCGCGGCAAACAGGGTTATGCGGTGATCGAGGTAACGGTTACGACTACTGGAGCCGTTCGCGATCCAGTGCTATTAGAGGAGTTTCCAGAAGGTTGGCATTTTGGGCGCGCGGCACTTAAAGCCGCTAAAAAATTAAAGTACAACCCACGCGTGATTGATGGGCAGGTTCAAGAATCGTCGGGCGCAACTTATAGATTTACATTCAATTTGAGATGACTGGCAGACTATAAAAGGTTACCAAAAATTGGCCAACTTTATCCAAAAGGGCTTTTTTCATCTAATAAATTGGGCCGCTATTTTACAACCATTTTTAAAAAAGAAATGTCACGATTTTTTGTTCTAAATGCGACCTATTATTCGTCATGACCGAGCTCTAGACCCGCTGCGTTAGCACGCAGCCGCCAAAGCTCTCTAGCACGTTCTTGCATATCAATATGACTATCTGACTCATC
>Ga0233432_10000798_pt1 | contig 30278 bp, 18 predicted proteins | sample SI_122_August201_6_FD_179870 | JGI IMG/M metagenome (GOLD analysis project Ga0233432, IMG submission 179870) | Seawater microbial communities from Saanich Inlet, British Columbia, Canada - SI_122_August2016_10_MG | ecosystem: Environmental > Aquatic > Marine > Inlet | place: Canada: British... | reverse complement strand
TTTCAGTGTTTGATGTTGGGATACCCCTTTTTTGGATTGCTCAGTCACTCAAGAAACTGACCCCTACAGGACTCCTCAAGGACGCATGGTTTCCACTAATGAATTTAAATGACCAAGCCAGATACCTTGCCAGGTGTCAGGCATGAACATCCAGATCACGGCTGCAAGCGCGATGTATGGACCATAGGGAAGACGGCTGGACCATTCACGACGTCCGATCAGGATTAAGCCAACCCCGATCGCGGCACCAATCATTGAGCTTACCATCAGGGAGAAAACCGTAGATTGCCATCCAAGGAATGCGCCAATGGCCCCCATGAATTTAACATCTCCAAGCCCCATTGCTTCCCGGGGCAATGTGATCGAATGGCAGATGGCTTCCATATGTTTCACCGCTTCTGGATCGAATGATTCCTGATCCACGATCAATTGGTTGGGGGAAAGTTGGACCTGAACTCCAGCGTAGCATCGATCAACAAGTTCTAATTGGTCTGCATGAAATCGGATACTATCGGATTTCCGGTAGAACAATTCTTCATAAGGCACTGATTCGTCCGGCAAGATTAAATCAGTTTCAGTAAATATAAGTCTGGCGGATTCAGGTAATTCAATGTGCATTTTGCCGAACATCAGCTTTCCCAAGCGAACGATTGCATATACGAGCAACAAACCAACGATTGCACCTGCTGCACTACGTTCCATGGAAGTGGCTCGATCATTCGCAAGGTGAAGGCCGGGGACCGCCAGTGAAAATAACAGGCCCGTACCGATTCCGCCCAAAGTGATTTGATCGGGGATGATAAAATGTTCGAAATCAATTAAGGTTGCGACGAGAAAGCCCGAAAGAATTGTTGCGTAGGCAATGGCTAATCCTGTCGAATCCGGACCGATCGTCAGCCAGGTAGCCATAAAGGTGAGCCCGGTAATTAATTCCAGGGCAAAGTATCGAAAGCTGATGGGGGCTTTGCATTGGGCGCATTTACCTCTCAATACAAGCCAGGTAATCAGAGGCATGTTCAGATACCATGGAATACGGCATTCGCAGTTTGGACAATGAGAGGGGGGATGCACAACGCTGAGGTCGCGCGGCATTCGGTAAACGCAGACATTGAGAAAACTTCCAACCATGCTGCCGAGTATGAACCAGCAGACAGTCCAAAAATGGAAAGGCACGCTTTGCCAGTGGTCTGGATCGAAAAGAGATGTCATGTTGCAATGATTGGAAACATGTCAATGCTTCGAAAGTTTTTCGTAAACATGTTCATGAAGGGCGGTTTGCATCGTTGAGGTTGGGGCGGTTTGTCCGGTCCAGATTTCCAGAGCGGCCGTGCCTTGGTAAAGTAGCATTCCCAGGCCATTGGCCGTTCGACATCCGGCATGTGCTGCTTGCTTCAAAAAGGGAGTTTGAGCGGGCTGATAAATCATGTCATAGGCATGGGACACATTTTTTAAATCGATGGCATCGGAATTTACCGGTAAGGGATCATCTGCTTTCAACCCAAGCGAAGTTGCATTGAGCATCAGGTCGACAGGTGTTCCGTGCTTGGGATACTCCAGAGAGGTCTCCACTTCAGGAAATTTACCATGAATGTCCGAAGCAACCGCTTCTGATTTCGATTGCGTGCGATTGATCAAATGCAATTTTTTGACACCAGCGGAGGCCAGCTTTAATGCCGCCACTCGTCCGGCACCACCTGCGCCTAATAAGATGCATGTTGTTCCTTTAAGGCTTAACCCCAAATCTTCGCCAATCGATCTTAATATGGCGTCCGCATCGGTGTTAAATCCGACACTGCGTATGTTTGTAAAGCGAGTTGGATCGGCCGCTTGTCCTAACGGAGTCCAACTACCGTCCTCGGATTGGCCTTCAAACCGAATCGTATTGACCGCGCCCCATTCCCTGGCTGCCGGATCGACTATATCCACCCAATCCAGAGCGAGCAGTTTGTGTGGCACGGTTAAATTAAGTCCGACATAGCGCATCGCTTTGGCGCCACTCAGTGCTTCCGTGAGTTGTTCAGGCAATACGTCGAATGCAAGATAGCGCCAATTCAACCCCAATTCCGCAATACCGGCATTTTGCATTGCCGGCGAAGCCGAGTGGCGAATGGGGTGTCCATACACCGCTGCATATATAGTTGAGGCGTTCAGCTTGTTGTTTTGATTCGATGACACAGGGGTTTTTATACGGGGGTTGGTATCCACCACACAACGTTGAATTTTCAGATTGATGTATGGGGTCAAGCTCGGCATGTTGTGATCACACCCCATCTACCATCATTCTTTTCCTGATAACTGGTGAACTGGGTCGATTAATAACGACTAAGTTCTAAAAATACTATGCTGGCAAAAATTGATGCTGCTTCTTTGCAGGGAATTGAGGCGCTGAATGTGGAAGTGGAAGTGCACGTGGGTTACAGCGATACCTGTGTGGTTATCGTGGGACTTCCAGACGCGGCTGTGCGTGAATCACGTGATCGAGTCGGTTCGGCCATGGAGAATAGCGGGTTCAAATTTCCCAAGGGGCGAACGACCATCAATCTGGCTCCTGCGGATCTTAAAAAGGAAGGGCCCAGTTTTGATCTGCCTATTGCGATGGGCATGTTGGCGGCCAGTGAACAGATGGAAACGAGCCTGCTGCCACATTACATGATTGTGGGAGAATTGGCATTGACCGGTGCAGTGCGTCCTGTCAAGGGGATACTGCCCATCGCCCTTCGCGCTCAAAAGGAAGGTAAACGGGGTATCCTGGTGCCTCAGCTTAATGCGCATGAGGCGGCGGTTGTGCGGGGGATTGATGTGATTCCTGTGCAAAATTTAAGAGAAGCAGCGAATTTTCTGGAAGAACAGGTCAGCATCCCTCCATGCAAGGTCGATCTTACAAATCTCTTAGGTCATGTGACCGATATGGATCTCGATTTTTCAGATGTAAAGGGCCAGGAATCGGTGAAGCGAGCTTTGGAAATCGCTGCGGCAGGGGGGCATAATGTCTTGTTGATCGGACCTCCGGGAACAGGGAAATCCATGTTGGCCAAGCGGCTTCCAGGGATTCTACCGCCCTTGACGCTGGATGAGGCTTTGGAGACGACCAAGATCCACAGCATCGTGGGTTTGATGGAATCAGGGCAAGCATTGGTGACTTATCGTCCATTTCGTACACCTCATCATACGGCAAGTGACGCAGGTTTGCTCGGAGGAAACGTGAATCCTTCTCCCGGCGAAATCTCATTGGCACATAACGGTGTGCTATTCCTCGATGAATTACCTGAATTCCGTCGAAGTGTGTTGGAGACCTTGCGGCAACCATTGGAGGAGGGCAGGGTGACTATTTCCAGAGCGGCCGGAACCATGACGTTTCCTGCGCGTTTCATGTTGGTGGCGGCGATGAATCCTACACCTGATGGCAAAATGCCTGAGGACAGTCGATGTAGTCCGCGAGAGATTCAAAATTATTTAGGCCGTATTTCTGGACCTTTGTTAGATCGCATTGATTTGCACATTGAGGTGCCAACGGTTCCCTTTGATAAAATTTCCGGAATGGAAGCTGGTGAATCATCCGAGCAAATCAAACAACGTGTGGTTGCTGCAAGGAAGATACAGCTTCGACGTTTCGCCCAGTCGAAAGCCATCATGTGTAATGCCAATATGTCCTCACGCGCATTGAAGGTTTGTTGTCAACTGGATGAGGCCTCGCTTGATTTGATGAAGCATGCCATGGCGCACGTAGGTCTTTCCGCACGCGCTTATGATCGCATTCTAAAAGTCGCCAGAACGATCGCCGATCTCGCTCAGCAAGAACACATCCATTCAGATCATGTCATGGAAGCGATTCAGTTCAGGGAACTGGATCGGCAGATCTGGACCTGATTTTTAATTGTAACCGTCCCAATCCCTGGCGGCTGGCGTGAGTCAATCAACTATGTTGGAATTCGATCAATCGCATGATGGGGCGGGATTCTTTCTTTGATTTGGGAATGTCGACTTCAAAACAAAGAGCCCATTCCGCGTTATCATTTGGATCAAGAAGGGTTTGCCTTACTTTCCAGACTTCTTGTGAAATGTCACCTATCTGTGTCCATTTTGGACTGCGAGCGTCGGCGTCCAAACGAATTTGATCATATTCCTCAAAGTAAGAGGCAAGCGCATCCTCGAGACGAGGAGTGGGCCATTCGATCTTTTCCTGGTTGGAAAATTCAGCTAAGCGTTGGCCCGCTTCATCGAGTTGATCCAATGCCAAAAGCCTGACAATAGAAAACACCTGATTTCGAAGAACGACCTCAAAGGCCTTTCTATTCCGGACTGGATCCAGATAGTTTTCTTCGGCATTTGAACTCGAATTGTCTTTGGTATCGGTAGCCGTTTCTTTCTTTTTGGCAAAGGCTTGTGGATCCCGCATTTTCTCCCATTCGTCGAGGAGGCTTGAATCGGTTTGACGAATCATCAGTTCGAGAAAAAGAACCGCTTCACGCACTTCGGGAGTATTAAATTCATCGGGGACCGTTTGCGTTAGTACCTTGTAAACCTCCGTGACGTATCTCAGCAGGACACCTTCGACTCGTTGCAGGCTGTAATTTCTGATGTAATCATCGAATGATAGAAAGGATTCCACCATTTCACGAGCGACAGATTTGGGACGTATGTTTTCTTCGCCAATCCAAGGGTGAGTTTTGGCAAATTGATTGAACGTTTCGTAAATGAATTCGCGATTGGGTTTTGGGTGTTCCAGCTTTTCGAGTTCCTCCATGCGCTGATCATATTCCATTCCCTCAGCCTTCCATTGGGCAATTTTGCGTTCCTTCACCTTGTCCAGTTGTTTCCTGAGAACATGGACTGGATCTTCCAGAATGGACTCTGCCAAGGTAATCAAATCAAGCACGTATGTCGGACTTTCCTTGTCGAGTGCAGGCAGAGTGTCGATCATGTACAGTGCAAGGATCTGGTTGAGTGAAAAATCCTCTTGAAGATCCATGTTGACGCGAACGTGAGCCCCTTGGTTGGTTTCAGGTTTGATCCATTCGATAATACCACGATCCAGAAGAGATCTAAATAACTGCCAGGCTCTACGACGGAGAGCTCTTTTGGATGCGTCCGTTTCATGGCAATCACGGATTAACTTTCTCAGAATTGCACAGCCATCTCCCGGGCGACTGAGAACGTTCAGCAAGGTTCCATGAGAAATTTGAAAACGGGAAGTGAGAGACTCCGGTGTCGCCTGGATTAAACGTTCAAAGGTTTTCTTATCCCATGGCACATAGCCTTTTTGTGGTGGCTGTTTTTTAACGAATTTCTTTTTCTTCTTTGGATTGTCGGCAGCCTTGCGTTCCATTTTGAGGTTCTCAATGACATGGTCCGGAGCCATTGATATAACCCAACCTTTATCATCAAATCCCTTCCTTCCGGCGCGGCCACAAATTTGATGAAAATCGCGGACAGTCAATATGCCTGTCTTCTGTCCATCGTATTTGCATAACCTGGTTAAAAGTACCGTGCGAATGGGAACATTCACACCAACACCCAAGGTATCGGTTCCACAGATGAGTTTTAAGAGTCCTTTCTGAGCCATGCGTTCGACAAGGATTCGGTATTTAGGCAATAGGCCTGCATGATGAATTCCGATTCCATGTCGGAGATACTTCTTAATATCTTTTCCATAGGGACTCGTGAAGCGAACTTCTCTCAGTAATTCGGCGATCTGCTTTTTTTCATCCTTGGTGCAAACGTTGATACTTGTGAAATTCTGAGCATTTTGTGCCGCTTCCATTTGAGTGAAATGCACGATATAAACAGGAGCTTTGTTGTCCTCGACCAAATTTTCCACCACCTGCTCCATGGGGATTTCTTCATAGCTGAATTCGAGCGGAACCGGGCGATCAAAGGATTGAACGAGGCTTGTGGTGACTCCTGTAAGCTTGGTGAGTTCGTTTACAAAAAACTCAACATTCCCCATGGTTGCGGACATCAAGAGAAACCGCGATTGTGAGAGAGTAAGCAAAGGTGTTTGCCACGCTCCACCTCGATCTCTATCTGAATAGTAGTGAAACTCATCAATAATGATATCGTGGACTTCTGCTGTCTCTCCTTCATGAAGAGCGATGTTGGCGAGGATTTCAGCCGTGCAACAAAGAATGGGTGCTTTGCGATTGACGGTGGCATCACCGGTCATCAAACCCACTTGATTGGCCCCAAAGCGACTGCATAAGTCGAGGAATTTTTCATTGACCAATGCTTTAATAGGGGAGGTGTAAACTGATTTGCGACCTTGTGCCAATGATTTGAAATGAAGGGCCATCGCAACGAGTGATTTACCAGATCCCGTTGGGGTGTTGAGGATGACATTGTTATCATCGAAGAGTTCCAGAATTCCTTCTTCCTGAGCTGGGTAAAGCTCAAGATTAAGTTCCATGACATAATCCATGAAAACTTCTAACAGTCGTTCACTGGTGGCCTCCTCCGTGTTGGCGAAGTGTTTATTAATTAATTCAAACAGGTTCACAAGGCCGGCGAGCATGAACGAGAATCCCGGTAAACGCGAGTGAAATCCGGGTTTGGTTCTTTCTCAAGCTCTCCCGCAATTGCGGGATAAAGACGCCAAGACGCAGAGGGGAATGTGAATTTTAGGAAGACAGGAAATGGTGGGCCATCCCTTAACAATTAATTCAACTTATTCAAGTGTTTCAAAACCTAACTCCTCCCACTGTCCGTTTTCCTTGATGAACAGAATTCCCATGTCGCGCCAGAATCCGAGTCGCGCGACTGTGTGACTGATCAATGCGCTAGTGCGTTGATTCTGGGAATTAATCAAATCGTTTTGAGCGTCCACTAGATCCAGTGCCAGACCAAGCCCAAGTTCGCGCTTGAGAAGCTCTTCTTCTCGACGGTTTTGACTCAACTCGACACGCACTTCACTAATTTCGAATTCACGCTGACGCTGCTCAAGATTCCTCCAGCCATCCTGAATATCCAATTTCATTTGATCGACAAATTGCTCGTATTGTCTTTGAGCGCGATCGAAGGCAATGAGGGCGGATCGATAGTTGTTTCGTTCACGTTTCCTGTTGATGGGAAGATCGAGGCCCAGAGAAGCGGTCCATGAGCGTTGGTCTAAATCGGGTAATTGAAATCCACTGCCAGGCCTACTTGAGACATTCCCGGAAATCGTGAGATCAAGATCAGCTTGAAGACCATCGGCAGCAATGCGAATGCGGCGCTCGACATCTTGTAAACGATCGCGCACCGTGTCTAGGTCCAGTCGTGTTTCAAGAGCTGTTTTAATCGCTTGGCTTGCCGTGATGGAAGGGTGGTGAATTTTGAGGTTATCGAGTTCGCTTTCGTCTAAAATGATCGACGTGTCCATGGATAATCCCAAATCAATTTTGAATCGATCCCTGGAAAGCTGGTAATTTCTTATGGCGCTAATCCAGCCTTGTTCAGTCGATAACAGGGATTCTTTTAATCGGTTTAATTCGGATAATGGAGTTTCTCCTTCTGCGGCCCGTGCTTGCTCTCGTTCGACACTGACTTTAAAACTTTCGTAACCCTTATAAGCATTACTCACACGGTCTTTGTTTTGAAGTACTTGATAGTAATTTGCGACGATATCCACAGTGAATTCTTTGCGGAACCGGGTGAAATTACGGAGTGCATAGAGTAGGTCTCGTTCAGCTTGGGTCAGGTTTTCAATGGCAATTCGATAACCAGCTCCTCTCAATAAAGGTTGTGTGAAAGTAGCACCTAAAGCAGAAGAGGTGGCCCATCCGGAATCATTCGAAACGAATCGTATGAAATCGGTTGAGAAATCGGTGGCGATGCGGCCGCCTGTTCGCAGTAACCAATTGAATCCAACGCCTGCATTACTGTTCACGGTTTTTTCTCGGGTGATTTCATCGACCCCCGAGGCCGTGTTCTCGGCAATTCTTTGACGATCGTTGTAAGAAATATCGGCACCTCCTCCAAAAATGGGCGTGTATTGAAACCTTGCCAGTGAGAGGTCCAGAGCTTGCAGATACAAGTCCTCTTTTTGCGAGAGATAGTTTCGGTTGTATTGAGTGGCGAGTTCGACTGCTTTTTCTAGAGATACAATGCTGGCTCCAAGCTCTGATTGACCAGTAGCCCCAAGAAAGTTATCTAAAACTTCGTGCTTGGGTAAATCGACGAGATCTGTCGGATCTAATTGTTCCAGATTGAAATCTGCGTCCATATTGGCGACGAGCGGTGTCTTTTCTGCGATCAATGAAGCAGCCTCGCGGTTGGCACTTACTTCATAATGCTTCGTTGAACATCCGCTTAGAAACGTTCCTGCAAGTAGGACAAATGTGCAAAAAATCTCGCGAGACCCTCCACGAACCGGCGATGGTTGGGGTGTTGATTGTCTGTTCGTTGACAAAAGCTTTCTCATTCTTTCCTAAATCAATCCTAATTGTTTACTCCTGCCGAACGGCTTCGACCGGACTCAGACAAGCGGCTTTGTTGGCGGGATAAATGCCAAAGATCAATCCTGTGGCCGCCGATACAGAAAAAGCCAGCAGTGGAGACCACCAGGTGACGATGGTGACCATGTTGGTCACCATTCCTACAATCCAAGGTATCATGATACCCAATGATACGCCCAGTAATCCGCCAGAACTGGCCAGCAAGGTAGTTTCGGTCATGAACTGAGAAAGGATGTCTTTTCTGGTCGCTCCCAGTGCACGACGAATACCGATCTCGCGGGTGCGTTCCGATACACTGGCCAGCATGATATTCATGATGCCAATCCCTCCGACAAGAAGTGAAATACCTGCAATCGATCCGAGCACTGTGTTGAAGATACGTTTGGTACGTAAGGCCTGGCGCATTAACATCAATGGAACCACTACTTCAAAATCATTCTTTTCGTGCGTTTGTGATAATCGGGCTTTAATGGCGTTGGCTATGCTTTCTACCTCCTCAAGTTTTTCTACACGAAGAGTGACTTCGTGCAATTCGACCGCTTCTGCTTGGAAGTATTTCCCAATACGTTTGACGCTAGTTTCGCCAAAAAATCTTTTGGCTGTTGTGATAGGGATGAAAACGCGGGGTGGGGTGTCTGCGTCTTCGGTTCCTTCGGTTTCGTTCTTTTTTGTGGGTTTGGTGTTATTAACCGGTGGTTTTAATATTCCAACAACCTCGAAATATTGACTGCCCAAACGGATCGAACTTCCCAGAACCTGGTGGATAGGGAATAGGGTTTCTTCAAGTGAATTTTCGATGACGCATACTTTGGCATTCTGTTCGAGATCTCGTTGGGTGAGAAAGCGCCCTCGCGTCAAACTCATCTGTCGTAAGTCACCATACCAGGGAACGGTACCGACCATTTCGACATTGGCATTTTGTCTGCCGTGGTAAGCCTCTCTCCGTTCCTTACGATCCTCAACCACAAGCGTGATGCCTGAGATGGTTTCGCGAATACCCAGGACGTCTTCATACTTTAAACCGTAGTCTAAAATATAGCTGCCCTGACGTTGTTGTTTGTTGGATTCTTCGGGGGGCTTGATCGTGCGCAGGATGATGTTTTGACTCCCTAAAGCCTGGATCTGCTGCTGCGCTTCAAAGTTGGCTCCTTCACCAATAGCCAGCATGGCAATTACCGAGGCTACACCAAATACCATACCCAAGGTAGTCAGGACAGATCTGAGCCGATGAAGCAGTAGGCTTTTAAGCCCAAGCTTCAATATATGGCTTGTGCGTGCGATCGAGAAAGAAAACATGATTCTCTAGGATTCGATCGTGGTCTTAGGTGAGGATGTACCAGTCTGCCGAACTGGGAGCTGTGCCTCGATTTTGGTGAGGTCTAAATCCTCAGGTTCTTGAAGTAACACGATCTCGCTCTCTTCAAGTCCGCTTTTAATCGCGGCAAAACGATTGTTGTAATCTTCGATTTCAATCATTCGGACTTCCAGGCTGGAGCCAGATTTAACACAGCAAAATGTAACGTCATTGTGATTGAATACCGCTTGCACGGGGATCATCACAACATCAGGAATAACGCGAATAATGATTCTTCCCTCAGCTGCCATGCCTGGTTTCAGCCAATCATGCACACCAGCTATTTTAATGGACGTCTTGTAAACTTTTTGATCCGGATTGAATCGTCGGTTTTCTGAGTCGGGTAAAACACCCACACTGTCCACTTCTCCAGTCAAGGCTTTATCTGGTTCCGCATCCACTGAAATTTTTACTGGCATTCCCTTGCGCACGCGCTTGACTTGAGACTCGTGGATGCGAACCTTGACCGCCATGTGTCGCATATCAGGAATCGTAATGATCGCCTGACGTTCCCTCACCTTGGCGCCTTCTCGAATGATTTCATCCGGGTCCCATCGATCACTTCCGTCACCGTAAACGACCAGACCTGGACGCTCAGCCTTGATAGTACAGGCAATGTATTGTTTTCGCAGATCATTCAACTGCTTTTTCTCCCACCTGTAATATCGTTCTGCACGGTTGAGATCACCCACACTGTCTGCCATTTCAGCGATGGCGTCTTTTTTCGCGCGACTCAAACGCATGAGCGCCTGCTCATAGTTCAGCAGGAATTGTTCCGCCTCTTTCTGAATATTGTAGGTTTGGAATAGCTTTAAAGTGGCTTTGGTTGATGCCAGTGAGTTCTGGCTTTTATCAAAATCGATTTTCTTATTCTGGAGTTCGTTTGGAGTAATAAATCCCTTGTCCGCCAAGCGAACTGCACCCTCGTAAGTTTTCTTTTTAAGGGCGAATTCTGCTTCTGCAATCAGGACAGCATCCTTGAGTTTGCGCAATTCCTGACGCGCATCGCCATCACCCAGCAATTTCTCATTTCCCTCCTGAGCGAATTTTCCAAAATCGACATTGTACTCACGGATTTCTGGCAGGAGATCTTGTTCGTTTGCGCCGCCCCATTGATCAAGAAAGGGATCAGGATCACCCAATCCACCTAGAAGGGCTTCTTCTCCATCTCCATTGAGAACATTGCTGTTGTTGGCTGCCTCTAAAAAATTGGATCCAAAAAGGGAAGCCCCCGCAGCAGAACGTTCACTAGCTTCCTCTTCAATTGAATCTGCTGAAAGTCCAATGTCATCCAAAATCTTTTGAGCTGCGGATTCGCCAAGGTACTTTTGGAAATCCATCAAAGCAAACTTGGCCTCAACACTGGCACCTTTGATACTGCTGAGATTGGCGCTTTCTCGGATCTCCCGCTGTTTGACATATTCCATCAAGTTGGCAAGCGCGCCCTGAACTTCCGTTTCTTGAGATTTAATGCGTTCAACAATGGCAGACGAATCGAGTTCGACCAGAGTCAGTTTATTGCTTACATCTTCCTCTGTGACCTGATAGCCCTCATCGATAATTCTTAAAATAGTGGTGCCATCTCGGCCTTCGACCTTGGATTTGATGATTTGTGCCTGAGTTGCTTCGATGGTTCCCCCTTCGAGCACATCGATGGACATGGTTCCCTTTATGGCTGTAAAGGTTGCACCCTCGCTCTTAGATCTTGAAGGGGTAAGGGTATAGATAATTGCGATCATCAGGACCACACCCACACCTATCCAAATTTTTTTGTTTTTCTCGCTTTGATTTGTCATTGAAAATTATTTGTCACATTACGCCAATTCCTTCCACGTGCAAAGGCTTGGCTTAAATAGATATTAGATGCACAAAACACCGGTCTGGGACGTGTGTGAATCTTCGAGAATTCATTTTAAATTACACAGAGACGAGTGTTTTTGGATAAGTGCCGATCAGAAAGTCTGTATCCATCGAAACGATGCAGTAAGTCGTATTTCACTCAACCTCTCCTCGCAAAGAATCTACGATTTGCTAGAACTTGGTTATTGGAGTATTTTCATTCAATGAAACACAATTCGCTATTGCATGGCATCGAGTATGCTGTTGTTTCAAGGATGAAAGCCAAGCTTGGCAGATCAGCTCTGTTGCTCCTTGCTGGTCTGGTAATGATTTTTGGGATTGCTTCTGCGACTTTTGCGGAATCAGACATTTCTTTCATGCGGTTTGTCAAAACCGCTAATGATGAGGGGCATGTGGACACAGCGATTCAAACCTACCGTCATCCATCGGGCGTCGAAGTGGCCTTGATTGGCGCCGTCCATATTGGCGATAAGGCTTATTATGTGGCACTCAATCAACGTTTTACATCGTATGATGCTGTTCTCTATGAGATGATCAAAGATGCTGAGGTGGATCCTTCGGAATTATCCGGGGGTGGACATCCTATCAGCCAGATGCAGCTAGGAATGAAATCTCTGCTGGGCCTTGAATTCCAACTTGAAGGCATTGACTATTCGGTGAAGAACTTTGTCCACGCAGACTTGGATCCAGCAACGTTTTCAAAGCTACAAGGTGAGAAAGGGGAGAGTTTCTTTACATTAGCATTGCAGTCATTTTTTCAGGAAAAACGTATGATGGCCACTGGGAAGCTTCAGGGATTTGATGGTATTGGTTTGTTGATGGCATTAGCGAGTGGTGATCGTGAACACACAATGAAGTGGATGTTTGCCCAGCAGTTGAACGAGTTGGAATCCATGATGGCGGGGATGGATCAGGGCGTTGATGGCAAAGGTTCTGTCATTCTTCGTGGGCGAAATGAAAAAGCATTTGAGGTTTTGGATGAAGTCATTCGTCAGGGTAAAAAACGTATCGGAATATTCTACGGTGCGGGTCATATGCCAGATATGGGCAAGCGTTTGATGCGTAAGGGATTTCAGAGGAATCGTGAGGAGTGGCTGGTTGCCTGGGATATGATCAGAGATTAAATTCTCTTGACCTGTCACCGCCTCGCTTACAGGCATTAAAAGCGCTACGAAAAAGTCATTTGCTACGTTCTAGATTCTTCCATAGTCTCTACCTTGTATTCCAGATCTCATTGATTCATGCATCCGGCATGGTTTATCTCTCCGTGTTTCCGAAATCCTTTCTAGCCAGATGACTCAACCAGCACCCATTCGGTTTTCCCCTGACTTCCTTTTAATATCTTCCGTTATCTGAACGGATGCACCTCTTCCGTGTTGCAAATCACCTGAGCAGCTGCTTGCATCGACTTAAAGAGTTCTTTGGCTGTGTGCCACCATCAGCAACTTAGCTTTCATGGACACTTTTAAGCCCTTGGAATTGATAATCCTGTCCCACCTTGTATTCACCGGAGAGAGACGGCCGTTTGTGTTCTTACTCTTCTTGCTCCATACATTATTAAGAAGGCCTGTTTGATGCCAAATTACTGGCAGCCCTCAGTGGTCACTTTCTTTTTGCTTTGTGAAAAAGGGAATTCAGCATTTGATCGAACGGGGTCATAGAACTCAGGCAATCCGGTTTTGTTTGATAATCTTTATCTGAAAAGGCTTTGAGGATCTCATGTGCTTTACTTTTCAGCATATTTTGTTTTTTTTAGCGTTAACAGGTCAGGCTGCACTCTCGACATCCATCGTTCACTGGTCTCTCAAATACTTAAGTGGTTTCTTTCCGTTTGGAACCATATTGCTTATCCAAGTCCGCTTCTATGAAATCTCGGATGGCTTCTTCAATAAAGTAGAATTTATAGAGCGCGCATTTACCGGAAGTCTATTGCTGGAACCTGTGATCTCGGTATCAGCAGAATTGGTTTCAGAGTTCTCTTTTGATGCATCCCGTTAGGCCATTGTGCCGTCAGGAGTATATTGACTGTCAATGAAAGCATAAGTAGAACCGTTGTTTTTGAAATCATGGTGATCTGAAACTACGCCTGACTGATAGCATTGCCTTAGTGTATGAATAGAAAATTTGATTCCATTGGATTAAGGATTGCTTGATCTCTGGTTTTTTGCGCATGCTACAATCCATACCATAAATGAAGATGTTCTACCTATTCTTGATGAAGATGGCCAAGTCATTACCGAGTGCGCGCTCTATACTCACGGCAATTGGCCTGCTTTTTTTCCCAACAGTGCAGGCTCAAAGTCCTCACGGAGATATGTTGCAAACCATGCTGGGATATTCTGTTCGTGGTGGGGTAGACGTGGGTGAGCTGCTCATTGGTGAACTTAATTGTATCGGCTGTCATCAGGCGGATGAACCTCTTCAAAAGAGATTGGCATCGAAACAAGGCCCTGTTCTGGGTGCTGAAGGAATTCATTTGACTCCGCAATACATTCAGGAGTTGCTGATGCATCCCGCATTGAATGGTCAAGCACGCACCATGCCTGACATGTTACACGGATACGAAAACGACGAGAAGACAGCTATCGTGGATGCGCTCACTCATTTTCTCATTGATGCACAAGGCGAGAGCACTGAGACCCCCGTAGCTGCTGATCCCTTTCGCATGCAGGCTGGCCGTCGATTGTTTCATGAAATTGGTTGTGTTGCCTGTCACGAACCACATCAAGATGCGGAAGCTCTCAAGCAGCCGGCCTTGCCTTCACCCGATGCACTTTTCGGCGGTGACCATGAATCTGCCCTGGGACATTCGGTGATCATGGGGAAACTGGACGGGAAAATGACGGTGAGTGAATTGGCCCGCTTTTTGAAAAATCCTCTTGAAACCCGGCCCTCGGGTAAAATGCCAAGTTTCAAGTTGTCAGACAGTGAAGCGACTTCATTAGCGATGTACTTGCTGAGGGGGCAAGCCAGGGGAATGTTTGACGGCGATGCCAAACTTCAAAAAACAAGTGGTTTGAAATATTCCTACCTTGAATTAGGATCGCCCACTGCCGAACCTCATGGAGCGGTTCAGGATTTTGTTGAACATTATCCGGGAACCCCACCTGCATCTCTCTCGGCTTCTGCCCATTTTGTTACCAGTGGAATCACTCATGAAATCTCTGATGTCATCAAAGAACGACAAGAACAGATTGCATTAGTGTTTTCGGGATATATTTCGATACCGGAGGACGGCGAGTATGTGTTCTACACTAGCTCAGATGATGGATCGCGGCTTTACGTGGGTTCTGGATTGGTAGTGAACAATGATGGTGATCACGGTATGACCGAACGCAATGGCAAGGTAATATTGAGTGCAGGGGATCATGCTTTTAAGGTGACATATTTCAATCATGGTGGACCTGCTGGTTTGAGCGTGTATGTAGAAGGGCCGGGGATGGATAAACAGGCGGTTCCCGAAGAGTGGCTATCACACCTTGGCCAGCCAATGCTTCCCACGGGTAGTGAAACATTTTCCATCGATAAAACCAAGGCATCGCAAGGTCAGGCATGGTTCCGTAAATTAGGTTGTGCCTCCTGCCATACCATTTTGCAATCAGGAGCTGCCTCCATTGCCGCGTTCGAAGCCAAGCCCCTGCAATCCATTGGAACCGATTCTGATAAAGGTTGTTTATCAGACGAACCTGGCATTTCATCGCCCTTGTATCATTTGACCTCAAGCGAGCGAGAAGCGATAACCAACTCAATTACTCAAATAAAGAATTTGTCGAACCCGCTTGATGCGCGTCAGCAAGTGCTCAGGAAAATGATTTCGATGAATTGTTTTGCCTGTCATGCCCGTGATGAAGTGGGGGGCATCAGTAGCGGTCGGAAACAGTTTTTCCTTACTCAAGGTGAAGCAGATCTGGGGGATGAAGGACGGATACCACCAAACCTAACAGGTGTCGGACGAAAATTGAAACGGGAATGGATGAAAAAGGTGCTAGATGTAGGGGCTTCAGTCCGCCCCTACATGGCCACGCGGATGCCTGTTTTTGGCAAGGATAATGTGCACGGAATGGTGGATCTTATTTTCGAGGCAGATAAACCTTCTGAGACGATTTCGTCTACAGAAAAAAGTTCACTCGAAGATGCTAAATATGGTCGAAAGCTGGTCGGTGTTGGCGGGATGGCTTGCATTACCTGTCACACATTCGGGAAATTTAGTTCGCTGGGGATTCCCGCATTGGATCTGACGACGGCTGGAGACAGACTCCAGAAAGACTGGTTTGTTCGTTATCTCAAGGATCCTTCCTCTTTGAGACCCGGAACCCGGATGCCGAGTTTTTGGCCGGATGGTCAAAGTGTGAACCGGGATGTCTTTGATGGTGACACTCAAAGGCAAATTGATGCCATCTGGTCTTATTTAAATATTGCAGACGACAATAATCCACCCACGGGCTTGATTCAGGGTAAGAAGGAAATTATTGCCAATAGAGAGGCCGTGATATATCGGAATTTCATTGAAGGTGCGGGGCCAAGAGCCATTGGTGTCGGATACGCCGAAAAGGCGAATCTGGCATTTGACGCGGATCAGGTTCGCCTGGCCATGATCTGGCAAGGGCCCTTCATGGATGGTGCACGTCATAGTTCAGGCAGAGGAGCTGGTTTTGAACCTCCTTTAGGTCATAATCTTGTTCAATTTCCGAATGGTCCGCCGTTTGCATTTTCTGTGGATCCTGAACATACCCAATGGCCGAAACTGGCTGGAAAAGCAGCAGGATATGAGTTCAAGGGATATTGGTTGGACTCCAAGCGACGCCCGAAATTTAAATACCAGTTCATGGCCATGGATGTTGAGGATTATACCGTTGCTGTTCCAGGGGAATTGGATGCGTCCCTGCGGCGCTACCTCACATTCGATTCAAGAGCCCATTATGTTAATCTTTGGATGCGCGCAGCGATTGGTCAGGATATTATCGAAGAACAGGATGGTGCCTTCTTGATAGATCAAAAGTTGCGAATGCGATTTGAAACATCAGGCAAAGAGCGACCTGTTGTCAACGGTGTTGAGGGTAATATGGAATTACTTGTCCCCATCGAACTGGATCACGGTAAAGCGAAAATTATTCAGGAAATCATTTGGTAAGGAATTTTTTATGAAAAGTGATTTTGACATCATGACTCAATATTCAATGAATTATAGGAATATAAAAGGGCTTTTATCAGCACTGGTTCTGGTAGCAGGTTTAAGTCAGGGAACCGAGATCCTTGGCGGTGAACAATCTGACTATTACCGCACGGATACTATTCCTGTTCCGGAGGGAATTGTTCTTGAGGCAGGCGCTTTGCAATGGTTGGGAGACAACCAGATGGCTGTATCAACACGGTTAGGTGAGATATACATTGTAGATAATGCTCTGGCAGAGAACCCCTCTGATACCACTTTTCATCTCTTTGCCAGTGGATTACACGAAGTGCTTGGTCTGGCGAAGAAAGACGATTGGATCTATTGTGTTCAACGCTGTGAATTAACCCGCATGAAAGATCTGGATCATGATGGTCGTGCGGATGTATTCGAAACCGTCAATGACGATTGGGGCATTACGGGCGATTACCACGAGTACGCCTTCAGTTCCAAGTTTGATCGTGATGGAAATATCTGGATCGTATTGTGTCTCACTGGTTCTTTTACCAGTGAGATTGATTATCGTGGCTGGTGTCTGCGCGTTACTCCCGAAGGTCAAATGATTCCGACCTCCAGTGGGATTAGATCTCCCGGCGGTATTGGGATGAATGCGCTTGGTGATATGTTTTACACCGATAATCAAGGAGTATGGAACGGGACAAGTGGCTTGAAGCATTTGAAACCGGGAGGGTTTATGGGAAACCCTACTGGGAATAGATGGTATGAATCAACCAATGCTTTAGGGCCCAGGCCCTTGGACCCTGTAAGCGGAAGTCGTATGCATATTGAAGCTGAAAAAATACCGGAATTGGTTCCTACGGCTATTTACTTTCCTTACGGCCCCATGGGACAATCTGCCAGTGGGATCATCTGTGATCAAAGCGATGGGAAATTTGGTCCATTCAAAGACCAGTTGCTTGTTTGTGATCAGACCCATAGTACGGTGATGCGTGTTGATTTGGAGCAGGTTAATGGCGTTTATCAAGGTGCATGTTTTCCGTTTTTAAAAGGATATGCATCAGGTAACCTGAGTGTTGAGTTTTCAACCGATGCTACTTTGTTTGTGGGTGGAACCGATCGTGGCTGGGGCGCACGTGGCGGAAAACCTTTTGCACTTCAACGCACTCATTGGACAGGGAAAACCCCTTTTGAGATTCAGACTATGAAGATCAGCCCAGATGGATTCGACTTACATTTTACCCAGCCACTGAATGTAGAGACCGCTTCGGATCCGTCGTCTTACAGCATGAAAACCTACAGCTACATTTACCAGAGCAGCTATGGAAGTCCTGAAGTAGATCAATCTTCACCTATCGTTCAATCCGTAACTGTGAGTGAAGACGGTACCTCCGTCAGGCTTAAAATTGATCAATTGCAGATTGGTCATGTTCATGAACTCAACCTCTCCGAAATTATTACTCAATCCGGAGAATTACTCTGGAACCCAGTCGCGTATTACACATTAAACGAAATACCCAAAAGCGTTCTGTAATCACGCTGCTTTAGTTGTATTCGTTCGAAAGCTTGCCCAGGTGCTCAGTGGCATGATGCCGATTGCCATGATCAATATCTGTGAGGCATTGAAAATCATAAGCCACTTGAATGCGGCATCCATGAATCCATAACTGTGGAGGCCAACATTGAGCATGTTGACACCGAACCACGAAAAGGCGGTGACAATATTACCAAAAACGGCAAGGTTCATGAGCCCACGCTCCCGGATCATACCACCCCATCGAGCGTGGAGAATGATGGCGTTCCAAATCACAATAAGTAGAGCTCCGTTTTCTTTGGGGTCCCACCCCCAAAATCGTCCCCAGGATTGATCTGCCCATATCCCACCGAGGATGGTACCAACAAAACTGAACAGTGTGGAGAAGCAGACCACTCCATACACCATGCGCGTCAAAGATTTCGAAGTATCCTTGTCGAGAGATTTGGTGAAGAAACCTCGCATGATGTAAACGATAGCAAGGAATCCTGAAAAGAAGGTAGAAGCGTATCCTAGCGTGATGATAACTACGTGCGTTGCCAGCCAGAAGTTGGTGTCTAAAACCGCACGCAACACGCCCATTGTATCGCCACTCAATGCAAGATTGTGGGCGACGATGAGTGACAATACACCGACTATGGAAGCGATTGCTGCTCCCACACCGTCCTTGTAAATACGCTCAATGACGAGACCTAACAGCACCGCTCCCCATCCAACAAAAACAGCAGAGCTGTAAAGGTTTGTGACGGGGGGGCGCCCTTCAATATACATTCGAGTGATCAATCCCCCCGTGTGAACGATAGCTGACAGCACAATAAGATAAAAAGCAGTTTTACGTGTCCATTCAGAGCCGTTGAACCACGTACTGCAGGCAAAAAGGAAAGCGATTAGGTAAATCACCGTACTTTTATAAAAAGGAGAAAACTTGTTATATGAAAATTCGAGGGAGGTACGTTTTAATTCTGTTCCAAAATCTGGTTTCAGAGATTCTTTGTATTGACTTGCTGCTTGGTTGAAATTGCCCGAATTATCTCCATGGAAGGCGCTGGCCATCTTTGCGTAAGAACGAACTGCAGGCCTCACGCCCATGGTCTGAATTGCTTGTATGAGATTAGTCCCCATCGTGCTCCACTGATCGCTTGTTCCTGAATCTTTGCTCGGTGGGATCAATAAAGTTCCCGCAGAACTCAAATGCTGAAATCGATCCATATAACCAGAAAACAAATCCAACGCAGTTTCATCGTGTTCGGTACCTGCATTCTGGCTGCGCCACGCTTCAAGACCCGGAGCGATCGATGATAAATAAATTTCGAGGTCATTGTTGAAATCATGTGAATCCTGAGGTGCAATTGTATTCTTGAATTCCATGTAGGTATTCAAACCCACCCAGACCTTGATCACTGCTTTTTCAAATGGGGTTCTCAGCGCTGCTTCCTGATTAAATGCACTTTGAGCATGCCTGCGAATGGTCGGGAAATGCTCGCTGATTTCATGGAACGTAAAGTAAAATAATCCAGATTTTTCGACACCTTGATCATCCAGACCCAATTCGTCCAGAAGGTCGGGGTGATTGACGGCAAAAATGTATCGTTCATCAGCAATTTCAGGATGCATCATGACCTCCATCAACCATTCAGATGCATTGAGCTTTTTGGGTCGTTTGCCGAATTGATACCAGCGCCGTTCCGATAGTTGGCCTGATCCTTCTCCTCGAATCTTCAGGAAAGCTCCCCACTCACCTTTTTCGTTGTTTCCCTCCAATGGTACTTTCCGTGTGCCTCGGATTTGTATCAGGGCATTCATGCCTACGGAGTCAAGAGGCTGAAGTCTCCCTTCACGCAAAACTGGCAGCTGACCGAAGGAGACATCATCCATGTAACCTTTTGACTTTGGGGTGCGTAGGGCAGAAACTATCCAAAGGGTGAATAAGCCAAGCAATAAATAAGGTAATAGCTTTCTCATATCAATATTCAGGCAGTCTTAGGAGTCGTTGCTCGGGTGTTGATCGATGAAGTACTTGAATTTCTTCTTTTACGCGTGAATCCAATCAAATGAACCATAAATTGAGTCGTCAACCCTACTCCCACCATGGTGCAAGCAAGGTAAGGCGTAAGCCAGGTAGGGTTTTGAACCACCTGAAATGTTGATGTTGCGGTCAAACCTCGACGGCGAACCATTTCATTTGCCGACATCTGATGCTGGAAAAAGGTCAGTCCGTGATACCTCAGGGGATGATTCATGTAGACGAGCACTTCCCGATCTTCGCCAGTGCCCTTATTTTGCAGACGCACACGGCTTGCAAAGTTCTTTGGTTCCATGGTACCCGTGTAATTTTCGTGTGTCGCCTTGAGGAGTGTCAGTGAAAAGTCTTCGTAGTAGCGTTTGGCCCGCATCCCAACGGAAAATTCTTTTCCTTGGTAGTTGAATTTCTGAGGGTCCAGAACAGTAGCGACCAACCACTCACCCAGAATGGTATCACCATCCATGATTTCCAGGATAGCGGCCCCAACGTCCCGCTGGTCCATTGCTGTTTCCGGTGGCATGGCTTTCAAGAAAACATTATTGAAACCGCTGCTTGCTTCTATGCGTGTGTGACCCTCCTTCTCTTTGCCCACTAGGCTGACATTGGGCCAGTAATCTTTGACATTGATTTTGAAGGGGAGAGGTCCGCTGGGTATTGTTGCGCCTGACTTGCTTTGCAAGAACGTTTCAGGAAGCGCATAGACTTTATCCTCTTCAGTATTTGAATGGTCAATGAAAGCCAGTTCATTCAATCTGAAGTCTGAAGAGTGAGAAACGGTTTCACCTTCTTTGATCTCCATGGCGCTCTCCCTTGATAGAAGATCAGTGAACAATTGTCCCAGTATCAACAAAATCAGTCCAGCATGAGAAATATAGATCCCTACCTTTTTTCTGGTGAGTTTGAAACGAGCAATATAGGCACCCACAAGGTTCAATAATAAAAATGTGCCTACCAGGTAGCCTCCTGGCATTACAGGTATTTGCCAATCAGCGTTTTCAGGTCCCCAGTATACAAAAATGCTTTTGAAATAGCGTTCCTGTACGATGTAGAGCCCCTGATCCACTTGTGCAATAGTACCTACGAAGACGATGAGCATGAACAAAGTCAGACATGTCACCGTCAATCTGAGAGAGATGAAGAATTTTACAATATTATTGAGCATTTTCGTTGAATTGAATTGATTGAACGAAGGTTTTGAAATTTTCTGATTCGCGCTGGACAGCGACAGTGGGTCCCATGACCTTAAAGAACCAGGTTTGTCCATTGTGAGGGATGATGGCTGCGTCGATTCCCTGAGTGGCGCCGGGGATGCGCACCAGTTTGCCTTCGACTCCGCCAGAGGTGATGTCAGAGGTGATGGACTCCAATTCACTTTGGTCAGCGGGACCCATCCCCACCTGCCTGCGCCAGCGATTAATGTTTGGCAATAGACCGCCTGCGGCACCTCCAAGGGAAGAAACCGTGATCTTCGCCTCGCCACCCTCTCCAGAAGCTTTAAAACTTGCGAGAATCATGGAGCTTGGGCCGCTGGATGTCCAGCCCACTGGAACCTTCCATTTGGGTAAATTAGTTGAGCTGGAGGATATTGGCGCGGCTGCGGGGCCCGTGGGAATTGTTCCCTTGTTCGCCATATTCACACCCGCATGAGGGTCTGCAGCTTGTCGTGCAGCGGTGATTTCCTGCTGCATCTTGTTCAGATCGACGGAACCAAGAAAGGCCGTGAAAGCTGGTCTCTCTGCATCCAGATGCTGGTCGGTACCGGTCATCTTGAAAAACCAAGTTCCCACGGGAGAATTGACAAAAGCCGTAATGATCCTCATTCCCGCCATCTCCCCGGGTGTTTCCGCTGGGGCCGTCAGATCGAAAATGCGCCCATCGAATTGACCGATTTTTATCAACTCGGAGGAGTCATTTACTTCCTCCTTGGAAATGGGGCTGAGTTGGAGCTGGCTTCTCCACAAATTCACGATCTCATGGTCTTCAACCTTTAAGTCAGGCATTGGAAGAATGGCTACCTCCGCTGTCTCCTCATTTGGCCCTGTTACCTCAAAAGTAGCCAAACGCATGGCACTTGTGTTCTGGGTTTGTTTCCAGTTGGCTGGAAGCTTGTATGCTTCATTTTTAGAGACTGTGTAAATTTCAACTTGTGATCCTTGTTTGCAACTGGAGACGCATAGAGCAAATATGGAGCAAAGTGCAGTGAGCCAAGCTTTCCTGTTTTTCATCAATACCTTGAGTTTTGTATGTATCACCTCAACAATGTTTTTGCTGCTTGAAGCAGAATAAGAAATATTCGGATACAATGTGCGTGATTAACAGATGAAATCAAGCGGTAACTTGCGACAATTCTGGCAAATGATCATGGCTCAAGAAGATCACGTTTTTACTGGGTCGATCTCCGTGAAATCAAGAGGCATTCCATGAAGTTAATCTCAGTCTTGCTCAGTTGAATTTATCACCAGAAAGATTTACAAGGACCTCTTGCCCAATCAACACTCTTCTGGATGGTACACATGAGGTAAATCAGATTTCGGGACAAATGCTTGATGGAACAAAATATACCTAGTCGAATCATTAAAAAACGAGGGCGCTTGCTCGAGTCAGGAAAATCCAATGCCTACCGTCTCGTACACGGCGCAGGCGACGGTTTCAAGGGGTTTTATCTGGACCGACTTGGTGATTATTTGTTGGCATCCAAAGAAGGAAAGCCTGATCTGGCTGAAGAAGACATAGCGAGAGGGTGGATGTCTCGACTGAAAAGCCGAGGTGTGTATCTGAAACAGTTGCAAAGGCATGTGCGTCACTCGAACAAGGAGTGTTCTTCTCCAAAGATCTGGTTGGGGAATGCTGGCCAGAGTGAGACCACGATCATTGAAAATGGCGTTCATTATCAAATCCGTTTTGATGAAGGGTATTCAGTGGGGATTTTTCTGGATCAGCGGGAAAACCGTCAACGATGGTTGCAGCAAAAAGTGAACTCTCGGTTTGCTCTGAATATAGATGCCCTGAAATCCGGAGATATACTGAATACCTTTTCCTACACATGCCCTTTTTCCGTCTGTATTGCCAAAAGCGGGCTGCGTGCGGTGAGTTTGGATCTGTCCAGGAAATATCTGGATTGGGGGAAAAAGAATTTCCAATTGAATCAACTTCATCCGGACACCCACGATTTCATTTATGGCGATGTTTTTGACTGGATGCGCCGTTTCCGTAACCGAGGACGGGTCTTTTCAGGTATCATTCTGGATCCCCCTACTTTCTCGAAAGCACCCAAGAGCAAAAAAATGTTTCAAGCAGAGAGAGATTATCCCGATCTTTTGAATCTGGCATTAGACATTATCGAGCCAGGGGGTGTGATTCTGGCTTGCAACAATACCATTGGATGGATGCCCGAAGACTTTCAAAAAACAATTGATCACACTCTCATGAGGCGGGGAGTGGTTTGTGATCCGGTTTACTTCGCTCAGCAGCCTCCCGAATTTCCTGTAAGTCTGCAATCCCCTCAATATTTGAAATCTGCATGGATCAAAGTAACCGATGCGGGAAGAGGTTGAAAATTCTTCGCCGCTCTTCAAGAAACCTATGATCTCAAATCTTCGATCAATGTCATCACTGCGGGAATAAACGTCAAAACAAGCACTGCCGAAACGAGTGTCCCGACCCCCAGCGCAATGGCCATAGGAACCAGGAATAAAGCCTGAATACTCGTTTCAAAAATCATTGGACCCAATCCTAGAAATGTGGTGAGTGCTGTCAACATAATCGGGCGAAATCGACGTTGTGCGGCCAGGATGACGGCATCCATTGGAGATTTACCTTGTTTGAGATATTGATCCCGGGTGAGTTCCAACACAAAAGCACCATTCACCACCATCCCGCACAGGGCAATCATGCCAAAGACACTGAATACGCTGAGATCAAATCCCATGATAATGTGACCCAGCACTGCGCCCGCCAGACTCAAGGGAAGCATCAACAGGACGACCATCGCTTGGAGATAACTCCTGAGAAGAGACGCCATGATCGCATAGATGGCAAAAAGGGAAGCCAGCAATCCCCATGAAAGATTGTTCATTGCTTCACGTTGTTCACGTTGTTCCCCTTCGAAAGAGTGACGGAGTTGTGGATATCGTTTGAGGATTTGTGGGAGTTCAGTTTTTTCAAAAGAACCCAGCACTTTATTGCCCGTGGTGATTCCTGGGACGACATTGGCGGTGACATTGATGACCCTGGCTCCATCGACACGTGTGATACGAGCCGGCGCGTCTGTTAATTCAATTTTTGCTGCCTGTCGCAAAGGAATCTCACCTCCACGAGGCACGCGGATCAATAAATTTTCCAGCCCGCTCAGTGTGCGTCTTTCTGATTCGGGGAATTTGACCATGACACGTAATTCTTCACGATCCATGGGTTGGCGAAGTGCCTCGGCACCATAAAAAGCGTGACGTATTTGTTGCCCCAATTCGCGTGCAGTGATGCCGAGGCTCCTTCCTTCCGGGGTGATTTCGAAATTGAATTGAGGCATTTCCCTGCCAAACCCCTTTCGCACGTCTTCAACTCCCGGGTATTTCCCTATGGCTTTTGCAACTTCGGCAGCAGCTTCACGCAGAACTTCCACCTCTGGGTGAGAAATTTGAATGTCGATTTCAGCTGAACCGCCAGGGCCGATCAAATAATCAAAAAAGACCGATTCCACATCCGGTAAGGCTGGGAACTCTTTTCGCCACAATTGGGCGAACTCCCCTGGAGTAACCTTTCTTTCACTTTGTGGGACCAGCCGGACGGAGACTTCACCTCCATTTGAGCTTCGTTCAGCAACGGAAGTGGTGATGCCTATCAATATGTCGTCTTCACCCAGTTTATCGATGGTTTTGCGTGCGGCTTCTTCTATCAGAAACGCTACTTCGCGTGTTCGCTCGGTGGAAGTGCCAGACGGCATTTCGATCTCCGCCTGCACAAAGGGAGTTTCGATTGACGGTCGAAAAGTAAAGTCGATGCGACCACTCAAAGTATATCCCAATATGATAAGGAAGGCGCCGACGGACAAGGCACAGGTCAAATATCTTTGCTTGACGACCAGATGTATCACCGGGCTGTACCAGCGGTCGATCATATGATCGATCCGAACGCGCAATCGTGTTTGCCAGGCATGAAATTGATTATAAAGCTTGAAACCGGACCTTTTATTTTTCTGCGCAAGGTGGGCAGGCAGTATGAGTAGACATTCGATCAAGGAAACGGTAAACACGGCAATCACGACCGCAGGCAGCACATAAAAGAAACGCCCAGTTTCCCCAGGCACGAAGAGGAGTGGAAGGAACGCAATAATATTGGTAATCACCGCAAATACGACAGGTTTGGCCATCAGTTGGACTCCTTCTACAGCTGCCTGCATGCGACTCTTACCCAGAGACATTTTATGAAAAATCTCTTCTCCCACAACGACGGCATCATCCACCACAATCCCGAGTGTCACAATGAATCCAAACAGAGAAATCATGTTGATGCTGGCATCCATGGCAGGGAGCAGGAACAATGAACCCAGAATTGAAACCGGAATGCCTGCGGTTGTCCAAAAAGCAACTCGAAGCTCCAGGAATAATCCCAATGCCAGGATCACCAGGAGGAGCCCGATGGCTCCATTGGTGAGAAGCATGTTGATGCGTTCCTCGTAATCATCTGACCGGTCAAAGGTAATGGTGATACCAACCGAGTCTGGCAGTTGAGCCTTTTCACTCTCAATGAATTGACGAACGGCACGAGCGACTGTGAGTGGAGATTGAGTTTCCGAACTGTAGACAGCCAGCCAGATGGAAGGGCGGCCGTTGAAATAGGATTCTCGTTCTGATTCTTCAAAACCATCTTTAACAACAGCAATATCTTTCAATCGAACTTTTGTGCCATCTGCTCTGCTGATGATCGGAATGGATTCGAATTCTCGAGCCAATTCCTTGCGCTCCCTGGTTTTAAGCAGGTAATCACCGCCGGCTGTCCTGATGGAACCCGCAGGTATGTCCAAAGATGCATCATCGACCGCCTCAGCAATGTCATTTAACCTGAGCCCCATGGATCTGAGTCTGGCTTGTGGAACCTCAATGTGGACTTCAGGGCTACGGACCCCTCTTAATTCGATCAAGGAAATTTCGGGAAGTGAAAGCAACTTGTTCTCCATCTCCCTGGCAAATTCGACCAATCCCTTGGCGTCCAGATCTCCGTAGATTGAAAGATACATGACACCGCGACGTCGGCCGTTATCCAGAGCAATGATGGGAGGTTCCGCATCCTCCGGAAAAAGGTTGATGCGCTGGATTGCGGCCGTAATTTCCTGAAGGCCACGATTGCGATCTGAACCGGGAATCAGCTCAGCCAGAATGCGGGCATTCCCTTCGTTCGCAGTGGCTGTAATTTCCCGAACAAACTCCATTGAGCGCAGTTCTGATTCGATCGGAAGAATGATGGACTGTTCGACTTCCTCGGGACTTGCGCCCCGGTACTCCATGGAAATCTCAACCACATCCAAAGTAAAAGTCGGGTAGATCTCCTGTCGGATATTGAGCGAAACGATCAGCCCCGTAACAACCACAGCTACCATCAGTAAATTGGCAGCGACATGGTTTTTGGCAAACCAGGTGAGCAAACCTTGAAAGCCGGATTCGGATGTATTCGCTTCTCTTTCCTGTTTCATCATTCGTTCAGAGGCTGGGCGTTGATGAGCGTGCCCGGTACAGCAGAACGAAGTGGACTGACAATTAATGTTTCACCCGGTTGCATCGCATTGGATACGTATACCATATCGTCCATGTTCCACAGGATTTCAACATCGCGGATTTGCAAGGTGCTGGAAGCGTCCACTACCCAGATGCGATTGTTGGATCTGAGGGAAGCCTGGCGAATTGCGAGGCAATCGTTGATTTCGCCTGCTTCGATATCGACACGCACGTAACTTCCGATGAGCAGTGGGGATACTTTTCGGGACGCGCTGGCTGCCTCATTATGAGAGAATGAAATGAGCAACCGTGCCATCCTTCCCTCGCGCTCTAAATCGCCTCTAAGACCGATCACCCTGCCGTTTCCCGCAAATTGCTTTCCACCACCTGATGTCAGGAAAATACTGGCTCTGGCTCCTTGTTTGGAACCTTCCGGCAGTTGAATATGACGGATCTGATCTACCGGAAGTGACACCTGAATCCAATATTCATCAGCACCAATCAGAGTGGCAGCTGAATAGCCGGGGTTGATGCGTTGTCCGATCTCAAGGTTTTCCTCGAGGACAACGGCATTGAACGGCGCCTTGATTAAATGGCGTTTGAGTAATTCAATATTGCGTTCTCTAGCAATGCCTAATCGTGCTACTTCAGCTTCCTGCACGAGTGCTTCGGCTTCGAGGGAAATTAACTCTGTATCTGGAATCAAGGCGTTACTCGCAAGGTTCTGTGCTTGTTTGGATTTTCGTTGAGCCTCTTTCAGGTTTACTTCGGCACGCATAAGTGTTGCGTTGCTTTCCTTGAGAGCGAGTTCTGTCATGGTGGGGTCGATGGCGAACAACTCTTCTCCCTCCATGATCTTTCCGCCCGGGGTCAGGCTTTGATGCTGGCGGGTGACAAGTCCGGTGACTTCAGGCTCTATGGTCACTCTCCGCGCGGGTATCACGGTACCGTATGCCGAAATAAAAATAGGATAGTGGTCGGGTCTTACCTTCCGCACCTTCACTATTTTTGCAACCGGAGTTTCAGCATCCGACAATACTTCCGGGCCGGATTTGAGTAGGAGATAGGCAATGCCCGCTGCAATCACCAGAACGATGATCGTCAGCGCGACTTGCCAACCATTCCTTTGGGGGTGAGATCTCATTTCTCATTGAAAGACTCGGCAAGTGCAACGGCTTTCAGCATGGCTTTGGCCTTGTTGACGGTTTCCTGATACTCGCTTTCAGGGACAGAATCGCTGACCCAACCGCCTCCTGCCTGAACGTATATCCGGTCATCCTTGATCAAAGCCGTTCGAATCGTGATACAGCAGTCAAGATTTCCGTTGAAAGAAAAATAACCCACACAGCCGCCGTATGGTCCACGGGTTGTTTGCTCCATTTCCGAAATGATTTGCATGGCACGAATCTTGGGAGCCCCACTCAAGGTTCCGGCAGGGAACGTGGCTCGGATCAGGTCATAAGGTGTTCTCCCCTCTGATAAGCAACCCTCAACCTGGGATACGATGTGCATCACGTGGCTGTAGCGTTCAATGATCATCAGGTCTTTGACCTCGACGGAACTGAAATCACAAACACGGCCAATATCGTTTCTCGCCAAATCCACGAGCATGACGTGTTCGGCTCGTTCTTTCGGATCGGCCAGTAAATCTTTTTCATAAGCAAGATCCTGTTGTCGCGTGGCTCCTCGTGGGCGGGTGCCTGCTATGGGGCGGATTTCAACCCGTTTATCCTCGCAGCGCACATGTATTTCAGGTGAGGCACCTACGAGCGAGAATTCATCCAACTCAAGCAGGAACATGTAAGGGGAAGGGTTAATGGATCTTGCAGCACGATAGACTTCCAGAGGTGAGGCGTTGAGAGGGGCCGAAAATCTTTGCGATCCGACGACCTGAATGATGTCGCCAGCAGTAATATACTTTTTGGCTTGGTCCACGTTATCAAGAAAACGGTCTTTCTCCATATTGGACTCAAATGCTGCAGGCTCAGGCGATTTCAGGAAGGTGGCGGGTTTGTACTGACAGGGTTGCTCCAGAAGGGAAAGAAGCCTGTCAATTTCCTCGCAGGCATTTTCATATTCATCCAGCGCATTCTGAGGGTTTTTAACGTAAGCGTTGACGATGACTGTGATGGTCTGTGAGACACGATCGAAAACCAGTAGTTGATCCGCAATCAAGAAATACATTGTTGGGGTATTTAGCTCGTTGTGAGCAGGGCGGGGGACGACAGGTTCGATGTCATGAATAAATTCATACCCCAGAAAGCCAATGGCCCCACCTGAGAAACGGAAATTTGATTCGGTCGTTGGAACATAGCGAAACTCTTTGAGAGTTTTTTCAACTGCCTCAAGTCCGTCACGAACCTCATTTTCCTTGAGAGAGGAAGCCAGTGCTCCCACCACTTGATAATGATTGAGAACCTTCCCATTCTGAATGACCTCAATTTGATCTCCTTTTTGTTTGATGACAGCTCTTGGATTGCAACCTACGAAAGAATATCGCCCCAGGTGTTCTCCTCCCTCAACAGATTCAAACAGAAAGGATTCACCCTGTCCTCTCAATTTCTGGTAGGCAGAGCAAGGGGTGTCAAAATCGGCCAACACAGTTCGTGTGACAGGAATTAAATTTCCCTTTTTGGCCAGATCGATGAATTGTTTTGTCTCCGGATAGAACATCTATCCGCGTATTTAATCTTGAATCAGCATCAACATCCAGCAGGAAAATGTCCTAGTTATCGTGATTGCTCGGAAAATGTATGATTCCATCTGAGATCGTCATGCAGCGCAATCATGTTTATGATTTGCCTGATGAATGATGAATCAATGATCGTGTATTATGACGAGCGTTGTGCAGACTACGCCTCACCCGGACACCCTGAGCGGCCTGATCGAGTCACCATGACTGCCAAAAGGCTTAAGAAGCAGTCAAGCTTGTCTGTAGAATGGCGCCTACCTGTGGCCGCTTCTGAGGAAGCCATTCGTTTGGCTCATTCAGCTGTGCACTTTGAAAACTTGCGAGAATCGAATCATGATTTTGATGGAGATACGCCTTGGTATGAGGGCATAGAGAGACACGCAGCCAGAGCCGCAGGTGCGGCTCTGGACGCCATGAAATCAGCTCGTAAGGGGCGGCATGCTCTCAGTTTAATGCGTCCACCGGGACACCATGCGACCAGGGAAAGAGCAATGGGGTTTTGCTATTTGAGCTCCATGGCCATTGCGATCCTCAATGGAATGAACAGTTAC
>Ga0233432_10000796_pt1 | contig 30304 bp, 21 predicted proteins | sample SI_122_August201_6_FD_179870 | JGI IMG/M metagenome (GOLD analysis project Ga0233432, IMG submission 179870) | Seawater microbial communities from Saanich Inlet, British Columbia, Canada - SI_122_August2016_10_MG | ecosystem: Environmental > Aquatic > Marine > Inlet | place: Canada: British... | reverse complement strand
CTGGATTTTTCGAGATGCATCACAGCATTCACATCCACGCCCGCTTCGAGCAGTATCCGAACAACTTGAGCATTGCCCTCCCGAACGGAAAAAAAGAACGGCGTGTACCCTGATCCCTCCAACGGAGTTTGAAAATCCGCTCCCGCATCGATCAAGGCTCGTACGACAGCGACATGCCCTTCCGCCGCCGCCCACATCATAGCCGATTGCCCACTACGCTCCGTCGCATCGACATCAGCGCCGGCATCGATCAAAGCAACAACCGCGTCCACCTTGCCCGTCCGAGACGCTGTCATTAAAACAGTCTCGCCTCCTTTGGCCTCGGTATTGGCATCCGCTCCCAAGTCGATTAACGCTTTTACGAGATTAGCATTTCCGTTCACGCAGGCCAAGTAAAGCGGCGTAATTCCATAACGGTTTTGAACAACTGGGCTGGCTCCTTTATCCAGTAGCCGCTTCGCGATTTTCCAATCGTCGTGATAGGCCGCCCAATGCAAAGCAGTCATCCCATCGACCTGCGAGGCGTCGATATCGATTTTTCCAGAGAGCACCGATTGAATCCGCTCAAAGTCTCTCGATTCCACTGCATCGGCTAAGATCGCATCGGCAAATGCCCTGCCTAAGAGCACAGTACAAATAAAAACGAAAATCCATGTCCGCAATTCGATTTTCTTCATGTGACGATCTGTGACTCTAAACTTATAAACCGAGTTCCTCCTGCAAGCTCAGGCAATGCTCCGAGCTCACGTTCTTACTATATTGACAATGGGTCAAACAACCCATCGATCTTACCGGTACTATCTCCAAATTGATCGACTTTCACTCCAACCTTATCGAGTAAGCTAAGGTGCAAATTCGCCAAAGGCTTCGGTTCTTTGTACCGTATATGACGATTGCCCTTCATGCCCCCCGCAGCACCACCGGCAACGATGATTGGCAAATTCGAATGGTTGTGCACATTGGGATTTCCAATGCCGCTGCCATAAAGCAAGAGAACATTATCGAGTAAAGACCCGTTCCCTTCGGGCGTATTCTTGAGCCGCTCAAGGTATTCGGCAAACAGCGACACGTGAAAAGCGTTAATCTTCGACATCTTCTCGATCTTTTCGGGATTATCGCCGTGGTGCGAAAGTGGATGATGTGGATCGGAAATGCCGATCTCAGGATAGGATCGATTGCTGGTTTCCCGAGCGATCTGAAAGGTAGTAACTCGCGTTATATCGCCTTGATATGCCAATAATTGCAGGTCGAACATTAATCGAGCATGATCGGCATACGCGGCAGGAACGCCCATTGGCCGATCCAAATCAGGCATCGGTTTGTCTTTTGTATCTGTATCGGCTTTTTGGATACGCCGCTCCACTTCGCGAATAGAATCAAGATAATCCGAAACCCGTGAACGGTCATTTGCTCCTAGGCCACGCTTGAGGCGTTTCATGTCACCGATGATCGAATCCAGCAAACTAGCTCGCTTGCGCAAATCGGCTTGACGTTCTTCGGGCGTCCCGCCCTCTCCAAACAGACTTTCGAAAACGATGCGCGGGTGAGCTTCCGCTGGAAGCGGCGTGGTCGGCGAGGACCAGGACAAATTATTCTGGTAGACGCACGCATAGCCATTGTCGCATTGGCCAACCACTTGAAGTAAATCCATCGCAAGTTCCAAGGAGGGCAATTGCGTTTGCTGTCCTATTTGCTGGGCCGCCAATTGGTCTGCCGTAGTTCCCAAGTAGTAGTCGGAACTCTCGGTGACCTTGGCTTTGGCAGCACTAAGAAACGAAGAATTCGAAGTAGCATGCGATCCGGGATAAGCAGGCTTCAACTGCATATTGGTGAAAATCGCTGCCTGGTCCTTAACCGGTGCCAATGAATCGAGAATCGGCGAGAGCTTGTCGAGAGTGCCTTCGCTTCGAGGCGTCCAACGCGATTGGTCGCAACCCATTGGCATGAAAACATAACCGAGTCGCCGAACTGGAGTGGCAAGCGTCCTCGAAGCCGCCGTAGCCGCCGGAATCATGGCATCTAGCAATGGCAGGGCAAAAGAGGCCCCCATACCTTTCAAAAACGCTCTGCGAGCGACGGCCTTCTTAGTTATGAACTTCATTTGGTTTTTCTGTCTGTAAGGCTCATCGAGCTCTACTCACTTTCCGATTTCGTTCTCATCTGAAAAGGAACGCTTTTTACAATACCGAGAATCATAGAGGAAAAGCGGTAATCATTGTCGTGAGCTTCTGCGATGATTTTGCGAACAGCGGGAGCGTCATAGGCTTCAACGCCCCTACCCAGGGCAAATATGAGCAACTTTTCGCTCAAAGCGCGAACAAAAAGTTCAGGTCGTTCCAGTAACCCATTTTCCAAATTAGCGACTCCATCGAAAACGCTTCCATCGGGTAGCCCGCCCGATACGTCGATTTCCGCGCCGTACTCGAATTCACGCCAGCGACCAATCGCGTCGAAATTCTCGAGGGCGAAACCGACCGGATCCATAAGGTCGTGACAACTAGCACAAGCAGGATTCGCTCGATGCTCTTCTAGCCGCGCTCGCATCGATAGCGTCGCATCCAAAGTATTTTCTTCCAACGCAGGTACGTCCGCAGGCGGTGGCGGCGGAGCCGTTCCGATAATATTCTCCAAAACCCAATTGCCGCGAATGACCGGCGAGGTCCTCGTTGCATAAGAGGTAACCGTAAGAATGCTTCCCTGTCGGAGAAGCCCTCCGCGATGATCCTCCGGCTTCAATTCAACACGGCGAAAACGACTTCCGAAAACATTGGGTACACCGTAGTGATGAGCCAAGCGTTCGTTAAGGAATGTGTAATCCGCTTTCAGCATTTCGAGTACGCTCCGGTCTTCGGTCAATATGCCTTCGATAAACAGCTCAGTCTCCTTCCGAAAGGCTTGCCTCAAATTATCATCGAAATCCGGATACAAGCGTAAATCAGGCGTCACCGAATCCAAATTCCTTAAATGAAGCCATTGGCTTGCGAAATTCTCAACTAAGCTAAGCGCACGCGGATCCGCCAACATTCTTCGCACATGAGCTTCAAGCGTCTCCGGATCGCTTAAATTACCGGCAATCGCATCGTCTATTAAAGCTTCGTCAGGCAAGCTGCTCCAAATGAAAAACGAAAGCCGACTTGCCAATTCGATATCGCTGATTCGGTAAGCCTCTCCCGGTTTAACGTCAGCGGGCTCGCATTCGACGCGAAAGAGAAACTCCGGATTGACCAAAATCGAACTGAGAGCCGCTTCGATGCCCGATTCGAAACCGCTTTCATCCGCACCTTCCTTATAGAAGGACATTGGCCCCTTCAAATCCGCCTTGGTAATAGAGCGGCGATAGGCCCGCTTCATAAGGTTTTCCATAATCTCCCGAGCGGCCAATGCCTCTTCACTGGGCTGACTCGGCTTGCGAATGAATATTTTCTCCCGACTCGGAGTGCTCATCGCTCCCTGAGCATTGTAGGGTCCTGTAATGGATACTTGATACACCGCGGGAGACAAGCGTGGGTGACGGTGATAATTGAAATGCACCTTGAAGGGCTCACGCTTGTTTTCAAGAAGCGAATACGAATTCTTCAGAAAGGTAACCCCTAGCTTGCGCGGACCGGCTTGAACTTGAATCCGCGTTTTCAAATGCTTGTCGACCATACTATGATCTCTTCGCCCCTTTGGAGGACCCACCGTGAATCGTTCGACCAATACTCGGTCGAGCAGGATCTCCATTTCGTGTTTTCCTTTGAGTCCCTCGACGTGCTCATTGCGATCCCGAGTGAGTGTTACTTCAACCTCGTATTCTCCATCCTGGGGAAACGTATAGTCCAAGAGCAGTCCTCCACGCGTGCCGATCGGCAACCCCTCCACGTGAAACTCTTGCGTATAGTCGGCAGGCAGCCTGACGGTGTAACCCTGAAGCTTATCGCTGCGGGCGCCTACTGCCAATCGGCTGATTTTTTGAGCGGCCGAAATATAACGATCAAGCAAACTAGGCGAAAGCGTTCCAACGGTTACATTGTCAAAGCCATGACTCTCTTCGTCTTTAGGCAACAAGGTATCCGTATCGATTTCCAAACCAACGAGATCTCGAATCGCGTTTCGGTACTCCGTCCGATTGAGGCGGCGAAAAGTTTCTACGCGACCCGGTTTCGGGTGGGACGCAGCATTAGCATCCAAGGTTTCGGTCAGTGCAGCCAAAACTGCTTCATAAGTAGCCTCGCTCGGGCGTTCGCGATTCGGAGGCGGCATCTGCCTCGAATACAAACGCAAAACAACATGCTCCCACAGCTCAGGATCTATCGTCGGGTCGTCTAGCGAGATACCGTCGAGAATCAGATCCCCTTTGTTCTCATCCGCATTGTGGCAGCTTACGCAATACTCACTGATCAACGCATGCTTGGACGATAGCGTAAGCTCGCCTTCGTCCGGAGCGAGCGTTTGCAGTTTCGTTTCCAGCCACTGGCTCGCAGCGTTAAATTCGGATTCGCTTGGTCGCTCTACGTCCGGTTCGTCCTCGGGAGGCATCTCACGCTCGCTCAGCATCCAAGAGACATCATCCCACACATCGAGGTTCTGGCTTATGCCCACCGAAAGGATACTCTCAAGATCCAGTTTCCCCTTCTTCTTTTCCGGGTTGTGACAGCTAATGCAGTGATCATTCAGCACATTCATCAATGGCTGACCAATTGCTACTCCTTCCCCATCCAAATGAGTAGCGAGAAACACTTTAAATAGCACTGCAGCGAGTATTGGGGTACGAAACATTAGCCTAAACTGGTAACCGGAAACGATACCGGTCGGACAGATTCCGTCCCCACTCCCAAAAGTGGACGACATCATTCCTAATTTAACTAATTTCTAACCTAATTTCGTCAAGACTAGATCAAACTAGCCATAATGAAATCAGTTGTATTCTAATCCCCCGAAAAGGATCTCCATTGGCCAATCGCAGGCCTAGTGCCCTACTCGTGATTCAAGGCCCTTAGCTGCTCGCTCAACCAAATTTTGTGCTTCCAACGAAGATTCTTAGAGGACATGTCAATCGAATAAAGACTGCTATCTTCTCCTTGAGGCGGTACTGGCAACTCAAGGATGCGGCGCAAATTCAAGGCCAGCCACTTCTCGATTTTCAAAACGACCATCTTCTTGCGAAGGCGACCTTGAATGTCGCGATTGAGCACGGTTGGAATCGTATTCAGCGTTAGAATTTCATCGATAGCCGTATTCGCCATCTTAACACGCCCCTCTTCGCTTGCATAAAAGTGAGTCAAAGCAAACACGGTTTTGCCAGGATTGACCTGTTTTAGCAACTGACAGGACTTAACGACAGTCGATCCCGTGCGCACCATATCGTCGAATAAAACGATATCGTGACCCTTAATCTCGTCTAAACTCGACTCGCTTTCCTCGTGGATCTTGATCTCAACCTTTCGCTCTCCCGTCCGCTCCTTGTCCAAGAGCACGAACTTGGCTTTGCTCAAGTTCAATCGATTGCACATCTCCTTCACGAAATCGCGAGCGCCTTTATCCGGTGCGCACAATGCCAAACCTTCGCCCTCGTCACCGTATTTCACGATATTCGAATTCAACAGGTAATCCACGTAAATGTCGTAAGGGATGATATTATGGAATTTCCCATCAAACACTTCGCTGAACATTGTCTGAACGGAATGCGAATGATTGTGCACGGTAAGCACTCGATCGACTCCCGCCAACTTGAGCATCTGAGCGTAAAGCTTCGCAGTAAATAGCTGACCGTCGAATTTCTTTAAATCCTTTTGGTCGCGTTCAGCTATCGTTTTCCCCAGGTCTAACCGAGGACCTCGATCCTGCGCGCTGTAATAAAGATCAGGTTCAACCAGGATAACCTCAGAGGCGCCGTTTTCCTTGGCGGCCCGGGCGATCATGATCGTCCGCATGGCCAAACTCTGGCGACTCATCACTAAGCTGCTTGTGCTGACAATGATGATACTTTTTCCAAGCAGTTTATTGCCGATCTCTGCGAAATCCTGCTCATCGGAAATAAATCGCGGGCAAAACTCCGAATTCGCAAAACGTTTCATACTGATTAAATCAGCCACATCTTCGCTCTGCCCCATGGCAAACGCAACGTCGATCGCAAAGGGATCATCCGAAGAATTTCCAACGACAATATATTTCGGTTCGGTCATAGAAGAAGCAATCAAACAGTGGAAGAATTCAATAGCCGGGCAAATGGCTCTAAAAAAAAAACAAGCGCCCGAAAAGAAAAGGGCGAGCTTTATTCTAATCAATTTTCCAGAAAGCCATTCGATCCGGCCACCACACTCAAACACGACCGAACGGTAGCGGCCGATCTCCGAGCGGCCATTCATTGCCCTCTATGGCCGCCCTGAGGTCGCGGTCCTAACTTTAAATTGGTTAATCGTACCAGCGACCCAAAGCTAGCGAGGAGAAATCGCTATTGCCTATCCATACCTTAGGCTTCACCATTTCAACATGAAATGCTTCGGACTTACCCCAACCAGCGTCCTAGAGCGCTCCTCGCAAATGACGATCAGACCCGCCGCGACTCAATCGTTTTCGATTATTTTCGGCAGCATAAGCTTCGGACTGGTTAGCCTCCTTGCTTACGCGATCTGGGCCTTCCGCCTCGTACCAGGCCAAGCGGCCATGTATAGTGCAATCGCCGCCATCTATCTTATCCTTTCCGGTTTGGCCCTCAATCGCCTAGCCATCGCCCCGAAAATCCTACTACGGTTTACCCTACTCTTCGCCACTGCCTTTCTAGCCTACGCGATCTTCTGGTGTCTACTTTGGTTCCAGCTCAAAGGTAAGTACCACGGCGACCTATGGGGCTCGCTGCTAGGACTCGCCGCTATGACTTGGCTCTTCCAAAAGGCCTTCGGCTCGAAGCGTGGCTTCCTCGCGGCGTTCTCGATCCTATTCACCTTCCACACGATCGGCTACTACCAGGGTAACGAGTGCTACACTTATTTCGGCGGTACCACCGGACGCCTCCTCTGGGGAGCCTTCCACGGCGCCGGTTTCGGAGCCGGTCTCGGCAATCTAATGTTCCACTGCCAGAAACCCTTGATCGAAAAATCCCAAAATAGTTCTTAGCTGACAAGCTTCGCCTATCAGGAAATAGGCTCCTCAATTCCTAGCACTCAAGACGCTCATGCCATTCGCTAGAAGATTAGTCATCTGCATAGCCGCACTGCTGATACCGCTAATCTTCAAAGCGGCAAATCCCTCCTCTCGGAATTCCAATTTCTAATGAAATTCGGTCCGAACTGCAAAACGGCTTCGAGGCACTCGAGCGAATGATCGAAAGGCTTGAAAACGAAGCAATAAACTTCCCTTTCATTAGGGCTCTGCTCCCCGACGTCGAAATCTACTACAACGCCGTTCGATACGCTCTGATCTACGATCAATTCTATCAGGATTGGAAACCTGATGAATTCGAAGTTGCCGCCATGTCACTGACTACCCCGGGCTTGATTTTACCTGACCAACGAAAGATCCCAGGCACCCGATACCCACCTTCCCAAGTGGTCCCCCTCCCGCTGCTAGCGGAGCAGCAGTTCCCTCAAGAGGACCAAACATCGTCTACGCCCCATTGTCGCTCGTAAAAATCACCAGCGTATTCTGATCTATGTTCTGTTTTTCAATGCCTCCATGACCTTCCCGACAGACCAATCGATCTCCTCAATAACATCGCCAAATCGTCCGCCTTCGCTACACCCCTGAAATTCCTTCGAAGCGAACATCGGTGCGTGGGGCATATTGCGAGCCAAGTAGAAAAAGAATGATTTATCTTTATGCTCCGCAATCCAGTCAACCGCTTCCTTGGTGTATCGCTTAGTAAACAATTCTTGATCCGCAGGAGACTCGACGATTTCGCGCCCGCGAATCAATCAAAGGAAATTGAAAAGTGAACTTCTCGGTCACATCGGCATCTGAAGGATTACATCGTTCAGATTGGCCGCTCGGAGATCGGCCGCTACCCAAAAACAAAGCATTCCCAAGGCAACTAGTATCAATCCGGTATCTTTAAATTGGGTACGGGACTCGTACACGTCCATCCACCATCCACTTGCAAGGTTTGACCGGTAACGTGCCTTGCCTTATCCGACGCCAAGAAAAGCACGGCATCGGCGATATCCCCCGGCGTGGCAATTCGCCCATTTGGCGTGGCCCCCGACCAACTCTCCTCGAAATCCGGATCGTCGCCGATCGTACGCTCCGTACCTACGGCTCCTGGTGAAATCGCATTCACCGTAATCCCGTACTGAGACAATTCTCCAACCAGCCCTTTGGCCAACATTCTCAATGCCGCCTTGGTCATCCCGTAAGGCACAAGGTGAGGATGCGATTGGTGACCCGTCACTGATGACATGAACAAAATGCGCCCACCCGTGCCCTGGTCCTTCATACGTCTTGCCGCGCCTTGAGCCAGAAAGAAACTACCTTGAAGGTTCAGCCCTATGAGCGACTGAAATTTCTCAACCGTATATTCCAAAAACGATCCATAGGTAGTGATTCCCGCATTCGCGACCGCTATGTCGATCGCTCCATAACGAGTCACTGCTTCAACAAGCATTTTCTCCACAAAATCCGGATTCCCTGCATCCCCAGGAAACGCATGGCAAACACCTCCCGCAGACACGATTTTTCCCGCGGCTTCCTTCGCTAGAGCAGGATCCAAATCATTAAGTAAAACCGATGCGCCTCGAGCCGCCAGGGCACGACAAATCTCATAACCAATTCCATTTCCGGCACCGGTCACGATCGCCACCTTATTCGTAAATTCACTATCCGCCATATGATCGCAATTCCCTACACACCGTTTACCCTCCTGACAAAAGCTTTCTTCTTCGAGAAAGCGAATGTATCGCGATCAATGCTCAAAGTTGCTATAATAAGAACATTTTTCCGTAGGTTGGATACGCTTTCAATTCGAAACAGTGACGATTCGATAAAGCATCTTCGGGGAATTTGAAATGTAGCGGCCGATCTCCGAGCGGCCACCTCTGCACTGATCCTTTTCATATGGCCGCTCGGGGATCGGCCGCTACCAAAACGAGCAACGAAGGAACCAAGAGACTCAGAATCTGCGACAACCTTCGGAGTATTACACTCAAAAATAAAGCATCCTCGGAGCAAGCTCTCGACTTCGTCGACTGACGCTTTGCACCAGCGGGGTATTTTTGCAGGTAAGGAGGCCCGGTCCTCCCTACCAAAGCCAAAGCAAGCTTTGGGGTATTAAACCCAAAGGAAATAAACCCAATCTGCAGACGACTCAAACCATCGCCCTGATTCATCAGGGATCAAGCGAGGCACGAGCGATGTTCTTTTCAAATTTCCACCCTCTGCGGCCTCCAACTGCGCTCTTCGAGCTACGACCGACGTGATCGGCAGTACCGCCCTAGCTATTTGAACAGCCCTCCCCGCTTTCTCCGATTATTGTCTTCCGTTTAAAACCCCTTCCCGTATTTCCATAAAACACACATGTTGGGATGGATACAAAAACGCTGGAACGAAGAAGCGGGCTATCGACAATTGCTCGTCGTCGCCATCCCTCTCATTCTCAGCATGGGTTCGTTTTCCGTTCTGATTTTCGTCGACCGCGTTTTCCTCGCCCATTACTCGGCAGATGCCTTAGCCGCCGCCCAACCAGCGGGCATGCTGAATTTCTCGATCCTCTGTTTCTTCCTTGGCGTATCGATCTACACATCCACATTTGTCGCCCAGTACATGGGTGCCAAGCAGCCTGAAAAAGTCGGCCCATCCGTTTGGCACGGAGTTTACATTGGAGTCATCGGCGGCCTAAGCCTTCCGTTCTTCGCCCCCTTCGCCACCGACATATTCGCTTTCATCGGACATGCTCCGGAAGTCCAAAAAGATGAAGCGGCATTTTTCAGAATCCTAAATTTCGGAGCTTTCTTCTTTCTCGCTAACAGCGCCTTCTCCTGCTTCTACTCAGGCCGCGGTAAGTCTTGGCCAATCGTCTGGATGAACATATCCATGACCTGCCTGAACATCCTCCTGGATTACCTATTGATATTCGGGAATTTCGGCTTTCCTCGCTTAGGAATCACCGGTGCAGGCATCGCCACAGTAACATCGTCGGCATTCGTAACGATCGCTTACCTCATCCTATTTTGCCGACACTCTAACAACCTTCGATTTCAAACACGCTCGAGTTGGCGACTGCAAAAAAGGCTTCTCCTACGCATTCTCCGCTTCGGCACTCCTTCGGGAGCTCATTTCTTCCTCGATGTCATGGGCTTCACCGTATTCGTACTGCTAATCGGTCGCATCGGCACCGTCGAACTCGCCGCTAGCAACATCGCTCTCAACATCAATTTACTCAGTCTTCTCCCCATGATCGGTCTCGGCACAGCTGCGAGTATCATGGTCGGTCGATTTCAGGGAGCCCGCCAAAGCCCCCTCGCGGTCAAGACCACCTATTCCGCCCTCCATATGGCCGTTGTCCACAACACAGTCATGGCCTCACTCTACTGGTTCGCACCAGAGATCCTGATCAGTCCATTCATACAGGAAACGAGTGGAGGCGATCTCCCTTTGATCGAATCGACGGCCTCCTCTTTGCTTCGCTACTTTGCCATTATTATCTTCCTCGATTCCCTCATCATTATGACCGGAGGAGCCTTAAAAGGCGCAGGAGACACCCGATATGTCATGACAGTACTCGCGTTCACTTCGATCTTCTTCCTGGTCATACCGGCTTACATTCTCATCGAAGTCCTTCATCAGCCAGCATCCGTGGCCTGGATATGTGCTATTGTGAATTTAGCCGTCGTAGCCCTGGCCTTCTCCCTTCGATTCCGTTCCGGAAAGTGGCAGAATATCGACGTCATCGATAGGTAAGTTAGCCCAAGCTGTTCCCCTCCAGGTTCGCCCAGTACAAATTACCCAGAATAGATGTAAAACTTTGAACACCTTATTCGTTTAAATCCTTGCGAACCTACAACTCCGGCAATTAACTTTTAGCGTGCTTCGAACCCTAGCTATCTCACCTTCTTTCATACTGATTTTGATAGGTCTGGCTTTTTTCGAATCGACTCAATTCGTCCATGGGCAGGACGAAGAGGAAGAAGAGCCAATGGAATTCCAAGCTGTCGAAGCTTTGTACCAACGCGGCCAATACGATCAAGTCCTCGCAGAGGCTGCAATCGGACGTAAAAATCAGCCTTGGAATGAAAAGTGGTGGCAAATCGAATCGCAGTCCCTACTCGACACCGGTCGCTACCAGGAAGCTTACGAGTTACTGAGCGAAGGCGTTTCCGCCCGATACTCTAGCATCCGCCTACGCCTCATGATTCGCGAAGCCGCACTTTACGTAGACGACTTGCAAACGGCAAATTCCGTCCTCAGAGAAATCGATAATATCATTCGGCGCAGCGGACGTTTCTCCTACGACCCGGAATCCCTTGTCTCTATCGGGGATGCCGCAATCCTCTTAGGGATAGAGCCGCGTATCGTTCTCGAAAACTTCTACAAACGAGCCCAAGACGATGCCAATCCCGTTGCTAGTTCCTTTCTTGCCCCTGGTAACCTCGCTCTCGAAAAAAGTGATTTCAGCCTCGCATCGAAGACTTTCCAAAACGGACTGAAACATTTCCCCAGCAACCCCGAACTCTGGTACGGTCTCGCTAGCTCATTCGTCGAGGGCGATCGCGCCAAACTTATCGAATACGCCGAAGGTGCCCTCGCCCTCAACGAAAACCATACCGGCACTCGCATCCTACTAGCCCAGCATCTTGTCGATGCCGAAGCCTACGACGAAGCGCTCGAGCAATTGGAAGTCGCCCTCGAAGTCAACCCCTTGCATCCCGAAGCATTGGCTCTCAAAGCCGTAGTGTCATACCTTCGCAATGACAGTGCCACTGGAAACCAACTGCGCGAACAAGCGCTTTCAACCTGGCAAACCAATCCCCACGTCGACCACCTGATCGGCCGTAACCTTTCCCGCAAATACTGGTTCAAAGAAGGAGCGGCAGCCCAACGCCTCGCCCTCGCCTTCCAACCTGATTTCCTACCCGCCAAAACGCAACTTGCTCAGGACCTCCTTCGCCTAGGACGTGAAACCGAAGGTTGGCAACTAGCGGATGAGGTCCACGAAGCCGACCCCTACAACATATCCGCCTATAACCTGGTTACTCTCCGCGACAAAATCGACGACTTCGAAACCTTGGAAACCGAACACTTCCGTATCCGTATTTCAAAAGAGGAAGCGCCCATCTACGGACAACGAGCCATCGACCTGCTCGAACCTGCCTACGTGTACCTTAAAGACCGATACGGCGTCGAAATCGATCAAAAGGTAACCGTTGAGATCTATCCGAATCCCGCCGACTTCGAAGTACGCACTTTCGGAATGCCCGGCAACCCAGGCTACCTAGGCGTCTGCTTTGGGCCGGTTTTCACTATCAACAGCCCCGCCACCAGCCTCGCTAACTGGGAGGCCGTGATGTACCACGAATTCTGCCACACAATAACGCTCACTCTCACACGCAATCGCATGCCTCGTTGGCTAAGCGAAGGCATCTCCGTTTACGAAGAACGCGAACGTAACGGAGCTTGGGGACAGATGATGACCGTTGACTACCGCGATCGCATCCTTGACGGCCGTATGCAGGCAATCAGCGAGATGAGCGCCGCCTTCCTCAAAGCCCAAACCAGCGACGATACCCAATTCGCCTACTATCAATCCTACCTAGTCGTCGAATACCTATTCCAAACTTACGGAATCGAAGCCATGCGAGCCGTTCTGCTTGCCCTCGGCGAAGGCGAGACAATGAACGATGCCCTCGCCACGCATGTCGCTCCGCTTGACGAACTCGACGAACGATTCCTAGAAATGGCCCGCTCGAAAGCCAACACTCTCGGCGGAAGCTACTCCCTCCAACGCGCCGAAGCTGTGCTTGAAATGGCCGTCGAACTGATTACTCCGGAACCAAACTACTTTAAAGCGATCGAGACCATCCAACCATTGATCGAAGCTGAAGATTGGACAGCCGCCCGCGATGCCCTGGAACCCATCGTCAAAAAGTCAGGCTACTTAGCTGGCGCCGAAAACGCTCATTCGCTTTTGGCCCACATTTACCGGCAACTCGACGATGTAGATAACGAACGCGACACCCTAACGCTCATCGCCACCCAAGAAGGCAACCGCATCGAACCGGTAGACCGACTTCTCGAAATCGCCATCGAACAAGATGACCCACCAGCCATCGTGCGATGGGCCAACGCATCCATCGCGATCAAACCGATGGCTATCGAACCCTGGCGAGCCCTCTTCACGACTCATGCCCGTTTTCAATACGAGGCTTCAGCGATCGAAACCGGAAACATCCTGCTCGAACTCGACCCGCCCGATATCGCAATGGTCCATTATCACCTCGCCCGTCAATACGAACGTAAAGATCCCAAAACCGCCCGGCGCCATACGCTCATGGCCTTGGAAGAAGCGCCTCGATTTAGACTCGCTTACGAACTGCTAAACGCCCTAAAAAAACGTCAAAACAATCGGAATTCGTCCGCGACGCCATCCAGACTCGACGATGCCATACATGAAGCTACCCGTCTATAATTTACCGTTTATCGCAGCCGCCATATGTTTGCTGCCCTTGAGCTTTAGTCAACGCCACCAAAGCTACGACAACCGTGCCGGCGTGCCGGAATGGCAGGTTGATTCCGAATTCAAACAAGACGTATTTACATTCGCTCGGGTAAAATACACGTCCACTCGCGGAGGCGGCGGTCATGGAGGTTGGGGCTACGGCCGACGAGGAGGGCGAGGCGGCGGTGGTTGGCAAACCGATTACCCTGACGCCGAACTCAACTTCGCCTACCGACTCCAGCAGATGACGAGCCTTAAGGTCAATCCAGACTCTACCGTCGTAGAACTTACCCAGCCCGATCTTTTCAACTACCCCTTTCTCTATATCGTCGAACCGGGACGACTCATATTCCTCGAAGAAGAAGTAACCGCTTTGCGCGAATACTTACTCAATGGCGGATTCCTCATGGTCGACGATTTCTGGGGAGACAGTGAGTATGATAATTTTCACTACGAAATCAGTCGTGTCTTTCCAGAACGCGAACCTGTCGAAATCCCCATCGAACATCCGATATTCCACATGGTTTTCGATCTCGAAGAAAAACCGCAAGTCCCCAGCGCAGGTCACGCAATCGGAGCGCGTAGAGCCGGTTACGGCACCGTCAGCAATCAAGGCCCCGGAACCGAAGAAGTACACTACAAAGCAATCTTCGACGATAACGGACGCATCATGTGTATCATTTGCCACAATACCGATCTCGGCGACGGCTGGGAACGCGAAGGCGAAGACGAGTGGTACTTCCGCGAATTCGCCGAAAAGAAAGCCTACCCAATGGGCATCAACATAATCTTCTACGCCCTAACCCACTGAAACCACAATTCATCGAAATAATTTTAGAGACTGTCTAAAACGCCCGTACGTTAAAATTTTCAAAATCCAGACTTATTCAACAATCATCTTAGGAAAATAAATAACCTAGCCGAGATTTCAGAGGCTCCCTTTTTCATCAGCAGATCTCAACATAATCTTCCACGCAACCCCATTTCATAATTCACACTTTAAACAAATGTCCTTACTAGAATCCACCGAAGAGCAAGAAGCCGTATTCAATCGCCTCCAAGAAGGCCGCAAAAAAGTGGAGGCCGAGCTCAGCAAGGCCGTCATCGGCCAAAAAGCCGTCGTTGAACAGATCATGCTAGCCCTCATATCCGGTGGCCATTGCCTCATCACCGGCGCTCCAGGACTAGCGAAAACGCTCCTCGTTAAATCCGTAGCGAAAGTCTTCCATTTAGATTTTCAGCGTATCCAATTCACGCCCGACCTCATGCCAGCCGACATCACCGGCACGGAGATCTTCACCGATACGCCCGAAGGACGGAAACTCGTATTTGCCAAGGGGCCCATTTTCACAAACCTACTGCTCGCCGACGAAATAAACCGTACCCCTCCCAAAACCCAATCCGCTTTACTGGAAGCGATGCAGGAACACCAGGTCACGGCTGCCGGAGCCACCCATACGCTTTCCGAACCGTTCTTCGTTCTGGCCACCCAGAACCCAGTCGAAATGGAAGGTACCTACCCGCTTCCCGAAGCTCAACTCGATCGCTTCCTGTTCAATGTCCTCATCGACTACCTGCCCGAGGGCGACGAAATCGAAGTAGTCAAACAAACGACCGCCAAAGATCACGACCCGATAGAATCCATTTTCTCCGCCGAGGACGCTATCGGATTCCAATCGCTCGTCCGCAAAGTACCTGTTTCAGACGAAGTCGTTAAGTTCGCCGTCCAACTCACAGCCGCAACCCGGCCCAGTGATCCCAACGCTCCGGACTTCATTAAAGAATGGATCAGTTGGGGAGCCGGTACCCGCGCCGCGCAAGGCCTCGTCCTAGCGAGCAAAGCCCTAGCCCTCTGGAACTCCCGAGCCCATGTCACCAAAGAAGACATCATCAGCCTCGCTCACGTAATCCTACGCCACCGCATCCTCCTCAATTACCGAGCCGAAGCCGAAGGCGAAACCGTCGAAACCGTCATCGACAAACTCTTAGAAGCGAAATCCTAAAAACCTAATTCTTAATTCGCCAAATGCCCACCGCATCCAACACCGGCATAGACCCCCATGTCTTGCTCGCGATTCGCGATCTAGAGCTTCGTGCCCGTGTCGTGGTAGAAGGCCTTTGGTCAGGATTACACCGCAGTCCCTTGCAAGGGTTCTCGGTCGAATTCACCGAATACCGCCAGTACACCCAAGGCGACGATCTGCGCTACCTGGATTGGAAACTCCTCGCCCGCACTGATCGGGAATTCATCAAGAAATTCGAAGACGAAACCAATCTTCGCTGCATGATCCTATTCGACGCAAGCCGCTCGATGCAATTCGGATCGGACGGCGTATCCAAAGCCGAATACGCACGAACTTTAGCAGCAACCTTCGCCTATTTCCTGCTTAAACAACGCGATGTCGTCGGCCTCGCTCTTTTCGATAGCGAACTGCGCGAATACCTACCCGCTCGGTGGCGACCCGGACAATTTCGTCGGCTCCTAGCTCTACTCGGCAAAAAATCCGATGGGGATGAAACCAATCTAGGCAAAGCGCTAGAACAAGCTGCCCATCTGAACTCTAAACGAAGCCTAATTCTCGTTCTTTCCGATTTCCTCTCCTCCCCCGATTCTTGGAAACGCTCTCTTGGCCAACTTGTCGCCGCAGGTCACGATGTTCGTGCCCTTCAAGTTCTCGACTCTGCGGAGCTTGATCTCGACTTTGGCAAAGCTGCCCAATGGGAAGATCTCGAAACCGGTAATCGCCTTTACATTGATCCCTCCGAAGCGCGCAGCGCTTACAAGGAAAGCTTCGAAGCCCATCAAACTCTCGTTCAACAGGCTCTCGAAGAACGCGGGGTTAAGCACCTAGTTGCTCCAACGAACAAACCGCTAGACTTCGTATTGATCGATCTCCTCCGAAGCCAACCTTTAACCGGAAGGGTCGCTCAATGAATGTCCTATCTCCATGGTTCCTAGCCGGAGCAGCGCTTATAGTTGGGCCGATTCTCTTCCACCTTATAAAACGGGCCACAAAGGATCGAATACGTTTCAGCGCGACCCAATTCCTCAAAGAATCGCCTCCAAAGCTTCAACGCAAAAGTCACATCCAAAACCCTTGGCTACTTCTCCTGCGCTGCTTTATCATCGCACTCTTAGCATTTGCCTTCGCTCGTCCGTTTCTAGACTCGAACATCCCGATTACTCCATCCGTTTCGCCTCCAAACGCCCTAGTCATCGTACTCGATACCAGTGCCAGTATGCGTCGAGAAGGTGCTTGGCAAACTGCTATTCAACGAACCATCGATCAAATCGAGAACCTGGAAAGCCAAGATCGACTTTCCATAATTTCAGCATCCAACACTGCTCGCCCGCTTATCTCTTTCGACCGTTGGAAAGAATGGCCTCCCAATGAACGAACAACCCTAACTGCCAACCTGCTCAATGCTCTCGAACCAAGTTGGCAATCAACTCGCTTAGACGAGGCTCTCGGCCTAGCCCTAGCCGAACTGGAGCAATTAACCGACAACTCCGAGACCGACGCCAACAAACGAATTCTCGTCGTATCCGATTTCCAAAAATCCTCTAAAATCGCAGGTATCGCCGGACGCAAATGGCCCAAAGATTCGATTCTCGAATTGGCGAGCATTCAAGGTGCTCAACCAGGAAACACCGGACTCCGCTGGCTCGGTTGGACAGGCGATGAATCCGCCAAGCGTTCGATGCGAATCGGAATCCAAAGCTCTGGTCAACTCGAAGCGACCGAACACACCCTATCGCTTTTCGATGCTCGCTCGGGAATCGCTCTTTCCGAACCAATCACTGTGTATTCAAGTCCCGGCGACGACCGAATGCTCCTTCTTGATATTCCAAAAGATGCCGAAGGACCGTTCAAAGTCGAGCTGACTGGTGACGCCGAACCGTTCGACAACACACTATTCGTTACGCAGGAAGCTCCGCGCAGTATTTCCCTCAATTATTACGGTCTCGAGGAAAACGCCGACAACCCCAAGCAGGCCGCCTTCTACCTTAAACGAGCGACAGCCGGTTGGAGCGACCCTCTCGTGACATTCGACATCAGTTCGAAATCAACGAATTTGCCCATCCCATCCTCCAATGTAATTGTCATCGACTCCGAGCTTGACCGCGCCTCAGCCGAAGCCGTCCGGTCGCGAATCGAATCGGGATCCAATGCCCTAATGCTAATCTCCGACCCGAGCCGCATCGAGTCTCTCGGCACATTGCTAAACGAAACCGACTGGTCCACCAGCGCATCCGATCGGGACGATTCCCGGCTTGGCTCAATCGATTTCCAGCATCCAGCCTTTGTCTTGTTCGCCGATCCTCGATTCAGCGACTTCTCACGTATTCGATTCTGGCATACGTTCGCCGCCAATTATCCCGATGAAACGATAGCATCCGTCATTGCTAGCTACGATGATGGAGCTCCTGCCCTAATTGAAGCCACTCTCGGAGAAGGAACCCTCACCGCCTGGGTCGGAGATTGGGCTCCACAAAAAAGCCAATGGGCTCTCTCCACCAAATTCGTTCCCTGGCTCCAACGCCTCTTCGAACAGGCAGTGGGTGGTCCCGATCAACCGAATATGGCCGAGATGGATGAAGTAGCGACGATATTAGCAAGCAACCAATCTCAATGGAAAGCGATCGAGACGAACGCTTTTAGCAACGCCAATCCAACCGAGCCTGGCCTCTATCGTTTGCAAACCAATCGAGCCGAACGTTGGGTAGCGCTCAATACGCCTATCGAAGAGAGCGAATGGGATACGCACCCCATAGAAGACTGGGAAAAGCTCGGCACTCCTTTAGACAACCCTTTTGCAAAACCTGAAACAACGGATACAGATGAATCCGATAGTCGTTTCGAAAACTCCATCGAACTGGAAAGCCAACAGCAACTCTGGAGATGGATGATTATAGCAGTCGCCGCAATGCTCGCAATTGAGAGCCTCATCGCTAAACGCCTGCAAACAAGAAAGGATGGGATAGCAGCATGACACCGGAAGAACCGCCCAATTCGACACCAAAACCTTCAAATGTAGAACCACGTCTCAAAGGCGAAATTCACGAAGTCGCCAAACACCTCCGTTCGATAAGCTTGATGAAGCGGCAAACGAGGCGCTGGCTTATAGCAAGTGCCATCGGATTAGTCTTCATAACGATCAGCTTCTTCGTACCCATAGCCGGACAATTCTTAATCGTCTTGATGCTGGCCTTAGTTACCGGCGTCCTCTTCCTGAATCGCCGAGCAGCCAGCCGAACAAACTTAGACTACCCTGCGGCTGCTTTAACGATCGAAACGAGTCACCCCTCCCTCCAACAAGCCCTCTCCACCGCCATCGAGCAAGGCGAAGATGGCAATCGCCTAGATTTCCTCCAACAAAAACTCATCGACCAAGTTCTCCTCCATCCTTCGCGATTGAAATGGCACAAGGTCGGTCAAATTCGACGCAAACACGCGCAAACACGAAACCTCGTCGCCACGCTACCACTCTGGCTCCTTCTTTTGGGCGCGTTCTTTTTGAATACTCCGAATTCCCCAATCACACTGTCCGGATCCTATCAGCGAGTTCCTATATCAATCATCGTTAACCCAGGCCACACCGAAGCGGAACGCGGCTCGACCGTGGTAATCACCGCTCGCTTCGCAGGCGAAGCCCTTCCTAAAGAAATTTCGCTCGTCGCCCTTTACCCGGATGGTACTAGCCTCAGCAAACCTATGGGACAAAGCTTGTCCGATCCTGTATTTGTTCACTCTATACAAAAGATCGACTCCAATTTACGCTACCAGGTCGAATATGACGGACAAGAATCCGATTCATATCGGATCGAAATCTTCGACCTGCCCGCATTAATTCAAGCGGACGCGACCCTCGATTTTCCTGAGTACACGAACTGGCCCGATAGATTCATTGAAGATACGCGTCGCGTCAGCGCCGTCGAGGGCTCTCAGCTTTCATATTCGTTTACGACCAACAAGCCCCTCGAAAGTGCCACCCTCGTAGATCGTGACGGAGCAACGCTCCCACTAACGCCAGCGAACCCCGAACGCACCCGCTTCGAAACGACCCTCACTGTCACCGAGACGCTACGTTACGCTCTCCACCTTGCTGACGACAAAGGCCGTACCAATCCCTTTCCACCCGATATCCGCATCGAGGCTCTTCTCAATAAACGACCGGATCTGAAAATCGAATTCCCCAAGGGCGATCAGCGTGTATCTCCTATAGAAGAGGTCGCCCTGGAAGCTGCTGCTAGCGATGATTTCGGCCTCGTCGATTTCGGCCTTGCCTACAGCATCGGCACCGAGCCTCCCGTCTATCTCTCGAAGCTGTCTCAATCAGTCGTTGCCCTGGAAACCGTATTCGAGGAAATGCTTTCCCTGGAAGAACAATCCCTTGAAGTCGATGATTTACTTTCCTGGTGGGCCTGGGCCGATGACTATGGACCCGACGGCTCTACGCGACGTTCCACGAGCGACCTGTACTTCGCTGAGGTCCGGTCCCTAGATGAAATCTTTCGCGAAAACGAAAGCGGCGGCGGAGAAGGCCCCCCTTCTGGTCAAGACGAGCAGAATGAAGAGCTCATCGAAATGCAACGCCAGATAGCTATCGCTATTTGGAAACTAAAGCAACGCGGACAGAGAGATTCGAATTTCCTCGACTACACTCAGGTAATCAATGAATCGCAGCAAGAGATTCGCGGCAATCTCGAAGAGCTCAAAGCTAAGCTTGAAGCAGAACGCGAACAAAACGCCGCCGAGCTAGCTGGAACGCTCATGGATCGTGTAATCAAGAATTTGGACACTGCTCTTGAAGACGAATCTGATGACACATTAGAACTCGCCTGGTCCAGCGCCCAAGGAGCTACTCAAGCGCTTCTGCGTATGCAGCCCAAAGAGTTCAACGTATCCAAATCGCAACAACCCGGCGGTGGAGCGGGAGGAGGACAATCTCGCAATCAACGCCAGCTCGATCAGCTTGATTTCCGTCAAGAGGAAAACCGCTACGAAACTGCGAGCCAAGCCCAAGAGATGACCTCGCCAGAGCAAAAAGAGCAACTCCAAGTTTTGAGCAAACTCAGCGAACTCGCTCGCCGGCAAGAGGACATGAATAAACGCCTCCAAGAACTGCAAACCGCCATCGCAGCCGCCAAAGACGAAGAAGAGCGCGATAAGATTCGCCGCGAACTCAAACGTCTCGAAGAAGAGCAACGTCAAATGGTGGCCGATGTCGATGAAACGCGACAACGCATGGATCGGCTTCAATCAAACGAATCCAATCGCGAATCCCGCGAACGGCTTGATCAAACCCGCGAGGAAATGCGTCAACTCAGCGAAGAACTCGAAGCCGGCGACGTATCGCAAGCCCTCGCTACTGGTTCCCGCGCTCAAGAAAACCTGGAAGAGCTCAGAGAAGAATTCCGAAACGAAACCTCCAGCCAATTTGGCGAACAACTTCGCGACGCTCGGAAAACCGCTCGCGACATGGCCGAAAAGCAACGTTCGATCGCCGAAGCCTTGGATGCCATCGATCAAAACCAAGGTCGCCGTCTCGACAATTCCGAAGAACGCGACGCCATCACTCAAGACCTGCGCAAACAGCAAGCCGACCTCGAAAACTTTCTTGAGCAATTACGCGAAGTCACCGAAGCCTCCGAATTCAGCGAACAGCGCCTGCACCGCGAACTCTACGATGTGCTGCGCAAGCAAAGTCAAAGCGACATTGACCAACGACTCCAATCCAGCTCTGACATGCTCTCGCAAGGCTTCGTCGAGCAAACCCAAGATCTTCAGCCCGGACTGCAAAAAGCGTTCGATGAATTAGAAAGCAATGTCGAGCAAGCAGCGAACAGCGTTCTTGGCGACGAAGAGTCAATGCTCCGATTCGCTCAAGACGAACTGAACGAACTTTCAAACGACCTCCAAGCCAATCGTGAAGGCTCAGAAACCGGTTCACAAAGAACTCCAGGTTCAGAGGAAAATGGCCGTAGTCAAAATGCAGCGACGCCCAACGATAATTCCGAGCAATCCCTCGCGAACGCAAATTCGCCAGGTCAACAACCAGGACAGGGCCAGCAACCTGGACAGAATCTCGGCGAAGGCAGGGAACCTTCAAACTCCGGTCAACCCGGAGGCAATGGACAGGAACCGGGATCCGAATCACTCGCCCAACAATCCAATGGCCAGGGGCAATCAGCCGGACAAGGCGAACAGCCCGGTCAGGGCCAAGGCCAGCAACCCGGGCAAGAACAGGGTCAGCAGCCTGGGCAAGGTCAAGGCCAAGGGTCCGACAGTGAAATAGCTCAAAGCCCCGGCCAAAGGCAATCACCTGGTAGCGCCCAAGTTGGCGGCGGCGGTTCATCCGGAGGGGGCAATGGTGCCGAAAATCTTGCGACAAGCCTCGACAATTTCCTACGCGATTTCTCGGGCGACCCAAACCAGCCCGGCCAATCCCCCATTACCGGTCGCGGTTTCGGCGAATGGTCGGAACGATTGCGTACCGTCGAAGAACTCGTCGACCAGCCCTACATTCGCCAACGCCTTTCCCAAGCCCGCGAACAAGCTGAACGAATGCGAGCGGAATTCAAACGCCACGGAACTGCACCTCAATGGGGTGTCGTAGACGAAGGAATCATCGCCCCGCTCAATGACGCGAGAACGTGGGTTCGCCAAGAACTCGTGCGCCACGAAAACCCAAATGCTTTGCAACCCATCGATCGCAACCCGGTTCCTCGCGCCTACCAGGAATCCGTCAGAAAATACTATGAATCGCTCGGAGAATAAAATCCAACTCCCGTTCAACAAAGAAAAGCTCTCCGCATGCTAGGCACCCTAACGTTCAATGCTGAAAACTGGTGGTGGGTCGTGCTCTTGAGCGGGCTCCTTCTATTGCCGATTTCCTACTTCGCTTGGAAAAGCGAAGGACGACTCGTCAAAGGATACATATGGGGATTCATCTTACGCGCTCTTGGAATCGTCTTGCTTTTACTCTGCCTCCTCGATCCTCACTGGACTGGAGAACGTCCAGCCAAAGGAGCGAACATAGTGGCAGTCGTCGCCGACAACAGCCAAGGCCTCCAATTGATCGATTCAAACCAAACGGAAAGTCGCGGTCAATTACTGAAAGACAAACTCGCCGGTGCCGAAGCAGACTGGCTCGCTACCCTCGGCGAAGACTATCAAACGCGCTCCTATCGATTCGATCGCGATCTACGACGGGTTACCGATTTCGGCAGTCTGGATTTCTCCGGCGACCGAAGTAATCTTTCGCAGGCCCTCACTCAACTCAATGAACGCTTCGATGGACTGCCCCTCGGGGGCATTCTACTGTTCACCGATGGCATCGCAACTGATTCTGACGCAATTGAAACGCTGAACTTAGACAACCTCCCACCAATCTACCCAGTCATAGTTGGCGACTCCGAACCCTTGCCCGATCTTAGTATTGATCGTATAGATATTAGGCAAACTGCCTTCGACGACGCACCCGTATCGCTCAGTGTATCCCTTTCCTCAAACGCCCTACCCACTCAAAGCGCTCGAGTCGCGATCACACCCATTCAGATCGAAGGCGATATTTCACTCATCGAAGACGACCCCGATACCCCGCGCCCGCAAACGATTCGAACACGAAGCGAAGGCTCCAATCACTCGCTAGCCTTCGATTGGCGCCCAGCCAAGACGGGGATTCAATTTTTCGACGTATCCACAGAACCAGCGCAAGGCGTGGAGCAAGAAGCCACAAAATCGAACAATCGCCGACTTTTCATGGTAGACGGCGGCCAAGAAGTCTTTCGGATTCTCTACGTAACCGGTCGCCCGAACTGGGAATACAAATTCCTCAACCGCGCGCTCTACGACGACCATCAACTCCAAATGAGCGGACTCATTCGCGTCGCCCGGCGAGAACCCAAATTTGAATTCAAGGGACGTGCCGGAGAATCCAGTAACCCACTCTATCGAGGATTCGACAAAGCCGACGAGGAAGCCGAAGAATACGACCAACCGGTACTTATCCGAGTCAACACCCGCAATGCCGAAGAACTAGCCGACGGATTTCCCGACGATGCCGAAGAGCTTTTCGAATACGACGCGCTTATCCTCGATGATCTCGAAGCCGACTTTTTCAGTTTCAATCAACAAACGCTCATTCGACGATTCGTCTCTGAACGCGGCGGAGGGCTCCTCGCTCTCGGCGGCGCCGGTGCCCTCGACCACGGTGGCTACGACGACACGCCTATTGCCGCCACGCTCCCTATCTACCTCGACAAACAGTTCCAAAGAGCCAACAGCGAAAACCTCCAATGGAAACTCACTCGCGAAGGCTGGGTCGAGCCATGGACGCGCGTTAGGTCGATTGAAACCGAGGAACAAGTGCGGCTCAACGAAATGCCTCCGTTCAGCGTTCTCAACACTATCCCTCGCATCAAACCCGGCGCCCGTGTTCTTGCAGAAGTCGAAAATCTTCTCGGCGACCGCTACCCAAGCCTAATCGCTCACAATTTTGGTTCCGGCAAAGTTGCCTGCGTCGCCGTAGGCGATCTCTGGAGATGGGGCATGCGTGGACCCGCTGAGCAAGAAGATCTCGCCAAACTCTGGCGACAGATCGCTCGATGGCTCGTTACCGACGTCGCTATGCCCGTGGAAATCGAAGCCCATCAAAATGGCGAAGGCGTCGAGCTTATCGTCGAAGCTCGTGACGAAGCCTACAAAGCTCTGGAAATCGGCCGAGCACGGATCAGTATCCAGCGCGTCGATTTAGACCCAGCTGAAATGGCCAACTACACAGGGTTCAAGGAAGTCGATCTCTATGCGGATCCCGTTACCAATGCTTCCGGCCGTTTTGCCGCGAATTTTTCCTCTACCGACGAAGGAGCCTACATCGCCAAGGTTGAAGTATTGGGCCCCGAAGGTGAAGTTGTCGGAACTGCTGAAACGGGCTGGGTCAACGAACCCTTGGCCAATGAATTTCAATCCCTATCGCCGCAAACCGATCTTCTCGAATCGATCGCCGCTAAAACCAAAGGCCGAATCATCCGGTGGGACGAACTCGATTCCCTTACCGAACTATTCGACAAACGTAGTGCTCCGATAACCGAAACCTGGTCGTATCCGCTTTGGCACAACGGTTGGCTCTTTATCGCAGCCCTTTCCTGTTTCCTCGCCGAATGGGCCCTCCGCAGAAAGCGAGGTCTCGCATGAAAATGACAAATAACCTCACTCGAGTACTTTTCGCAACCGCGCTCGCTGCCACTTCCTGCTTCTTTATTTATGCAGCTGATCAAAACGTACCCGATCACGAGTTGCTTCTCATCGTCGGTAGCCCGGGCGAACCGAAATACAAAGAAGGCTTTCACTCCGCAGCCGAAGCATGGATACGGGCGGCCAACTCTACCAATGCTCGCCTAAAAGTCGTCGGCTTGGAAGACGGCGACGATTCCGATCACGACAAAATTGAAAACTGGATAAACGATCTCGAAGCCAAATCGCCCGTCCCCGCTTGGATCGTCTACATCGGGCACGGAACTCACACGCAAAAACGCACTTCTCTCAATTTGAACGGCCCCGATCTCACCGCAACCGATATGGCTTTCTGGCTCGATCGACTTGAGAGAACCTTTATCTTCATTCATGGGGGCTCCGCATCCGCACCTTTTATCAACAAGCTCTCCAAACCCAACCGTATCCTAATGACCGCTACACGCAGCGGCGAAGAGCTCAACTACGCCCGTTTCGGCGAACGCTTCGCCATGGTCATCGAATCACGCGACGGCGATGCAAATCAGGACGGGCAAGTTTCCTTGCTCGAAGCTTTCGTCGCAACCGCCCGTTCAGTCGAAAGCTTCTACGAAGAAAATAAACGTCTAGCCTCCGAGCATGCTCTTATCGATGACAACGGTGACAGCACCGGTACTCCCGCCGACTGGTTTCGCGGAGAACGTCTCATAAAGACTCCCAAAGACGATCGAACGCCCGACGGCTTTCGCTCCCGTCAAATAGCCTTCATCGCCTCGGAGCAAGAAAGCCTCCTTTCCCCAGATCAGCGCCAAAAACGTAACCAACTCGAATTAGAACTCGAACACCACCGAGCTAAAAAATCGAAACTAGACGAAGCCGCCTACTACGACCAACTCGAAGCTATTCTCTTAAAACTCTCCAAGATCTACCTGGCAACAGACAGAGATTCCTAGCAACCAAAGGGTAGCGAAACGGTTCCCCACCGGCAAATCGTCATTTCCGATAAACCTCCCCTCCCAATCAAATCGGAAAAATTGTACCGAGCGAAGAGACACATTCAATTCCTATCAACCCGCCAAAGCCAGCCCTACCAACCGAGATTCTTCCTCTCCCAAGTCCAACGCTAAAGTAGCCTTTTGGCCCCGTTCGCTCATCTTACCCCAGGTTTTGCGGAGAATGGATATCATTTTCTCTTCGCTCGTCTTAAGGCGAAATTCCGAGAACTGAACTTCGAGGAAAACCAAACATAAGGCGTCTTCCATTGTTTGGGCATCGGGATTCGATTTCAGATTCTCCTTCAAGTTGATCGACCGAACGTGATCGATCGTTGCCGAATCATATCCCGCATCTTCTAATACCTCTGCCGCGACAGTTGCATGGTAACGCTTCAAACCCGAACGCCATTTCAGATATCCCGTTCTACCCATCGGAAAATCGCTCCGGGGCATTTTCCATCGACCAACATGCTGAGCTCGAGCCGCTAGCAACAATGACTCCGATGCATCGTTATCGAGCGAAAGCGTTTTCGCAAACAAGAGCCGACTGAAGTAAAGCTCGTACCCAATATCCCGCCCTTCGTCAGCCACACGTTTAGGATCATCGTCATTTAAGAAGTCGATCGATCGGATCGCTTTCCGGAACCGAGTGGCCTCTGCCATTCGATTTGCCGCGTTCTCAATTCGCTCTAAGTCCATTTCGGAAATCATAAACCCAACCTAAGCACTTTGAACCCAGAGTAAAGAACCGGAATTGGCAAAAGCTAATCGATCTAATATTGATGCCCCTCTGAATATACTGAAGTTAGCGACCGATCTCCGAGCGGCCACCTCAAGAAGTTCCTTGCAGATAAAGCCGCTAGGAGGTCGACCGCTACCAAATTCGAACACACCCTAAGCCAATCCCCCACGCTTTATTCAAAGCTTTCCAACGCAAAACGGTCTTTCCTTTTCCGAGCCTTCAATTAAAAATAATTTTAAATTTTACGCTGTTTCACGTAAGCCTTAACACATCGCAGATCTATGCTGTTCCGTTCCAAAATTTCTTTACCCCTACTCACCTTAATGGTGCCCCCACTCGCCTTGAATGCTAGCCAACTTATGCAAGGTCCGATGGTAGGAGCGATCGATTCCAATGGCGCTACGATTTGGGCCCGTGTCGCTGGCGAGAAGGCATTGAGGATCCGCTACAGCGAGCGCCCTAGTTTCAGCGAATCGAAAAACAACTGCTCCTGTGAAGGCTTCAGCTCAAAACGACTATTGCGTATTCACGAAAATCGAAGGTTTAGAACCGAATTCCTACTACTACTATCAAGTTCTACTTGATGGAGAACCCCTTGCCGACAATCGCGAAAACAAAGGTTACCCGATCCTCACCCCTCCAACTCCCGAAACCCTAGCGAAGTTTTCTATCGGATTCGGATCTGGTGCTGGCGCTGACCGCGATGGACTACAGGCGATCTGTCTTCAAGTGCAAAACGCCCGCCCCCATGCCTTCTTTTGAGTTGGAGAAAACGAAGTAGTTTCTAAACTCGCTCCTGAGTTCCAGGCCGAAGCCTACCGCAGCCAACGAAGCGTTCCATTCCTGCAACCCCTCCTAAGTTCCATTCCCCAACTCGCAACCTGGGATGCCCCAAGCATCTCTTCCGAAACCAGCCGCAAAGAATCACTCGGGATTTTCCAACGCTACTGGGCGAACCCTTCCAACGGAACCAAAGAGGCTAATGGCACCTACTTCACCTATAGTTACAGCGGCGTAGATTTCATTTTTATCGATACCTACACTTACCGCGACGAAATCGAGCAATCGACAATTCTCGGCGAGATCCAAATGGCTTGGCTGCAAGATGCGCTCAGCCAAAGCTCCGCAAAGTTCAAAGTATTGCTCAGCGGAAGCAGCTGGACCGATCGTTCTATCACAAAAAAGAATACTTGGACCGCCTATTCCGAAGATCGCAATGGGCTATTCCATTATATCCGTGCAAAAATTAAATCGAAGGCGTTGTGCTATTGTCCGGCGACGATGATGAAGCTGAAATCAAAGCGATTCTGATGTCACGAGAAGGCGGATACGACTTATACGAACTTGTTAGTAGCCCACTGGCTCAAGAGCCGACTCCCGACTACACTGAAGACAATGAATCGATCATCGCAATCGAAGAGCCTTATACCGACACGATGAATTTCGGAAGGCTCACTTTCGATATGTCCGAAGCCGACGCCAAAGTTTCGCTTAAAGTGATCAATGTCTTCGGCGAAAGCGTCTTCCCTGATTTTGAACTGAGAGCAAGCGAACTCTCGAATAGAAAAGCATCCTGGAAAAATAAAGTACCGAAGGAGGCCGTCGCTCACATAGAGGCCAGAACCGCTTCAGCGCTCTAATATTCAAACCTGCCACGACAAAACAATACGTTGGAGCAATCTGCCAGCATCGAAGACAGACAGTACGTCTGCCGAGCATGATAAGTTGGTGATTGCCAAGGTCAGAGCGAGGCGCAACAACGAGGACCATGACTCAGGTCCGACACCCATTGTTGTCCCTCTTGTTGTTCTGTGCCTTGCCGATCATCACAGCTTGCAACCAAGACACTCAAACCGCCGCCACTAGCGAAAACAGCCTGCCCATTATCGACTTCGGCCACGCTCAAGTAGAGGTCGAGCTCGCGATCGATCGAAACACACAGGCCAAAGGGCTCATGTACCGCAAGGAAATGGCAGAAGACCATGGAATGCTCTTCATCTTCGACCAGCCCAAAGAAATGTCATTCTGGATGCGCAATACGCACCTCCCGTTGGATATTGGGTATCTCACCGCTGACGGCGTCCTACGCGAAGTCTACCCGCTTTATCCTCACGACGAAACCTCCAGAAAATCAATACGCACCGACCTGAAATTCGCCCTCGAGGTTAATCAAGGCTGGTTCGCTAGACACAACGTAAAGCCGGGCGACGCTTTCGATTTAGAAGCATTGCGCTAAAAATTGGAATCAATTTTCTAGCACTGCTTTAGCGATTGCTTAAAACGCTTTCCGAACGGGAAAATTGTCTACGCTGTTGAACCCCCGGTGCTGAATCATTAAGATGTAAATCGTCTCCGTTAGCGGGTCGTGTCACACTCGCTACGGATTCGATTGATTCGACAAATAGGAATAAGTCTCCAAAATCATTTTCGAATCGAGTCTCATTCATGGATCGCCCACCAACCCCAGTCATACATATTTGGGCCATTACTAGCGCTTTGGCTCTGATACCGCTTGCATTCGCAAAGGTCGCAGAACTCCCGACGTCGGCTCTAACGTTCCTCGAAGACCATTGTCTCGATTGTGACGATTCGTCCGAACAAAAAGGTGACTTGGATCTAGAGAGCCTCGGCTTCGACCGACAACATGCCGATTCTAATTTCGGGCGGCAGCTTCAAACACGGACAGCACATCGCATTCGATCGCGACCGGAACTACCCTTTGCCAAACCTGTTCGTCAGCATGCTGCAACAAATGGGAATCGAGACAGAAAAATTCGCCACATCCACTGGCACTCTCCGTGGATTGGATTTTGCATAAGCGGCAATCGAACTCTTGTTCACGGCACTCCTCGGTAGGCACGATTTGCCACTCGCAAATCGTGCCGATTCCTTATCGTCTTCGAATTGAATACTCATTCTTAACTACATCGACCAATCGACCTCGCTATGCCTTCTCAATCCTTTCGTTTCGCCATTCTCGCCTTATCCTTTGCTCTCGCGACCTCCAACGTCTTGGCAACGAGCAAAACCGCTCTGAAACCCTTGCTAGCCCAGCCCGACGCCATCGTATTGGAAAGCTCATTTTCAAAACCCGCTCCGCTTGCTAAAGGTGTTTGGCAGCAACGCCAACACACACGCTGGGCGATCAAAGACGGCATCCTGCTCGGTATCCCTTCTACCGACGAATACCAGAAGTCCCGAGGAGATCACCAAGGATTCGAGCCACGCGTCAGCGTTCCCGCTACGCCCGCCGAATGCATCGCTCAGTTTTCCGTTCGATTCTCGGGTGGCGAGGAAACACCCATCGCTCCCTTCGTCGAAATCGGTCATCATGTAGCGCGTGTCAAATTCAGCGAAAACGGCGTATTTCTGATAGCGGATGGTGAATCCGTCAAAGTAGCCGAGGCCAAAAACTTCAAATACATTCAGGGGAAATGGTACCACATTCTCGCCGAACTGAAAAGCGATGAATTCGTCATGCAATTCACAGACGGCCCCACTCTCTACGCAAGACACCCATCATTCGCCAAACCAGTAAAAAGCGGCGGCAACGGACTTGGTATCACTGGACCCAAGGGCGGAACTGTCGAAATCGATAACCTCACTCTCTGGAGCATTAAGCCCAAAGAACGCTCTACTTGGGCCAAGACACGCTCTGCGTTTCCTCATTTCAAACCCGTCATTCTGAAGAAAAAAAGCCGGCTAA
>Ga0233432_10000790_pt1 | contig 30514 bp, 24 predicted proteins | sample SI_122_August201_6_FD_179870 | JGI IMG/M metagenome (GOLD analysis project Ga0233432, IMG submission 179870) | Seawater microbial communities from Saanich Inlet, British Columbia, Canada - SI_122_August2016_10_MG | ecosystem: Environmental > Aquatic > Marine > Inlet | place: Canada: British... | reverse complement strand
ACGACTTCGCCCGAGTTCAAATCGCATAAATGCGCCGCTACGGTCGTGGAGCCCACATCGATCGCGATGCCGCGCGGTTGGTCGAAGAGTCCCGGCCAGATACCGGTAATCAGGTGCTCCTGATAGACGGCAACGGTTACACCACGGTCCTCGCGAGTCAGCGCAGTCTGCAGTGCGCGCAGTTGGGAGTGAGCGAGAGTGACCCCGGTAACGCCCCATTCCCGCTCGAGGGCCTCGAGCAGAAACTGCACTTCACCCCGGGCGTCATCTAGGCTGGGTTCCTCTATCTGAACGTAATAGAGGCGCGTAGCGGTATCGAGGCGGATGTCTCTCGATTCCATCTCTTTGCGCACAATCTGTCGATGCACCTGACTCTCAGCGGGCACGTCGATCACGGCATCATCAAGCAGTGTCGTGTGACAACTCAGGCGTCTGCCAGGCTTAAGAGGGCCCTTTCGTTCTTCAAACTTTTTTTCAGTCTGACTAAAGGAGGAGAGGTGATCGACGTCGGAGTCAATCTGGTGTTTGGCAAAAGAGCCGACCACGCAGCTGATCTGGCATCTGCCGCAGAGACCGCGACCTCCGCAGACCGAGTCAATGTCGACACCTAGGCTGCGCGCCGCTTCGAGTAAAGGCGTGCCGCGAGGGAAGAACCCGCGCCGACCCGAGGGCATAAACAGGACTTTGACGTCATCCTCAGTCAATGATCAGGCACTCCGCCGCCGCCCGCCGCGACGTCCCCGGCCCTCGCCTTCGGCGGCGGGCTCTCGATAGGCACGAATCCAGCGACGGCAATCAGGATCATGCCCCATCATCACGTCGCCGCCGCGCACCGCCTGCATTACTTCGGGGTGCAGTGGACTAGTGATCGCGGAGGTCATGCCGGCGCCCATTGCCATGGTGAGAAATGCAGAATTGATGCCGTTGCGGTTTGGCAAGCCAAAGCTGACGTTGGAGGCGCCGCAAGTGGTGTTCACCTTGAGCTCCTCCCTGAGCCGTCTTACTAGTGCCATGACCTGAAGGCCTGCAGTATTGATAGCGCCAATGGGCATCACGAGCGGATCGACCACGATATCGCTATAGGGGATGCCATAATCGGCGGCGCGCTCAACAATCTTTTTAGCCACCGCAAAGCGCACGTCGGGATCCTCGGAAATACCTGTCTCATCATTGGAAATCGCCACTACGGCAGCACTGTACTTGGCTACTAACGGTAAGACGCGTTCCAATACTTCGTCTTCACCGGTGACCGAGTTTACCAGCGCCTTGCCCTGATAAACCGACAGGCCGGATTCGAGTGCTTCAACAATAGAGGAGTCGATACTCAACGGAACATCGGTAATCGACTGCACCAGCTGCACGGCCTCGGCAAGGATGCGAGGTTCATCAGCGAGCGGGATGCCTGCATTGACATCCAGCATGTGCGCACCGGCCGCAACCTGGGCCAGGGCATCGGCTTCCACACGGCTATAGTCACCGTTTTTCATTTCCTCGGCCAGAATTTTTCGACCAGTCGGGTTGATGCGCTCACCAATAATGACAAACGGCTGGTCAAAACCGATGTGAACTTCACGGGTCGCGGAGCTAATAGTGGTTGTGGTCATGAATGGCGCTCGATAAATAGTGAGTGTATGGGGAAAGGGTTACGCCGCAGGTCGCCAAGGTTCGCGGCCATCCAAAGCGTTGGACCGTGACACGATCTCACCGATGCGATCTTCCATACGGTAAGCCATGATGTGAACGCCGCTCACACCCTCGATCTCTCGCATCTGCTCAATGAGGTCGACACACAGATCGACCCCTTCCTGCTTTTGATCTTCGGCCCCGGCGAGGCGCCTGATAATGTCGTCTGGGATATGCACGCCGGCAACATTTTTGCGGATCCACTCGGCGGCCTTTGCCGAGGCGAGGGGGCCGACTCCGGCCAGTACAAAGGCCTCTTCCAGTAGGCCCAGGTCGCGCACCTGCGCCATGAAGGTTTTCATGCGATCGACATCGAAGCAGTATTGGGTCTGGATGAACTGCGCACCTGCAGCGATCTTCTTCGCCATGCGGTGCGGCCGAAAATCGAGAGGTGGGGCGAATGGGTTGGCTGCGGCACCGAGAAATAATCTGGGCGGCGAGCTGATGGCGCGGCCACTCAAAAACTGTCGCTCATCGCGCATGTGTCGCACCATGCCCAGTGCCGAGATACTGTCCATGTCAAAGACCGGCTTGGCTTGGGGGTGGTCCCCAGACTGAACCCCATCACCGCTGAGACACAGGACATTACAGACCCCCATAGCGGCGGCACCCAGAATATCCCCTTGCATGGCAATACGATTTCGGTCACGGCAGGACTGTTGCAGGATCATGGCGTAGCCGCGGCGTGTGAGTAGCGAACAGATCCCCATGCTTGACATGTGACAGTTGGCGCCGGAGCTGTCGGTGGCGTTGATAGCGTCAACATAACCATCAAACAGTGCCGCCCGTGAAAAGACATCGGCAGGATCCGCAGAATCTGGTGGTGCGATCTCGGCGGTGACGGCAAACTTGCCGGCACGCAGTATTCGCTCAAATCGTCCGGGAGAGGTGTGGCCTGAAAGGACAGGTAGATTTTCGCCGGGAAGGGGCTCGTCGTCGAACTTCACGATTCGTCCCCGGTTCTGATGCGGAGCGCCCGAAGCCACGCGCTATGACCTCTCAAACGGTTATCAACCGGCGCCTGGATAATCGTGATGGTCTGTTCGGGAGCGCCAATTCTTTGGCTACCTTCCCAGGCGTTCACCCATACGCAAGTCATTTCCGGTTTGATCTCGCAGCCGCCGTTTTGCCTGACGCCACCACAGGGACCATTGCGCAGCGTCTTGGGGCAATTCATCGGGCAGGCCATGCCGGTTTCACCCAGTGTGCACTGACCGCAGGATTGAGAGTCAAAGAAAAACCCCTTAATCACGCCTTCGATTGCGGCAAAGGGCTTGTCCAGCCGATCATAACCAATCCGTCTAAGAATGGGTTCCAGTAAGGACAGGATCCATTCGAGCCCGTCATAGACTTTTTTAAGCCAACGAGCATTGCGTACCGACCACAAGCGCACCGATTTCATGGCGAGATCTCGGCGAAGCCTTTTTGTTTAACCATTACGGCCAGTTGCTCGTCGGAGAAACCTGTTTCAATCTCGCGGCCCAGTTGTTCGGCTATTTCTTCGAGTGCACCCTCGGCTTCGATAGTGGTGGTCACTCGCCGCCACTCCTCAAGGTAGGCATCGCTGCCTCCTTTATCGGCGCGCATAGCGGCGCGATCAATCGCTTCCTGAAAGCGTGGGCTGAGCATGTATTTGCCGCGATCTCGACCGCGCTTGATCAGCACTTGAGAGGGTATGTCGCGCCATAAAATATCAATACGCTGCATGAGGTGCCCCCGGAATATTCGCAAAGCGCAGTACTTGCTCAGCCAGTGATGTTTCCAGCAAGCCCATGCCGGATTGAATGATTTCGAGGGGTAGCGCGAGTTGAGCGGCTGCATTAGCAGCCTGCTCGCGCAAGTCAGCACTGTCGCTCTGTGCCAGATAGACCACTCGGGTGTAGTGCCCAAAGATCATATCCCGTAACTCGGGATGACTATTCAATTTGAAGGCATCTATTACCAAGCGATCAAAATGGCGCACCAGAAAGTCGGTGAGGTAAAACGTTCCGGGTTCTGCTTCGGCCATCGGATGAAAGATCTCTGGTGTGGCGAAGAATTCATAGCAATGTGCGCCGGGTAGTCGAGCAACATGCCATTTCGCCAAAACCTCATCGAGTCTGCCGCCCGTGCCGCAATCGGCATAGGCAACAAAACGCTGATCGTATTGATGAGCGATTTGCTCGAGGATTGCGTCTACGCGAGCAGGAATGGCGTCGGGTGTGTTATGCAGTGCCGCATCGACACACTTTAGGTGCAGGTGTTGCCACCCGTTCACTTGTTTTAGGGTTTCGATTTCCCGCGCGAGAGCACCGCAGGCGATGACCAGAATGTTATCCGGCATCGCCGCGAAGATCAGGCGCTCTGCGCCAGTCGGCGGGCGCCGACCAGACGCACGGCGGTAGTTGAGGCTTCAGCGGCGTCACGGCAGTAGGCATCGGCACCGACTGCCTGACCAAATTCTTCGTTCAGTGGGGCACCGCCGACCAGCACAATGTATTTATCACGCAGGCCTTTTTCTTTCAGCGTGTCGATGACGACCTTCATGTAGGGCATAGTCGTGGTCAGAAGTGCCGACATACCCAAAATATCGGGCTGATGCTCCTCCAGTGCCGCGAGGTAATCATCGACCGCGTTGTTGATACCGATATCATGGACATCAAAACCGGCGCCCTCCAACATCATAGCCACCAAATTTTTGCCGATATCGTGGATGTCGCCTTTCACAGTGCCGATAACCATAGTACCCACCGGTTTTGCGCCGGTCTCTGCGAGCAGGGGGCGCAGAATTGCCATGCCGCCCTTCATGGCATTAGCGGCTAGCAGCACCTCAGGGACGAAGAGGATGCCGTCGCGGAAATCGATACCAACGATGGTCATGCCGTCGACTAGGGCTTTGCCCAACACATCCTCGGCCGACCAGCCGCGGGCTAGCAAAATGTTTGTGCCTTCCTCTATTTCTTCCGTCAGACCATCGTAAAGATCGTCATGCATCTGTTGCACGAGGTCTTCATCCGACAACTCCGACAATACGATATCTTCTTCGTCTGACATGCCAAGGGCTCCGTGGTCTCAATAATCGCGATCGGCGAATGACGCCTTTTGTTCTGTCATGAATGCCGCTAAAGCTTCATCGATCGCCGGGTCCAGCGCGGGAGCTTCGTAATCAGCGAGCATTTGCTTCCAAATTTTGTTCGCGCGATGCGCAGTGTCCAGACTCCCCTCCGCCGACCACTGCTCATAACTATTGTTGTCGGCGACGGTGGATCGATAAAACGCGGTCTCGAAATTACTCAAAGTGTGGGCCGACCCAAGAAAATGTTTGCCGGGACCCACTTCTTCGAAGGCCTCCATAGCCTGACCATTCTCTGATAGATCCATACCACCGAGCAGCACTTTGATCATGTTCGCCTGATCGCAGTCCATGATGAACTTTTCGTAGCCCATAGCCAGACCGCCCTCGAGCCATCCCGCGGTGTGCAACATAAAGTTGACGCCCGCAAGTGCTGCCGTTTGCAAGGTATTGGCAGCTTCATAGGCGGCCTGAGCATCGGGTAACTTTGAACCACATAATCCGCCGCCACTTCGGAACGGCACGCCCAGACGTCGGGCGAGGGCGGCGGCAGTGTAGATCACCATGCTTGGTTCCGGTGTGCCAAAGGTCGGTGCGCCAGTTGCCATGGAAACAGCAGCAGCAAAGGTGCCAAAAATCACGGGACATCCTGGCCGAATCAATTGGGTCAACGCTATTCCCGCCATCGCTTCGGCAAGAATCTGAGTGACGGTGCCCGCGACGGTGACAGGCGACATGGCACCGGCAAGAATAAACGGTGACACGACGGTAGATTGATTATTGCGGGCGTAGACCTTGAGCGAGCCCAACATAGTCGCGTCAAAAACCAGTGGTGAATTGACGTTGATAAGACTGGTCAATACGCAGTTCTGATCGACAAAGTCGTCACCAAATACAATTTTTGCCATGTCGACGGTGTCTTGCGCACGACGCCAGTGTGTTACCGAGCCCATCAGCGGCTTATCGCTGTATTTAAAGTGGCTATACACCATGTCGTAATGGCGCTTGTTCACGGGGAGATCGACCGGCTCGCATACCGTGCCTCCTGAGTGATGCAAGCCGGGAGATAGATAGGTTAGTTTGACGAAATTCTGGAAATCTTCGATGGTCGCGTAGCGCCTGCCTTTGTCGAGATCATGGACAAAGGGTGAGCCGTAGGCCGGTACCAAAACAGTGCGTTTGCCACCGATGGTGACGTTACGCTCCGGGTTACGGGCGTGCTGCACATATTCCGCGGGTGCGGTTGCTTGAATGATTTGTCGACACATACCGGCGGGAAAGCGCACTCTGGTGCCGTCAACGTTGGCACCGGCCTCTCGGAACAGGTCAAGCACCTCAGTGTCATCGAGGAAGTCGACGCCGATTTCTGCCAGCAGGCGGTCGGCATTATGCTCTATGAGCTCAAGTCCTTCTTCGCTGAGAATTTCAAAGAAGGGGATGTTGCGTTCAATGAAAGGCACTGCCGCCGCGGCAGGAGCACCCCGAGCCTCTCGTCGTCCGGCCCGACCCCCTCCTTTTCGCCTGCTCGCACGTTCACTCATCGCGCTACTTCCATTATGAGGTGTTTCTCACCTCTTACTTTTTTCCGGTCTGATCGAGTCGCGACGTACGGCGTTACCACTCGACTATGCCGGACCAAGACCATCCCCGAAAGCGTCCGTTTATGTTACTGACAAAGCCTCTAAAACGGTACTTTTTTCGCCGCAGAGCGTGCTCTGCGTATGGGCGCTACTGTGGAGCGGTTGACGGTTTGAGGATTGGACTAAACCGACACTCACAAGACCAAAAGCGACATCAAAAACTGAAAAATTTGGTGCTTCGGTTGGGCCAGTCGCCAGGATATGCCTTTGTCGATGCGGACACATCTGCGCAAATAGATTGACGCTTTTTCTAGAGGAGAGGTAGGCTCCTGAGCAGAAGAAAGGGGGGTGTGGTATGTCGATCGATTCTCAAGCTCGTATCGTAATTGTCGGAGGCGGCATCATGGGGGTGGCGCTGGCCTATCATCTTGCCGAGGAAGGCGAGACCAGTGTGATGCTGATCGAGAAGGGTGAACTGACTTCGGGCTCGACCTGGCACGCGGCGGGTCAGTGTCCGAGTCTTGTGAGCGACTATAACCTTGCCAAGATTCACGACTACGGTAATCGCCTTTATCCCACCCTCGAGGAGAAAACCGGCCAATACGTGAGCTGGCATGCCTCGGGGGGCATTCGCATCGCCCGTCAGCAGGCAGACCTCGACTGGTTTCATTCCATGAAGGGGATTGCCGACAACGTGGGCTTTCGGATGGAAATCATCGACCCTGCCAAAATCAAGGAACTGAATCCTTTCTACGATATTGACGGAGTGATCGCCGGCGCTTGGACTCTGGATGACGGGCATGCTGACCCCTCTGGCCTAACCAACGCGATGGCGCGCGGTGCGACCGATCAGGGCGTGAAGATTGTTCGCCACAACCGAGTGATCGACATTAACCGGATGGCATCGGGAGAGTGGGAGGTTGATACCGAGCTGGGAAAAGTCACTTGCGAGATCGTGGTAAATGCGGCGGGTAGCTTCGCTCGACAGGTGTCCCAGATGGTGGGTACCGATCTGCCCATTTGCAACATGGAACACCACTACATTGTGACCGGCGCGATTCAGGAATTCATCGATCGGGATGAGGAGTTTCCTGTCATGCGCGATCCCTACGCGTCGGCCTATATTCGTCAGGAACAAAAGTCGGGGCTGATCGGTATTTATGAGTCGGCGGGCCTCATGGAGGCCTGGGGCCCGGATGGGCTACCGCCGTGGTCCTCGGATAGCGAGCTCTTCCCGGATGATCTCGATCGCCTGATGCCTTGGTTGGAGCGCGCTATGAACTGCATGCCGCCGATGTTGGAGGCGGGCATTAAACGCATTGTGAATGGCGCTATTCCACACTCTGCCGACGGGCCGCCGCTGCTGGGGCCGGTGGCGGGAGTCGATAACTTTTGGCTGTGTTGTGGCTCATCTTTTGGTATCGCTCAGGGGGCCGGCTGCGGTAAGTACCTCGCTCAATGGATGCTTTACGGGGATGCCGAGATCAATATGACCGGCTTTGATCCGCGGCGGTTCGGAGATTTTGCAGGCCGCGATTACATGCGCGCCAAGGGATTTCAGGATTACGGTCTGACCTACGCGACGCCCCTTCCGGGGGAGGAATTCCCGGCCGCGCGCGATTGCCGCTTGAGCTCACTGCATAACACGCTGAAGGAGAAGGGCGCGGTCTTTACTCAAACCTTTGGTTGGGAACGACCCAAATGGTTTTCTCTTGATGGTCGTGAAGAAGAGCACAGTTATCGACGTAGTAACGTGTTTGAGGTGGTGCGTGATGAGTGCCGGGCAGTTCGCGAGCGGGTGGGGGTGATCGACCTCACAGGCTTTGCAAAATATGACGTTATGGGGGCTGACGCCGAGGCGTTTTTGAACCGCATACTCGCCAACCGGATGCCCCGTCGCGACGGCGGTATCGCGCTGGCGCATTTTCTGTCTAAAAACGGTCGCATCCTCGGTGAGGCGACCGTCACACGACGCTCGGCTAATCACTTTTACCTGCTCTCTGCGGCCAGCGCCGAACTCAGAGATCTGGACCACTTGTTACAACAAGTGCGCGCCAGTGAGCAGGTCGAGATTCGCAACACGACCGAAGAACGTGGAGTCATTGTCTTGGCGGGGCCGCGGGCGCGCGACGTGCTGGGCAGTCTGACAGACGCCTCGCTAGAAAACGCTGCGTTTCCTTGGCGCAGCGCGCAAGAGATCGGCATTGCAGGGGTCACCACGCTGGCACTGCGCATCAACTATGTGGGCGAGCTGGGTTGGGAACTTCACCCGGCTATGGCCGATCTACCGTCGCTGTATGCGGCCATCTGGGCCGCTGGCGAAGCACACGGTATTGCCGACTTTGGTCTCTATGCTTTGAACAGCCTGCGTATGGAAAAAGCGTACCGGGGTTGGGGTGCCGAGCTCACTAATGAGGTAACGATGCTCGAGGCCGACATGGCCCGCTTCTTTGGTAGCAGCAAGGAGGACTTCGTCGGTAAAACCGCAACCGAGACCGGGGAGGCCGGGCCGCTGCGCCTGGTGTACTTCGAAGTCGATGCACAAGATGCCGATGTGCGAGGCGGAGAGCCGATTTTTCTCAACGATACCTGTATCGGTGTGACTACCTCCGGTGGCTACGGCTATACCGTCGAAAAAAGCTTGGGCTTTGGTTATGTCCCGCCGGAGCAGTCTGCACCGGGCTCGATAATCGATATTGGCTTACTGGATGCACGGTGTCAGGCGACGGTGCTTGCAGAGCCGATCTATGACCCTGCCAATGAGCGGTTGGCCAGCTAGTGGCGACGTTGCCAGATCGTTGTGAGGTCGTTGTTGTAGGTGGCGGCGTCATTGGTGTTTCGGTGGCCTATCACTTGGCCGAGGCGGGCATTCAAGATGTGGTGTTGCTTGAACGCAAAGAACTGACCAGCGGTACGACCTGGCACGCTGCCGGGCTCGTGGGTCAATTGCGGACCTCGATCAACATGACCAAGCTGGCGCGTTATACCAGCGAGTTGTACCGGGGTCTTGAAGCCGAGACTGGTCAGGCGACGGGGTACCGGCAATGCGGTTCGATTTCGATCGCCGCGACGGCCGAACGTTTTGAGGAGTTAAAAAGAAGTGCCTCCATGGCCAAGGTATTCGGGCTCGAGGTCAATGTGTTGTCGGTGCCCGAGATCGCTGAGCGATATCCTCTGATCCAGACCGATGACCTCTTCGGCGGCATTCACATTCCCTCTGATGGCTATGCTAACGCCGTAGACATCACTCAGGCGTTGGCCAAAGGTGCCAAGCAGCGGGGGGCGCGTCTATTTACCCATACCAAGGTCGAGGCCGTTCTCCAAGAGGGTGGCCGTGTGACAGGCGTGCGCACCGCACAGGGGGAGATTAGCGCCAAGTACGTGGTGATTTGCGGCGGGATGTGGTCCAGAGATTTGGCCTCATCAGTAGGCGTGAATCTGCCACTCCATGCCTGCGAGCACTACTACGTTCTGTTTGAATCGGTGGACGGGCTCAGTCCGGACCTGCCGGTGTTGCGCGACTACGACGCCTGCACCTACTACAAATATGATGCAGGAAAATTGTTGTTGGGTGCCTTTGAGCCCAATGCGAAACCCTGGGGAATGGGGGGTATTTCTGAAGATTTTTGTTTCGATGAGATCGCGGGAGACTTCGATCACTTCGAACCAGTATTGCACGATGCAATGAAGCGCTTGCCCGCACTTGAGCGGGCAGGGATCCAGAAGTTTTTCTGTGGTCCGGAAAGCTTTACTCCTGACGTCCGCTATCATCTTGGCGAGACGCCCGAACTGAAGAATTGCTTTGTCGCAGCCGGGTTGAATTCCATCGGGCTGCAGTCGGCCGGTGGCGTGGGTAAAGTGACCGCAGAATGGATTCGCGATGGTAAGCCTCCCGTTGATTTGTGGGAGGTGGACGTTCGCCGGAATATGCCTTTCCAGCGCAATCGCCAGTATCTGCAATCGCGGGTGAGTGAGAGCTTGGGATTGCTCTATGCCACGCATTTCCCGTTTCGTCAGTACGAGACTGGCCGAGGTGTGCGAAAATCTGTCATCCATGACCGCTTGGTCGCGGCGGGTGCTTGTCACGGTGAAGCGTTCGGTTGGGAGCGTCCCAATTGGTATGCCCCTGCAGGGGTTGAGCCGGTCTACGAATACAGTTATGGCAGGCAGAACTGGTTTGAACACTCTGCTGCCGAGCACCGTGCTGTGCGAGAAGGTGTGGCCTTATTCGATCAGTCCTCCTTCGCTAAGTTCCGGCTGGAAGGTCGCGACGCTGCCCGCGTGCTGAGTCCGGTATGTGCCAACGATATTGATGTGGTACCGGGTCGGGTGGTCTATACCCAGTGGCTGAATGAGCACGGCGGTATCGAGGCGGATCTCACCGTGACTCGGCTCGGCGAGGATGTGTTCATGATTGTGTCGGCCGCCGAGACAGAGGTCAGGGATTTTTATTGGCTCAAAAGACACATACCCGATGACGCACATTGCGTCCTGACCAATGTCACCTCGTCGATGGGCGTGATATCGATCATGGGTCCCCGTTCCCGAGATTTACTGCAATCAATTACGCCGGATGACCTGAGTCACGCGGGCTTTCCCTTCGCCACCAGCCGCGAAATCGAGATGGGGTTTTGCTACGTGCGTGCTTCTCGCATCACCTTCGTGGGGGAGTTGGGTTGGGAACTCTATATTCCCACCGAGTTCATGCAGGATATCTATGACCGTATTGTGGCGGCGGGCGCAGAACGGGGGTTGGTACACGCCGGGTATCACGCTCTGAACTCATTGCGTATGGAAAAAGCCTACCGGCACTGGAGTCACGATATTACTGACGAAGACTCGCCCCTGGAGGCGGGTTTGGGCTTTGTCATCAAGTTCGACAAAGCGGGGGGGTTTATTGGTCGCGAGGCATTGCTAGCACAGCGCGAGCGGGGCCTGTCTCGGCGATTGCTGCAGTTGTGTCTCAACGACCCAGTGCCGTTGATCTACCATAATGAACCTATTTGGCGGGATGGCGAGTTGGTGGGACATATCACCTCCGGAGCCTACGGCCATACCCTCGGTGGTGCTGTGGGCCTTGGCTATGTTTCATTGGAGCCGGGAGCCTCTGACGAGGCCGCGCTCAGTGGGCAGTTCGAGGTAGAGGTTGCCTGTGAGCGTGTTCCCGCCGAGGTATCTCTGCGGCCCCTTTACGATCCTGACAACGCACAGATCAGACGCTAGCTACGCGGCTTCCCATCACTGACAACATCGCTGCGAGCCAACCCAGTCGAATTGATCGTTCATGCGGTGCTCCTAAGGCGAGACGGGGAGCCCCCCGTCTCTGTGCTCAGGCGCTTTGTTGGAGATCTTCTGTGATCAGTCGGATCGGAAATTTGGCGCGGATTTCGGCGTCTACTTCGGGGCTAATGTGACTTGGCACGTAGGTCGACAAAATGTGGTCGCGAGTACGAATGGCGTTATCAATCGCCAGCGATTTGTCAGAAGCCTCCCATACATTGGGGCTGAACCGGTTGCCGACTTCGGGGTAGAGGTACTCGCTCTGCATGACGGCGAGTGTGTGATCAGAGCCAAGATAATGACCCTTGTCGCCCAAACAAACCTGAGCGAGGTCATCGAACCCCAGCGTGCGCTCGTTAACTTCGATGCCGCGCACTGCCCGGAGGGTCGCGCCAAGGACGTCGTTATCCAATATCAAACTTTCTGGGCAGACCCCCAGCAGGCTGGAATACATCCCCGTGGATTCATAAATCACATTGGCGCCCGCGAGTGCGGGTGGCATTAGCGTATGGGCCCGCTCCGCGCCCGCTTGGAAGTCAGGCATATTGGCGTCAGTCATACCGCAAGCGGTACCAAATGGCAGGTCGAAATAGAGCCCTAGCTGGGCGCAACCACTCGAGATCAAGCCTTGCTCGGGGGAGCCTCCGCTCATGGCGCCGGTACGTAAATCTGAGACAAAAGGCCACGCGCCGATAATCGCTGGAGCCCCGGGCTCAATGGCATTCACGTAGACCAAACCGCCGATACATTCGGCCCAGGCCTGACTCACCGCGCCGGCCAATGTGGCCGGAGTCGTCGCGCCTGCTTGCCCGGCTGAGAGCAGTAGCACGGGCATGCCGCCTTCTACGGCGACCCTCAAGCACTCGAGGGCATCTTGCGCAAATTTCATTGGCGGCACGACAAAGCAGTTGGATTGGCTGACGAAAGGACGTGCCCGCCATTGGGCCTCACCGCCGGCAATAATATGCAGCATCTCCAACGCTTTGCTCAAGTGATTGCAGTTACTCCAACTGGCCCCAACGTGCTTGCGGGTTCCTGCAACGCAGCAATAAGTGGTGTTGAGATCCATCTCATAGGTGTCTTCGAGGTCTCTTAAAACGCACATACGCTGAAACATATGGATGTGTTCGCAGTTGTCTGCGATGCGGGCAAGGTCGTAAAGATCGCGGGTAGTGGAATCGCGGTATTCGTTTTTTACCGAGTCGGCGATCATCACCGCTGCGCCGGCAGTGGCAAAGTGCACACGCGATCCGGAGAGGTCTAGATCAAACGCGGGGTCCTGAGCGTACAGCGTGAGGTTTCTTTTGGCTCCGCTGAGGGCGTCCTCCGCCACCTTACGCGGGATTCGCAGGCGTCCGTCGTCGCCCATGACGGCACCCACGGCGGTGCAGGTTTCGATGCAGTGTGGTGTTGCGTCCTTAAAGCCGACTTCCTCGAGAATGCGGAAGATATTGTTGACGATCGCCTCGAGGGCCTCGTCTGAGAACGGCTTGTAGCGACCACCGCTTTCGCCGGGCCGCACGGGCTTCATCGTTTCTTCCAACGGCGCCGCCCTTTGTGCATGCCGCGCCTGTCTGCCTCCCGCACGTCTCGTCATTCTCTGGTCCTCCGTAGTGCTTGCCGGTAACGAATAATAGACATAGTTTCGCCCGAAAAAGGTGGGGCGTGCCAGCAGTAAATATGGCCGAAGCTGGCAGTCATTGCGAGCAATTTTTATCGTTCCCGCGGCGTTTGCTGCGAGCCCGCCCAGACTGATATGGCGTCAGTCAGTAGGGAGCCGCTGGAGCGCCTCGGGGTTGCTCCAAAAGCCACTCATCAATTCGCTTTGCGCCACGACATAGAGGGCCTCGGCGTCTATGATGACGCGGGTGTCGTCACTCACTGATCCTGGCCTGAGCGTCACTTCGCCCACCGATGCGATGCTGGCGCGCTGGGCATCTTCTTTATTGTTGATTTCAAACAACGCGATCCGATCGACCAACGTGTAGCCCTGTTCGTTTCTAACCGCAGCAGAGTAGGGTACGCTGAGTCGATCGCTTTCCTCGCCCTCGAGATAGGTAAACGCGTAGCGATTGTATTGCGCCGGACTGTAAGCCCACTCATAACCCGTGCCAATTTCTATCAAGCTTCGGGAAACGGGTGCTGAGGTATCCGAGATGTCGAATAATTCAAGTTTCGGCAACCGGGTTTCGCTTTGCCCCAAACCCAGCAGCAACTCGCCGTTGACTTCGTGTAAAAGATCGGAGAAGCCGGACACTTCCAATTCGCCGAGTATCCTTGGGGCCTCGGGGTCCGCCAGATCAACGACATAGAGTGGGTCGATGCGCTCGAATGTCACCAGATAGGCCTTCGGACCCATAAATCGCACGCCGTAGAGGTCCTCGTTAATCTTGCCGAGTCGCGGGTCAGTCCTGTCACCCAGAGAAGCCAGCAGCGAGAGTTCTGGGGCGGATGCATCGGGCTTAAGGGTATACAGCACATGGCGAAACTGATCATCGGTATCACCGGTCCATCGGGTCGTAACCAGTCTGAGGGCACCTTCAAACTCGCTGATGCGAAAATCTGCGTTGCCACCGGAGTAGAGCGCGCCGCCAACGGACTCCGAGCCGATATAAGATAAATCGTCTCGATCCAAGACGTGGATGAGCGTCTGGTCTGAATCGGTATGCCACTCAACAAAACTCAGCGCAATGAAGCTGTCACCAATGTACACGCCATCCACAGACTCCATGGCGCAGGTTGCCTCGACCACTTCACCGCTAGTGGCCGATAGCATCAGTACGGTGGTGATAATGGGGTCGGCGGGTCGCTCGTTTGCGAGCGGATGCTCCGGGTCTTGCCGATAGCAATCGTCGAGAGTGAGTGGAGTGATCGCCTCGTCATTACGGCTCATTGCGGGCAGGATATCTTGATCAGTGACATCGGCCAGCACCGCTTCGTTGTTCGCGATTTCCTCTTCGCTGGAGGGGTAGGGAACTAGACCTTCTATGACAGGTGTATGACGCGATATCAAATAAATGTGGTCAGCGCGCCTGCGCGACGAAACCAAGACCCCTTCCACGGACCATTGATCGCGCAGCACGGGTTGTGAGGGGTCAGTCAGGTCGTAGGTGTCGAGCCTGACCTCGTTGGCTTCCCAATAGTCGGGTTCGATAAGACGTGCACCAAAAGCGCCCCACCAAGCCGTCGACAGCAGTACCTGAAGCGCATTATCGACGAGGTACATGCCTTCTGTTCGATAACCTTCCTCCAGCGGGATACGGGTGAGGAATGTGCCATTACCCGCGCTGGGATCGGTCTGAAAGAGACGGATCTCAGCATCGGTTGGTGTTGTTTCCGAGGCAATTGCGGCGTCTTCAGCAGGCAGGGCCATGTCTTCCAAAATGAAGCAGCATCCGCTGCGGCTTGGCGCAATGGCCAGCGTGGACCCGTCGTATTTGACAATGTCGTACTCGTCGGTCGCGGGCTCCACAGTGTAGGTCATTGAATACCCACCTCCAGCGCCTTCTTGAGCCGGAGCGCTGTCGACAGCCGTCAACGCACGGTCTGTTTTGACCAGCGTAGTGAGCTTGCCTTTGAAGGCTTCAAGGCCCTCGCCGTTAGCCGAAGCTATCCAAAGGCCAGTGGCGGGTTGTTCAGGAGGTGGTGTTGCGATAACGGGTGGCGGGTCAGAGGCGTCGCCACCGCCGCCACAACCGGCGAGCAGCAGACAGACTGCGAATAGCGGTGTGAAGGGTTGATTCAGCACACAGCGCAGGGTTTGATGTTCTTTACTCACCGCCACCGCCACCGCCGCCGTCACCGCCGCCACCGTCACCGCCGCCGTCACCGCCGAATGCTCCTCCCGCGTCACCGGTATAGTCACCGTTTTTATCAAATTGGCCGGAACCGCCGTCGAACCAGATCACCGATCCATCGGAATCTACTTTGCCTTTCAATTGGCGATCGCCGCATGTTCTGCAGACGATATAGGCACCTCCTGAATCCAGATCTGCTTGCTTGTCGGACTTGAAACCGTGGGCAAGACTGCCACAGGCGGCGCACCGGTTCACCAGTGCGATAATTAACGTCACGATGCCGCCGAATGCGAGACCAATCGACACGATAATGAGTAGCTCAGAATCCATTCAGTTCTCCTTGCTAGGGCTCTCGAAGCACCTTACAGGGTCTGATGGGAGAGATAAATCCGGACAAATATAGAGGTGTTATGACACCGTCAATCAAATCTCTAACTTGAAGGTAAATATCACGCCTTGGTCACTGTCGAATTGATATTCGTGGCTGGTATGCCCGATATCAAACGGGATGCTCCACTCATCTTCATTGTCTCGCCCTCAAGTTAGCGGTGCCGTCCTTGGCGGGAGGCGTCATCCGTGACAGGGGCAGTGTTGCTTTAAGGGCCGCAGAAGGATTGACCAAGTCCGTCAAGGGTTTAGCAGAAGACGCCAATCGCCACGTGATAATCTGGATTCACAGATCGAGAGAAACGTTCATGGAAAACTTAGGGGTTTTAGGCTTTGTATTTGGGATGTTAGGCGTGGTGGCCTTTATCCGGCTAGAAAAGCTGACCAAGGAGCTGAAGGCGAAGGGCATCCTTGATGACGATTACAAGGAAGAGTGATCGACGTGAAATCGTCTCGTTGACTCCAGGTTCTCCTCATCGCAAATGGGGGCGCCATCCCGCGCGAGCGGGGATCCCAACAGGGGGAGCGGGGTAGACCGATTGCTAGACGATTGCACAGGTGTGTAAACAAAAGGAATTGGCTCAGCGGGATAGAGCGTCGGTCTATGGACCAGATGGGCAGGATTAGGGTCTTACGAAGCTTACGTTCACCCCTCAATCGGTCCATCCATGAGTACACACCAAGTCGGATAGGAGCACACAGACAAACCTGAAGACGGCTTAAGTACTGGGCTGTAGAGCAGCAATATAAGGTGTTGGCGCGGAATGCAGGAGTCGAACCTGCGACCTTCGGTTTCGTAGACCGACGCTCTATCCAGCTGAGCTAATTCCGCGCAGTGCCGTGCGGGCACGCGTCCGCCGGGGCGCGTAGTATACACACTTGTCGATGGCAGACCAGCTGTGCGGCCAGTGGGCAACACGATTAGCAAGCGGTCGTATGGCCGGTGGAGAATCTGTTCGATGCTGACCGGCGAGGGTGCACAGATGCAGATTTTGGTAGACGCGGACGCCTGTCCAGTTGTGATCCGAGAGATTCTCTATCGCGCGGCTCAAAAGCGTGGGGCCAAACTGACTTTGTTCGCAAATCAGTCTTTTCAGGTGCCCGCCTCACCCTTGATCAGTCTGTATCAGGTTGCCAAAGGGCCAGATATGGCAGATCACGAGATTGCCGCGCGGGTGACCCGCGGCGACCTTGTTATTACGGCAGATATTCCTCTCGCGAGTGAAGTTCTGGAAAAGGGCGCACTGGTGGTGACGCCCAGAGGTGAGCGCTACACCGCAAATAATATTCGCCAGCGCTTGCAAATGCGGGATTTTATGGAAACGATGCGTGCCTCAGGCCAGCATGCGGGAGGACCACCACCCCTTGATCAGAGCGACCGAAAGACCTTTGCGGATCAATTAGATCGCCTGCTGACGCTGGCCGAAAAATCCCTCTGAAAATTTAGTTGCTGGAGCTAATGCCGCTGTTAACGACGGGTTGCGCTGCGCGGTCGCTACAGAGAATGACCAGGAGATTGCTCACCAGCGTCGCCTTGCTGTGGGCATCCAGGTCGAGAATTTGTCGCGCTGACAGCTGTTGCAGTGCGGCATCTACCATGCCCACTGCGCCCTCGACGATCTTCCCCCGCGCCGCAACAATGGCGGAAGCTTGCTGCCGCTGGAGCATGGCGCTGGCAATTTCCGGTGCGTAGGCGAGGTGGCTGATTCTCGCTTCCAGCACTTCTACCCCCGCTTTGCCCAGACGCTCCTGAACTTCGATCTTGAGGATCTCACCGATTTCATTGGCGCTTCCGCGCAGGGTAATGGACTCTCCCTCGTGGTCGTCATAGGGGTAACTGGTTGCCATGTTGCGGATGGCGGCTTCGCTTTGGATCGCTACGTAGTCTTCGTAATCGTCAACTTCGAAGACGGCTTCTGCAGTGTCAACTACCCGCCAGACGATCACAGCGGCGATTTCGATTGGATTGCCGACAGAGTCGTTGACCTTGAGTTGACCACTCTCGAAATTACGGATTCTCAGCGAAACCCGTCGCTTACTGTAAAAGGGGTTTGCCCAACGGAGGCCCAGCGCCCGGTCGGTCCCAACATACTGTCCAAAGAGTTGCAGTACCCGGCCCTCATTGGGTGCCACCATATAGAACCCCGCAAGGCAGATGCCCGCCAGCGCTGCAAAGAGTAATCCCAAAGCTTTGAGAGCGAACCCCCCAAGCAGAACTGCGCTGGCGATACCGGTGGCGATAGAGACGGGCAGTACAACCAGCATCGGGTATCCCGAAGTGGTACTGGCTTGCTTTTCGTCTTGCATAAAGTTCTCCCCCAAAGTCATCTTTATTTCGGTCTCCGGCGCCTTGGCCACCCGCGGGCTGGCAGGCTCGGTCGCTCAGTCACTAGGCTATCAGAAGGAGGTGGGTTTGCCAGTGATACCGAGCGGGCACTCCGCCCAGCAAAATCACAACGGGCGGGTCTGCGTGGTCAGGGCATTGCGCTTACCATGAAAAAAAGAGCGCTCTGAATCAGGCGTCAATCCATTCAATGATCTCTGCCTCAAGCTTATCCATATCGACACTCTCCTCGCTCACCGCCCAACCGGTTACCGCGACACCTGCGGCGCGCGTGGATTCAGCGTCACCAGTGACCAACGGATGCCACAGTGGCAGCGGCTGGTGCTCATGAATTCGACGGTACGCGCATGTTTTTGGCATCCAGCCGAGTTCTGAAGATGTCATGCTGCGCACATCGAGGCAATCTTTCACCTTGGTGAAGCGCTTCGGATAGTTTCTACAGCGAGCGTTTTGGGTATTTAATAGTGAACAGGCGACCCGAGTATAAAAAACGTCCGCCGTTTCCTCATTGACCAACTTGTGTAAGCAACATTGTCCGCAGCCGTCACAAAGTGATTCCCACTCGGTGTCGGTCATTTCATCCAGTGTTTTACATTCCCAGAATGGCGTGTCAGACATACTGTTTTGTCGTTTTTTCGTGTGTGGCCTGCCTTCAAGGCTGTGGATAGTACATCATTGCGATCACGGCGCAGTCGCATTTGGACCGCTCGAGAGAGGGGTTGAGACACCTCCGGCGCTGAATATCACGTCAGCGATGCTGTCGGTTCCCATTTACATACGGTGGTATTACAACAACATGCCCGTATGACGGATAATCACCAGGAACAGAATGGATAGGTAGCGAATTATGGATCTGGGTATCAAGGGTCGGCGGGCGCTCATATGTGCCTCTTCCAAAGGGTTAGGTAAAGGTTGTGCAGAAGCGCTTGCGGCGGAAGGCGTTGATCTGGTCCTCAATGCCAGAGGCAGCGAGGCATTGGAAGCCACGGCCGACCGCTTGCGTAGTCAATACGGCGTCCGCGTGACAGCAGTGGCGGCGGATGTCACTAGCGAGTCTGGGCAGCAGACAGTTCTCGACGCCGCTGGCGATATCGATATTCTTGTGACCAATGCCGGTGGACCCCCGCCCGGCATGTGGTCTGATTGGACAAGAGATGATTTTATCGCCGCGTTTGACGCAAATCTGCTCACACCGATTACTTTCATTAAGGCACTGCTACCGGGTATGACAGCGCGCGGCTGGGGCCGTATCGTCAACATCACCAGCGTCGCGGTGAAAGCACCGATTCCTGTGCTCGGGCTCTCCAATACGGCTCGCGCCGGCTTGACAGGTTACGTTGCGGGCGTTTCAAGGCAGGTGGCGGGGACCGGCGTCACCATCAATAACCTGCTGCCCGGTCTGCACGATACGGACAGATTGACCATGCTCGACAAGGTCGATGCTGACGCTCGTGGGGTTACGCTCGAAGCAGCCCGAGCCGCCAGAATGGCGACGGTACCCGCTGGGCGTTTTGGCACCGCTGAGGAATTTGGTGCCGCTTGCGCCTGGTTGTGCTCGAGTCAGGCAGGGTTTGTCATTGGTCAGAATATTCTGCTCGATGGCGGTGCTTTTCCCGGCGCGATGTAGTCAAAATGAACTGCAGTGCCCAGTGCAGACTGTTACCGCGGTTGGCTCAGGCACTCCTTTTCTGCGCGCGCAGCCGCTGGATCAGGCTCGAGGTGTCCCAGCGGTTGCCCCCCATGGCTTGCACCTCAGCATAAAAAGCGTCGACCAGCTCGGTGACGGGTAAATCGATGTCGGCCGCCCGTGCCGCCTCGATGACAATACTCAAATCTTTTCGCATCCAGTCTACGGCGAAACCGAAGTCAAATTCTCCAGCGATCATTGTGCTGGCGCGGTTATCCATTTGCCAGGATTGGGCAGCGCCTTGAGCGATAACTTTCATGGCATCCTCGACATCGAGACCCGCGCGCTCAGCGAAATGGATCCCCTCCGATAATCCTTGAAGGAGCCCAGCGATGCAGATTTGGTTGACCATTTTGGTAAGCTGTCCGGTCCCTGTTTTGCCCATTCGGCGGATACTTTTCGCATAGCACTCGATCAACGGTAGCGCTGCGTTGTAAGCAGCCTCGTCACCGCCGATCATGACCGTCAGCGCGCCACGCTCGGCCCCGATCTGACCGCCCGATACTGGCGCGTCGAGAAATGCGACCCCCGATTGCGCTGCGGCAGCAGAGAGGGAGATTGCGAGCGTTTCAGAGGTAGTGGTGTGATCGATCAATAGTGCACCTTTGGGGAGCGTTTTTAGCAATCCGTTAGGGCCAGTGGTGACTTGTCGGACATCATCGTCGTTGCCGACACAGATCATCACCGCGTGTTGGTCTGCGGCGGCTTCAGCGGGCGTGGAGGCAATCTGCCCGTCAAATGTGTTTTGCCACTCCTGCGCGCGCGTTCGTGTTCGATTAAAGACGGTGACCACGTGGCCCGCTCGTGCGAGATGTCCAGCCATGGGGTAGCCCATGGCGCCCAGTCCAATGAAAGCGACGCGCTTGCTTGAAGTCATCTGTTGTTGATTCCCGCCGTAAGAACAATGGCGATAGCGTAACGCAATCGAAGTCTGTCCGCGGGGAGGCAAGAATGATGGAGAGTCAAAAGCTAGATGTTGTCATTGGTGCAGGAAGCGGGATTGGTCGCGCCCTCATCCAACGCTGGAACGAAGCAGCAGAGAGGCCGATTTTGGCGGTGGCTCGGTCCCCTTCATCACTTGCTCCGGTCGATCCACTCGGATCGGTGAGCACGCGATTATGTGATTACAGCGATGCAGCCCTCAGGTCACTCAGCGAGCAGCTGCATGAGCAGAGGACAGATATCGCACGCCTTATCATCTGCAACGGTGTCCTCCAAGGCGACGGTTATCGTCCGGAACGCGCGTTGAATCAATTGACCTTAAGTGCTTTGCAGCAGGTTTTTGAGATCAATACATTTCTGCCAATGCGCATACTAGGCGCATTAGCGAGCGCTTTGAAACAGAGCTCTGCACCCCGCATCGCCGTTTTGTCTGCACGGGTCGGAAGTATTGGAGATAACCGAAGCGGTGGCTGGTATAGCTATCGGGGTAGCAAAGCCGCGTTGAACATGATGTTACAGTGTGCCGCGCTCGAGCTTCATCGGAGCAACCCGGCCACAAAGCTGATGGCTTACCATCCGGGTACCGTGGACACGCCGCTGTCAAAACCGTTTCAGGCGGGTATTGCACAGGGGAAGTTGTTCAGTCCAGAGCGTGCCGCTGAGGCCTTGGATCGCGCGGTAACGCGTTTCGAGGCAAAAGGCGATTTGGCTTTCCTCGATTGGCAGGGCGAAGCAATCCCCTGGTAGCCTGCCGCTGTTAGCCCGTCATCCCCGGCATTCCCTAGACCATGGTTGATGCACTTTCCTTGTGGCTGTCACCTAATGCATTCGTTTTATCTGTACTTTTTTGATGGGTGGGTTAGGCTCCGGCAATGAATTGACAAGGAGAAAGTATCCGATGAGAACACTACTAGTTTCGTTTTTGGCTGTTTTTGCACTAGCCGCCCAGCCCGTGCTAGCTGACGACATCAGTACCGCAATTGATAATTTTCGCGAAGCCGGCGCCGGTGAGTTCATCGATAATTCTTATGGATATGCCGTATTCCCCAGTATCGGTAAAGGTGGTATCGGCATCGGTGGCGCCCATGGTAAGGGCGAGGTCTTCGTGGGCGGAAAACGCGTTGGCCAAACCAAAATGAACCAGATCACTTACGGTTTACAGTTAGGTGGCCAAGTCTATAGCCAAATGATTTTTTTCAAGGACAAGCGAGCATTTGAAGATTTTTCCTCAGGTAATTTCGAGTTTGGGGCACAGGCGACAGCGGTTGCGCTGACAGCGGGTGCGCAAGCATCTACATCGACTGGTGGCGGCGGTAATGCGTCTGCCGGCACGGACGCAGACTCGAGCACGGTGAGTGCCAATGAGCGCCAGTACGACGGTCGCAGCGGGATGGCCATCTTCACGATTACTAAGGGTGGGCTGATGTACGAAGCGACTTTGGGCGGGCAAAAGTTTAAATACGAGCCGATCTGAAATAATCAAGCAGCTTTGCATAAGCCGCCATCGGGCGGCTTTTTTGTGTTTGAGTACGAATCAGCGGGTCAATGACGCACCTCCCGAGAGACGCGCCGACCCCTTCGTTATCCAACGGAGGCGAGTTCGCTACTCAGTCATCCTCGACCACTGAAAAATGGATGTCCGCGTCAGGTAGCCGCCCAAGTAGGGCATCACCCAGCGCGCTAGCGGGCGTCCAGATACCGCCGCCTACCGCCAGTGCATCACGTGATAAACATAAGCCGGCTTGCGCCAACATTCTCGATGTCGCGCCATAGCCTGGATCGCGCTGTCCCGACACCTTTACTCTGAGATGATGAGAGCCGTCGGTACCATGAGCCCAAAACTCAAAAAACCCATTATTGCGGGTCGCTTCATCTGGCCCCTCACCCGGATCGGGTAGCAGTTTCTTCAGCACGGCACGGGTTGGCGAGAAGAAGGTGCCAGCCATCACCGCGCCCAATCCGCCTGCACTCAGCAATGCCTTGGTACGACTGCTGCACAGCTGGGATTCGTCGTATCTAAAATCGGCTCCATAGGGCAAGCCGGCGAGGGCATGCGACCGGCGTACAACTTTGGTATTGATGGCCGCCATGACAAAGGGGCCTGTCCATGATTCAAAATTCTCGTCCCAAGCAATTCCGGCCTGGTCAGGAACATCATTACCCGGCGTCACGTTGGCAGGATAAAGCGCGTAAGGGTCCATAACAGTGTCGCGAATGCTCGCGTCCTTTGATGCTTGCTCGGCAACAAACATTAAACTAGCGACCGTCCCGCCGCTCACTCCTCCAGATGCACGACCCATGCGCCCCGAAATGTGGCTGGCGTAGCATCCGTACCGCGCCTTGAACTGTTGTTGTAACAAATAGACCGACAGATCTGAGGGGATGGAGTCAAAGCCGCAGCAGTGGACAAGGCGAGCGCCACTTGCCTGGGCGATGGGATTGATCTGCTCGAAGACGCCGGCCATCCATTGCGCTTCCCCGGTGAGGTCGCAGTAGTGCGTGCCTTCTTTGGCGCAAGTCTCAAGCAGCGGCGTGCCATACTGGGCGTAGGGACCCACAGTACTGATCACTGTTTGAGTGTGTCGAACCATGTCAGCGAGTTGCTCTGTGTTGTGGCTGTCGGCAATGATGATGGGGAGTTCGGGCAAATCCAGCTTGAGCCGAAGTGCTTCCAGTTTTTGCTGGTTCCGGCCTGCCATAGCCCAGCGCAGATCTGGGTGTTCTGCGGCGAGGTATTCGGCGACGAGCTGTCCTGTAAAGCCTGAGGCGCCGTAGAGAATGATCTCGTACTGTCGGTTGCTCATGATCTATCTCGACATAAGGTAAGTATGGTCATAAGGGTAGCAAGTCTTTTCCGATCGCATGGTTTCGCATGCCGGTACTTGTTTGCAGATTTGTAGTGTCGCCTAAACCGCCCGTCGGTTCGTTGCCCATTTTAAGAGAGCAGTTTCTACATTTTTTGTCAGCGTGTGGTATTCAATTTGAGAGATCGGTAGCTCGGCCACTATTGAGGTTCTCAAAATGCGAACTATCCCCCTAGAGTGCGAGGGGGATGGCGCGCTAAGATCACATCCCTCATCTCATGGAGGATGGTGAGAGTTGCGTTTAAGAGGTATCTGATAAGGGATGCGAAGCAATGAACACAGTAAGGAGACTGAATGATCGCCCAAGTTTTTAGGCGAGCGGCTTGGCCGATTGGGGTTGCCATTGCGGGTGTCGGGATATTCGCGCTCCTGCAGGTGACCAAGCCAAAGCCGGCCCCCAACATAGAGCCGCCCCGGCCGACCAGTGTTCAGGTGGTGCCGTCCATTCGTGCGACATCTCGTCCTACAGTGGTCGCTTATGGTGAGGTGCGGCCCGCAGTCCGCACCGAGTTGGTCGCTCAGGTGGGTGGGAGAATTACCTCTATCTCACCATCCTTCATCGAAGGAGGGGCATTTGGCCCCGGTGAGGTGTTGCTCAGCATCGAAGACACCGATTATTTGGCAGCGGTTGATGAGCGACAGGCTCGTGTGGCTGCGGCAAAAGTCGACTTTGAGCAGGCTTTGGCCGACGCCGACGTGGCGCGTAAACAGCTCGCAGGACAAAAAGATCCGTCTCCTCTGGCTTTAAAAATACCTCAAGTGTCTCAGGCTCAAGCTGCACTCAAAGCTGCCGAAACGGCGCTTTCACTTGCGCAGACTAATCTTGAAAGAACACGCTTGAGCCTGCCTTTTGCTGGACGGGTGCAACGTCAGTCTGCTGATCTCGGGCAGTATGTTGGTCCGGGAAAGGTTCTGGGTACCGTATTTGGGACCGACGTCGCCGAGGTTAGGTTGGCCCTGACGGACAGTCAGTTGACCTCTCTCGGAATCCCTATTGGATTTAGCGGCGAGGGTGAATCCGCACTGCCGGTCACCTTGTCGGCGGTTGTCGGGGGTAACTCACATTATTGGCGAGGTCAGTTAACGCGACTGGACGCCGCGATTGACCCTGGTACCCGCTCGATTTACGGGACGGTTCGCGTCGAAGATCCCTATGGTAGCGGTGCGGAAGGGGGAATGCCGCTGGCTGTTGGGCTGTATGTCGATGCCGAAATTGAGGGCCGGCCAATCATCGACGCGGTGCAAATCATGGCGGAGGGGTTGCGAGCCGGAGGTGAAGTATTTGTTCTAGATGGCGAGGGGCTTTTGGATGTGAGAAAGGTCGAAGTTGTGTACCGAAATCGATCAACTGTATTTCTAAGCTCAGGCGTCGAGGCTGGCGATCTCATTATCGTATCTGCTATCCGCAATCCAGTCAGAGGAATGCGTTTGCAAGCCATTGATGCAGCGGGCATCGCCGAAAGTGCCAGCGCCACAACGCAGTCCGAAGATAACGAGGCCTAAAGGAAAAACCATGGAAGGTTTGATTAGGTGGTGGGTACGCAATCCCGTCGCAGCTAACTTATTTATGCTTATTATTCTCACTGCAGGCTGGCTTGGTTTGCGCGACATTGAGAAAGAAGCGTTCCCCTCGGTTCAGCCCGACGTCGTCCGGATAGAGATGATTTGGCCTGGCGCTTCACCGAAAGAGGTGGAGCAGCAGGTTATTCAGCGGGTGGAAGAGGCGCTTAAAAACGTCTCAAACGTTTACCGCGTCACCTCTGAAGCGCGAGAGAGCTCGGGGTCTCTTACCGTAGAGACCTATCCCAGCGTCAACCTCAATACTTTTCTCAATGACGTCAAAAATGCGGTCGACTCAATCACCTCTTTTCCCAGAGATATCGAGAACCCGCAGGTCCGAAGATTGGAGTGGCGTCAGGTGATGCTTCGTGTCGCCCTGGTGGGCGATGTGGGGGAGCGTGCGCTGACTCGGCTTGGAAATCAGTTACGCAATGACATGGCGGGCTTGCCCTATCTTTCCCAAGTCGATGTGTTTGGGTCTCGTCGTGAAGAAGTCACTATTGAGCTGTCTGAGCGTGCACTGCGCAACTATGGATTGAGCTTTACTGAAGTCGCCAACGCTATACGCGGAGACTCAATGAATATCTCCGTGGGCGAAATTCGGACACAAACGGGCGATGTGCAGCTTCGAGCCGAGAATCTCGCTGATACTCAGGATGACTTCGAAAAAATAGTGGTTCGCCAAACCGCCGATGGAGGAAAAATTCTCCTGTCGGATGTCGCGACTGTCATCGATGGTTTTGAGCAAAACGACATTCTTGCGAGGCTGGATGGCAGGCCGGCGATTCTGCTTAACGCCAAAACGACGGATGACATGCAGGTGGTTAAGTCTAGCGCCTCCGTGAAGCAGTGGATAGAAGAGACGCGTCCATCGCTTCCCTCGGGGGTGGATTTGATTCTCTGGTCAGATCAGTCAGATATCTACAGTGACCGAATGGAGTTGATCGGAAGCTCGTCGATTTTGGGACTTCTGCTGGTATTCCTGGTGCTGATTCTGACCTTGGAGCCCAAAGTCGCGCTGTGGGTAACGATTGGCATTGGTGTGAGTTTTCTCGGCGCATTTGCGTTATTGCCCGCCAACAACGTGTCGTTAAACCTCTTGTCAACCTTTGCTTTTTTGCTGGTGCTCGGCATCGTCGTTGATGATGCGATTGTGGTGGGGGAAAGTATTCACCACCACGTTCACCAACTCGGACTGCGCGGCGAGGAAGCTGCCGTCGCGGGGGCATTCGCGGTCAGTCGGCCAGTTATCTTTGCGGTATTGACGACCATCGTTGCCTTCGCGCCTTGGTTATTTGTGTCCGGTGTCACAGCACAATTTACCCGGCAGTTGTCGGTCGTCATTACGCTCGCTCTGACGTTCTCATTGCTCGAGGCGTTTCTGATTTTGCCTGCCCATCTTCGTGCGCTAGACGCCAAACCGCCCACTTCCAAGTGGCGGATTCAGCAACAGCGAGTTGCAGATTCGATTATTTATTTTGCTGAGACACGGTACCGACCATTTTTGGAATTTTGTTTGAAACATCGCTACACCACGACCATGGTGTTCTTTTCGCTGTTTCTCGTGTCGCTAGGTCTCTACACCAGTGGCTGGGTGAAGTTCTTCTTTTCACCCCAGGTTGAAAATGAAGAGGTATATATCAGTGTGCGTCTGCCGCCAGGCACACCCTTTGATCGGTCGTTGGAGGTTCTGAATCAGCTTCAGCAAGCAGAGAAGCAACTGGCAAAAGATATCAACGCAGAAGCAGAATCGGGAACAGGTACGGGCGAGTTGATCGAGAGCTGGGCAACGGTTGCGCGGCGCAGCGAGATCACGGCGATTATTCAGTTGGCACCGCCGGAGCAGCGCCACCTCAGCGCAAAGGAGACGGCGGAGCGCTTCTCAGATTTGGTAGGTGATGTGCCAGACGCTGATGAGGTGACAGTGAATTACACTATCAGTGATAGTGAGGCCGCTATCACCATCTTGTTACAGCATGAAGATCTGGAAACTCTGGCCTCGGCTAGCAGCACGTTGCAGCAGCATCTGGCTAGTTACGACAAAACCTATTTTATCCGCGATGATCAATGGGGAGCCTTACCTGAACTCCGATTCCAGTTAAAGCCGGGCGCCGAGACGCTGGGGGTTTCGCTGGGCGATGTGTCAATGCAGGTGCGACAGGCTTTTTATGGCGAGGAAGTGCAGAGGCTGCCGCGAGAAAATGGCGACGTACGGGTGATGGTGCGCTACCCGGAGAAAGATCGTGGCTCGCTGGCGTCTTTTGAGGACGTGCGAATTCGCACCGCCGACGGCAGGCTGGTACCGCTACTGTCAGTGGTTGATATTGAGGTCGGTCAGGCGACCCGTCGGATAACGCGCCGCGATGGCGAGCGTGTGGTCACGGTTCGCGCAACCGTTGAACCAGAGTCGCTGGGCGAGATTAACCGGGTGGTCAAGGAGGATTACTTACCCAGTCTCGCTGCCATCTATCCGGGATTGAGCATCCTTAAAGGCGGGTCACAGGAGGCCGAGGCTGATTTTTATAGCGAGATTGTCGCGCTCTACACCATCGCGCTGTTTGTTATATACGCGTTAATTGCCGTGGCGTTCAGGTCATATAGCCTCCCGCTACTCATCATGACGGCGATGCCTTTTGGTTTTATGGGTGCGGTGTTTGGACATCTACTGTTCAACTTGCCCATGGCCATGTTTTCTTATTTTGGTATCGGCGCGGCGGCGGGCGTGGTGATTAACGACAATCTGGTTCTGATTGATTATGTTCGGCGCCTCGAGAGAGAGGGCATGCCGTCACCCAAGGCTTTGGTTAAGTCGGCGATCAGTCGCTTTCGCCCTATATTTTTGACCACCGTCACTACGTTTATCGGCTTGATTCCCATCATGGCGGAGCAGTCGACGGGCGCGGAATTCCTCAAGCCAGCGGTGCTCTCCCTGGCTTTCGGTGTATTCTTTGCATTGTTCGTCAGCTTGTTACTGGTGCCGGCAATGTATCTAATTGGTTACGACTACAAGCAGTGGCGCCTTGCAAAGAAGACGCCTTTATCCGAGGAAAATGGGGCCGCGGCCGTATCGGGTTGAGTCATCTCACGCCGTGCATCATTCGTTTGAGTAGCGGAGAAAACACCAACAGTGCCAACGCGCCGGCTAGTCCAATGTATAAAAGCTGGCTGAACAGATCGGTGAATCCCGCTGCGGCAGTGGCGACGTGCAGAGAGTCCCCGTTCTCCGGTCGTGCTGCGACCGTGGCTATTTGAGCTGCCACATAAGATGAGTAGGCGGAAGCCAGAAACCAGGTGCCCATCATGACGCCTACAACGCTGGGTACCGCAAGCTTCGTCACTGCTGAAAGCCCTACGGGACTGAGGCACAACTCGCCGGTCGTGTGCAGAAGATAGGCCAGTATGAGCCACCAGGCCGACACCACGCCCGCCTGATCAGGGAATTGTGCGCCATAGACCAGCGCACCGAAGCCGAGGCCAGCCTGAGCTATCCCAAAGGAAAATTTGACCGGGGTGCTGGGCTCCCATCCTTTTTTCGCCAGTCGCGTCCATAACAAGGCGAAAAACGGGGCCAGCGTAAAGATAAAAAACGCGTTGGCGGCGCCGAATTGTGCCGCTGTTAGCGAGACACCAAAAAGCATTTTGTCGGTTGCGCGATCGGCATAAAGTGTCATGGAGCCGGCTGCTTGCTCAAAGAGCGCCCAAAATACGACTGTAGACAGCGTGAGCACAATCAGGACGAACATACGCTCCCGCTCAACCTTGTCGCAGCGCGTAATCAGAAACCACGCAAGTCCGGCTAGTACGGCGAGCGAAATCCCGTCGAGTAGCGCACCTACCGTATCGGTGAGTTGAACTAGCTGCCACACAATCGCCACCATGATGAAACTGCCGAGGTAAATAGCGCCTTCGATAGTAAGTCCGGGCAAGCCCAGATTCTGCTTCAGCCGAGCTGGCTCAGTCGGCTCTCCGTGGCCCGCCAGAAATTTTTGTCCCCACTGGAAGAACACCAGCCCAAAAAGCATACCGATACCCGCCGCACCGAACCCCCAAGACCAGCCGTAGACTTCCCCAAGCCATCCACATAGCAGGGTCGCGGCAAAAGCGCCGATGTTGATGCCCATATAAAATATGGTGAACCCCGAATCCCGTCGTGGATCTCCCTCGGGATACAGTTTGCCCACGACGGTAGAAATGTTGGGTTTGAGGAATCCGACGCCGACAACGATTAATGCCAGGGACAGATAGAACACTGAAAGTGCAGTCTCGTCACGCACGATACCGTCAGCGGTTTGACGAGCTGCCTCGCCTTCAAAAGCCATTCCCAGATGACCGGCAACCAATAGAATGCCGCCAAATGTTACCGCTTTACTCATGCCGATAAATCGATCCGCGACAAGCCCACCCAGCACCGGCATCGCATAGACCAGGGATGCATAACTTCCGAGCACGCCAAGACCTGCCGCATCGGAGAAAAGGTGGTATTTGGTCAGATACAGTAGCAGCAGATATTTCATGCCGTAAAAGGAGAAGCGTTCCCAGAGCTCGGTGGCAAAACAAATATAAAGTCCCTTTGGGTGACCCCAGAGGTCGTCCATGTGTGTTGCGGATGAATGCATAAATAGTTGTCCTATCGGCTCCCGGTGTGGTGCTATCCGATGCTGTTAGCGAACAGCGTCGGGGCTTATCAGCTTACGTCGTCGATACCCATAGTGTCACGCCGCTTGCGCCCAATGGCCCTCACTGAGGGCAGTCGCCATCGCGTTGGGGTCCGTCACGCGCTTCACTTTGGCGAACAGCGCCCCCGCTTGCGGGTAATAGAACTTAAGGTACACCAGCCATTGCTTCACCGGGTTAACAGCGTAGCGTGGGTCGTACTGGCTGCGGTTTTGCTCGAGAAAATACAGTAGTAGTTGCTTCACTTGCTCCCAATCAAAGGGCACGGGCTCAGCGGTCTGGTGGGCGGCTTGAATGGCGGCACCTAAATCGGGTCTGCAGAGCGAGCCGCGTGCCAACATAAAGGCCTCGCAGCCACTCGCACTGGCGCAGCGGCTGACATCCGACGGGCTCCACAATTCTCCATTGGCAATAATGGGGAAGGGCAAGCTCGCTCTGGCTTCACGTAACCGATGCCAGTGCGCCGGTGGGCGATATCCCTGACGACGGGTTCTGGCGTGAATGGTCAATTCGGTCAGCGGTGCGAGCTCTAGAGCACGGAGGATATCTTCCAATTCCGAATCGCTATCAAACCCCAGTCGGATCTTGGCCGTCACGGGGGTGTGGGCCGGTACACTGTCTCTTACGGCGATACAAATGGATCTGATCAGATCAGGGGTTCGTA